>Ga0210394_10000128_pt1 | contig 184798 bp, 161 predicted proteins | sample IncBWC12MmetaG_FD_160121 | JGI IMG/M metagenome (GOLD analysis project Ga0210394, IMG submission 160121) | Forest soil microbial communities from Barre Woods Harvard Forest LTER site, Petersham, Massachusetts, United States - Inc-BW-C-12-M | ecosystem: Environmental > Terrestrial > Soil >...
CCGCGCCCGTCGGCCCCAAGAACAGCAAATTCCCCACCGGCCGTCCGGGCGAATTCAGTCCCGCGCGAAACACCTGGTACAAGTCCACCACCGCTTGCACCGCTTCGTCCTGTCCCACAATCTTCCGCCGCAACCCCGCCTCAAAATCCCGCGATTCAATACTCCGGCGTGCCGGATCCAATTGACGTTCCACAGAGGCGTCCATTTGCCGTACCTCCCGCCGGCCTTCCGGCACTCCCCGATGGCGCGTTCACGAACTCGCACCGCGCCGCTAATAGACCTGCAGACGCGTGGCCAAAGTGCATGCCTCGATTCCACACCAACACACCTGTAATCAGCGGAATGGCAGACGTGTCGAGCAGGGTCTGGCGAACCGAAAGCGGAATGGATGTTTCAAGCGGGACGCGGCGTACCGATGTGACACGTTGTTAATACTGTGTTAAAAAATCCACGAGCCCCCCTCTACTCCTTGCTTCCGAGGGTCGCTTTCCCGTATCTTGTGTCCGACCACCGAGAAACAACCCAAATGAAACGTGTTCTGGTAATTGAAGACGACAAAGACATCGTAGAGTTGGTGCGCTACAACCTGGAAAAAGACGGCTACCAGGTTACCTCCAGCGGCGACGGTTCCACGGGCCTCGCCCAGATTCGCAAAGCTGCGCCGGATCTCCTGGTCCTCGATCTGATGTTGCCGAAACTTTCCGGTCTGGAGATCTGCAAGGAAGTCCGCAAGGAAGTCACGCTCAACAGGATTCCGATCCTCATCCTCACCGCCAAGGGCGAAGAAGCTGATCGCGTCGTGGGGCTGGAACTCGGCGCCGACGATTACGTCACCAAACCATTCAGCCCCCGCGAACTCGTCGCGCGCGTCAAAGCTTTGCTGCGCCGCGCCGAACCCGGCACTCCTTCGGAAAAGCCCGTCGAAATCGGCGCTCTCCGCATTGACCCCGCCGCTTACCGCGTCACGCGCACCGGCAAGCCCGTGCCCATGAGCACGCTGGAATTTCGCCTGCTCTATTTTCTCGCGGCCCGCCCCAATCGAGTTTTCACTCGCGATCAATTGCTCGATGCCGTCTGGGGCACCGAGCGCTTCGTCACCCCGCGCAGCGTGGATGTGTACGTTCGCCGCCTGCGCGAAAAAATCGAGCTGGACCCGCAGCACCCCGTGTTCATGAAGACGATTCGCGGCGCTGGATACCTTTTCGAAACCCGTGCGAGCTAGACTGTTCTGGAAGCTCGGGCTTACGTATGGCGCCCTGCTTCTGGTAGTTCTACTCGCCGTGCAACTTTATACCGCTCGCGTCATCCGCAGTCAGGCCATCCGTTCCGCCAACGATCAACTTGCTTCGCTTCTCAGCCTCACCCTCGCAAATCCTCCTCGGTCAGACGACCCCGCCGAACTGCGCGACTGGACCGGCAGGGCCGCCCGCAGTGGCGCGCGGGTAACCATCATTGACCATACCGGCCGCGTCCTCGTTGATTCCGAAGCCGACGCGGACAAAATGGAAAACCACGCGAATCGTCCCGAGGTTCAGGATGCTTTCGCGCGCGGAACCGGACAGTCCGTCCATCGCAGCGTCACCTTCGGCCGCGAATTGGTTTACCGCGCCCAGCGCTATGACCGCGCCGGCAGCGATCCGATCGTAGTCCGCCTGGCGGTGCCGCTTTCGCAAATCGACCTCTCGCTCGTCGAACTTCGCCAGAGGCTGCTCATCGCCACCCTCGTCGTGCTGCTCAGCGGCGGTCTGGTCTCCTTCGCTTTCGCGCGCATATTCGCCGCGCGCGTCCAGCGCCTGCAGCGTTTTTCGCAGCGCATTGCCGAAGGTGACTTCCGTCCCTTGCTGCGCGAAGGCCCGCGCGATGAACTTTCCGATCTCGCCGACTCGCTCAACCAGACCGCCGCACGGCTCGACCGCGAAATCCGCCTGCTCAGCGGCGAACGCAACCGCTCCAGCGCCATCCTGCGCAGCATGGTGGAAGGCGTCGCCGTGATTGACGCCGAGGAGCGCCTCGTTTTCTACAACCGCGCGTTCTCGGAAATCCTGATCGTGGAATCCGCCAACGCCGAAGGGCGCCCGCTCATCGAAGTGGTGCGCAATTCTGACCTGGTAGGTTTGATTCGTCGCGCCTTGCGCGGCGATGAAGGCCTGCAAAGCGACATCACCATGGGCATCACGCAAACCCGAAGTTTTTCCATCACCGCTGCCCCCGTAAAAGCTTTGGACGCTCCTGCATCCGGCCGCGACCCGCAGGCAAAACCTTCTGGAGCTGTTGTCGTTCTTCACGACGTCACCGAACTGCGCCGCCTGGAGCGCGTGCGTCAGGATTTCGTCGCCAACGTGTCCCACGAATTCAAAACGCCGCTCACCGCCATTCAGGGATTTGCCGAAACCTTGCTCGCAGGAGCTCTGGACGATCCGGAAAACAATCGCCGCTTTCTGGAAATCATTCGTAATCACGCCATTCGTCTCGCCCGCCTCACCAACGATTTGCTCAAACTCGCCCGCATCGAAGCCGGTAAAATGGAAGTGGAATTTTCCTCCGTGAGCCTGCTCGAACTCATCGAAGGTTGCACCGAAACCACTCTGCTCAAGGCCAACCGCAAGGAAATCACTCTCGAAATCACAGTCCCGCCGCAACTTCCCGCCGTCCGTGGCGATGCCGCCCTGCTGCGCGACGTGCTGCAAAATCTTCTCGACAACGCCATCCAATACACGCCCGCGCGTGGTCACATCTCCGTCAGCGCCACTGCCGGCCCGCGCGAAGCCGTGGTCACCGTCGCCGATACAGGCATCGGCATCCCGCTCGCTGATTCCGAACGCATCTTCGAGCGCTTCTACCGCGTAGACGCCGCACGCTCCCGCGAAGCCGGCGGCACCGGCCTCGGCCTGTCCATCGCCAAGCACATCGTAGAAGCCCACGGCGGCAAACTCTGGGTTGAAAGCACAGTTGGCCAAGGCTCCAGATTTTCCTTCTCCCTCCCGCTCGACTCCTAGTCAGTACTCAGAAATTCATTCGCATACACCCCACATAAATTTCCGGGGCGCTGCTTGTGAATCGCGCTACAGCGCGATTCATCCTGGGATCCCGCGGTGCGGGGCTGCGCCCCAGCTGGCCACGAGGTCGCCGCCTGAGACCGTGCCACAGGTTGCTGCCTCCCTGCAGCGTCCACTTTCTGCCTGAGAAGCGCTAGCGACGCGCTTTCTAGCGTATCTTCAGATATTTACCTATCATTTACACCCTTGCAATCTCCCCCACCCATGATGTACACGCCGGTACTAAAGCAAGTGCAGGGTGGCGACCTGCAGGAGGCGGTTCGAAGTGGCGTCCACCAAGACAAGTACGGAAGGTGTATTCCAAAGCGTGCTGGTGAATTATCTGGTTTCCCAAGCCCGCACAGTAGAAGCCTCGGTCAATCGCGCTCTCTGGGCCCTGCTCGAACGCAACGAACGTCTGGCCAGCGAAGTTTTCCTCACCGAACCCCGCATCAACGAAATGGAAATCTTGATCGACGAGCACGCCATCCGCATGCTTCGCCAGGGCGAAATGCTCGATACCGACGTCCGCCTCATCGTCGCCACCCTGAAAATCAATAACGACCTGGAGCGCATGGGCGATCTCGCCGTCAACCTCAGCGAACGCGCCATCTCCCTCTCCCAAATGGGCGATGTCCACATTCCCGTAGAACTCGAGCCCATGACCACCGCCGTACGCGCCATGGTTTCCAAATGCCTGGGCGCGCTCATCTATCAAAACGTGGATTTAGCCACCCAAGTGCTCGAAAGCGACGATGTCGTTGACCAGTATCGCGACCAGGTTTTCGAAGCTCTACTCGCCGGCATGACCGAAAATCCCGCGCTCGCCGCGCCCAATCTCCACTACGTCCTCGCCTCGCGGCATCTCGAACGCATCGCCGACCACGCCACCAACATCGCCGAAGATATTTTGTTCTGGGTGCGCGGCTTGGAAGTCCGCCACGGTCGCGCCAAGCAAATGGAACTCAATGTCGGCGGCCCCGCCTCATCAGCGGCGGAGTAATTGATATTTCACAGCCCGCTCATCTGCGATTCAAGTGTGCCATTTAGGATCACAACGGGTTGGAAGGCATATCGTGGCGCCGTCGCACCAGCCGTTCGCCTGCACCGGCGGCCTTCGAATTTAGCGTCACAAGTTCCTGCGCTGCATCATCTAGCGCCGGAAGCAGCACACCACGTCCCAACCACCCGCGAGGCGCGGCCCGACCACACCCCCGGGGCTGCGCCTCCTCTTTCCTGCGGACCGCGCGCTTATTTCACTCCCAATTCGCGCCGATGTAACACCCCTGTAACATTGCAGTCAAAAAATGGTATGCAGGAGAATCCCTGAACATGAAAAAGGCCTTACTGGTTGTGTGGCTCATGATGGTCTCGATGGCGTTCACCGCGCCGCGCGCCGCAGCCCAAGGCGGCACAATCAATCTCAACGCCGCTGGCGCCACTTTCCCCTATCCTATTTACTCGAAGTGGTTTGACGTGTACCACACGGCACATCCCAATCTTCAGATCAATTACCAATCCATCGGCTCCGGCGGCGGAATCCGCCAGTTGCAGGCCGGCACGGTTGATTTCGGCGCCTCCGACGTTCCGGTGACCGACGAGCAGCTGGCACAGTTCAAGGTCAAGGTTCTGCATTTTCCTACGGTGCTCGGCGCGGTCGTTCCCACCTACAACATCGCGGGCGTAAGCGGGGAATTGAATTTCACGCAGAAAGCGCTCGCTGGCATTTATCTCGGCACCATCACCAAGTGGAACGATTCGGAAATTGCGAAAGCGAATCCTGGTGTAAATCTTCCCAACACCGATATCGTCGTGATTCACCGCTCCGAAGGCAGCGGCACTTCTTTCATCTGGACCGATTTTCTGGCGAAGGTCAGCGACGACTGGAAAAATAAAGTCGGCAAAGCCGCTGCGTCCGTCAACTGGCCCGTGGGGTTGGGCGGCAAGGGCAACGAAGGTGTCACCGGTCTCGTGAAGCAAACTCCCAATGCGATCGGCTACATCGAATTGATCTACGCCGTGCAGAATAATATTCCCTACGGCAAAGTTCAGAACGCCGCCGGAAAATTCGTGAAGGCCGATCTGGCAGGCGTCACCGCCGCAGCCGCCGCCGATGCTAAAAACATTCCGGACGACTTCCGCGTTTCCATCACCAATGCGGCCGGACCAACCGTGTATCCTATCGCCAGTTTCACCTGGCTGCTGATTCCCGCGCAAATTCAGGACGCCGCCAAGCGCGACGCCATCAAGGACTTCCTGAAGTGGATGCTCACCGACGGCCAAAATTACAATGAAGGTTTGTCCTACGCACAGCTCCCCAAGGCAGTGGTCGCGAGGGAGACCAAGGCAATTTCGCTGATTCAGTAAGTCGCATAATGTCTGCAGCCGCCACCACGATCGCGCACGAGGTTCCCCCCCAAGCCGGACCTCGTGCGTTCCTTCATCGTCTCCGCCGAGGCGATGAAATCGCTCACCTCATCACTCTTACGTTTGCCGCCGCCATCCTCCTGATTACTTCCTTGCTGGTCTACGAGCTTTGGATAAATTCCCACCTTTCACGCACGCATTTCGGTTGGGCGTTTTTTTGGACCAAAGTCTGGGACCCCAACTTCGATAATTTTGGCGCCGCGCCCTTCATCTACGGCACATTGGTCACTTCCGTGTTGGCCCTGCTCCTTGCGGTCCCTCTGGGTCTGGCCAGCGCCATTTTCCTTTCCGAGCTCGCTCCGCGGAACGTCAGCGACACCATTTCATTTTTGATCGATCTCCTCGCTTCCGTCCCCAGTGTCATCTACGGCTTACTCGGAATATTCATCGTCGTGCCCTTGATGCGCACCACCTTCGGTCCGCTGCTCATCCATACTGTCGGCAACCTTCCTTATGTCGGCGCCCTATTCCGCGGACCAAATTACGGCGTCGGATTTCTCACTGCCGGAATCGTTCTCGCCATCATGGTCGTGCCTTTCATTATTTCCGTTTCGCGCGAAGTTCTCCTCACCGTCCCGCGCGAACAGCGCGAAGCCGCGATGGCCCTCGGCGCTACGCGCTGGGAATCCACCTGGCAAGTCGTCGTCCCCTGGGCGCGCACCGGCATCATGGGCTCCGTGTTCCTGGCTCTCGCCCGCGCTCTCGGCGAAACGATGGCTGTCACCATGGTCATCGGAAATGCCGCTGTGATTAATACGTCTCTTCTTGCGCCCGGCGATACCATCGCTTCCACCATCGCCAATCAATTCACAGAAGCTACCGGCGATTTGTACCTGAGCGCGCTGATCGAATTGGGCCTGGTGCTGTTTCTGATTACCTTCATCCTAAACGGTCTAGCGCGTATTTTGATCGTCGCCACCGAACGCGGCGGAGGCCGTCCCGCATGAGTTCGCGGCGCATCGTCTGGCGCAAGTCGCTGAATTACGTGATGCTCACTCTCACCGGCATCGCGGCTTTCGCAGTCGTCTCGGTTCTGTTTTTGATCCTCGGGTATTTGATTTGGAATGGCGGTACGTCGCTCAATTGGAATTTTTTTACGCAGCTTCCGAAACCCGTCGGTGAAACCGGCGGCGGTATGGCCAACGCCATCGTTGGCACTATGAAGCTGCTATTTCTTGCGGCGGTCATGGGCTTGCCGATCGGCTTATTCGCCGGCGTGTATCTCGCCGAGTTCGGCGGAAAGACTTTCTCATTTGTCGTGCGCTATACCACGGACTTGCTGAACGGCGTCCCCTCCATCGTCATCGGCATCTTCGCTTCCGCCCTCTTCGTTTTGCCCGTGAAGCATTTCTCCGCGTTCGCCGGCGGTGTGGCTCTGGGCATCATGGTGATTCCCATCACCGTGCGCAGCACCGAAGAATTTCTGCGCGCCGTCCCCGGCAATATGCGCGAAGCCGCCATGGCCCTGGGCGCCAGCCGATGGAAAACGATCGCGACGGTCGTCCTACCCGCTGCCAGCGGCGGCATCCTAACCGGCATGTTACTCGCGCTAGCGCGCGTTGCCGGCGAAACCGCCCCGTTGCTCTTCACTGCTTTTGGCAATCGCTTTTGGAGTCAAGGCTGGGGACAACCCATCGCCTCCCTCCCGGTTATGATTTACACCTACGCCGTGGCACCGTACGATGATTGGCATCGGCAGGCGTGGGCTGCAGGGCTGGTTCTGTTAGCTTTGGTTTTGGTTTCAAATCTGGGCGCCCGCTTCATCCTGGCGCGCAGCAAAGCGGTTTAGTCGCACTTACGCAGTTCGCGGTGACTGTTGATTTTCGTCAGGGCACGGCTTCGGCCCAGCCGTCCAGGTAAAGCGGCTTTCGCCGCTGAGGGCATGGTCGAGATCGTTAGTCGCAAAGAGTAGAACGAAGGACAACATTGTGAGTGGATCACCTCAACCCGCGCTAACAGCAAAAGCCTTTAGAGATCCGGTGCCTATGGAAAAGACAACTTCACCAACGATCGAGCATAAACAGCGCTTGACGATTGCGAATTTGAATTTTTATTACGGCCCGAAGCAGGCCGTCTTCGGCCTCAACCTGAAAATTCCCACCAACCGCGTCACCGCTCTCATCGGGCCTTCCGGCTGCGGCAAATCCACATTTCTACGCACTCTGAACCGCATGAACGAAACCATCCGCAACACGCGTGTCGAAGGCGAAGTCCTGCTCGACGGCCAGAGCATTCACGCGCTCGACGTCGTCGGCCTGCGCCGCCGCGTAGGCATGGTCTTTCAACGTCCCAATCCATTTCCAAAATCAATTTATGACAACGTAGCCTACGGCCTGCGCATCAACGGCTACAAAGGCCGCCTCGACGATCTCGTCGAACAAAGCCTGCGCCGCGCCGCCCTCTGGGACGAAGTGAAGGACTATCTAAAAAAATCCGCCTTCGCTCTTTCCGGCGGGCAGCAACAACGCCTCTGCATCGCTCGCGCCCTGGCGGTAGATCCCGAAGTGCTCCTGCTCGATGAACCCTGCTCTGCTCTCGATCCCGTCACTACCGCAAAAATCGAAGAGCTGATGTTCCATCTGAAGGACAGCTGCACCATGGCCATCGTCACCCACAACATGCAGCAAGCCGCCCGTGCCAGCGACTTCACCGCCTTCATGCTGGATGGCCATCTGATCGAGCACAGCGAAACATCGAAGCTGTTCACAACGCCGACCGATCCGCGCACAGAAGCCTACATCACCGGCCGGTTCGGCTAAAAAGCCGCGAGTTTGCGCACACCCGCTTTTGATTTTGTACTACGCTGCTGAATTGGTCGCAGCCGCCTGCTTTTGCTTTTTAGGCGGACATACGTGAAGTTGCCTTTGACTTTGTAGCGGTCAGCTTTCGCTGGGCGCCTTTGACGTTGAAGTCGTAGGGGCACGGCAGGCCGTGCCCGCTGATGACTCTGCAACCAATTCAGCCGTTGCGGCGGCGATGTTGCAGTCGCGAGACAAGTTTTGATTTGCAGTGCAGTACAAGAACCGAGGAACCATGGAACGCCATTTCGATCACGATCTAGAAGAACTAAAACAGCGCCTCCTCTGGATGGGCAGTCTCGCCGAGCGCGCCGTCCATCAGGCTGTGCACGCCGTCCTCGATGCCGAAGAACATCTCGCCGAAGTCGTCCTCTCCGAAGAAGACGCCATCAACGAGATGCAAATCGAAATTGACGAGCGCGTGCAGCGCCTGCTGGCCACCCAGCAACCCATGGCCGCCGACCTGCGCTTCCTCCTGGCCGTCTCCCGCATCAATGGCGACCTCGAACGCATCGGCGACCAAGCCGTCAACATCGCGCAATCCGCCACGCGCATCCTCCGCCATCCGCAGGTCAAGCCTTACGTTGACCTGCCCCGCATGAGCGAACTAGCCGAAGCCATGGTCCGCGACAGCCTGAACGCCCTGGTCCGCGGCGATCAAGAACTAGCCCAAAGCGTCCTCCGCCGCGACGATCAGGTAGACCGCCTCCGCGACCAGCTCTTCCGCGAACTCCTAACCTATATGATGGAAGACAGCGCCCAAGTCTTCGCCGCCTTCGAGCTAATCCTAGTCGCCAAGAATCTGGAACGCATCGGCGACCACGCCACCAACATAGCCGAAGACGTAATCTATTTCGTAGCCGGCCGCGACGTCCGCCACCCAGCCCTCGACCGCCGCTGAGCCAGCATGGGCAATCTTGCCTGTGCTCTTTCTTCTGAGCTTGGTCTTGAACTTGGTTTTGAATTTGCTTTTGACTTTACGGGTGCCCTATCCTTCCCGCCTTTGTTTTATGGGAAGGGTGGGGGTTTAGACGCAGCATTACCCACCTCGCAAGACCGCGCATCGCTGACTCGCCGTTGCCTTTCTCCGCGCACTCTGCGCCGCTGCGGTTCACACCTTCCTGTTTCTCAGATTTTCCTCCGCTTTTCCTCTGTGCCCTCTGTGTAAAATCTTTCGACTTCCCCTCCGCACACACGCACGCCCCGCTGCAAGCAGTCGTCTCCCCAAAGCCCAATAAAATCGGAATTCACAACAGGAAGGGTGTCAACAAACGAAGAAGCAACAACCTAAATCCGCGTCAAAGCCGTAGCCTCATCCTCAGCCAAATCCAAAATCGAATCCAATCTCACCATCTTCAACAACATCATCACCCGCTTATTCGCCGCAAAATAAGTAGCCTTCCCCCCAGCCCTCTTCAAAGTCGTAAACGCCCGCACCAAAGCCCCAATCCCCGAGCTATCCAGCTCCGTCACGCCCGCCAGATTCACCGCCACGTGCAACGACCCAGCATCAATCAACTGCTGCACCTGATTGCGAAACGCTTCCTCAGCATCCCCCAGTTTCAGCGGCCCATCCAGGTCCAGGATCGTGGCGCGCCCCGCCTTGCGAATACCAATGTTCACGATGCCCCTCGTTCAGCCCAGCAAAGCTAACCGAATTACGCCCACCAATCAAGGGGACACCACAAACTACTCCGCCCGCAAAGCATCCACCGGATCCACAGTAGCCGCCCGCCGCGAAGGTAAATAACAAGCCAAGTAAGCCGTAACCACCACTCCCAAAGTCACCGCCCCATAAGTAACCGGATCCACCGGGCTGACGTTAAAAAGCAAAGACGACATCAACCGCATCACTGCAAACGCCGTCACCAATCCACAGAAAATCCCCACACCCGTCAGCCACAATCCCTGCCGCACAAACATCCCAACGAGCATCTTCCTTTGCGCCCCCAGCGCCATGCGAATCCCAATCTCCCGCGTGCGCTGCGAAACCGAATACGCAATCACTCCATAAATCCCCACGATCCCCAGCAGCAAAGCCATGCCCCCAGCCACTGCCAGCATCACCAAGGTAAACGAAGTCCGCGCCATGGACTTCGTATAGAAATAACCGACGGTGTGCAAGTCCGCCAGCGGGATATTCGGATCCACCGACCACACCGTCTCCCGCACCTCATTCAGAAAAGCCTGCGACCCCGCTCGCGGGCTGCGGATCACAAACGCAATCCCCCTCCGAACGTCTTCTTTTTGTCCTTCGAACCGGTCCAGCATCACCGGCCAATAGACCGAACTGGACGTCGGCTTGTCCACGCCGTCGTCGTACACCTCGCCCACCACTCCGACGATCTCGCGCCAATCATCCGTGCTGGCCACGCGAATGCGCTTGCCCAGCGCATGGCGCGCGTCATGCCAATATTCCTTGGCGAAATTTTCAGAAATCATCGCCACCGGGATCTTCTGATAAGTGTCCTCCCAGGTGATATCGCGTCCCGCAACCAGCGGCGTCCCCATCGTCGCCATAAATCCCGGCGAAACGTACTTGAACCGGCGGATCGGCGGAAGTTCTCCCTCCGCATAAGCGCGATCTTCGGCGAACAAGACGTCGTTCGAGTTATGGCCGTCCATCGGAATGGCGCTTGCAAAACTCACCGACGAAACGCTTGGAATCGCCCCCAGCTTCGCCAGAATTTCCTGGTCCATGCGCACCAGCCGTTCGCGATCGCTATCCGCAATCTCCGTTTCCGGCACGTAAAATCGGAACGTCTGCACCGAATCCGGCCGCGCAAATCCCGGCGGCACGTGCATCAAAGCGCGAAAAGTCCGGATCATCAGCCCCGAACAAATCAGCAGCACCAGCGCCAGCGCCACCTGCACCACCACCAGCACATTGCGCGCGCGATGCTGCTGCCGGCTCTGGCTCAGCGCCCGCCCTCCCTCGCGCAAGCCCGTATTCAAATGCGCCCCCGCATACTTGAAAATCGGAATCGAACCAAACAGCACGCTGGAAAAAAGTGCAATCACAAACGTAAATAGCAGCACGGGCAAATCAATCCCGATCTCGTGAATTCGCGGCAACCCCGTCGGCGCTATCGCCAGCAGCGCCCGCAACGCCCCATACGCCAGCGCCAATCCCAGCAAACTTCCCAGCAATCCCAATATCACGCTCTCCAACATTAATTCCATCGCGATGCGTCCCCACCCAGCTCCCAGCGCCGCGCGTATCGCCAGTTCCTGCCGCCGTCCATCCACGCGCACCAGCAGCAAATTCGCCACGTTCGCGCAAGCAATCAGCAGCACCATTGCGATCGATCCCATCAAGACCCACAAAACCTTCCCCACGTCGCCCACCACGTCCTGCTTCAAGGGCCGCAAATTCGGTGCGATGTGCGCCTGTTCAAACAGCTTCGCGCTGAAACCTTCCGGCGCCGGAAAACTCCGGTTCACGATCGGCAACATCCGCGCCACGTCGGCGCTCGCCTGCGCCATCGTAACTCCCGGTTTCAACCGCGCCATCGCTTCGTAGCTGAAGTTCCCCAATTTTGTCTTGCTGCGGTCCCACTTGAACGGCACCACCAGCGACACATCTTCATAATCCAAAAAGTGAAATCCCTGCGGCAACACCCCAATCATTACGCGCGGCTTTCCGTCCACCGTAATCGATTTCCCAATCACTGAAGTGGCCCCGCCAAATTTCTGCCGCCAATATCCGTAAGAAAGCAGCACCGTATCCGGCGTCCCCGGCGAATCGTCTTCCCGCGTGAACAACCGTCCCAGCGCCGGCTTCACTCCCAGCATCGGCAACGTCCCATCGCTCACATCGAGCCCGCGCACCTGCTCCGGCTCTCCCGCTCCCGTCACGCTCAGCGAATCGCCGTCATACACGCCAATGTCCTGAAACGTAGTGTTCTGCTCGCGATCAATAAAATAAATCGACGGCGCCACATTAAGGTTCGCTATCCCCACCCCCGGCGCCGTATGCCACACTCCAATCAACTGCTCGGGATGCGGGTACGGCAAAGGCTTCAGCAGCACGCCTTCCAGCACGCTGAAAATCACCGTGTTCGCGCCCACACCCACCGCCAGAGTGACCAACGTAATAATCGTAAACAGGGGCGCCCGTCCCAACCGTCGCAAAACTTGCCTCAGTTGATCGCCGTAGATTCCCATCTCCTCATCCTCCCCATCCGCGCACACCGTTCGCAATTGGGACAACGCCGCGCCGAACTCCCACCCGATATTGCCGCGCAGATATCGCCGTGCAGCAGTTGATACGATGTCAACGAACGAAATGTTTCGTCACATCGCGCGCACCACTGTGACACGTCAGCCGCGCTGCTTGCTGCGCCCCGGCTTGCCGCCACGCCAGGCGCATCGGCTCCTCGCAGTTGACGTCGCCTTTCTCTGCGCACTCTGCGTCGCAGCGGTAATCCGTTGCCATGGTCTCGCCCCGCGCCCAGCACGCTCCCCTTCCTTGACGTCCACTCTCCCGATTTGCTAGGCTGCGCCCATTCACTTCTGCCGCCGGCGTGGGTGACGCCAGCCGCCAGCAAGCGAATGTCCCCCTACCCCTGGGAGAACCATGGAAACATTTTCCGCGCTCTTTGAACTTGCGAGCGTGTCTTTAGCCTGCCGTGATCAGGACACCCTCCTGAAGACTTTTGCCGCGCGCGTCGGCGCCACCCTTGGCGCTCGCGCGGTATTCGTCTGGACCAACGGCGCTTCCTCCAAGGCCGCCGAAGGCCTGGTCTGCCGCACGCGCTGGAACGAGCCCGGTGAGCGTTTCGCTCCGCTGGAGGAATCCGTCAGCGAAGGTTTGCTCAGCGAAGTTTACGAATCCGCCGAGACCCGCCGCGTCAGCAGCAAGGAAGTCGTCGCCGATGATTTCGAGCATCTCGACGAACCCAGCCGCGCCCGCGTCAAATCCGCCATCGTAGTCTCGTTGCCCGGCGCCCAGCGCAGCGAAGGCGTCGTAGAAGTTCTCAACAAACGCGCCGGTGAATTCAGTGCTGAAGACGCACACTTTCTCGAAGAGGCCAGCCGCCTCGCCGGCTCCGCGCTCACCAACCTCGAAGCCATCGAAGGCGAGCGCCAGGCGCAGCTCTTCACCCTGGAACGTCTCACCGCGCTCTACGATCTGGGCCGCACCTTCACCTCCACTCTCGAACTCGGCGTCCTTCTCCCCGTCGTCGCCGGAAAGATTCGTGACATCATGGGCGCCGGCGCCTGCCTCGTCTGGCTCGCCGACCCCGGCTCCCAGGATCTCTACCTCGCAAAAAAAATCGGCGAAGACCCCACCGTCGAAGACGACGCGCGCGTTTCCCTCACCGAAGGCCTGCTCGGCGAAATCGCCCAATCCGCCAATCCAAAATTAGTCGAAAACCCCTCCGCAGAGCCCGGCCTCGCCGCACGCATCAGCTCCTGCGAAGAATTCGAAATCCAGTCCTGGATGTGTGCGCCGCTCCGCAAAGAAAACGACGTCCTCGGTCTCGTCGAGCTAGTCAACAAAGCCGATGGCACTCCCTTCAACGAAGACGACCTGTTTTTCCTCTCCTCCATCAGCGAACAAGCCGCCGTGGCGCTGCACAACGCCAATCTCCTCGACGCCGAGCGCAAAGTCCACGCCCTTGATGCGCTACTCAAAATCTCGCAAGAAATCACTTCCACCCTCGACCTCGACCACGTGCTCTCTACCGTGGTGCAGCAGGCCGCTTCCGTTGTGCCCTTCGATCGCTGCGTCATCGGATTCTTCGATCGCGGCCGCTTCGTCCTCGGCGCCCTCTCCGGCGAAACCGAAGTTCCGAAGACGCGTGAAATGAGCGATCTCCGCACGCGCCTCGAATGGGTCGCGGATCAGGAAAGCGCCGTCTCCGCGGATTTGTACGACGACGGCTGGCACGTCGAGCCGCAAGAAGCCCACGCCCAGATCGTTACGTTTCTGGAAGAACGCAAGGAAAATGGATTTTACGCGCTGCCGCTGCGCGACGATCAAGGCACCCTCGGCGTTCTCGCTCTGCTCAGCAGCGATGCCGACTTTCTCACCGACAACAATAAAGAAACCGTAGCCATCCTCGCCAACCAAACCACCGTTGCCATTCGCAACGCACAGCTCTATCAACAGGTCCCGCTCGCCAATCTCCTGCAGCCGCTCTCGCAGCGAAAAAAGAAATTTCTCGCCGCCATGCCGCGCAGTCGCTGGGCGCTCTACGCGCAACGCACCGCTCTCGCCGTCGCCTTCCTCATCGTGGTTCCCTGGCCTCTGCGCGTCGGCACCGATGCCACCGTCGTGCCCGCCGAACGCCGCATGGTCAGCGCGATCGATGGCGGCGTCGTCCAACACGTCTTCGTCCACGAAGGCGACGCAGTGCAGGCAGGCCAAGTGCTCGCCCAACTCGATGACGGCGAAGATCGCGTAAAACTGGCGCGAGCCGAAGCCGCCCTCGGGCAGTCCCGCCGCGAACTCGCCGAAGCCGAATTTCGCAACGATCCTTCCGCCGCGGGCCAGGCCAAAATCCGCGCCGACCTGCACGATGCCGAAGTGCAACTCGAGCAGCAACGTGTCGCCGCATCGCAGTTGCGCTCGCCCATCGCCGGAATCGTAATCACTCCGAAAGTCGAAGAAAAAACCGGATCAATGGTCAAGCCGGGAGATAGTTTCGCCGAAATCGTCGGCCAGGATCGCATCGCCGCCGAAATGAGCGTGCCCGAAGCCGAACTCGAACTCGTGCATCCCGGCAACCAAGTCGCCCTCAAGCTCAACGCCTTCCCTACCGCTACCTTCGAAGGCTCCGTCGAACGCATGGGTGCGCAAACCCAAGCCGTCGCCGGCGAACAATACTTCGTCGTGCGCGCCGTCTTCAATAACCCCGGCGGCATGGCGCGCGACGGCATGGTCGGCCGCGCCAGAATTCACACTGCCGGCGGCTGGTTTCAAAGCGGATGGTATCCCGTCGGTTACACTCTGCTGCGCTCTCCGTTTCGCTGGCTTTGGGAAAAAGTATGGAGCTATCTGCCATGAGCGCCGCTCCCGTGCCGCATCCAGAAAACCGTACGCGCAAAGGATTCACCATGAACAGAAGTGCAAACCTGTTTTTCGTCGCCGCGTTGGCGCTAGCAGCAGCTGGTTGCGATAATTCATCCGTCGCCTCCAGCCCGAATCCCGCTCCGCCACCCGCCGCGACCGCTCCCGCAAGCGCCCCACCGAAACCCACAAACGCTGGCGACATCCTCAGCGTCCTCACCGTCGAACATCAAGTGGACATCACCTCCCAGCGCGATGGCCTCGTCATGTCGCTGAACCACGACGAAGGCAGCACCGTGAAATCCGGCGACGTTCTAGGCCAGATTGACGACCGCAGCCTGCAAATGGAACTCATCAAAGCCAATTCCGATCTGCAGGTCGAGGAAAACAACAAAAAATACAAAGAAGCCGAACTCAAAGCCAAAACCGCCGCTTATCACCGCCAGCAGCAGCTTCGCGCACTCGGTCTTTCCAGCGACGCGGACCTCGAAGCCGCCGAATTCGAAGCCAAGGCCGCCGAATACGACCTGCACGGTTATGAAGCCCTGGTCGAAAGCGGCCACGCCGAAATCAATCGCCTGAAACTGGAAGAAGATCAGACCCGCATCCACGCTCCCTTCTCCGGCGTAGTCGTCCGCCGCTACATCCGCGAAGGCCAGGCCATTTCCAAAGGCGACAAGTGCTTCCGCGTCAGCCAGCTCTCTCCGCTTCAAGTCCAATTCCAGGTGCCGGAATCCTCCGGACGCCGCCCGGCGCTAGGAACTCCCATCGAGCTTTCCCTCGTCGAAGATTCCAGCCGCGCCCTGACCGCTCGCGTCACAAAAGTCAGCCCCACTATCGACGCCGCCAGCGACAGCTACGATGTGCTGGCCCAACTAACAGGCTCCAACATTTCCGATCTCCGCCCCGGCATGGCCGTAAAAGTCCTTTGGTCCACCGCAGCGCACTCGGCGCCGCCATCAAATCCAAATTCAAATCCACCGCCGCATCCATGACGCCGCTGGCCTTTGCACCTGCCGTTGATTTCGTAGCGCCGGCGTCCCGCCGGCTCTTTCGCTTTTGCCGTCGCCGTTGGATTTGTAGAGGCCGGTCCCGCTTTTTGGGACCGGGCAGCCGTTGGTTTTGCTTTTGCCCTTGATGCTGCCGTTGACTTTGTAGCGGCCGCCTGTTTTTCAGGCGGGCGTATTTGAATTTGTCTCTGAATTTGCACCACGCCGTAGTTTTTGCGTTGCCGTAACCATTCTGAATCATCCGGCTCGGAGAAAACTGAATGCGCTTTGGCCCCACCAGCCTGCAAGTCTCCAGCGTCCTAGCCAAAGGCCTGCGCCGCCCCAAACTCCGCACCGACCTGCGCATCAGCGAACAAGTCATCGCCGGCGAAACCAGCTACGTCGTAAAAAATTTCGAAACCAATTCCTACAATCGTTACGGCGCCACAGAATACGGCGTCCTGGAACTCTGCGACGGCAGCCGCACCGCGCTCGAAATTTCCGACGCCCTAACCGAACGCCATCCCGATTCCCCCCTCAGCGAAGCCGAAGTCCTCGAATTCCTCGACAGCATCGAGCCCGCCATGTGGGAGCGTTCCGTCGGCGAAAAAAATCTCGCGGTCCTGGAACGCATCCGCGACGAACGCAAAGGCCGCGTCGATCAATCCAGCGTCCTCTATATGTCCTTCAAAGCCTGGGACCCGGACAAGACCCTCGCCAAGATGGATCCCTACCTCAGCTGGATGTTCACAACCGGCTTTGTCGTTTTCTCCATCGGCATTTTTATCGTCGCCTGCTATCTACTCGCCTCCGATTGGACTCGTGTGCAGCACGACACCTCTGCCCTCTATACCTTTGCCGGCAAAAGCGCTTACGACATCTGGATGTTCTGGATTCTTCTCATGGTTCTCGGAGGCATCCACGAGCTGGGTCACGGCCTCACCTGCAAGCATTTCGGCGGCGACGTTCACCAGATGGGCTTCCTGCTCATCTATTTCACTCCGGCCTTCTATACGGACACCACGGACATCCTCCTCTTCAAACGCGGTTCGCAGCGCCAGTGGGTCATCTTCGCGGGCATCTGGATTGAGCTGGTCCTGTGCGGCTTGTCCGGCGTGGTCTGGTATTTCTCTCCGGTTGGTTCGGTGCTGAACGACGTCGCTTATAAAATGATGCTCCTCAGCGGCATTCAGGGTGCGCTCCTCAACCTCAATCCCTTAATCAAAGCCGACGGCTACTACGCGCTTTCCCAATTCCTGAATGTTGATAATCTCCGCGAGGAATCCTTTGCTTTTCTCCGCGCCTGGGCGCAGAAATATTTGCTCCGCCACGATATTGACCTTCCCCCCGCCAGCAAGCGACAGCGCCGCATTTTCTTTCTCTTCGGCGTCTCTGCGATCGTTTACAGCAATGCGTTGCTCGTCATCGTGATCGTGTTCGCGAAAAACGTCCTGGTCAGCAAACTCGGCGACGGATGGGGCTACCTCGCCACTCTCGTCGTCATTTATTTTTTCGCAAGGAAGGGAATTCAGCAGGCTCTACCCACCGTGCGCGCCTGGCTGCGCCAGAAGAGAGAGGATTATATGGCCTGGAAAATGACCCGTACCCAACAAGCCGGAGCACTGGGCTTGGCGCTCCTGCTTCTGATTCCTCCGGTGTCCTCATCCGTCTCCACCGCTCTGGTTCTCGAGCCCGGAGCGTCCGCCCGCGTCCGCGCCGAAGTCCCCGGCCAAGTCCAGACTGTGTTCGTCAAACCCGGCGATATCGTAAAGACCGGCCAGCTGCTCGCGGTTCTCCAGAATCCCGAAGTCGCGGCCGATGCCGATTCCCTCCGCCACCAATTAGCCCTCGCCAGCAGCCAACTCCGCAACGGCCAGGACCGCTCTGATTTCGACACCGCCGCAAACGCCGTCCGCGACCGCGCCCGCCTCCAGCAGGAACTTGCAGTAGCCGAAAAACGCGCCGCCGCCCTGGAAATTCGCGCCCCCATTGACGGCGTCGTTGCCACCGGCGGCCTTGCTCAAAAGACCGGGTCATTCCTCGCGGCGGGAGACGAATTCGCCCAAATTGTCGATCGCACCACCATGAAAGCGCGCCTCCTGGTCCGCGATTGGGACTTGCAGGACGTCCAACAGGGTGCGGCAGTTAAAGTGAAGGTCGTTCCGTTCCCCTTCCGCACTTACTGCGGCAAAGTTGACCGCATCTACCCAGCTTCCGCCTTAGATCGCCCCGTGACCCAAACAGAAGACCTCGAGCGCCTAGGCCAGCAACTCACCAACTATTTCGCCGTGGATGTGGAATTCGCGAACCCGGATGGCTCGCTGCGCGAAGGTATGACCGGCACCGCGAAGGTCTCCGGCAAGCGTGGTTCGCTGACATGGCAAGCTTCCCGCGCCACGTGGCGTTGGGCGCGCAGTCAAGCTTGGTAGCCATTGCCTTTGAATTTGTGAATCGCCCCACAGGACGATTCATCCTGAGATTCGGCTGTGCCGAATCGAAGGGTAGCGGCCGGTCCCGTTCTGTGGGACCGGGCAGCAATTGCCGTTGGTTCTGATGGTGCCTCAGTGGCGGCGCACCCTAATACGTCAGTGCTGGCACTGCAATCGCTGATGCCGCCTTGAGATCGTCGCGACACCGGTACGTCGTCGCGCAGCCCAGAAAAGAAGAAAGGGCCGCCGTTCCTGGGACGGCGGCCCTTGGGGGTGTTGCTACGTCAATCTCCGATAAGGCTAGGGGCCCAACCGAAGAAACTCTGGAATGGTTCTAGAACTTGATTAAGGGTTTCACGGCCGGCAAGTCCGCGCGCTTCATTAGCGGTTTCACGGGCGCTGTCTTCTTACCCTTTACCGGCTTCGATTTCTTTTCCATGACCCAATCTCCCTCTATGAATTGAACATTCCCGCTGACTCTGCCCACCGCGCTTGCCATGTCTCGAAAAGGGCCGTTGCCACGTCGGCAGCGGCCCGCTTGCCATTCGAGATGCTTCTCTCAGGCCGCGTCGTGCGTTTCAACGCGCTCCCGACCGTGAAAATCTGGACTTACTTCTTCCCCAGCCCCGAGAAAGCATGAACCGTCAAGGGCTTCGTTGCTTCGATCTTCTTCGCCTTCTTCAAGGTTTTCTTGGCCATTTTGTTCTCCCTCATTTGATTTGCCCTGCTGGGCATCGCCGTACCTGCATGCAAAGGAATCGCCAAACTTCGCTGGCGCTCCGCTCTAGCGCAACGTACTGAATTCGTGAGACTTCGCGCTTCGCCCAATCCGCACGCATCCCGTGACATACTCCAGTAGCGTTGAATTAATCACCGCCTGTTGAAAATTTCAACGCGATCGCCCAGGAAACCTTCAATCTCACGCGGAGTTCATCGGAGCAGGCAGCTGTGCGGCGGTACTGCGGAGACTAAACCGAGGTACTTACAAGAAAGGGCTGCCAGCCTGACGGCAGCAGCCCCGCTTGCAGTGCAACATGCTCTCTTCACAGCGCGCCGTCTGCAAAGCCGCGCTGCTGCCAACGAAACCGGGCCTACTTATCTTTGAAACTAAACAGCGGCTTGGTCGGTTGCAGCTTCTTCGACTTCTTCAACGCCTTCTTCGCTTTCTTGGCCATTATTTTCTCCCTAGCTAGATTTGCCCAGCTGGGCACCGCTGCCCTTATATGCAAAGCACTCGCCAAAGTCCACATCCATTTTTCCGCGCCACGAAAACCCATTTTCGTTGGCTTTTCAGCGATTCCGCTGCTTCAGCCCGCCTCGTTTGGCTCTCTGCCCGTTGAATTTCTTCACTCTCTGTTGAGAATTTCAACGCGATTCTGGCGAACTCATCCCCCGGGCGCCCTGTGCCTGCGAGCATCAGCTGAAAATGAGCCGGAGCGTCCCTCGGCATCTGCGCGCGCCACAGTGGCAGGGAACCCGTTTAACCTTCACCTGATAACGGTATTTCACCGTTAGCTCTTCACCAGCGCGTATCTTCCGGCAGCTGTAAAAGTACAGACGGCTGCGCACACACCGCCACTCCAAATTGGGTTGGCACGAGTGGTTAATGAATTGAGCGCCGCTTCCTCCCGTTCTGCCGTCTACGCTCCAGCGGGAATTCATGCCCGCGATATAAATGTCCTTGGGAGCCGGTATCATCCACGACTGCAGCCGGGTGATCCGCTTGCCCGTGTATTCGATCACCCGCCGGTCGGCGGGAATTTCCTCCAGCGCAAACACTCCATAACGATGCAGCGTCGAGCGCCCGATTCGCAGACGAAACCGCGCTGCTTTCGGATTGATCAAGCGCTGCTTCGGGTTCGGACCTTTCATTTTGCCCTCCGCTCACGCCCTGCCCGCCCGAACGCTCCACAAACCAAGGCCCGCTCCATGCGAACTGAATTCCGCGGCCACTCGTGGGTCCATCCCGCGTACCGACGGCGCAGCGCAACCCGACATCCTCACCTGACTAAGTACCGCAGCGTTCCCCGGCACCACGGCGCGCCGCAATGGCACGGAATGCGCTTCAGCTTGATCGGATAATGGTAATTCCAGGTCAGTTCTTCCCCGGCGCGGATCCTCCGTCGGCTGTACAAGTACAGGTGGGGGCCAATGCGTCGCGCCGCCAGATTAGGCGCGCACGAATGGTTCATGAACTCGGCGCCGCTGCCACCCCGCGCGCCGTCCACGTACTTAGCGGCTGTAATCCACGCGACGTAAATGTCTTTTGGAGGCCCTATCTTGACCGCCTGCTCGAGTGTCAGGCATTTGCCGGTATATTCGATCACGCGCCGGCCGGCTGGAATGTCTTCCTGCGCGTACACGCCGTAGCGATGCAGCCTGGAGCGGCCGATTCGCATACGAAAGCGCGCGAATTTCGAATTGATCCGCCGCTTCGACGCTGCGGGCGCTTTCATCCACCATGCTCCATCACAGATCGTACTTCCGGCACAGATAATTCAGCCGATTGCGATCCACTCCCAGCAGTTTCGAAGCATCCGCTTTCACATGCTTGGCTTGTTCCAGCGCCTCCTGCACCCAGCGCTTTTCAAACGCTTCCATTTCCTTGTCCAGCTTGATCCCCGCAGCAGGGAGTTGGAACCGGTTGCGATACTCGCGTCCAACCGCCTGCGTCATTTCCGCCGGCAGGTCCTTCGCGGTGATGGTGTCGCCATCCGTCATGATCACCAGGCGCTGAATGGCATTCTCCAACTCGCGGACGTTCCCCGGCCAGGCATAGCGCTTCATCGCCGCGACGGCATCATCCGCGATGCGCTTCGCCGGAAATCCGTTCGCCGCCGAATAAACACTCACAAAATAATCCGCCAGCACCGGAATGTCCTCCACGCGTTCGCGCAGCGCCGGCACGAAAATAGGCACCACGTGAATCCGATAATAAAGGTCCTCGCGGAAGCGCCCCTGCCGCACCATTTCTTCTAGATCCTCATTCGTCGCGCTCACCAGCCGGAAATCCACCTTAATGGATTTCTTCCCGCCAAGCCGGTTCAGCGAGCGATCCTCCAGCACGCGCAGCAATTTGCTCTGCAGCAGCGGCGTCAGCGTCGCAATCTCATCCAGAAAAAGCGTCCCCTGATGCGCCAGCTCGATGCGCCCTTCCTTCGTCGCCACCGCACCGGTAAACGCGCCGCGCTCGTACCCAAAAAGCTCCGCCTCCATCAATCCTTCGGGCAGCGCCGCGCAGTTCACGCTTACGAAAGCCCGGCTACGTCGCGGGCTCTGCTCGTGCAGCGCCTTGGCCACCAGTTCCTTACCCACGCCGCTTTCGCCGCGGATGATCACGTTGGTCGTCGCGCGCGCCATGCGCTTGATCGAATCGAACACATGCCGCATCGCGTCCGTCGCGCCAATCAAATCTCCCAGCGAATTCTTGCGGCTGATCTCCTCGCGCAGGATGCGGTTCTCACGCTGGATGTGAAGCTTCTCGATGGATCGTTCGAGCAAAAGCCGCAGCACGTCCGTATCAATCGGCTGAATAAAATAATCGTGGCAGCCGGCGTCAATCACTTTCAGCGCCGTCGCCTTCGTCTGGTCCGTGCTCAGCACGATCACCAGAGTGTCAATGTCTCCGATCGCGAGGCGACTGAGCAGCTCGGTGCACTCGCGCAGGCCGCCCGATTCCATCGGCACGGCCAGCAGCAATACGTCCAACCCAGCTTCTTGCAAAAGCTTGTAAGCAGCCTCGTAATTCGCGCCCTCCACCACTTCAAAAGTGGAGCGCAAGGCCGCCACAATGCTCCCGCGCATCCGCGCGTCATCATCCACCACAGCAATTTTTGGTTTCAAAGCCGCAGGCGTGATAAGCAGTCTCCAGCGGGACCAGCAGGTTCAGCTCTCACCCAGCCGAACCCAAACCAAACCGTCATCCCACGTGGCCGCGATTCTAGGTGCCACAAGTCCCCCTGTCAACGCCGCCCCGCAAATCCAACCCATCTCATAAATCACTGCCCGAGCAACGTGACACCGGCCTATCCGACCAGTGCGGATTCTGGTTTAAGGCTGCTCTCTCAAGAGGCGTGCCAACACCTCTGGCGCAATATAGAAGCTGGTGCCTTGCAGGCGTCTCACAGCGACTCGAAGGTCCAGCAGCCCAAAACTCGCGGCTTCCAGCAACACGCCCGGTGTTCCCATCACAGCGATGCCTCCGGCGGTTTCAGCGTGATGGGCCGGTCAATCTGCGTTTTTAACACGATCGTCGTTTCCGTCTGCTCCACGCCGGGAATCGCGCGTAGACGGTCGGACAGTTCCAGAAGCGCGGGGGTGCCGGCAACACGGACTTTGAGCATCATGCTAAGTTCCCCGGCCACCGAATGGCATTCCTCGATCGCTGGAATGGCTCGCAGCGCGTCCAGTAACTCGGAACACGGTTTCGTGGCACGAATCCCGACGAACGCGAGCACGCCCAGCCCGAGAGCGGGAGCGTCGAGCTTAATCGTCCACTGACGAATTATTCCGACGCGTTCCAGTTTCTGCAGCCGGTCGTGAACGGAGGAGGGGGCAAGATGCACCATCTTGGCCAAGTCTTCCAGACGCCGGGAAGCGTTTTGCTGCAAGGCTTCGATCAGGGCGAAATCCTTTTTGTCTAAACTCAAGGAAACCTCGTCATACCGAAAATATTTCGGCACTTGTCGAATGTTGCTGATTTTCATTGTAGCATCAAATGAATAGTCCTAATATATTTCGCAGGAGGATCCAAGCATGCAAGCTCTTATCGTAGTTGACGTGCAGAATGAATTCGCCGCGGGCGGCCTGCGACCCGTCCCCAATCACGCCGATGCGCTTGCGCACATTCGGTTTCGAGTACAACAAGCCCGGCAGCTTCGCCTGCCAATCGCCTGGATCATCCATTACAACAAACCGGCGGAATCCCGCGCGTTTGTGCCCGGGACGTCGGGCGCGGAACCATCGCCGGGACTCGGTCCCGAACTTGGTTTCGGTCCCGAGAAACGATTTGAAAAGGATGTCTTTGGCGCGTTCACTGGGACAGGCTTGGAGGAGTGGTTGCGTTCGATTGGGGCCGAGAGCGTCCTGATCGTTGGTTTTTACACGCACATGTGCCTTTCCACTTCCGCTCGCGAGGCATTGGTCCGGGGATTCGATGTGGCCGTTGACCCCGATGCCACCGGCGCACGGGATCTCGCAGACGAGAGTCTGGGGCAGCTCAGCGCCGATGCAGTGCGCCGTTCCGCTCTGCTGCATTTGCAAAACATGGGTGTAACGATGACGCAAAGCGAACTGGCCGCATCAACAGCCGCCGGAAATGTGGCGAGAAATTCCCAGGCTCGAAGCGCCGGTCCGCAATAAGAGCGCTCGAACGGAACCGAGTGCCAGGCTGTGGCCCATCCTGTTCACGCTTTAAGGTGAGCGGAGGACCGGCATTCCTGGTCCAAACCCTCCTAGTTGTAGCGCAGCGGCGCAACCCCGTGCTGCGCGGCGAATTCCATGAACGCAGCGAGTGGCGTCTGACTCAGCGCGGCGGCGCGCTCCAGCGACACCTTATCTTCAGGATGAAGCTCGAGCGCCGGTAAGCGAGCGGCGGCCTGGGAGACGTTGCCACCATCCTCGAGACTTGCCGCCTCCAGCAGGGTCGAAGGCAATTCCACGCGCACGGTTTCCATTCCTCAAAATTATTGTATCGGCGAGGGTTTGTCATGCGATTTCCCGGCCAAGTGCATTGGCTGCGATCCGCCCGGCAGCCGAATACCTCCGGGAATCCGCCGCTCGTTCACACCCGAGCACCTTCGCTCGGCTCGTCATTCCGACCCGGATCAAGTTGCGCCCGCGCCACACGCCTCCGCCCGCGCCAGCAGCAGCTGACGCTCCCGGGCATTACGAGTTAGCCCCGCCGCGCGTTCAAACTCCGCGCGCGCTTCCGCCAGTCGCCCCAGTTTCTTGAGCAAATCCCCGCGCACGCTCGGCAGCAGATGGTAATTCTCCAGCGAACGCTCTGCACCCAGCGCTTCCACCACTTCCAGCGCCGCCGCCGGACCAAACGCCATCGACACCGCCACGGCGCGATTCAGATCGATCACCGGAGATGGCGCGATCCGCGCGAGCGCCTCATACAGCTTCACAATCTGCTGCCAGTCCGTTTCTTCCGCCGTGCGCGCTCGCGCGTGGCACGCTGCAATCTCCGCCTGCAACACGTATGGGCCTTGCGCAACAGGCGCCAGCGCCCGGGCCTGTTCGAGCGCCGCGAACCCGCGACGAATCAGCAGCTGGTCCCACGCCGCGCGGTTCTGCTCCAGCAGCAAAATCGGCGCGCCCGCTTCGTCCACGCGCGCTCCGAAACGCGAAGCCTGTATTTCCATCAGCGCCACCAGGCCGTGAACCTCCGGCTCTTGTGGCGCCAGCCCCGCCAGCACGCGTCCCAGCCGCAGCGCATCTTCGCAAAGCCCAGGCCGCAGCCAATCGTCACCGGCGGTCGCCGAGTACCCCTCGTTAAAAATGAGATAAATCACGGCGAGCACCGACGAAAGCCGCGCCGCAAGCTCTTCGCCTCGCGGCACCTCAAACGGCACGCGCTTTTCCGCCAGCGTGCGCTTGGCCCGCACAATCCGCTGCGCAACGGTCGGCTCCGGCACCAGAAACGCGCGCGCGATCTCCTCTGTACTCAGCCCTCCCAGCAAACGGAGCGTTAGCGCCACACGCCCCTCGCTCGGCAGAACCGGATGGCACGAGATGAAGACCAGCCGCAGAAGATCGTCGCCGACATCGTCATCGAGAGCCGCATCAAAATTGGGCACGGTCATCTCTTTCTCTTCCATCTCGCGGCCCAGCTCTGCGTGCTTGCGCTCCAGCCGCGCGCTGCGACGGAAATGATCAATGGCGCGATGTTTGGCGGTGGCCATCAGCCAAGCGCCCGGATTATCCGGAACACCAGACTGCGGCCACTGCTCCAGCGCGGCGACCAGCGCATCTTGCGCCAGATCCTCGGCAACGCCCACATCGCGCACCATTCGCGCAAGACCGGCGATCAGCCTGGGTGCTTCAATCCGCCAAACTGTATCAATAGCGCGATGTGTGTCGGTAGCCGTCACGGCTACCCATCACACCACCTTCGCTTTCATCGCGCAAGCGAACCGCGCCGCCTCGCAAACGCGCCGCGAATGCGCTGCGTTTTCCGGGCTGTCCGTGGCAGCAGGTGCCCTTATTTCTTGGCCGCGCAGTCTTGCTGCATCATCATCTCGCGAACCTCGGTCTCGCCCTCCCATGCCGGCCAGTATTTCTTGTGCAGCTCCATGAACTGCACCGCTCCCGCAACCGCCTCTTCCTTCGATTTCAGTTCAAACAGCGCATAGCCGCCGATGATTTCCTTGGCTTCGGTAAAGGGTCCGTCCGTCACGGTGACCCGTCCGCCGGAAAGCCGCACGCTGGCGCCTGCCGCGGTCGAAAGCAGCCCGCCGTTCCCGAGCAGCGTCCCGTCTTTGATTGCCTCTTCGGTGAGTTTCCCAATGGCATCCATTAATTCTTTGGGCGGCATGCCTTGTGCTTCTTTATGTTTTACGATCATCATGTATCGCATCGTCACATCTCCTTGGTGGTTTCAGATTCCGGGCCGCGTTCCCGGCCGGCCTCAACCGGCTGAAGCTGGCCGCTACTTACACGTCGAACGAGTATTCAAGAAATCGACAGGTCGAAATAACTTTTTTTGAAGCCACACCTTTTATTCCAGCAACTGTGCCGCAAAAGCATCCCGCGTTCTCACTTGCAAAAATCGGCCGCTTCCAGCACCGGGCGAATTTCCACCTCGGTCTCGCGATCAAACGGGGCGCGCTTCAGCCATTCCACCGCCTCATCCATGGACTTCACCTGCCATATCCAGTAGCCGCCAACGAGCTCCTTGGTCTCGGTGAACGGCCCATCGATTACCGTACGTTGCTGCCCGGAAAACCTCACCCGCTTGCCCTTCGAGCTGGGATGCAACCCGTCAGCCGCGAGCAACATACCCGCCTGAATCAACTCCTGATTGAATTTCCCCATCTCGGCAAGCAGCTTCGGACCGGGCATAACCCCCGCCTCAGAATCCTTGCTGGCTTTCACCATCACCATAACTCGCATCGCACTCGCCCCTTTATCTGGATTAGCACCGGATCCCAGATGATCCTGACCCGCTGGATCCTTGCTCTACTGATGCGTCGAACGAACGTCGGTTAGATCGACATCTCCCGTATATTTTTTTGGGAAATTCCTGGACTCCGCTCGCGGAGTCGTCCCCGTCAAGAACATTCCGGCGATTACCAGCAACAGCGGCCAGAATGATATCAATATCCCGCAGAGGCCCCGCAAAAACTCCCCGCGATCAAAGAGATAGGACTGAACCACGTGCGAAGCGGCTAAGACAATAGCGATCATTTCTTCGAACGTCTGGGACGCGTCAGCGCTAATACCGGCGAGGCGGCTCAACCGCGCAGCGGCGTCCGGCAGATTCCCGCAAAGAATAAAAAGCCCCAGCCCAATAAGTGCCGCACCTGCGATTGATTTAGGCGGTCCGAAGAATCTGTGTCGCATCGTCTTGTCCCCTTCCAGAAGCGTGTTACCTGCCTCTACCTACACGTCGAAGGAGGACCCACGATTTCGACACACACAACCGGATTAATTGGTGACGAATATTCCAAATTATGGCTGGTCTTTCAAAAGTCGCGCCAATACCTCAGGCGCAAGATAGAAACTGGTTTCTTGCAGACGCTTCACGGCGACTCGAAGGTCCAGCAGCCCTAGGGATCCGGCTTCCTGCAATACGCCCAGCGTTCCCATCACAACGATGCCCCGCTTTTCAGCCTCGCGCCGCCCTTCTCGGTCGTCGACAATTAACCGATCGGCACGGAGTTCTCCCGCTAGGAGGATTGCGTCACGTTCGCCTGGGTCCAGCTTGGCGAGCAACGCGTCGGGCGCGTTCTCAGGAACGCGAACCTCCAGCCAACTCGGTAGTTGGCCGATCCAGGTACGAACCATCGCGGGCGCTGACAGGCGCAGAAGTTCGTCACGCACCGCAGCCGGAATTGCGACGGTGCCGTACAGCTTTGGGAGGATGTGGATCTCTTCGATGAGAATCAGGTAGTTAATCGGGGAGGTGTCGGCGACAACGATCATTCCACGTGTTGCTTATCGGAGTCGTTCTCGTCGAGCAGTTTCGCGCGGGCCTTTTGTGAAGTGGCTTGATCTTGTTCCAGGTCGCCAAGATCGTAATGCAGGAAGACGCGGTGCTGCTTCAGAAAGGCGTGCACTTCCAGCCGAGTTTCGAAGCCCAGCATCTGGCGCACTGCGGACTCCGACAGCAGCTCCGTGCGATAGCCCTCCAGCGCCAGCGCTTCCAGCGCAACCCGTGCGGGATCCTGCCCTTCAGGAGTCACTTGTCGTGCCAGTTCGTCGGGGATATTGAGGGTAATTTCCATATTCCTGATCCACGCGAGAGCGAAATTCAGAAACATCTACAACATCACGCGAAGTGCCGCACTGCGCAAGACTCCAGCATAGCTGATCATATCATTTTAGCTCGGGCGGGAGGTCACCGTCCCAACCAAATTGGTCAGACTTTCAATTACTGCAAACTGGAACAGAGGGTTGCAATCACTAACTTAACCTCCCAAACCGGCGAACGATTCACCCAGCAGGCGGATGCCTTCGCGAATACTCTGCTCATTCATCCGCGAGTAGCCGAGCATCAGCCCGGCCCTCGCAGCCCGCGCCAGAAAATATCCGGAAATTCCGTAGACGCCCACGCCGCGCGCTGCGGCGCTCTGAATCACCGCATCTTCCGCAATGCGTTTGCTGGTAGGCCACAACACCACGTGGGTACCGGCACCGTCGCCAGCCACTTCCACACGCTCTCCCAAATGTTCCCGAATCGCCTCCAGCAGCGCCGCTCGATGCGCCGCGTTTCTGCGCCTCACCCGGCGCAAATGCCGCTCGTACATGCCCGTGGAAATAAATTCCGCCAGCGTTTCCTGTTCCAGCGTCGCGGTGTGCCGGTCGCACAACCACTTCGCCGCGGTGAAAGCCGCCACCAGCGATTTCGGCGCGACCAAGTACCCAATGCGCAGCGCTGAAAAAATCGTACGCGAAAACGTCCCCACGTAAATGACGCGCCCCTCGCTGTCCAGCCCCTGCAAAGACTCGAGTGGCTGACCTTCGTAATGGAATTCGCCGTCGTAATCGTCCTCTACCACGATCGCAGCCTTGCGCCGCGCCCAATCCAGCAGCTCCAGGCGCCGTGCCAGAGGCAGAATCGCGCCCGTGGGAAACTGGTGCGAAGGCGTGACGAATGCCAAGCGCGCATTTTTCGGCAGCGCATCAGGTTGCAACCCGTCGCGATCCACGGCAACCGGTTGCAGCCGCGCTCCCGCCGCGCGCAGCACCTCCCGCGTGCCCTGATACTGCGGATCCTCGACGGCCACAGCATCGCCGCGCTCAATCAACACGCGCGCGATCAAATCCAGCGCCTGCTGCGAGCCGTTCACCACAATCACTTGCGACGCATCGCAAATCACCGCGCGCGACCGCCGCAAATGCAGCGCAATCGCCTCGCGCAACGACAAACTTCCTCCCGCCACGCCGTAGTCCAACTGCCGCACCGGAGCCTTCCGCGCGTGCCGCAGCAAAATCCGCCGCCACATCTGATACGGAAAAGTTTCCACGTCACCGCGTCCGCCATACGCAAAATCGTAGCGCAGCGGTACCGAGCGCCGGCCGGGAAAATCCACACTCGAGCCGAGAGCGTCGGCTGTGGATCCGTAGCGCGAAAGCTGCAGCTTCGCGGCGCGCACATTTCTTTTCGGCCGGCTGCCGCCGCCACTCAATCCCGCTGATACATACGTCCCGGAACCGCCGCGCCCGGCCGCAAATCCTTCCGCGATCAGTTGATCGTAAGCGAGCAGCACCACAGTCCGCGAAATCCCCAGCTCATCAGCCAGCTCGCGCGTGGAAGGCAGCCGGTCCGCAGCCCGGAAAGTGCCGGAAAGGATAGCCCGGCGCAGTCCGGCGTAAACCTGCCGGAACAGCGGCTCGCCCCGCCTCGAAAGTGGTATCACCAATTGCATAAAAAGTGGCCATAGCAAAATACCACAAGCCGCGTCAATCTTATAGCGGCGCAGCGCGCAGTTCGCCGCCGCCGGCGCGACGCGCGCAAGCCGTCGCTCGACGATCCAATATCGGGAGAAGAAAATGAAACTGCTCTGGAGCATCGGAAGTTATTTCGCACTCTGCGCGCTCGGCTGCCTGTTGCAAACCGTGCCACCAATCTTGCACGCCGTGCCGCTCGCGCCAGCGACGCAGCAAGCCCCCATGGCGCGCGACGGCCAGCACGATTTTGACTTCAACCTCGGCACCTGGCACACGCGCATCAAGCGTCTGCAACATCCGCTCACCGGCTCGACTACCTGGACAGAAATGGAAGGCACAGTCGTCATCCGCAAAGTATGGGACGGCCGCGCCCAGCTGGAAGAAATCGAAGCCGATGGCGCCGCCGGCCACTTCGAAGGCCTCACCCTGTTTCTCTACAATCCCGAAGCGCATCAGTGGAGCCAGACTTTTTCCAATAGCAAAGAAGGCACGGTATCCCAGCCCGCCATCGGCGAATTCAGGAATGGCCGCGGCGAGTTCTATGATCAGGAACCGTACAACGGTCGAACCATCCTCGTGCGCGTTGTCTGGTCCGACATCACACCGGACTCGCATCGCTTCGAGCAATCCTTTTCCGACGACGGCGGCAAATCCTGGGAACCCAACTTCGTCGCCACGCTGACGCGAGCCAAATCATGAGCGGCAAGATCGTAGTAAGAGACGTGCAGCGACGCGATTTCGCCGAATGGAAACCGCTCTGGGACGGTTACAACGCCTTCTACGGCCGCCAAGGCATCACCGCGCTGCCGGAAGAAATCACGAATCTCACCTGGTCGCGCTTTTTCGATGGTTACGAGCCAATCTGCGCCATGGTGGCAGAGCGCGCAAATCAATTGGTCGGCATGGTGCATTACCTCTTTCATCGCAGTTCCACCGGCCTGCGCTCCAATTGCTACCTTCAGGACTTGTTCACCGTCGAATCCGCCAGAGGCCAGGGCGTCGGCCGCGCGCTCATCGAGGAAGTTTATCGCCGCGCGGCACAAGCCGGCTCCGGCCGCGTCTACTGGCAAACGCACGAAACCAACCGAACCGCAATGAAGCTCTACGATAAGGTCGCCGAAAAATCCGGCTTCATCATTTATCGCAGGGATCTGTGAAAAAGAGCTGTGATGGGGAGGAAATGATGATCGCACCACGCCGTATCGCAATGTGTTTTCTGCTGAGTACTTTGTGCGCGCTGGCCTGCCTGCTGCCAACCGCTCCAGCGCTCGCGCAAGCCGCAACCGGCGCCGCACCCGCAGCGCTGCAAGCCGCAACGCCGCGCGATGGCCAGCACGATTTCGACTTCGAGATCGGCACCTGGAAAATCCACCTGAAGCGCCTGATGCATCCTTTGACCGGCTCGACGACGTGGGAGGAACTGGACGGCACCGTCGTCGCCCGCGCGCTCTGGGAGGGCCGTGCCAACATGGATGAATTCGCAGCGGACCGACCGTCCGGGCATGTCGAAGGCCTGACTCTGCGTCTGTACAATCCGCAAGCCCAGCAGTGGAATCTCTATTGGGCGAACAGCAAGGCTGGGATGTTCGACGGCCCACCGCAGGTTGGCGAATTCAAGAATGGGGTCGGCGAGTTTTACTGCCAGGACACTTTCAACGGCCGCATGATCTTGATTCGCTATGTGTGGTCAGGCATCACCGCGAATTCCGCCCACTTCGAACAATCGTTCTCCGACGACGGCGGCAAAACCTGGGAAGTGAACTGGATCAGCGATCAAACGCGCACAAGCGATCAATCCGCCAAAGCACCTGCGGCTGCCCAAACGAATTCCGCAGGCTCGCAAGCAACCGCCACAGACCAGGATGGACCACACGGTTTTGACGGGCTCTTCGGCTCGTGGAATTATCGCGTGAAGCGCCTCATGCATCCGCTAACCGGCTCCACCACCTGGCACGAATTTCCAGCCACCGGCATTTGCTACAAGGTTTGGGGCGGCCGCGCCCAACTGGACACCTTCGAGGCCGATGATCCCACCGGCCACATCGAAGGCCTGGTCGTGCGTCTCTACAATCCCGAAAACCATCAGTGGAGCCTGAACTGGGCCACCAGCAAAACCGGCAGGCCCGACCCTCCGCAAATCGGCAAATTCAAGAATGGACACGGCGACTTTTACACCCAGGACACGATCAACGGCAAAACCATCTTCGTTCGATATGATTGGACAAAGATCAACACGGACACGCCCCACTTTGAGCAATCCTTCTCCGAAGATGGCGGCCAAACCTGGGAAGTAAACTGGATCACCGACCAAACGCGCGTAGGCGACGCCGCCGACAAAGCGCGCTGAAATCCGCGAGATTGCCGATACCGGATCCCACAGGAAAGGGAGGGAGAAACAATGCCCACAAGACTCGTAATCGGACTGCTGGCGGTGATTGGTATTTATAATCTCACTCTGGCTCGCAGCGCGCAATCCACGCAGAAAACTACGATCGATCCTGCCGCCAACTTGAGAGATTTTCAGGCCATCGAGTTTCGCCGTTACTCCATCAAGCCCGGAGCCCGTCAGCATTTCGCGCAGTATTTTGAAAGCTATTTCCCCGAAGCTTTTGAGCAGCAGGGCGCCATCGTGGAAGGGTCATTCTTCGAGCGCAAGAAACAGAACGGTTTTACCTGGATCCGCGGCTTCCACACCATGGATGCTCGCGCCGTGCTGAATGCCGCTTTCTATTACGGGCCGCTCTGGAGGGAGCATCGGGAGCTGATGAACAGCTTTATCGACGACTCCGACAATGTTCTGCTGCTGCGCCCGCTCACTCCCGATCGCGGCATCATCGTCTTGCCGTCTGTCGATCCTGTAACCGAAGCGGGTGGCGCAGCAGGTGTGGTCGTGGCGCAAATATTTGCGCTGAAACCGGACGGCGTGGAGGCCTTCGCGAAAGCTGCGGAACCAGTCTTTGCTGCCTATCGCGCCTCGGGCGCGCGCGAAGCCGGCGTGCTGGTTACGCTCGACGCAAAGAATAATTTCCCGCAACTTCCGGTCCGGACCGACGGGCCTTTTTTGATTTGGCTGGGCGTCCTTGAAGACAGCCGAACGCTGCAGGCGAGCTTCACACCGGAAGAAGAGCGCGCGCTGCCAGCGCTACTTGCAACAGGATTGCTGCGCGAAGCACCCGAGCTGGTTGTGCTCGACCCCACTCCCCGCTCGCGACTGCGCTGGCTACGCTGAGCAGTGAAACGATGATGCTCGCAAACGCGCGGCCCATCGGAGTCACACCGAACTCATTCTCGGAGTTGTAGCCTGGTCTGTATCACCGTAGATGGGACAAGGCTTTCGTCGAGGATGCCAATTTAGCCGGTTCCGAAGTACTTTGCGCGCGAGAACCAGATAGCGACGGCGCCAGAGCATCATTAATCTGGAGGTGCGAGAGAAACACCATGAGCGCGCCAAAAAATATCCGGCCTTATCTCCTGCTCTGCGTCGTTGCGCTGGCCGCGCAGCCCTTGCATCTGCGAGCGCAGCAAAATCCCGATGCCACGCCGACAAATGTTCAACAAGCTGCCGTCGCGCGCGATGGCCAGCACGATTTCGACTTCGAAATCGGCACCTGGAAGACGCACCTACGGCGCCGGCAACATCCGTTAACCGGCTCAACCACGTGGATCGAATACGATGGCAAATCCTACATCCGCAGAATCTGGGATGGCCGCGCCAATCTCGTCGAACTGGAAGTTGACGGCCCTACCGGCCACATCGAAGGCCTCTCGCTGCGGCTCTACAATCCGGAATCCCATCAATGGAGCCTGAATTTCGCCAGCAGCGCCGGCGGCTCGATGAGCGTCCCCACGGTCGGTGAATTCCAAAGCGGACGCGGCGAATTTTACGATCAGGAGCCGTTCAAGGGCCGCATGATTCTGGTGCGCAATGTCTTCTCGGACATCACCGCGAACTCCTACCGCTTCGAACAAGCCTTCTCCGACGATGGCGGCAAAAACTGGGAAATAAACTGGATCGCAGTGGACACGCGAATACCGGATCAAAGCGGGCAGCAAGAACAAAAAGACGAATCCGGCGGAGCGGACGCATCAGCCGCATCCATCGGCGGGCCACAAACTTTGCCGCCACCTTCCGCCGATCGCCAGCAGCTAGGCGACGCCTGGTGGACCGGCCCCATGCTGGCGAACAACGCCTCCACGCTTCCCCGCGGACATTTCCTCGTCGAGCCTTACCTCTACGATGAGATCAGCCCACACACCAACGGCCTCGGCTCGCTCACCTACATCGAATACGGCCTTGAAAACAGATTCACCATCGGACTCATCCCCACCTTCGGCTACAACAAAGTCAGCGACGGCCTCAGCAGCTCCGGCGTCGGCCTGGGCGACGTCACCGTGCTAGCGCAATACCGACTGACGCAGTTCCACGAACACCACTCGCTGCCCACAATCTCTTTCATGGTGCAGGAAACATTCCCCAGCGGAAAATACGATCAGCTCGGCCAACGCTCCAGTAACGGCCTGGGCGCCGGCGCCTACACCACCATTCTCGGGCTCAACTCTCAAACCTATTTCTGGATGCCCAACGGCCGCATCCTGCGCATGCGCCTGAATGGCACGCAATCGCTCTCCACTTATGCGAACGTAGCGGGCGCGAGTGTGTACGGCACCGCATCAGGATTCCAAGGACACGCCAAGCCCGGTGCCTCCACTTTGGTAGACGCCGCCTGGGAATACAGCCTGACGCGCAACTGGGTGCTCGCGCTCGACGCCACCTATCGCCACACCGCAAACACCAGAATCACAGGCTATGACGCGTCGCAAACCCCGCCCAACATCCAGCTGAACTCTGGCTCCAGCGACGCCATCGGCTTCGCCCCAGCCCTGGAATACAATTGGAAGCCCACCATCGGCGTCCTCGTCGGCACCCGCATAATCGCCCTCGGCCACAACACCCCCACCACCATCACCCCCGCCGTTGCCATCAATTACGTCCACTAATCACCTGATGTAGACTCCGTCATTCGCCGTGGTAGAAGAACTCGGGCTGGTCACTCACAACAAACGAGAAAACATTTTCTAATCGCCAGTTTTCCGGCCTTTTTGCCGCCCGCACCCCACTTCAACAATCGCCTCCACAAATTTCTAACCGCAATGGACCAAATTGAGAAAACTTGCAATCGCATGAAAACAGAAGAGAAACGATTTTCGAGCCGGAACAGGAAAGCCATGTTTGCAGAAACCGGCGCGACGACTGCGTTGCGCCGCCGCTCGCGCTTTTGCTATCCCCAGGCGGGTGATGTTAGAACTGTGGGGCACAAGCGCAACGACACAGAGTCGCAGTGGAGGAAGCATGGCGAAGTCGCGCAGGGAATTTTTGGCGGATGCATCGGTTGGGTTGTTCGGAGCGGCGGCGGTATTAAGCACGCAAGATCAAGAATCTGTGGCGGCGCAGCCCGCAGCTTCGCGGGCCGCAACGCCGCAGTCTGCCACGTCATCACCGGGCCAGCAGGCCGGGAACCCGCCGCCCGGCACGCCCTCCGCCTTCGGCACCGCTCCCCCGGTGGGACCTGTGGTTTCGCCCGACACTTTCGCCGACGCCGAAAAATTGGTGCGCGTGGAAATGACCGCCGCCGAGCGCGCGCAAGCTGCCGGCAACTGGCGCAATTCCATGGCAGCGCTGTACGAACGGCGCACAGGGCCGAAGAAAGTCGTGCTGGAGTCAACACTTTCGCCGGCTTCGCGCTGGGATCCGGTGCTGCCAGGAATGAAAGCAGGTCCGGAGCGCGACCTATTCATTCGCAGCAAGAACGACGCGGGTCCATTGCCCAAGCGCGACGAGGACGTCGCGTTCGCCCCCGTGACGCAGCTCTCGCGCTGGATCGAAACGCGCCAAATCACTTCCGAGCGGGTAACAAATATTTATCTCGACCGCATCGCGCGCTTCGACCCCAAACTGCGCTGCGTGATCACCCTGACGCGCGACCTGGCGCTCACGCAAGCCAAACAAGCGGACATCGAAATCGCCGCGGGCAGATATCGCGGGCCGCTGCACGGCATCCCGTGGGGTGGCAAGGATCTTCTCGACACCGCTGGAATTGCGACGACCTACGGCGCCGAACCTTTCCGCAATCGCATCCCGACGAGAAATTCAGCGGTAGTGCAACGGCTACACGAAGCCGGCGCGGTGCTGATCGCGAAACTGAGCCTCGGTGCTCTCGCGCTCAACGATGTCTGGTTCGGCGGCCAAACCATGAACCCATGGCTGCTCGAAGAAGGCGCGTCAGGCTCAAGCGCCGGTCCGGGTTCTGCGACTGCCGCGGGACTAGTGGGTTTTTCGATCGGCAGCGAGACGGGCGGCAGCATCGTCAGCCCGAGCATGCGCTGCGGCGTCACCGGATTGCGGCCCACTTATGGCCGCGTGGCGCGCACCGGAGCGATGACGCTGTGCTGGTCGCTCGATAAACTCGGCCCCATGACGCGCAGCGTCGAAGACGCGATGCTGGTGCTGCACGCCATCACCGGTCCCGACGACGGAGATTTGGACAGCGTTCCCAGCAAGCTCGACTTCGATTCCGGCGCGAGCGTGCAAGGCCTGCGCGTCGGATACTTTCCCGCGTGGATGAGCGGCAGAGGCTCGACGGAGGTTGATCGCGCAGCGCTCGAGACTGTGAAAAAAGTCGGCATGGTTCCGGTGGAAGTGTCCATTCCAGACTGGCCGTACGATTCGCTGGCGCTGATTTTGTTCGCCGAAGCGGGCGCCGCGTTCGAAGAAATCACGCTCGATCACGAGCTAGATCAGCTGAAAATGCAGGTACCGGACGCCTGGCCCAATTCCTTCCGCCAGGCGCGTTTCCTTTCTGCGGTGGATTTCGTGCAGGCCGACCGCTTGCGGCGCAAAGTGGCGGTGGAAATGGCGCGCGTTTTCACCGAAGTGGATTTACTGCTGGTGCCGTCGTTGCGCGACGAGATGCTGACGATCACCAATTTCACCGGACATCCTTCGCTCACGCTGCGCGCCGGATTCGTGCAGGTTTCGAAGGCCCGCAGTGACTGGGCGCCGGATCCGCAGAACCCGCTGCCACAGTTCTCGCCGTCGCGCCGCGTCCCCCACGGCGTCACCCTCATCGGACGCCTCTTCGACGAGGGCACGATGGGTCGCGCCGGCCTCGCGCTAGAGCGCAGCTTCAATGTAGGGGGCGAGCGCCCGCCGGGGTTCTAAATCCTGCCAGGCCTTGCACCTGTCCGTCTGGCCAGTAGTTTTTATCGTCGGTTTTCTCTAACCTATTCATGAATGCCAGCCGATTTGCGAGGCCGCGATCGAAACCTCCCGGCCCCCCCAGCCGACCGGGAACCATCGGAGGTGCAAGCATGAAAGAAAGTGATGCGCTGATCCAGTTCAAGGACGGAGTCGAATTACTGAAGAACGGGTACCCGAAGGACGCTCTCCCCCATCTGCGCAATGCCGTCGAAATCGAAACCCAGAATCCCTACTATCTTTCCTTTTTTGGGCTAGCAATGGCGCGCGCGGAAAAGAAGTGGAATGAAGCGACCCACCTTTGCGAGACGGCCCTGCAGCTCAAGGGCAAAGAGCCGCAATTTCACCTGAATCTGGCGGAGGTGTATGTGGCTGCCGGCAGACGCGCCAGCGCGATCGCTACCCTGGAGCGTGCCATCGAGAATTTCGGGCCGACCGCCCGTCTGACGAAGGCTCGTAGCAGAATCGAGAAGCGCCAGGCGCCGGTGCTGCCATTCCTGAAACGGGACCATGTACTGAACAAGAGCCTGGGCAAGATACGGCACCGCGCCGCGAAGCGCGCCTCCTGATTCCACCTGGAACGTTCAGTCCGGAATCGGCTCGAACTTGGGATCGAGGACGCCAAGAATCACGCAGACCTGTTTCATCGTGCGAACCACGTGCAGATTGGGCCGTGTATCCTGTCCTCCCAACTCGAACATGCGCGCCATCCCGAAGATCGGAGGCGAAGCCGCAACGACGAAGCGCGGAAACTCCCGATCGAGAATCGCTGGCGGCGAGCTTGCCAATTCCCGAATCAATTGGGGAGACACCTCGAGGGAAGTCACGGCCGACAGGTCCGTGATAGCCGCACGTGCGGCAGTTCGCGCGAGATACTCCCCGGCGAGGCCATAGTATTCCTTAAGTAGTTCGTCGTTGACCGGGCCTTCAAAGCGCGCTCGAAGTATTCGGTTCTCCGGGTCGAACTCGAAATAATAGGGCATCGAGGCGACCTCCCAAGCCGAGAAGCACAAATGCCGATAATCGCACCGGTTCCGGAAAATCGCAATCGAGTCGAGGAAGCTTGCGGATGGCAAATGCAGTAGAACGCGTGTGGCGGCAATGGAGCTGGGCTTCGACAGGCCGCCCGGTGACCCTTTTGGTGCTCCCGGAACGCGGTTTGGATGTTTCTTCCAAATTTCACAGTTACATTTCACAGCTACATCGCCGCATTGACGTGCCTGCGCGACTTTGCTATGTTCCCTATAGTTTTTCGCGGAGAGTGACCGTGAAACGTCGCACGATCCGGGCTACCCAAGCCGCCCACAAGAGCCACAAACTGCTGAAAAAGAAGACGATAAAGCCTAGCGCGAAGCCAAAAGCCGTCGCGCTGCCTCCGGACCCGGACGCTCCCGCCAAGCAAGCACAGCTGAAATTCTACGAAGAAGCCCTTAAGTACTTCCAACAGCAGAAGTTCCAGCGCGCGAAGCAGTCGTTGGAGCGCGTCCTGGAAGGCCCCAGCAAGGAGCTGGGCGACCGCGCCCAGATGCACATACGCATCTGCGAGCAGCGCATTACGCGGCCTCCGGTTCCGGCGCTGAAGTCCGCGGAAGAGCATTACACCCAGGGCGTCGCTCTGATGAACCTGGGACGCTGGGACGAAGCCCGCGAGCACCTGGACCGCGCGCGCAAATCGGCGCCGAAAGCGGACCACATCGTTTATGCCATGGCTGCGCTCGATTGCCTCACCGGCGAAGCGGAATCGGCGATGCAGAATCTCAAGGTTGCGATACAGCTCCGCCCGGAAAATCGCTACCACGCGCGCAACGACGAAGATTTCGCATTTCTGCAGGAAGACCCGCGCTTCACGGAATTGTTGTACCCGGAGCGAGACGGTTCGGCGGGCTGAGTTGCGCGTGTTCGTCCGGAACTTCACGACGTGAAACTTTCCGTTGCAAATCTTTGTGAAAAATTTGTGTTGATTGCGGGTGAAACTCGCTTGGTGAAAATCGCTCGGTGAAAAATGCAGCGCAGTTGCGAACTGTTCCGGTGCGTATTGTGGCGCTGGGCGGCGGCACGGGACTTTCCACGGTGCTGCGCGGGCTGAAGGAATATGTGGCCACGCGCAAAAAAGTGCGCACGCCGCTGCCCATCGCGGATCTCGCCGCGGTCGTCACGGTCACGGACGATGGCGGCAGTTCCGGGCGACTGCGCCGCGAATATCGCGTGCTGCCTCCGGGCGACATACGCAATTGCATGGTGGCGCTTTCGAAGGACGAGCACCTGCTGGGGAAATTGTTTCAGTATCGCTTTCCCGCAGGGCGCGGGCTCGCGGGGCACAGCTTCGGCAATCTGTTTCTAACCGCGCTGACAAATGTAACGGGCGATTTTCCACGAGCGGTGCGCGTTTCCTCACAGGTGCTGGCGATTCGCGGCCGGATTTTTCCTTCCACGGCGCAGAACGTGACGCTGGAGGCCGAACTCGAAGACGGAACCATCGTGCGCGGCGAGACCAACATTTCGCGTTCGCGGAAACGAATCCGCCGCGTTCACTTGGTGCCGCGGCGTGTGCGTCCTCTGCCGGAAGTGCTGCAAGCGATTCGCGAAGCTGATTTGGTGCTGGTGGGGCCCGGCTCGCTTTACACCAGCATTATCCCGAACCTGCTGGTGGAACAGGTGAGCGAGACGATCGCGCATTCGCGTGCGGTGTGCGTGTACATCGCGAACCTGATGACGCAGCCGGGCGAAACGCAGCATTATTCAGTGGCTGACCACGTCCGCGCCATCTACGAACACAGCCGCAAGGGCTTGTTCGACTACGTAGTGGTGAATCGCAAGCCGGTGCCGGAGCGGCTGCTGCGCCGCTATCGCGCACAGGGCGCCGAGCCCGTGCAAAACTCGCTCGGGGAATTGCGGCGCATGGGCTTGAGGTACATCACGGGCGATTTGCTGCATCACAATCGAGTGGTGCGGCACGATCAGGCGCGCTTGACGCGCCTGCTGTTGGAAGAGTTTGTGAAGCGCCCGACGCGCGCGTGAAGTAGACGGCGTGCGAGAAAACTCTCCGGTCCACAGCGGCCGCGAAACTTGAAAATCGTCTTCGATGCACGACCATAGACCCACATTCTGCCTGCCCCCATACGCACCGCCTCTCTCCTGGTGCAACTCGCTACCGCGCAACGGAGTAGCGAGTGTAATAAGTGTTGGACTCGAACGTCGGTGTCAAAGACCGCGTGCGTCACAAGGCGGGGTACTATCATAAGGCCCGTCGCAATTGACATGCGACGTCAGGTCGTGTTCCGACATTGGCTTTTCTTGGAGGCTTATGGCATTCCAAACACCGATCACCATCAAGGAAGCGATCAAAAACAGCCACGAAAAGAAATATCTGATGCCAACGATTCAACGCGAAGTAGTGTGGAATACCGGCCAAATCGAGCGCCTATTTGATTCGTTAATGCGCGACGATCCTGTCGGCTCATTTTTATTCTGGATGGTAAGGAAAAAGCAGACTGCGGCGGACGCAAAAAACTCCCGCGAAATCGTTTTGACGTGCCGTGGCCGGAGGCAACTATGCGAGCAAATCGTTGGAAACGGGCCGCGTGCGTCGCGCTGCTTGCCATCGCGGTAGTGAGCGGTAGCGCGCGAGCGCAAGCAACGAGCGGCGACGATTACGCAACCGAGCGCGCGAAGGCTATGGCGCTGGCGAAACAGCAAGATTGGCTTAATGCTCTCCCTCTGTTTGAAGACCTCGCCCAGAAAAATCCTAAAGATCCGGTCGTGCTGGAGCGATTGGCGCAATGCCTGATCGACCATGCCGCGACACTTCAGGATGCCGATGCTGCCGGAAAAGAACGAATCCGGGCCAAGGCCCTGCTGGAGACAGCACGGCAGCTTGGAGACCACAGCCAGCTGGCCGAGAACCTGCTCGACACGCTGAAGAACCTGCCGAGCAACGGCGAAGTGAAATTCGCGGAAAACGGCGCGGTGAACGCGGCGATGAAAGCGGGCGAGGCGGCGTTCGCCAAGCAGGATTTTGACGAAGCGATCAAGAATTACTCGCACGCGCTGGATCTTGATCCCAAGTCCTACTGGGCAGCGCTGTTTGTGGGCGATTCCTACTTCGCGGCGAAGAAATTTCTGCAGGCGGGCGAATGGTACGACCGCGCCGCGCACATTGACCCGAATCGCGAGACGGCGTACCGCTATCACGCGGACATGTTGACCAAGCAGGGCGAGTTCGGCGTCGCGCGGTCGCTGAACATCGAAGCGATTGTCGCGGAGCCGTACAACGCGATCCCGTGGCGGGGGCTGGCTGCATGGGCCAACGCTTGTCATGTGAAACTGCAGCGCGTGCACATTGAAACGGGAAGCAGCGCCACGCCGAACGGCGAAAACAAGATCAACATCACGATTAATCCGGATCAGCCGGCGGACATCGCGGCGGTCTGGCTGGGGTACAGCGGGACAAGGGCCTTGTGGCACCAGGAACGATTCAAAAAGGAGTTCTCACAAGCGGCGCAATATCGCCACACCCTGGCGGAAGAAACTGACGCGCTGACGACTGCCGCAAAAGTCGCCGAGGAAACGGCGGGGAAGTCAGCGAACAGCCCGATCGGAAAAGACGCAAACATACAGCTGTTGCTGCGGCTGTATCATCAACAGATGATCGAACCCTACGTGCTGCTGAATGGCGCGGACCAGGAAATCACGCTGGATTACGGGGCGTATCGCGCCAAGAATCGCGAGAAGTTGGTGCAGTACTTGAATGAATTCGTGGTGCCGGAGCTTGCAAAGTCGCCGTAAGTTGGAAAACTCGCGCTGCGTCTACACTCAGAGCCCGGCAAGCGAAATTGCTATGACTGGTTGTGGGGAGGATTAGCACATGTTTGCGATTACCGGAATTACGGGGAACGTTGGTGGGGAGGTGGCACGCAACCTGTTGGCTGCGAAGCAGCATGTGCGCGGGGTGGCGCGTGACGTCGGCAAGTGCGGAGCTTGGGCGCAGCGCGGCTGCGAAGTTGTGGCCGCGGATATTAATGATGCGGCGGCGCTCACAGCGGCGTTTCGAGGCGCGGAAGGTGTATTCGTCCTGGTTCCGCCGAACTTCGATCCGTCGCCTGATTTTCGCGAGGCACGGGTGATTGCTGAAACGTTGCGAAGGGCGCTTGAAGCGGCACGTCCGAGCAGGATCGTTTATCTTTCGACGATCGGCGCGCAGGCCATGCAACCGAATCTGTTGACGCAACACACCATCATCGAACGCGTGCTTGGCGATTTGCCAGTGCCAATTACCTTTCTGCGGCCGGGATGGTTCATGGAGAACTCCAGCTGGGACCTGGCGCCGGCTACCAGTAGCGGCGTGATTCCGAGCTTTCTGCAGCCGCTCGATAAGCCTGTGCCAATGGTCGCGACGGCGGACATCGGGCGCGTGGCCGCCGCGCTGTTGTGCGAGACGTGGAACGGACGCAGAGTTGTCGAACTCGAAGGACCCCATCGCGTGACACCCGATGAGATCGCAGCGACATTTGCTCGTCTGCTTGGCCGTCCGGTGAAAATGGAAGCGGTGCCGCGAGAGACCTGGGGGACGCTGTTCCTGTCGCAGGGGACGAAGAATCCTACGCCCCGCATTCAGATGCTCGACGGCTTCAATGAAGGTTGGATCGAGTTCGAGCGGGGCGAGGTCGGCTCGCGAAAGGGAAGTGTGGCGCTGGAAACTGTGCTGCGCAGCCTCATCGAACGCGCCGGCAAAGCGTGAGCCTCTGCTAGAGGGTATCCGGCTCGGTCGACATGCCCTGCTGTTTTCGCAGAAGCGAAATTGCAGAGCACGACTGCAGCAACGATAGCCAGCGCCGTGTCGAAAATTACGCACTGCGATGTGCTACTGGGGTGCAGGCATGAGGCCTAGCTGCTGAAGGATTAGCACGCCGCTGTATTCGGTCCATTCTTCTTTTATTTTGCCGTCTGCTATGTGGAAGATGCTGATGCCGCGGCCGTCGGCTTTTTTCCCCGTGGCGTTTAGTCCGTTGCCTGTGCCGGTGTTGGTGCCGCGGCCTCGCCACAGAACCGTGACATAGTCGCCTTGCGCGATTTCTTGTTCGATGGTCATTTCCAGGTCGGGGAATGCGGCACGCCAGCCGCGATCGCTGGCTTGAGCTTGGTCGAGGCCGATGTCTTTGGTTGCGCCATGATTCACGAAATCTTTGGCGTAGATTTCCGGCGTCAGTTCGAACTTTCCTTGCGAGAGGATATCGGTGAAGACCTTGCGGACAATTTCTTTGTTCTGTTCGGCACGATCGGGCTTGCCGAAAGTTGCCGTGACTGCGAGTGCCGCCAGTGTTGCCGCAACGAAGATCCGATTCATGTTGCTCCTCCATGTGAAGGACTGCTCATTTTTCCTGAAGCGAGTCATCTTCCCAGACGAACACTTCTTCCACATTCTTGCCAAACGCACGCGCGAGTTTGAAAGCGAGCGGGAGCGCGGGGTCATACTTGCCGTTCTCGATGGCAATGATTGCTTGCCGTGAAACTCCGACGGCCTCGGCCAGCTGCGCTTGAGTCCACTCCTTTTCCGCGCGCAGCACGCGCAGCCGGGTTTTCATCGGTAGTGCCTTGCGGCAATCACGTACCCGATGCCGTAGAACACGACCATGAAAATCCAGACGATGCCAAAGTTGAGCGGATGCACGACCTGCGCCTGCTGCAAGTAGCCGTAGATGAAGACGGCCACGCCGCTTAGCAGGAACGCGATCGCGACCGCCTCCAAATGCACGCGCCGCAGGAATTCATCGAGCTGGCGAATCCTGCGCACGATCAGGGCTACGAGAACGAGATTCATGGGTATTGGCAGCAGTGCGAAGAGGACGCGGGCTTGAGGGCTGTAACCCGGCTGTCTTAGCAGCCAGCCGGCCGTGATATCGATCGCGGTACCGATACCGAGAACTGCCCAGAAAGCGCGGGCTGGATGGCTGGAGATTCGTGGAGTTGTGGTTGTCATAGGACTCTCAGGCATTACAAATGTAATCTATAAGCTACATTATGTCAAGTAAAAAATTCTATCGTCGAGATCACCTGGCTTCTAGGGCCGGGATGAGCGAACGGGGCGTTCCGTGCGCTTCGTCAACTGCTTGCAGGTAATCGACTTCGGCGTCATAGGCATAATTTGCAATTGAACTGTCGCCAGCGAAATGCTTTTCTTGCACCGTTCGCGGCAGGTTCGTATACTGGCCGACGCTGTCTGGACGTTGGGCGCGCAGGGGAATAGGGGCGCGAGGCGCGTGGCGGCGAGAGGCGCGGACGCTTTTCGTAATCGTCAATCATACAAAATCCACTTGCTTCGCTGGGGGCTCGGCGAACAGTTGCGCGATTTTTGGAGGAATTCATGTCTGCGGTTACATCCGATGAATTGAATGTGTACAAGTCCGCGGAAGCGCGGTTTGAGATTGCGGCGCAGAAACTGAGTCTGGAGGAGGGAATTTACAGTTACCTGAAATATCCGAGCAAGGAAATCACGGTTTACATTCCGATCGCGCGTGACAACGGGAAAGTGGAGGTTTTCACCGGGTACCGGGTGCTGCACTCTTCGATTCGCGGTCCAGGCAAGGGCGGGATTCGTTTTGCGCCGGACGTTTCGATTGATGAAGTGCGCGCGCTGGCTGCTTGGATGACGTGGAAATGCGCTGTGGTGAACATTCCGTTTGGCGGGGCGAAGGGCGGCGTGATTTGCGATCCCACGAAGCTTTCCAAGACGGAGCTGGAGCGCATCACGCGGCGCTACACGGCGGAATTGAGCGAATGGTTCGGCCCGGAGCGCGACGTGCCGGCGCCGGACATCGGCACGAACGAGCAGACGATGGCGTGGGTGATGGACACCTACTCGATGCACGTGCGACAGGCGACGACCGCGGTGGTGACGGGCAAACCGCTGGAGCTAGGCGGGTCGCAAGGGCGCAAGGAAGCTACGGGGCGCGGTTTGATGATGTGCTGCAACAACGCGCTGAGAAAACTAGGCATGAAGCGCGAAGGTTGCCGCGTGATCATTCAGGGATTCGGAAACGTAGGTTCGCAGGCGGCGATTCTGATGCAGGAAGCGGGGTACAAAATTATCGGTATCGCGGATATTCACGGCGGGCTGTACAACGACAAGGGGTTCGACGTAGCGAAAGTTGTAGATTGGGTGTACGGGCAGCGGAAACCATTGCCGGAATTCCCTGGGGGCGGCGATAAGCAGACCGCGCAGGAAGTGCTGTTCCATCCCACGGATATTCTGGTACCCGCGGCGACTGAGAATCAGATCACTTCGGGGAATGCCAACCGCGTGGAATGCAAGATTTTGTGCGAGGGGGCGAATGGTCCCACCACTTCGCACGCCGACAAAATCATTGAGGACAAGGGGATTTTCATTATTCCGGATATCCTGGGGAACGCCGGAGGGGTGACGGTCAGCTATTTTGAATGGGTGCAGGACCGGCAGGGGTTCTTTTGGCGGGAAAGTGAAGTGAACGAAAGATTGCAAGATGTGATGGACCAAAGCTTCGAACAGGTGGTAAGGTACGCCGAAACGCATGGGGTGAACAACCGCATCGCGGCATATATTGTCGCGATTGACCGGGTGGCCCGAGCGTTGAAGCTACGCGGCATTTACGCCTAGCCAGTCTAGCAGGCCAGGTTGGGCGGTTGGCGGCCCGGAGTTCGTCGAGGAGGAAACGTGTTTCCTGAATCGATTTTGCCCGGAGCACTGAAGAACGAAGACGAGCATCGGCGCGATATGTGCGCTGTGGGGCGCTGGATCTATGACCGCGGGTATGTGGCGTCGATGGATGGGAATTTATCAGTGCGGCTGGATCCTCGGCACATCCTGGCGTCGCCGACTGGAATTTGCAAGGGCATGATGACGCCGGAAGATATGGTTATCACGGATCTGGATGGGAAGAAGGTTTCGGGCCGGCGCAATCCCTCCTCTGAACTGCCAATGCATTTGATGATTTATCAGCACCGCACGGATGTGAACGCGGTGTGCCACGCGCATCCGCCCGCGGCGACCGGTTACGCTGCCGCAGGAGTGCCGCTGAATAAAGCGCTGCTATGCGAATTGATTCTTTCGCTGGGGTGCGTGCCTGTGGCGCCTTATGGCACGCCGGGAACTCCGGAATTGGCGGACAGCATTGCGCCGTTTGTGGATGGTTACGATGCGATTTTGCTGGCGAACCATGGAGTGGTGAGTTACGGGCAGGATTTGATGACCGCTTTTTTCCGCATGGAGACGACCGAGCATTTTGCGCGCGTGGCGTTGGTGACCGAGATGCTTGGCAAGCAGGTGCTGCTTTCCAGCAACGATGTGCAGAAATTGGTGGCGGCGCGGGCGCGTTATGGTTTGCAGACGGCGCCTAATGCGGGGCCGGAATTTCCGGTTACCTCGGAGAACGCGGCGAATACGGAGCGGATTACTTTGACGCGGCGGGAGCTTGAGGCGTTGGTGGAAGAGGCTGTGAAGAACGATCGGGCGCGACAGTAAGAGAGGTTGCGCGAATTTGCTGCGGCGATCGAGCTTCAGGGGCTGAAGCCCCGCCCTTCCGGATTTGGCCTTCCTGACATTCCTTCCTGAAAATCCTCCTCGCTGAGACTCATTGCACACGTTCGTGGGAGTAGCCTGCGGCCTCTAGCGCCGCTTTTAATTCCGCGATGTGTTCTGGGCCGCGGGTTTCCATTGTTATGTCTATCGCGGTATCCCCTAAAACGACCCCGTAGTAGGAACGATTGAAGCTGGTTTCCACGATATTTACTTTGTGTTCGGCGATTACCGTGGAGAGGCGCACCAGCGCGCCGGGATGATCGGGGAGATGGATGCGCAGGCGGACCAGGCGGCCGTCTTTCACCAGGCCACGTTCGATAATGCGGGCTAGCAGGGTGACGTCAATATTGCCGGCGGAGATCAGCACGCCGACTTTTTTGCCCGCCAGCGCGGTTTTGCGATTCAGGACCGCGGCGGCGGCGACGGCGCCCGCGCCTTCGGTGAGTGTTTTTTCTTTTTCGAGCAGAAGCAGAATGGCGTTGGCGATTTCTTCTTCATCTACTGTGACGATTTCGTCCACGTATTTGCGGACGAGCGGCAAGGTGAGCACGCCTGCGGAGCGGACGGCGATGCCGTCGGCGATGGTTTTTTCCGCAGGCAGTGTGACGATTGCGTTTTGTTCGACCGCTGCTTTCATGGACGGCAGCTTCGAGGTTTGTACGCCGATCACTTTGATCTTGGGATTTATTTCCTTCACGGCGCAGGCGACGCCGGCGATTAAGCCACCGCCGCCGATGGGGATCACGACTGCGTGCAAGTCGGGCACTTGCTCGAGCATCTCGATGCCGAGGGTGCCTTGGCCGGAGATTACCGCTTCATCATCGAAAGGGTGGATGAAGGTGAGAGATTGTTCGGCGCAGCGGCGTAGCGCTTCCTGGCAGGCTTCGTCGTAATTTGCGCCGCAAAGAATTACTTCTGCGCCATGGCAGCGCGTGGCGGAGACTTTCACGAGAGGGGTGGTGAGCGGCATCACGATTTGCGAAGCGATGCCGCGTTTCGTGGCGTGATAGGCGACGGCCTGCGCGTGATTGCCCGCGGAGGCGGCGATGACGCCGCGACGGCGTTCATCTGGAGTGAGCAGCAGGATGCGATTCAGCGCGCCGCGTTCTTTGAATGAGCCGGTCATCTGCAGATTTTCCAGTTTCAGAAAAAGCGAGTTTTCGGTGAGCTGCGAAAAAGTTTCCGAGCGCATGAAGGGCGAGACGTAGATGGAATTGCGAATGCGTTTGGCGGCTTGCTGAATTGTTTTCAGCGTGATTGCCGCGGCGGGCTTTTTGGTTTGCCCTTTTGTTTTCTTGGCGCTGGAATTCATTTTGTTGCCCCCTAAAAAACGTAAAGGCCGTTGCCCTTTGCGGGTAACGGCCTGTGGCGCATGAAACTGGAAGCTGGGCGCCGGCCGTTATCCGCTCCTAATAATAGGAATAATTCGCGCAATGGCCGCGGCGGGCATGAAAGGCGCGTGGTTGCGATGGCATGCGGGATACGAAAGCGACGGCATCGCGAGTGAGCGCGTGCTGCGCTGTGCGCGGAGGATCGCGGGCCGAAGCTGTGATTGGAAGTTCATTCGCAGAACTACGGATATCATGGCTGCTGCGAGCGTGGCAAACGAAAACTTCGGTGGACGCTTCAATGCAGCATCAGAAAGTGGATCGGCTGGCGGAGCGTGCTCTGCGTGGATGGCTGAAAAAAAACCGGCGGGCAACGATCGCATGGGTGACCGCTCCCCGCCGGCTTGTTGCGGCGAACCGCTACTCTGCGATGGTTACGAATCGTGTCTTGCCTCCGAAGTGGATTTCGGTGATTTTGTTGCCTTCGCTGACGAACGCCGAGTACTTGGCCTTGCTGGTTTCGTCTTTCCACTGCACGGGCGCTTCGGCGACGACTTTTCCATTCATCGAAATTCGCACGTGGGTTTCATCGGCAGACACCGCGTAATCTCCCGGCTTCAATTCCTTGCCGGCGAAGGTGGCGGGATTCAACAGGCTCATGGTGGTGGTGACGCCTGCCTTGGTGTCTTTTGCTGGAGTTGTTTGAGCGGCGATAGCCACCAGCATTGCCAGCGCTGCGAACACGGTCATTACTCGGTTCATTGAACGATGCGACATATTTTGTTCCTCCCGGAAATGTGTTTGCCCCTCGCACGTGCTTAGACGCGGAGGTGAGCGCGGCGAGAGCAAAATACAAAATGTTTTTGGAAAAAATCACAGAAGAGAAATATTGCGAAGAGAAAAACCGGAAGCGAACACTGTTCGTGCGAAAGCGGACAGTGTGCGCTGGGCGCGAATGAGCGGAAAAATCCCCGCCTCCGAATATTGGTACGCAGGCGCGTGGCAAAATGTTTCAGCAAGGTTCATTGGGGCCAGTACAATTTGGCTGCTGCCGCGTTGACACACCTGCGCCCCTAATCAATAATCGCTGGACATGATTGGATCACTCCGCGGCAAGCTGATTGATAAGCGCCCCAACCTGGTACTGCTGGACGTCGGCGGAGTGGGATATCAGGTGATCATTCCGCTATCCACGTTCACCAGTCTGGGCGCGATGCACGCGGAAACCACGCTGCTGATTCATACGCACGTGCGCGAAGACCAGCTGGCGCTGTACGGATTTTTTACGGCGCGTGAAAAACATTGCTTCGAGTTGCTGCTTTCCGCCTCGGGCGTGGGACCTTCGCTCGCGTTGAAAATACTTTCGGGCATGAGTCTGGACGAGCTGGTTCCGGCGATTCGCAAGGGCGATCTGGCGCAGCTGGTGCGCATTCCCGGCGTGGGACGCAAGACGGCCGAGCGCATGGTGGTGGAATTGCGCGATAAACTGGCGGCGGTGGACGTGCCGGAAGCGGGGAAGCCGGCGACGCGTTCGCAGTTGGAATCCGATGTGGCGTCGGCGCTCGTGAATCTCGGGTACGATGAGAGAGAAGTGGAGAAGGCGATTGCGCAATCGCGGGCGACGGTGGGAAACGATTTTGAGACTTTGCTGCGCGCGTCGTTGCAGATGCTGGGCGGAGCGGTGATGAAGAAATCGCAGCGCGCGGGGCAGGGTGAATGATAAAGAGTGAGCGCGACGGTGCTGCCGCGGCTGCTGCTGCTCGCGAACGCGCGGCGACATCGGCAGCGTCGGCGAGCGGTGGAGAAAATCACGTGGCTGGAAAAATGCGCGACGGCCGGGAACGAATTATTTCTGGGAAAGCGTTCGATGAAGATGCGCGCGTGGAGGCCAGCATTCGCCCGAAACAGCTTTCGGATTACATCGGGCAGAACCGGGTGAAGGAGAATCTGCAGATTGCGGTGGAAGCGGCGCGTTCGCGCGGAGAAGCGCTGGATCACGTGTTGTTATACGGGCCGCCAGGGCTAGGTAAGACGACGCTAGCGCAAATTCTGGCGAATGAGATGGGTTCGGCGATCAAGGTCAGCTCCGGGCCGCTGCTGGAGAAAAAAGGCGATCTGACTGCGGTGCTTACGTCGCTGGAGGCGCAGGATTTTTTCTTTCTGGATGAAATTCACCGCTTGCAGCCGTCGCTGGAGGAAATTCTGTATCCGGCGATGGAAGATTTTCGCGTGGACTTGATTATCGGGCAGGGGCCCGGGGCGCGCGTGCATCCGTATCAATTGAATCCGTTCACGCTGATTGGCGCGACGACGCGCGCGGGGTTGATCATGGCGCCGCTGCGTTCGCGTTTTGGCATCGTGCACCGGCTGGAATTTTATTCGCCGGAGGACTTGCTGCTGATCGTGCAGCGCTCCGCGAGGATTCTGGGAATTACCATGGACGAATCCGGCGCGGCGGAAATTGCGCGACGGAGCCGGGGCACGCCGCGCGTGGCGAACAGGCTGTTGCGCCGCGTGCGGGATTTTGCGGAAGTGCGCGCGAACGGGCACATTGATATCGGCGTGGCGCGCGATGCGCTGGCGATGCTGGGCGTGGACGATCACGGGCTGGACGAAGTGGACCGCAACTTGCTGCTGACGATTATTCAGAAATATTCAGGCGGGCCGGTGGGCTTGAGCACGATCGCGGCGTCGCTGAGCGAGGAAGAGGATGCGATCGAGGAAATTTACGAGCCCTATTTGATGCAGCTTGGTTTGCTGGATCGCACGCAGCGCGGACGTGTCGCGACGGCGCTGGCTTACAAACATTTTGGATTGGATGAACCGCGCCGCCAGCCTGGGCTTTTCAGCTGAGGGGAAATACAGCTGCATAAACGCTGAAAGCGCGCGCACGCGAGCGAGCGGCGCAGAGTGCATCAGCCTTCGAATCCGCGGCGACCCGAACGCTGTTGCAGTAGAACGGAGCCGGGTAACAACAATGGCTCAGCCGACAAGTACCATTCGACTGGACCCGCAGACAGCGCGCGTATCCGACAGCGCCGGACCGGGGGAGAAGCGGAAGATTCAGGCGCTTCTCAGTCTTTGGCTCCGCGAGCTTGCGGGCAGTGAATATCCTTCGCTGCAGCAGATCCTCGATGAGGTTCGACAGCAGGCGAAGGCGCGGGGACTGACTCCGGAGATGCTGGACTCCATCCCCAAGGGAGCGTAGTTGCGTTGCGTCCTCGCTACGAATGTACTTGTAAGCGCACTGCTCCTCGCTGGTTCAAAGCCCCGAAAATCCCTCGATCTCGTATTACGCAAAGGTAACGTACTGCTATCGTTTGCGACGCTTGCGGAGCTCCATGAGGTCTTAGGCAGAAAACAACTGCGCCGGTATTTTGATGAGGAAGACATTCGGATTTTCATCGCTGCGGTAACACGCGAGGCCCAGTGGATTGATGTGGCGGTGCAGATTCGAGTTTGCCGTGAGCGGCGATGCAGACTACCTAGTCTCCGGGAACGCGGATCTTCTCGCGCTTAATCCGTTCCAAGGTGTGCGAATTCTGCCGCCTCACTCGTTTCTGGAGATTTCGTATCCTGACGTTCCGTAGTACCTACGCGGCAAACAACGGACATCCATTCTTTCCTTGCGCACTCTGCGTATGAGCGGCGGAACCTCTCTGCTTCACGCTAGAATGTTCCGGCGCATATGAATGGAATCTATTTATCGCTGGGATCGAACATTGGGGCGCGCGCGGGGAATATTGCGCGGGCGCTTGCGGAGTTGCCGGAGCATGGCGTGCGCGTGGTTGGGAGGTCTTCGTTGTATGAGACCGAGCCTGTGGAGTTTTTGGCGCAGGGATGGTTTTTGAATTGTGTGGTGGAGGTGGAGACGGATTTGGCGCCTGTCGAGTTGATGCGGGCGCTGCTTGATATCGAGCGGGCGATGGGGCGGGAGCGCGTGGCGCCTAAGGGGCCGCGAATTATTGATGTGGATATTTTGTTGTACGGCTCGCGTGTTGTGCGTGAGGCGGATTTGGAGATTCCGCATCCGCGGATGGCGGAGCGGAGGTTTGTGCTGGTGCCGTTTGCCGAGATCGCACCTGGGGGGGTGCATCCGGTCTTGAAGAAGACTGTTGCGGAGTTGCTGGCGGAGACGGCGGATCGCAGCGAGGTGCGGTTGTTTTCGTAGCGCGATGGGGGCGGGCCTGAGACCCGCCCCTATGGTCTAACTCCCCTCCACAGGAAATTCACGATCGATCAAGGCTGCGGGTCCTAGTTTGTGCGCAGGACTTTCAGCCAGTGGAGCGTTCGGGGAGGCTTGGGCTCCAGCGCTTCGAGTTGGATTTCGGTTTCGCGGCCTTGGCTGCGTTCTTGCCAGCGATAGACGCCGGGTTCGGTTTCTTCACGGACGTGGCCGCTGGCGGGGCGCAGGAAATCGCGGGCGTCCTCGAACGATACTTTTTCGCGGGCGGCTGGGCGGGTGAGCGCTTCGACCGCGTAACTGCGCAGCAGCTTCGACCAGTAGGCGTCGAAGAGTTGGGAGGATGCGAAGATGTCGCTCCAGGCGACTTCGCCGCCGAATGCGACGATCACGCCGACTACATGCTCGCCTTTCAGGCCGGACGTGGCGCGATTGAAACGCCTCTCGACTTCCAGCGCGAAATTTTCCACGGACGGTCCCACGGCTGCCGACTGGTAAATGTTGCGATAACCCTCGGTGGGCGCGGCCGAGGCCATCACGTGCGAAAGCTGCTGCGAGGAAATCTGCGGCGCGGTTAGTTCGAGGTTAGACGACATGCTCGACTGCGCGCGGGCTGCTGCGGTATCACCGCGAACCGCAGCCCAGACTTTGCTCTGGTCCTGATCAACGGCGGCTTGTTCGCGCACGGTGGGATGAACCATGGTTTTCGCTGCGGCGAAGGTGTCGCCGCCACTGGTCCAGCGACTGTGCTCGACGCAAAAGACATCGAGTGGCAACGGCTTTGCGCCGACTGGAATGATGCGGTCCTTGCCGATGATGCGATCTTGCTTGCCGCCGGAAACCACCTCGCCGGCGAGGAGCAGCAACGGTTTCTTGCCGCGATTGACCAACACGAGCTGGTTTACCTGCGGGCCGCTGGAAATCAGCGGTGCGGTTTCGACGCCACTTCGGGAGCGGCGCATGTAATCGCCTTGCTCGGCGACGATCGCTTCACCGGAAGCGATCGCTGCATCGAGGGTTTCAAAGTCCGCTGTGTACGCCTCTTGCGATGACAGCACCGGGAAGACGGTGAGCGTTTCGTAGGTGACGGGTTCAGCGAGACGCCAACCGGAAGCTGAAGCAGGGCCCGATGCGAGTTCGGATTCGGCCAGGACGCGCGGCGAAGAGTTAAAAGTCCAGAGAATCACGGCGGCCAGGGCCGCGAGAATTATCAAACTGGGAATCCAGATGAGTTTGTGGCTGGGATGCATGGCGTTCTCCTTCGTGGTTTGCGCAGGTGCCGCTTCGTGCGCGAGTCTTCACAGTGAGAACGGGCATCGGATGATTCCTTGCAGGATTTCTGAGGTGGTGCTGCGCCGGAATCCGGCCCCGGCGCTGCGTATTCTTACTGATGCCTCTGCGGATTCCGGGGAGTTGCCGCGAAAATTACAGATGTTCGCGGTCTTTGAGTTCTTTTTCGCGCTTCTTGCGGTCTTCCTCTTCGGTGCGTTCCCATTCGAGGAGCTCTTCTTCGGACATCTGGTAGTCGTCGCGGGAGGCGAACATGGAGCTACGGCGGCCGCGCTGGGCGGAGCGCAGGCCTCGGCGCTTCCTGCTGGTGACGGAAAAATCGCTCATGCTGCGAATGGGGTCGGCGATGGCGCCTGCTTCTACCAGCAGTTCGCCGACTTTTTCTAGGAAGTCGTGCAGATGGTACGGCTTGAGAAGGTAGGGGAGGCCCTCTTTTTCAAGGATGGGTTGGGCATCGCGAGCGGCCAACAACGGGACAAGGAACAGGACGCGTATGCGCTTCGGGCGGGCCGTGTCTAGTTCTGTACCCTCGATCGCGTCGGCATCGCCTTGGGCGAGGTCTTTCAGAATGTTGAAGAGCGGGCCGCGGACGTCGGTCATCGCGATATTGACGATCACGAGGCTCCACTGGCCGCTTGCGAGCTCCAGCATCGCCGCCGAAGCGAGCGGGACGATACGCACGCGCCAACCCTCTGAATCGAGGACGTTTTTGAGCGCGCGCTGACTGACGATATCGTCGTCAATGATCAGGATGCCAACTTCTGCCAATGCAGTTCCTGCCAGCGGAATCGGGGTGTCTTTAGCAGTATATCGACCATAGCCCCTGGGGGCATCTGTCCGAAAGCCGGGTTTCCAGAGCGAAGCCTGCCTGGACGTACAGGCGAAAAGAAAGCGAAGAATAGCGCTTGACAAAGCGAACAAAAGGCGAATATATTGTCTGCCGTGCGGCGAGGCAATCAATGGCCACTTTTCCCATTCTTCGTGCGACACCAGCGACGCTCCAACGTCCTCGGAAGCGTGCGAAGCAGACCAGTCTCACCCTATTCCCCACAGCCGCTCGCCACGGCAACTGTGAGTCACCGTGCGAAGCTTCCGCGCCCCCTCTGGCACCTAGCCAGAGAACGAAGCCCGCTACGGAACTGGTCGGCATTGCACGCCTCGCCGCTTCCTCCCCCTGCGCAGATGCCAAGCGCGGCACGGAGTATTTTCTACTGCCGGTTCGCTCGATCCTGAATCACTGCGCCTCGGAGCGGGTTCCTTTTCGCTGGACCGTAAATCCCTATCGCGGTTGCGAATTTGGGTGCCACTACTGTTATGCGCGTTACACCCATGAATATATGGAGCTGGACGGGAACGAATTTGAGTCGAAGATCTACGTGAAGCAGGATGCAGGGCCGCTCACGGGGCGCGATTTGGCGAACGAGAAGATCTGGGGCGAGCACATTGCTATTGGAACTGCCACGGACCCTTACCAGCCTGCAGAGCGTGAGTTCGGAGCGACGCGGGCGATTCTGGAGCAGATGGCGGAGCGCGATAGCTTGAACGTCTCCATCACCACAAAATCGAACCAGGTGCTGCGGGATATAGATCTGCTGAAGCGCATTGCGCAGCGTTCGACCTTGGCGGTGAACCTGAGTATTACGACGCTGCGGAGTCGGCTGGCACGATTGTTGGAGCCGCGCGCGCCGCGACCGGATCTGCGCTTGGAGGCGGTTCGTGCGTTGCGAGAGGCTGGAATTGCTGCGGGTGTATTGGCGATGCCGATTGTGCCGGGGATTACGGATCGCGCAGAGGATTTAGACGCTCTGGCGCGCGGGGCGCGGGATGCGCAGGCTCAATGGTTCGCGGGGAATGTGTTGTTTTTGATGCCGGCGTCGTTGAAACATTTTCTGCCTTTCCTGGACGCGAAATTTCCCAAGCTCTCGCGGCAGTATCGCGCTTGGTATGGGCGCCACGGGAACGCGCCGGACGGTTATCGCAAGGAGATCACGGCGCGGGTGGAGAATTTGCGCAAGAAATATGGTTTGGGCTCGCGTCCGGATCGGGGCGCGAACCACTCGTGGAAATCGCCACAGTTGCAGCTGGGACTCAATCAGGGAGGAGAACCATGCCCCGCATAAGATCCACCGCGAGGCCGGCGAATCGGAGGCGCAGGAAATCCTCTGCGGCGCCGACGGAGACTGTCGCCGCGACCGTCGCGCCGGTCGAATTTACGCCGGTGCGCGGTGTGAAATTGAAGCATGTTTCCACGATTACGATGATTGTGGCATTCCTATGCTTGTTCGCGTATCTTGCCGGGCGCGTCGATGTGTCGGCTGCGACGTCTACGGCTGGATATGCGCAAAGCGCTGGTAAGGAGCACGCGATGTTCTTGGGATTGCGGACGGCGAAATACGAAGTGCAGGACATGGCTAAGGCCAAGCAGTGGTACAGCAAAGCCTTGGGCATCGAGCCTTATTTTGATCAGCCCGCATTTTACGTGGGGTACAACGTTGGCGGGTACGATCTCGGGTTGGTGCCCGCGCCGAAAGCGGAAACAAAACGGGCCGCGGCGGGCGTTGCGTACTGGGGCGTGGAAGACGCACATGCGGCTTACAAACGGCTGATTGATCTGGGGGCGACGCCGGTGGAAGCGGTGCAGGACGTGGGCGGCGGAATGCTGGTCGGTGAGGTGCGCGATCCGTTCGGCAACATCCTGGGAATCATCTACAACCCGCTATTCAAGCCGGGCGAAACCAAGTAGCGGCCCTAGTGCTCAGCAGCGTCGTGGCGGCTCAGAAACTGCGAGCGAAAGGAACAGGGTGGAGATGGCTCGGCAGGATTCGGTTCCTGAAATGACGGAAGCGATCTTCGCGCGGCTCATCACCCAGTGGGATACCTGGAAGAACCGGGATGCGGCGTCCAATTCTCCTGTCATCGCGGACGACTTTCAGGCCATCTCTGCCCATGGTTTGCTGCGCACAGGAAAGCCGACGGCGCGCGGATCGCGTTCGATTACTTTCACCGGTTGCAGTGTTTCGAGATCCAGGATTTTTTAGAGGATGGCGCCGCCGGTGGTGGGCTCGGTTTGGAATGCGCTAGGCGGTGACGCCGTGCAGGGCTTGATGTTTTTCTAGGGCGTCGACATTTTGCAGGATGGATTCGATTACGAATTCGTCGCCGAATTGTGAATTGATCATGATGTTGTAGAGCGGGCGGTGCGGCCACTGCTTGCCGAAATAGTGGCGGATGAATTCGGCGCGGTCGCGATCGACCTCGGCGACCAGTAGCTGCGCTTCTTTTTCCGTTTTGCCAATGGATTTGATGCGGCGGATTTTTTCATCGTCGGAAGCGTAGATGAAAACGTGGAAGGCGTCGGGGCGGTTGCGTAGAAAATAGGGTGCGCCGCGGCCGACGATGACGCAATTGCCGCGCGAGGCGACGTCGTCAATCACTTTGTGCAGCATTTCGACCATGCAATCGGTGTCGAATACCCGGGAGCCGCCGATTCCGAGCGCTCGTTCGTAACTGCCGCGCGCATAAACTTTGAAGAGGCGATAGAGGAAGGGATCGACGCGCTCGTCGCAGCGCTGTGCTTCGCGCTGGTCGATATTGGCGGCGCGGGCGATTTCTGCGGTGATTTCCTCGTCCCAGAGTTTCCAGCCGAGGCGTTCAGCCAGAGATTTGGCGATGAGCGTGCCGCCGCTGCCGTATTCGCGTTCGAGGGTGATGATTCGTACAGACATCGTTAGCGCCAGAGGGAGCCTACAGGCGATCTCAGCAGGATGCAACTGTCGTCGAGCAGAATGGCTTCAGGGACTAAATCCCGTTTCGCCGCGGGACGTGAGGGCGGGGCTGAGGCCCCGACCTTCCGGGTCCCGCATTCATGAAACGCCTGCTAGTGTGCCGCCATCGGGCCGCCGGGTTTTACTTTCTTCATGAGGAAGACGAAGGGAATCATAGCTGCGACGCAACAGCCGAGAATCCAGAAGTTGTCGACGTAGGCGAGCATGGTGGCTTGCCGGTTCAAATTGAAGGCGATGATACCGTACGCTTGACGAGCGGCTTCGGAGGGGCTCGAGCCGTGCGTGATGAGCATGTGCGTGGTGTTCGCAATAGCGGCTTGGAATTGGCCGTTTCCGGAATTGAGCCGAGCGGTCAGATTAGACTGATGCACTTGCGCGCGCCGCGCGAGCATGGTGGTGACGAAGGAAATGCCGACGCTGCCGCCGATATTGCGCGCGAGGTTGATGAGTCCGGAAGCCGCATTGTTTTTTCCGGGCGGGATGAAGGCGTAAGCGGCCGTGTTGATAGGCACGAAAAGAAATGCGAGGCCCATGGCCTGAAAGACGCGCGCGGTCGCCAAGGTGCGGAAATCGATTGCGGTGTCGAAATTGGTCATGTGGATAAGGGAAAACGAGACCATGGTGAGTCCGAATAAAAGCAGACGGCGCGCGTCCGTGTGGCCGAGCAAATAGCCGACGAACGGCATGCATAAAATAATCGCGATACCTCCGGGCATCAAGGCGAGGCCCGCCCTTTGCGCCGTGTAGCCCAATAAGTCCTGCGAAAACTGCGGCAGCAGCACTGTGCTGGAAAGCAGCGCGAAGCCCACCATGAACATCAGCATGTTGCCGATGCCGAAGGAACGGATTTTGAATAAATGTAAATCGATTATGGGATGTTCGTGGCGCCACTCCCAGATAACGACAGCGATGAGAGAGACCACGCAGATGGCGGTCATGACGACGATGAAGTTTGAGCCAAACCAGTCGTCGCGCTGGCCCTTGTCGAGGACGACCTGCATGGCGCCGAGGCCGAGCGCGAGCAAGCCGAGGCCGATATAATCCACCGTGAATCCGGTGCGTTGTCCTTTCTTCATGTAGGGAGGATCGCTGATGAGCACGTTGGTAAGCAGCAGCGAAATGATGCCGACGGGAATATTGATGAAGAAAATCCAGCGCCAGTTGAAATTGTCAGTGATCCATCCGCCGAGCGTGGGGCCGATGGCCGGGGCCAGCACCACTGCCATGCCGTAGACGGCGAAAGCCATACCGCGCTTTCGCGGCTCGAAGGTGTCGGCGAGAATTGCCTGCTCGCTGGGCTGTAAGCCGCCGCCGCCGAGTCCTTGCAGCACGCGAAAAACAATGAGCATGCTGAGATTGGGCGCAAGGCCGCAGAGAAACGAGCTGATGGTGAAGAGCGCGACGCAGGACATGTAGAAACGCTTGCGGCCGATGAGCTGCGAAAACCAGCCGCTCATCGGGAGAATGATGGCGTTGGAAACCAGGTAGGAAGTGAGCACCCAGGTGCTTTCGTCCTGGCCGGCGGAAAGGCTGCCGGCGATGTGCGGCAGCGCGACGTTGGCGACGCTGGTGTCGAGAACTTCCATGAACGTCGCGAGCGTGACGGTGAGCGCGATGATCCACGGATTGATGACCGGGCGCGGGCGCCAGGCGGAATCCATCGGAATTGCCGCAGCGCTCAATTTATTTCACTTTGACTTTGGGTTCGACGGACATGCCGAGGCGAAGTTGGTGATCGCTGTTTTGTCCCGGGTCGAGAACGATCTTTACCGGGATGCGCTGCACTACTTTCACGTAGTTTCCCGTGGCATTTTCCGGTGGCAATAGGCTGGTGCGCGCGCCGCTGGAGCCGGCGATGCTGTCTACGTGACCTCTGTATCCGCGGCCGTTGGCGTCCACCGTAATTTCCACCGGCTGTTTAGGGCGCATGTATTTTAATTGAGTTTCTTTGTAATTCGCAGTGACCCAGACTTCGTCGAGTGGCACGATGGCGAAGAGTTGCTGGCCTGGCTGAACGTTCATGCCCACTTCGGCGTTTTTGCTGACTACGCCATTCACCGGCGCGATGATTTTCGTGTACTGAAGATTCAGCTGCGCCTGCTCGACCGCGGCTTGTTTCTGCTGCACGGTGGCGTCGGCGGAAAGCGCGCGCGCACGCGTGGAAGCTACCTGGCGGGGACCAGTTTGCGCGTTGCGATAATTCGCATCGGCCTGCGCGAGCCTGCTGCGGGCTTGAGTTACTTGCTGCTCCGCGGCAGTGGCCGAAGCGTGCGCTGAAGCGACTGCTGCGCTGTTCGCTTTGGCTGCGGCGACAGCCTGGTCGTACAGCTGCTGCGAAATTTCCTGCTTGTCCACAAGCTGTTTGTAACGAATGAGGTCGTTTTGCGCTTTCACGTCGTTGGCTTGCGCTTGATCGAGCTGGGCTTTGGCTGCGGTGAATTGATCCTGGGCGACGGAAATTCCGGCGCGCGCATTATCGACGTCGGCTTCCGTGGACGAAATCTGGCTATCGGAATTCACGGAGGTGATCGGGACGTTGATATTCAGAGCTTGCGCGGTGGCTTGGGCGTCGGCGAGTTGGGCGTTGGCCTGGTCGAGCGCGACTTGATAATCGCGCGGATCAATTTCGGCGAGGACGGTTCCGGCATCCACGTACTGATTGTCGTCCACGTTGACTTTTATGACGTAGCCGGTGATGCGCGCGCTGAGCGGCATGAGATGGCCGTCCACTTCGGCGTCGTCGGTGGATTCGTACATGGAAAAATAGCGGAAGGTGAAGTAGCCGCCGACCAGCAGCACCAACGCGGTGATCGCCAGAAACATGGGCGCGCGCGGATGCAGTTTGAAATAGCTTTCGTTGCGAGCGGGCGGCGGCGAGGCCGAATGAGTTTCGTCGGGACGCTGCTTTTCCGCCGCGGGAGGATTTGCCGGGATTTCCGTTTGCTGGGGCATGGCTTATTTTCCTTTGAAATATTCTCTTACGCTTGCTTCAGCGAGGCCCAGGGCGCGCGCCAGGGAAATTTTCGCGTAGTTGTAACTATAGAGACTGAAAATATAACTGTCGTTCGCGCTGGCTACTTGCTCTTGCGCCTGCACGACTTCCACCGTGTCCGCGACGCCGGCTGCGAAGCGATCGCGCGACTGGTCCAGAGTCTGCTGCGCCAGGTCAATGTTGCTTTTTGCGACTTCCACCTGCTCGGCGGAAGACTGCAAATTCAGGAAAGCGGTGCGCACGTCCGCGTCAATCTGTCCGCGAATATTTTCCAGGCGCTGGCGTGCCTGCTCGAGTTGCGCGTTGGCTTGCAGCGTGTCGCCCTGCACTTTGCCGCCCTGAAAAATGGGGAAGTTCAGCGTGCCACGCACGTCGAAGACGCTGTGCGTGGTCAGCGTGGAAGTGGTGCCGGCGAGACCGTAATCGGCGTTGAAGGACAGCGTGGGGTAGTTCTCGGCACGGGCTGCCTTTTTCGTGTATTCCGCAGCGCGCAAAGTGGCGCTGGCGGCCATAAAATCGGAGCGCGAGGTGTAAGCGCGCTGCAGCGCTTCCTCGAGCGACATCGCGGTGAACGGTTCGTAGGGTGATTTATCGGTCAGGCCGTATTGCTGGCCGGGGGCGAGGCCGATGACGCGCGCCAGAGTGAGTTTCTGGATCGCGAAATCATTTTTGGCCTGGATAAGCTGCTGCTGACGCGTTTTCAATTCAACCTGAGCGCGCAGCCCGTCGATTGCTGGGGAAGTGCCGGCATTCACTTGATCGGCGGCCTGGTTGTAGAGAGCCTGCGCGGTGTTCACCTGCGCGGTGACGGATTCGATGCGCGAAGCGTCCGCGATGGCTTGCAAATAATTGTAGCCGACGGCGAGGACCACCAGGTCGCGCGCATCCTTCGCGGTGTATTGCGCAGCCTTCATATTTTGCGTCGCGGCGTGCGTGTTATTCAGGGCGTTCAGATCGAGCATGGATTGAGTCAGGTACGCGCGCGAATCGAAATAGGCGAAAGGCCCGATGATGGTGGGAATGGTCACGCCTGGAATCGCGTTGAACCCGAATTCCGCTAGGTCTACCTGTGAAGCGTCCACGTAACTGGAGGTGGTGACGTTTGGAAGAAGCGAGCTCAATTTTTTCCAGCGTTCACCGCGTGCCGAACCGATGTCCTGTTCCGAAAGCAGCAGGCCGAGATTGGTTTTCAGGCCGCGGTCGATTGCATCTTGCATGGAAATCTGGATCACGCCGGGTTCCAATTTTCCTGGCACGCTGCCTTGAAACGAACTTTGCGCCTGGGGAGCGGCGGGAGCACTGCTGGCGGTGCTGCCACTGGAAGAAGTTGCAGTCGGCGCAGGCGCTGGGCCGGCAGTCGCCTGCGCGGGCGTGTGCACGGCGACCAAGCAAAGCAAGATGGCAAGAATGATGAAATGCACCGGTCGAACGATCACAGATTCCTCCTGCCCGGAACGTGGTGGATTGGATGAAGTGGAGCGTTTCCAAGACTCTGCGAAGTTGCGATCAGACGTCGAAAGTGGCACCAGCCCGGTCATGCCCGGCGCCGCCGCACTCGTTTTCGCACGGTTCGCACTTCCGCGGGTACGAGGCTCGGCTGGATCAAGTCCCAAATCTCCTCGGAAGTCTTGCGCAGCGTGGATTCCGGCTTGATGGCCCAGCTCATGGTCACGCCCATGAAGATTCGTTGTGTCATGCGCGCCAGGTCAACGGCCGCGATGTCGCCCCTGATTTCGCCGCGCTGCTGGGCCAGCAGGAAAATCTGCGCCAGGATTCGGCGGCCGATGTGGAGACGCTTCACCAGTTCTTCACGGACGGAAGTGCAAGAAGCGTGCGCCGCAAAAATTGCGCGCAGCAGGGCGGCGCTTTTATCGGCTTGGCCGACGGCGTCGCCTACCAGTTCCCGGAACACGTCCAGCACGGGTCCTTTTGTCGCACGTGCTTGCTGGAGTGCGCGCTCTACCGCAGCGGTGCGCTGGCCACCGAATTCGGCCAAGATATGCTCCTTGGTGGGGAAATAATTGAAAAAGGTTCCTTTTCCAACATCGGCCGCTTCGGTGATGTCCTCGACGGTAGTTTCCAGAAAACCACGTTCGGCAAACAGGGCGAGAGCGGCACGGTAGAGGCGATCGCGAGTTTCGGCGCGATGGCGTTCGCGGCGGCCGGGGCGCGGCGCGGCCGTGACCGGCGGAGGACCAGAGAGTAGCGGAGCGGTTTTCACAAGGACACCTTCATTGACTATAGGGCAACTCCGACCGATAGTCAACATTGGACCGTGGTCACTTGGGAATCACGTATGTGCCGGCGAGGGGCTGGCAGAACGAGTGGTCACAGAGAGCAGGAAAAAATGCGCCGGAGGCACGGCCTCCGGCGCGGGAAGAGTATCGAAGCGGGGACGCTTACTTCGACAAGTTCTTGGGGCTGTGGGCGCGCAAGGTATCCAGCAATAGTTTCGCGTCTGCGGTGGGGCGCACGGCGCCGTGCAGCACGATGGCGCGCGCGGAGACGTCCTTGCCGTAGATGCGTCGGTTGGCGTCGTTGTCCGGACGTACGGTGGAGCCGGCGAGGGAAATTCCGGCGAAGAGGCCGCGGGCGCGCGAGTAGGTGAGCATTTCGGCGCGCAGGGTTACGTCCGTGTCCGCGGCGGCATTTCGGCCAACGGGACCAGCTGCAACCGAAGCGTCACCGCCCAGCTTGACCTTGCTGGCGAGTATGGCGTTGGCGCCGGCGTCGTTCATCACCAGGATGACGAAGTCCGTTGCCTGGCCGCCAGCTTGCAGTCCGAAGCTGGCGCCTTCCAGAGCCATCATGGACGGCGCGCTCCAGGGACCGCGGAAATGTTCACCGCTGCGGCAGGTCATCACACCGCGGCCGTAGCTGGCGCCGACAATAAACGCGGCCTTGAGCACAGTGGGGTAAACGATGACGCAGTCCGCTTTGTCGATGAGGCTTTGGGGAATGTCGTCGGGGATGTCCATGATTTCTTTCAGAACTCTTCCGGCACTGTTGATCCGGTCTTGATCGGTAGTGGTATCGTCCGCGTGCGAGAGCGCGGGGCTGAAAATGGCGGGAAGGCCAATCAATGCAGCAACCAGTAGGGCCGAGAGAGCTTTGCTTTTCATACGATGTACCCTCCTAGGGTGGCTCACAATCATATGGATATTGTTAGGGATTCGCAACCTTTCTGCGGAGCTTCCCGCATGAGTGCGAGGGATGACATATAATTTTGGCGCGATGCGAGTGTGCCAATGAGGAACAGGCTTGGTTTGAAAATTCGGCGGCATTTTTTTCAGCGCTCGCGATGCTGGCGTTTCGCCGCGGCGGCCTTGCTGGGGATTTGCTTGTCTATTTTTGGCATCGCCTCTGTTGGCGTTCCGGCCCAACAAGCGGCGCCAGCGGCGTCCGCTCCTGCTTCCGCGCAAAAAGGATCGAGCGCAGGGCGCGTTGCGAAGCCGCGGTCGGATGTGGCGCGATTTCGTGCGCGTGTGGATGCCGCGCTGAGTGAAGCGCACGCGCAGAAGGCTCTGTGGGGCATCCTGGTGACGGATCGCGATACCGGCGAGGCGTTGTATGAGCTCAACGCCGATCGTTTTTTTACTCCCGCGTCGAACGCGAAAATTGTCACCACCTCGCTGGCGCTCGCGACACTGGGGCCAACGTATCAATTTCGCACGACGCTGGAGTCCGCGGGGCGGTTTGGAGACGATGGCAGGCTGCGGGGCGATCTGGTTTTCGTGGGGCGCGGGGACCCGGATCTCTCCAATCGAAAATTTCCTTACGCCGGGAAAGTCGAGCGCGACGGTCCGGCGGAAAAAGTTCTGGCGCAGATGGCTGATGACGCGATCGCCAAGGGTCTGAAGGAGATTGACGGCGATATCGTCGCGGACGACAGCTACTATCCCTACGATCCTTATCCGCCGGGATGGAGCGTGGGTGACCTTTACTTCACGTTTGGCGCGCCGGTGAGCGCCATTGCGTTCAACGACAATTCCATTTCCGTGGAAGTTAGCCCCGGCCTTCGCGTCGGCGATCCTGCCAGCGTTACTGTCGAACCGGCTGCGGCAATCGGCTCGTTCGGGCACGAACTTACGACTGGTGTGGCCGACGGCAAGCCGGAATTTGGCGTCGTGAGCCAGCCGGGGCCGCAATTTCTTTTGCTGCGCGGCTTGATACCGTTGGGACACGTGCCGCTGAAGCTGGATCTTGCGATGCCGGATCCGGCGGAAACTGCGGCGCTCGCATTGAAACAGGTTTTTGCAGCGCGCGGAGTGCGGATCACTGGCACGGTTCGCGTGCAGCACGCGGCGCCGGCGGAAATTTATCCGGATGCGGATGAGGTGCTTGGTCCCGCGCCGGTGCCGCGCGCTCCGGACACGATTGTGTTCGCGGTGCATATTTCTCCGCCGCTTTCAGAGATCGTGCGCGTGACGAACAAAGTGAGCCAGAATTTGCACGCAGAATTGCTGTTGCGCGCGGTGGCGCACGAGAAAAAGGGATTTGGAGTTACGGATGCGGGGATCTGGGTGGAGCAGGATTTTCTGAAGAGGGTGGGAGTTGCCGATGGCGACGTCGTCTTCACGGATGGCTCCGGGCTTTCCCGTGATGATCTGATCACGCCGCGAGCGATGGTGCAACTGCTGCGTTACGATGCGGCGCAGCCGTGGGGCGCGGATTACATTGCGACATTTCCGATTGCCGGAGTGGATGGGACGCTGGAAACGCGGCTGAAGGACACGGTTGCGGCCAGCCGGATCGAGGCTAAGACAGGGGCCTTAGATCACGTGCGAGCAATTTCCGGTTTTGCCACTACATTGCGCGGCGAGCGGCTGATTTTTGCGATATTTGGAAATAACAATCCGCAGCGAGGGCGCGACGCTACCGTCGCGGCGGATGCGATCGCTGTGGCGATGGTTGAGGTGCTCGGTTCGCCCGCTCCGGTACAGCACAAGAAGAAGAAATAAGGCCGCGGTGACTTCGCTGAGGGCAGGTCGCGGCTGAGGCCAAGATCTACAAAGATTGTTCAGCTGATTCCGCAAAAAAGCAGATCCCTCTCTGCTTCCCGCGCCCGCCAAACTGCGGCGGCAAGTAAAAGCGCGGGACTCCGTTCGGGATGACACGCTCTTTGCCCATTCGGCAAAAGGCGAAACCTTGGCTTGACGCGAGGTAGTCGTTGCGAGACAGACTCGCACGCCACGACCGACAGAGATTCTGGAATCTCGGCGTGGAATCCGCTGCGCTGATTCCCACAGGCAACCGGGCTACAATGGTGTGATTTAACTTCGTCGTGCTGAGGGATTCGTGTCGCGTTCAGCAGCTCGGGTTCTGGAATTCGACCAATTGAAAGAGTTCGTCGGCGGCTACAGCACTTGTGTGCCGGGACGCCGCGCGATCGAGGCTCTGGCTCTGCAGCACGATGTTCGGGCGCTTGACACGGAATTCGTGTTGGTGAACGAGGCGGTTGGTTATTTGCGCGCCGGGTCGGAGCTAGGTTTCGGCTCGTTCGCGGATCCGGAGCAGTGGCTTGCGCGACTGGTGGTTCCCGGCGCGGTACTTTCCGTCGCCGAATTTCTGGATGCGAGTTCGTTGCTGGAGATCGCGGGCTCGTTGCGCCAAGTGTTTAAGGCCGACGCGGCAAAGCATCCGCAGCTTGCGGCGCGCGCGGCGACTCTCGGCGATTTTCGGCATTTGGCGACGGCGATTCGGCGCGCGATTCTGCCGAACGGTGAAATCAGCGACGAAGCTTCGCCGCAGCTGCGACGCATTCGCACGGGCATTGCGCAGGGGCGCGCGACGATACAGCGTTCGCTGGAAAGTATTTTGCGCGCGCGCGGTGAGACGGGCGGCGCGGCGAGCGGGGAGGATTACGTCACCCTGCGCAACGACCGCTTCGTGATTCCGGTGCGTGCTTCGGATCGCCGCCTCGTGCCGGGCGTGGTGCACGGCGCGAGCGCGACGGGGCAAACGGTGTTCGTCGAGCCGCTGGAAGCGATCGATTTGAATAACCGCCTGGTGCAGCTCGCTGAAGAAGAGCTGGTGGAAATTGCGCGGATTCTGACGGAGCTTTCGGAACGGATGCGCGCGGATCGCGGTCCGCTGGCCGCGGCGGCAGAGCAGATTGCGCATCTGGATTCTGTTTTCGCGCGGGCGCGATTTGCGCGGGAGATTGATTGCGTGATGCCGGTGTTTCAGGCCGGCAATTCGCTGCGTCTGGATTCCGCGCGCAATCCGGTGTTGGAAGCGAAGCTGCGCCCGCTGGGGCGGAAGGCTGTGCCGCTTTCTCTGGCGCTGGGCGGCGAGGAAACGGTAATGGTGATCAGCGGGCCGAACACTGGCGGCAAGACGGTGGCGCTGAAATCGGTGGGGCTGGCTGCGCTCTCGGCGCAATCCGGAATTCCGGTGGCGGCGGAACGCGCGGAGATGCCGATTTTCGATCACGTGCTGGCGGATATTGGGGACGAACAGTCGATCGCTGCAGACCTTTCGACGTTTTCAGCGCACATCGTGAATTTGAAAGCGATGCTGGACGTGGCGACCGAGCGCTCGTTGATTCTGGTGGACGAGATGGGCACGGGCACGGCACCGGAAGAAGGCGCGGCGCTGGCCGTGGCGCTGCTGGAGGAATTTCGCGCGCGGCATTCGCTGACGATTGCCACTACGCATCACGACCGGCTGAAGTCTTACGCCTCGACGACGCCCGGAATCGTGAACGCGGCGATGGAATTCGACGAAGAAAATCTGCGGCCGACTTATCGGTTGCTGGTCGGCGTGCCGGGCACATCGAGCGGAATCGAAATTGCGCGACGGCTTGGTTTGCCGGCTCGAGTGGTGGACCATGCGCGCGCGAGCTTGACGCCGGAATCTCGGGAGGCGCGCGACCTGATTGCTTACCTGCATCGCAGCCGCGATGAGATGGAGCAGATCAAGAGACAATCACGCGAGGAATTAACGCAGTTGGAAGGCGAAAGGAGATTGCTGCAGACCGAGTGGGTGGAGCGGCAGAAAAAACGGATTGCCGAGCTGGAGCGAAATTTTCAGGAGACGCAGAAGCGGCTGGAAACGGAAGTGGCCCGGCTCACTGGCGATATTCACGACCGCACTTTGCGCACGCAGATCGAGAAACAGTCAGGCAAGCGGCTGGGAAAAATTGGCGCTGACGCGCGTGCTGATACGAACGCGGCGGTGGTGGAAACTTTGGCCGGCTCGCAGGCGGATCTGGGAGTTGCGGCTCCGGCGGCGGGAAAACCATTGGCGCCGGAATCGCTTTCGTCTGGCCAGCGCGTGGTGGTGAAAAATTTCAAGCAGCCGGTGATTTTTCGGCGACATGATGGCCGCAATGCGGAAATCGAAGCGGGGCCGCTGCGGATGCGTATTCCGCTGAGTGATGTGTTGGCGATTGCGGACGAAGCGCAGGCCGCGATGTCCGGTATGACGGTCGCGGGGCGATCGGCTCGCGTCACAGTTCACGCGCAACCGAGTGATGAACCGGCTGGCGATGAAATCAATGTGATTGGTTGCACGGTGGAAGAAGCGGCGAACCGGGTAGATAAATTCCTTGATGAAGCGGCGCTGGCGAGCAGGCCGTCGGTGCGTATCGTTCATGGTCATGGAATGGGCGCGCTGCGCCGCGGGCTCGCGACGTTTTTGACCGCGCATCCGCTGGTGCAGAGCATCCACCATGAAGCCGCGGATCGCGGCGGAGAAGCCATCACGATTGCAGAGCTGAAGTCATAACTGAAAATGGAAAAGTGAAAATGGCGAGGCGGCTGCGCCGCGCACGGGCGAGGAGAAGATTTCCGATTTCACGGATTGGGACACGTGGCAGCACGCCGACAGCCTGCGCCGGGAGATTTATCGGGTGGTTGTGGAATTTCCATCACATGAAAAATATGGGCTCTCCAGTCGAATCAAGCGAGGGGCGAGTTCCGTTACCGCAAACCTTGGCGAAGGCTATAGCCGCTACTCTTATCAGGAAAATTTGCCGACAGAGCCGCGGCTCTCGCTATGAGCTTCGGGATCATTTGACGGCCGCGCTCGACGCTGGTTACATTCGCCAAGAAAAGTATGAGGAGCTTGAGGCCATGGCCATAAGCGCTATGAAACTGGTGCACGGCTATAGCAGGGCGACGAGAAATCTAAAAGCTGCGGCGGAAGATGAGTTATCTTGATCACAGCAGCGATCGATCGAGTGATGGTGGTTTGATTTGCCATTTTCTCTTTTCTAATTTCCTGATTTAAACCATGGCGGAAGCGGGATCATTCGCGGATCGGGTGAAGCAGCAGGCGGACATTGTTCGCGTGATTGGCGAATATGTGCGTTTGAAGAAGAGCGGGCAGAATTTCAGCGGGTTGTGTCCTTTTCACCAGGAGAAAACTCCGTCGTTCAGCGTGAGCGCGGTGAAGCAGATGTATTACTGCTTCGGTTGCGGCAAGGGCGGCGACGTTTTTCAGTTTGTGATGGAGCTGGAGAAAGCGCCATTTCCGGAAGCGGTGCGCACGGTAGCGGAAAAGTGCGGCATCGCGATTCCGAAGCCGCGGGAACGGTCGCCGGAGGAGCGCAAGGAAAATCAGCAGCGTTCCGCGCTGGTTGAGATGCATCGCGAGGCGGCGGCATTCTTTGCGCGTCACTTGCTGCAGACGCCGGAAGGCAAAGTGGCGCAGGCATATCTGGAAGACCGCGGGCTGAATCGCGAAGCGGTGACGCGGTTCGGCTTGGGATTCGCGCCCTCGGCGGGCGATGCTTTGGCGCGGTTTCTGAAACAAAAATATCCGGACAATATTCTGGAAGTTTGCGGGTTGGTTGGGCGCGATCCGAGCGGACGTTTCTACGATCGCTTTCGGCGCCGCATCATGTTCCCTATTTCGAATGAGGCAGGGAAAGTGATTGCTTTCGGCGGGCGCGCCATGGGCGACGACATGCCGAAGTACATGAACTCGCCGGAGACGCCGATCTATTCCAAGAGCGGGGTGCTGTATCACCTGGATCGCGCGAAGGAAGCGCTGCGGCAGAGTGATTTCGCGGTGCTGGTCGAAGGATATATGGATGCGATTGCGGTGGCACGCGCCGGCGTGGGCAACGTGGTGGCGAGTTGCGGTACGAGCCTTGCGGAACCGCAGACGAAACTGCTTGCGCGATTCACGCGGCGCATCGTGGTGAATTACGATCCGGACACGGCGGGGCAAGCCGCAACGGAGCGTTCGCTGGTCCTGCTGCTGGAAAAGGAATTTGATGTGCGTGTGCTGGCGCTGCCCGGCGGGGCGGATCCCGACAAGTTCATCAAGGAACAGGGCGTGGAGGCTTACAAGAAATTGCTGACGCAAGCGCCAGCGTATCTGGATTATCTGATTGGGCGCGCGCGGTTGATGGACCGGACGACCGCGGCGGGAAAAGTGGCCGCGCTGAATTTTCTGATGCCTTACGTGCAGCGACTGCCGAACCGTCTGCTGCGTTCGGAATGGGCCACGCGCATCGCTTCGGAATTGCGGGTGGATGAGCCGGTGTTACGCGCGGCATTGCGTCGCGCGGCAGACGAGCGACGGAGCGAAGTGAAACCCAAGGCCGAGCTGCTGACGCCGGCAGTAAAACGCGCGGAACGGCAATTAATCCGCATGTTGTTCGAAGCCGTGGAATTTCGCGAGAAATTGGCGCACGAAATAGCGTCGGCGGAATTGCACCGTGGGCTCGAGACACGACAGATATTCGAGGCGCTGGTGGTGGCAATCGCGTCGGGCCAAAAACCGGACGCTGCTGCGGTGGCCGCGACACTTGACGACAAGGACCGGCGGCTGTTCTTTGAAATCCTTTTTGAAACGTTGCCGGAAGGAACTTGGGAGGACGCGGAAAGCTGTCTGGGATTTCTACGCCATAGGCCGGTAGCGCAGGAACTGACGGATTTGCAGAGGCAGATCGAAGCGAACCCGGCAGCGGAAGAGCTGAAAAGATTGGTAATTCGGAGGATGGAGCTGCTGCGGCTACTGTCCCGCGAGCGGGAGCCGGAGCCAGCTAAAATCCTGCCTGACCAATAACTTACGGCACTTCGTTGACGCTGGCATGGGTGATATTGTATATTCGTAAGGTTTTGGAGGAAACGGGCGGCACGTTTCGCGCATCGTATAGATGTGCAAGGGCAGGCGCGGGCGTGGCGGCACGGGCGCGGAATCGGCAACGGGTTCGAAAGTTCGTTCTAAAAAACCGTTTAAATGCAGCTAATTTGCAGTGCGCCGGGGTGTCTCACCACGGCGGCTTTGCATTTTGCGGACCTGTTTGCGCGCATCGCCTGACCTCTGCGAGGGAGGAAGTGTGACGGTAGCTCTGGAAGAAAAATACGATCAGGTACGGCAACTCATCGCCATGGGCAAGGAACGCGGTTACTTGCTCTACGATGAGGTGAACGATATTTTGCCGCCCGAGGTGCACTCCTCGGAAGAAATTGACGATTTGCTCTCGACGTTTGAGCGCTATGGGATTGATGTGTACGAAGACCTGGCGAGCGCGAAAGTGGCGCTGGCCGCCGCGGATGCTTCGGATTCCCCGGAGCCGGCGAAAGATACCGAAGCGGTTGCTTCGGAAGATGGCGAACTGGATCTGACTCCGGGGTCGCTCGAGAAGACGAACGATCCGGTGCGCATGTATTTGCGCGAGATGGGCACTGTGCCGTTGCTGACGCGCGAAGGCGAAGTGGCGATTGCCAAGCGCATCGAACGCGGACAGCTGCTGGTGCTGAAGACGATCACGCGCGCTCCGTTGATTTTGAAAGAACTTTTGCAGGTGGGCGAAGATCTGCGCAACGGTTCGCGCTCCATCAAGGAAATCGTTCAATTCGACGACGAAGAACTCACCGAAGAGAAGATCGAAGCGAAGACCAAGGAAACACTGAAGCAGATTGACCGCGTGGCGAAGCTTTATCTGCTGGCGCTGAAGCAGGCATCGAAGCTGGGCAGCATGGCGAAGTCCAAGAAGCGGCCGTACCTGCGCGCGCGCTACGCACTGGCTCGCACGCGCGTGGAAATGTCGAATCGCATGCGCGAGCTGGAGTTCAACCCGCTCGAGAAGAAGCGGCTGATCGAAAAAATCCGGCAGACCGTGGAGCGCGTGCATTTCCTCGAGCGTGAAATCGTAAAGCTCGAGCGGCGCGTGGACGCTTCCAAGGCGGACGTGCAGGCCGAGGCGCGCAAGGACCTGCGGGCGCGCAAGCAGGAGCTGGCGGAAATTGAATTGGCCAGCGAAGTAAGCCCGACGGAATTGAAGCGCGGGCTACAGGTGATTCTTCGCGGCGAGGCCGAAGCGGAACAGGCGAAGAAGGAATTAATCGAAGCGAACTTGCGCTTGGTGGTTTCGATTGCGAAGAAATATACCAATCGCGGTTTGCAGTTCCTCGACCTGATTCAGGAAGGCAATATCGGCTTGATGAAGGCCGTGGACAAGTTCGAGTGGCGGCGCGGTTACAAGTTTTCCACGTACGCAACGTGGTGGATTCGCCAGGCCATCACGCGCGCGATTGCCGACCAGGCCCGCACCATCCGCATTCCGGTGCACATGATCGAGACGATCAACAAGCTGGTGCGCACGCAGCGGCAGCTGGTGCAGGAACTGGGGCGCGAGCCGACTTCGGAAGAAATCGCCAAGCGCATGGATATTCCTGTCGCGAAGGTGCGCAAGATTTTGAAAATTGCGCAGGAGCCGATTTCGCTGGAGACTCCGATCGGCGAGGAAGAGGATTCGCATCTGGGGGATTTCATCGAGGACAAGGCGGTGGTTTCGCCTTCGGACGCGGTGATCAACCTCAGCCTGAAGGAGCAGACGTCTTCGGTGCTGAAGACTTTGACTCCGCGCGAAGAGAAAGTGATCAAGATGCGGTTTGGGTTGGATGATGGCAGCGAGCATACGCTGGAAGAAGTGGGCCAGTCGTTTGCCGTCACCCGCGAACGCATTCGGCAGATCGAGGCGAAGGCGCTGCGAAAGTTGCGGCATCCTTCGCGGTCGCGCAAGCTGCGCGCGTTCCTGGAAGGCTCCGCGAACGATTACTAGACGCGACAGCGGATAGCATTGACAGCAGCTGGGAAACCGACTGCAACGGGGTTGCTATACTGAAATGGGGGTGTCCCCGGGAGGGGCCCCCTATTTTTATTTCCGGTGATTGCAATCGACCATTCCGCAGGCAACCGTTTATCCATGCTTCGAAGCTTTCGCAACGAAAATCCAAGTGCGGAAATAGCAACGCAATCCTGTCCTTTACATTCGTATCGATATTTGCGACCAGTATGTGCCGATCAGCAACAGGTATGCTCCCGGATGGCAAGCTTGCGCGAGTCCGAGCATCCAGACGTCAGCCAGCGGCAAGCTATAGCCGATGAATATCCATGTCTTCGCACCTGCTGACGCATATAGAACTCGGTCGAGGAGCACATCATCGTTCAGGGACAGGAAACCAGTAGTCTTGAGAGAACTCGATTGCGACAAAAGGTAGACCAGCCTTGCATGACGCAAGATGCCGTCTGTCGATGGGTCGTCGTACCTTTGGAAGCCTATCGTTGCAGGGTCCCCTTCGGTAGTTCGCCTGGAACTTGAAGGTTTGGGGATGGTTTCCTGATCTAGCGACATAGCAAGCCACGTGTCGAAAGAATCTAGCACTGCTTTGTTTGTTACCAACCTCCTTCGATGATCGGAACTTGTGCCGGCGAAATGAAACCAGTGCTCCTCCGCCTCAGCAATTTCGAGCGGACCGACCACGTCCTCGAATCTAATCGTCGGATTGGGAAGACCGGGAAACACCCGTCGCAGGTATCGCTGTGCGAGGGCGATTCTTGGATGAGGACGCGCGCTGTGAAGTCGGTCAACGAGTCCCTGTTGACTCGGCAGTGCGGGCAAACTCGCGCCTGCTCCGAAAACAATTGCGCTGTCGATTTGTTCGGCAGTGCCGGCGGGATTTGATGAGCTGGAATGCAACCGTAGATCCTTCGGCATGTGAACTAATAACGTTGTAGCATACTTGTGGTTGCGGTCATGTCTCCAACATACTCTGCAGGCGATTCAGGGCTTCGAACCAATACGTCTTCATCTTCGCGCACTCTTTTGAGCTTGCTAGCTTCATATGGTCCACTGCGACCTGGCTCTTTCCCGCGCCTTTGGGGTAGAAATTCACGCTGAGGCGGCTCTGGCCGCCGTTCCATTTCGCGCGCAGGGATTTATTTTTGGTGGCGGTGGTGATTTCGATTTCCGCGCCGGGTAGCCAGCGCTGGCGAAGCTTTTCGTCGCTCCAGGCGTCGTAGGATTTGCGGAGGGGCACACTGAGGGTGCGGCTGCCGGACGCGGCGAATTCGCCGTCGCACTTCTGAAATTTCTCACGCAGGCCGCGCTCGTGCTCGTAGGGAACGGCAATCATCTGGCACCACCACGGGCCGACTTTGTGCTCCGCTTTTAGGTAGGCGGAAATTTCCTGGTGGCGCATTTTTTGGGCGCCGGCTTTGTCCAGGATTGTGAACCACTCCGGCCACGTCTTTCCGGTACTTTCCTTCACTGCCTCATCGCTCATGCGTTTTGATTCGCGTGGCTTCTTCATTTTGCTGGCTCCCGTAACTAATTTTGCTGCTGCGCGGTGGACCAATTTACCGCGGAGCCGTATTCGTAGACGAGTTGCGCGCCGCGGTCGGCGCCGATGGTGAGCAGCACGCCGAGGACCACCAAGCCCAGCAGCAGCACCTTGCGCAGATGCGGCGGGAAATTGTTGCGCATGAAAAACGCGAAGCTGCACAAGACAATGGCAAGGCTGGTGGCGGTGAGCATAAGCGTTTCATGTATTCCTACCGCGCGCTGCGCTTCGCCTGGCGCCACGGAATTTTGCGCGGCGAGGCCCGTCATCACGGTAATGATCGCGGCCAGCGTGCCGAGATAGAGCAAGCGCGAAGCCGTCTGCTGCAACTCGTCGCTCGTGCGCCAGACTGCGAAGATCTGGAATAGCAGCGCGGCGAGCCACAGCACGATGGGAAAATGTACGAACAGCGGATGATAATTCAGCGCCGCCTTTAGCCCGGGGAGCATGGCTTCGTCCCTCCTTGCGTCGATCGCACTTAGTAGCAGCGCATTATCTGCCAATCTTTGGCAGGGGTAAATCGAAGTATAATGCGCGCGCTTGGAGGCAGGGATTTGTGGAATCCGAAGGCACGACGCGAGGACCGATTGTGATGCGCACAATCCGTGCGGCAATTTTTGTAGTCGTCGCGCTGCTGGTGCTGATGATACTGGTGGTGGTGACCGTCGGTGCATTCCTGCCCCAGCAGCACATCTCCACGAGCGCCGCGCGCTTCCGCCAGCCGCCCGACGCGATTTGGCAGGTGATCACGGATTACTCGGGATTTCCCGCCTGGCGCAAGGACGTGACGCGGGTGGAGATGCTTCGCCCGGTGAACGGGAAGCCATCGTGGCGCGAATATGACAATCATGGGGGATCGATTCCTTACGAAGTGATGGCGATGGTGCCGCCGCGAGCTTTGGTGGTGCGCATCGCGGATTCGAAACTGCCTTTCGGCGGCACGTGGACGTACGAGATCTCGTCCATGAAGGACGGCAGCTCGCTGGTGCGCATCACCGAGGCTGGCGAAATTTATAATCCCATTTTTCGTGTTGCAGCGCGATACGTGCTCGGTTATTCGCGCACGCAGGAACAATATCTTCAGGCATTGGGTGCAAAATTCGGCCAGCCGGTGACGATCGAAAAATGACGACGCGAAAAGTAGCCATGCCGCGGAGAAGTTCAACAAAGCAGCGCGAGCCGGAGCGCGATTATTCACATCGGCTCCTGATTGATAAGCTGGGAGTGAAGCCGGGGCAGAAGATCGCGGTGCTCGGAGTGGAGGGCGCGGAATTTCTGACGGACCTCGGGGCGCGCGTTCCGGAATATTCGCAGCGGAAACGCCCGGACGGTGCCGACCTGATTTTCTTTTCGGCGGGGGCGGTTGCGGACCTGGCGCAGTTGAGTTCGCTGGGGCGCTCGATTCAGAAAGACGGCGCGATTTGGGTGGTGTACCCCAAGGGCCAAAAAAACATCCGTGAAATTGATGTGATCGCTGCGGGAAAAGCCGCGGGGCTGACCGACAATAAAGTTTGTAGTTTTTCAGTCACGCACACCGCTTTGCGTTTTTGCATTCCTGTTGCGAAGCGCTGAGATTTCGATCAGCGGCGGGGAGCAGTCAGACTAAGTGACGATTTCGTGGTATGTGGCGCAGGCTGGAATTTGGCGCTTGGGATTGTCGCGGTCGTAGAAAACGGCGACGGGCATGCCTGCAAAGAGTTTTTGCGTGTAGTCGAAACCGCTAGCCCTGCGGGTTTGGCCTTGAAAGTCCTTGAATTCGTATTCGATGGACGATTGGTCCTTGTCACCTCTCCACTCGCTCACCACGGTCGCCAGAGCGACTTCGCCATTCTCCAACAAATCGCATTCGCGCACTTGCTGGCGCCACATCCCGTAAGGAAGAAGCAGCAGAATCGTGACGATAGCGGCCATGACCCAATCCCCGGGTGTAAAGACCGCGAAGGAAAGCTTGCGTGCCCAAACCGTGTAGAGATGCGCGCCGAACATTGCTGCAAAACCAAGAACTGCCAGGAGCGCCACCGACATGCTGATGCGTCCGCGCGTGGACATGCGGATTTCGCGCGGGCGTGAAGTCCTGAGCAGAGCCTGTTGCTGCGCGTTCGGTGCGATGGCCGCGCTGGATTTTGCAGCGACAGCGGCTGACGGCGCGAATGAATTACTTGGCACCGTGGCGGCGCGCATCGCCGGCGCGGCAAACGCCTCCAACCTGGCGCGGGTTCGCCGCGAGACGAAGTAGTTGATGAGAATCCCGACAGCGGGGAAAACGACGAAAATCGCGATTTGAAACGGGTTGCGGAAATGCCCGATACGAATGATGAAAAAAATGAACGCGGCCATCATGAGGATGCCGATCGGCGCGGCAGCGGCGGTTGATCGGACGCTGACGATGGCGGCATCGCGATTCCAGCCGCAACTGGGGCAATAGGGTTTATCGCCCGCGAACCGGGTGGCGCCATGGCAGAGAGGACAGGGCGGTGCAACCATATAAAATGGTAGCGTAATTTTTCGCCACGACAAGCGCGTACGGCTATCATGTTTCCATGGCGACAAGCCTTGGGGTGCGCGGACTGACCGTGGAGCTGCCGACGCCGGGCGGGTGGGTGCGGCCGGTAAATGATGTTTCGTTCACGTTGGGCGAGGGCGAGACGCTCGGGATTGTGGGGGAATCGGGGTCGGGCAAGACGATGCTTTCGCTGGCGTTGATGGGGTTGGAACCGCATGGGGCGCGGCATACGGGCGAAGCGTGGTTGAAGTTGCGCGCCGGCAGTGAGAACGGCGGCGTGCGAAACGCGCGGCGCGAAAATTTGCTGGCGATTTCGCAGCACGAAATGCGGGAGCTGCGCGGGCGCGAAATCGCGATGATCTTCCAGGAGCCGATGACGGCGCTGAATCCGGTGCTGCGCATTGGCGCGCAGGTGGAAGAAGCGATTCGCGTGCATGAGCCGCGCGCGGGTGAAAGTGAAATACACCGGCGCGCGCTGGAGGCGCTGGAGCGCGCGGCTTTGTCCGATCCGGCGCGGCGGGCGCGGCAGTATCCGCACCAGCTTTCGGGTGGGCTGCGGCAGCGGGTGATGATCGCGATGGCGCTGGCGGCCGGGCCGGCCGTGCTGATCGCGGACGAGCCGACTACCGCCCTCGACGTCACCGTGCAGAAACAAATTCTGGAACTGCTGGCGAAATTGCGGCGCGAACTGCAGCTCTCGATGCTTTTCATCACGCACGATCTGGGAGTCGTGGCGCAAGTTGCCGCGCGCGTCGCGGTGATGTACGCCGGACGCATCGTAGAAGTAGGCCCGGTGGAAGAAGTATTGCGCGCGCCGCGGCATCCCTATACGGAAGGACTGCTGCGCGCGGCGCCGCGATTGACACGTGAAAAATTAGTGCCGATTCCCGGCACGGTTCCGTCTCTAGAAGCGCTGCCGCCGGGCTGTGCGTTCGCGCCGCGTTGTCCGCATCACGTGGAGGAGTGCGATGCGGCGGTGCCGGAATTTCGCGCGGTAAACAAAAATCACGAGGCGAGGTGTATTCTCGTTTCATGAGCGCGACGGACGATTCGCCGAAAGGGTTGCCGAATCACGCCAGCGTGAGCGACCACGAACTGAAAGCGCTGGTGCGCGAACGGTTCACGAAGACCGCCGAAGTTTTCGGTGATTACGCCGTCGCGGAACGCGTGGCCGAAGCCGAATTGCTGGCGCGTTTGGTCGCGGCTGGACCGGGGGACGTGGCCGCGGATCTTGCATGCGGTCCCGGTACGCTGGCATTGCGATTTGCGAAGCACGTCCGTTGGATGTGCGCTTACGACCTGACGCCGGCGATTCTGCAGCGCGCGCGTCAGAGTGCCGCGCAACACGGATTGCTCGACAAACTGGGTTTTGCGATTGGCGACGCGCAGACGCTGCCGTTCGCGGAGCGCTCGCTGGATCTGGCGGTGACGAGTTACAGCCTGCATCACATTTCCGATCCGGCGCGGGTGATTCGCGAAATGGCGCGGGTGGTGAAGCGCGGCGGGCGCGTGGGATTGATTGACATCATCGTGCCGGAAGATCCGAAAGTGCGCGCGCTGAATCACCGCATCGAATGGATTCGCGATCATTCGCATTGCCGTTCGCTGACGCTTGCGGAATTTCGCGAGTTGATGGCTGCCGCCGGTCTGCGGATCACCGCGACCCAGACCAGAGAGCATCCGCGGCTTTTTGATCACTGGATGCATGTGGCCGGCTGGAAACCAAGCGATCCGGAATACATCGAGGTGCGCGATTTGATGGTTTCTTCGATTGCTGACGATGGCTCGAATTTTCATCCGCGCTTTGAGCCCGCAGACGTGTGCCAGCCTGGCGCTTCGCCCGCCCTCTACATGATCAACACCGGAATCCAAATCGCCGCCGAGAAAATGTAGGAATGCCGGGCGAAATTCTTCTTGAGGCGCGCGCGCTGAGCAAAGCGTATTCCGTTTCCACCGGCGCGTTCACGCAATCGGCGCGGCGCGCGCTGGCGGTGGACGGCGTGAGCTTTACCTTGGAGCGCGGCGAGACGCTGGGGATTGTTGGGGAATCCGGCTGCGGCAAGACGACGCTGGCACGGATGCTGATGCGGTTGGTGGAACCCGATTCCGGTGAAATTCTTTTTCGTGGCGAGGATTGGCTGGGGGCGCGCGGCGCGAAATTGCGTTCGCTGCGGCGGCGGATGCAGATGGTGTTTCAGGATCCCATCGCTTCGCTGAATCCGCGCATGCAGGTGGGGAGCATTGTGGCCGAGCCGCTGGCGATTCACGAGCCGCAGCTTTCCGGCGAACAGCGGAGCGCGCGGACGGCGGAAATACTTGAGGCTGTGGGAATGGGCCGCGACGCTGTGACGCGTTATCCGCATGAATTTTCCGGCGGGCAGCGGCAGCGCATCGGGATTGCGCGGGCGTTGATTTTGCGGCCGGAGCTGGTGATTGCGGACGAGCCGGTTTCGGCTTTGGATGTTTCCGTGGGCGCGCAAATTTTGGAATTGCTGGCGCGTTTGCAGCGGGAATTTTCGCTTACGTTGATGTTGATTTCGCATAGCTTGCCGGTGGTGGCGCAATTGGCTTCGCGCGTGGCGGTGATGCAGACGGGCCGGATTGTTGAGATTGGGACTGCGGAGCAGGTTTTGCAGGCGCCGCAGCATGCGTATACGCAGGCTTTACTTGCGGCCGTGCCCGAAATTCCGGAGTGAGTTTCGTGCGATTGGGACGGGCGCCGGTTCGTCGACTGCGATTGCCAATCGCGCCTGGTACACGCGAGGCAAGCCTCGCTTTCGAAAGCGGCGGCCCTTCGATCCGGCGCAGCCGGATCTCAGGGTGAATCGCGCTGTAGCGCGATTCACAAGATCCCGCACTCCATAGCAGGCTCGGTGTGCTTGCAGCGTTGCTCGCATCGTCAGCTTCCGGTTTGGCTGCTGTCCTCCTGTTGATGACAATCTTCTCCGCAATGTGTTAAACCGTGACTCCACACTGAAACTTTTGCTTGAGCCAGCCGTACTTAGCCAGAGAGCCGTACCGCTGATCATTTTGATTGGGCCAGGAGGAAACCAGCATGGCCAGCGCAGAAACTCCCTCTCCCGCAACCTCTCCGGCGACGACTGGTTCTGATAGTTCGTTTGGCCGAATTTTCGGCGTGTTGTTCAGTCCAAAGCCGACCTTTGAATCCATCATGCGGCGGCCCACTTGGGTGCTGCCAATAATTTTGCTTGTCTTCGTCGGTATCGCGGTCACTACTGTGATCACGCAACGCGTGGGATGGCGGACCGTACTTGACAGGGAGATCGAAAGCAGCCCCAAGGCGCAGAAGCAGTTGGAACAGTTGCCGCCTGAGAAACGCGACGACGTGCTCAACACGCGAGCGAAATTCACTCCGTACGTTGTGTACGCCATCAACGTTCTATTTCCGTTCATCGTCGCGGTCGCTGCCGGCGCGATCTTTTTAGCTGCATTCAATCTCGGGGTTGGCGCCAAGATCACTTTCAAGACGTCTCTGGCGGTCTTCGCATACGCGTGGGTGCCTGCGTCGCTAGCAGGTCTACTGGGAATCCTGGTGCTGTTTCTTAAGGACCCTTCGACCGTTGACGTCAAGAATCTCGTCGCGTCAAATCCTGGCGCGCTTATGTCCGACGATTCTCCGAAATGGCTGGTCACACTGCTGAGCTCGCTAGATCTGTTTTCATTCTGGACCCTGATTCTGATGGCCATTGGTTATAGAGCGGCAGATCCGAAGAAAATCTCATTCGGGATGGCCCTGGCTGCGGTCGTGGGCGTGTGGATCGTCTTCGTCGGTATCAGGGTTGGGTGGGTCGCGGCTTTCTCCTGATACACTCGTTCGGATGGAGCCACAGCACGCGGGATTCAAGTTCGAAGTGCTCGCGACGGATCCTACCGGCGCGCGCCTCGGCAGGCTGACTACGCCGCACGGAGTGGTGGATACGCCGGCGTTCATGCCGGTGGGCACGGCGGCTACCGTGAAGGGACAGACGCAGCAGGATCTGGAAGACCTCGGCGTACAAATTCTGCTTTCGAATACCTACCATTTGTATTTGCGTCCCGGACATGAATTGATCCGCCAGATGGGCGGGCTGCACAAATTCATGGCGTGGCCGCGCGCGATTCTCACCGATTCGGGCGGGTTTCAGGTCTTCAGCCTCAGTGAATTACGCAAGGTGGCGGACGAAGGCGTGAGGTTTCGTTCGCATCTGGACGGCTCCGAACATTTTCTCTCGCCTGAAAAAGCGCTGGAGATCGAAAGCGCGCTGGGCGCGGACATCGTGATGGTGCTCGATGAGTGCATCGAAGCGCCGGCGACCGAAGAGCGCGCCCGCGATGCAGCGAAGCGCACGCTGGATTGGGCGCGGCGCTCGCGCGATTATTTTGCGCAGCACGGAGACGCCGCGCGGCAAATGCTTTTCGGCATCGTGCAGGGCGGGACGCATGCGGCGCTGCGTCGTGAGAGCGCGGACGCGCTGGTGGAGCTGGATTTTCCGGGCTATGCGATCGGTGGCCTCGCTGTTGGAGAACCGCACGCGAGCACTTGCGAGATGGCAGGCGTCGCTGCGTCGCGGCTGCCTGCGGAGCGGCCGCGCTACTTGATGGGAACGGGCAAACCGGAGCAAATTCCGGATTATGTGACGCTGGGCGTGGACATGATGGATTGCGTGCTACCCACGCGCAGCGCGCGGCACGGCTGTCTTTATACCTCGCAGGGGCGGATGCTGATCAAGAACGCGCAATACGCGAACGATCCACGCCCGATTGACGAAACTTGCGAGTGCGCGGTGTGCCGGCGCTACTCGCGGGCTTATCTGAGGCACCTGTCAACGAGCGGTGAATTTCTTGCGACAATTTTGAACACCCACCACAACATCCACTTTTACCTTGACATAATGCGCAAAATTCGCGAGGCTATCCGTTTTGGGAAGCTCGAAAAGTTCCGCTCTGACCTTCAGGCTCGTCTGAAATAAGACAAACCCAAGCAGGTGTTGGGCGCGGTCGCGGGGCGGAGCAGCGTCTTCGGTGAACGAGTTTTCCGGCTTGCCGCCCCCGGCGAGCTTGTCCGTCCTGGCGGAATCGCCCTCGGCAGCTGGACTCGCGGCGCACGAGGGAAAGGCATAATGATTGTGACAATTTCTATTTTGGCTTCAGCGAACCTGGCACTTGGCCTGTGGGTGCAAGCGCAGCCGGGCGGGATAGCGCTGTTCCTGCCGCTGATCCTGATCATGGTAATTTTTTATTTTCTGATGATCCTGCCGGCGCAGCGGCGCCAGAAGAAAGTGAACGAAATGCTGGCGAATCTGAAAAACGGAGATAAAGTCATCACCAACGGCGGAATCTATGGCACGATTGTCGGCCTCGAAGGCGACACGGTGCAACTGCGCATCGCCGAGCAAGTGAAAATGAAGGTAGCCCGCAACGCGATTGCGGGAATGCAAGCAGAACCACCGAAGGAGAGTTAGGCAGCCCGCATGAATTCCCAGCTCAGATGGAAGTTCGTTCTCATACTGATCGTCATTGTGATCTGCTTGTATGGTCTTTTGGGATTACCTACCTTTCCTACCTCGCTGACGCAGGTGAAGGCTAACCTCGCGGATCGCATCAAGCTGGGCTTGGATTTGAAGGGCGGCAGTCACCTCGTACTGCAAGTGCAGGTGGATGAAGCCATCGGCCAGCGGTGCGACCAGGCCGTGGATCAGCTCACCAGGCAAGTCCACGAGAAAAACATCATCGTGGGAGATATCCGCCGCGTGGACGACACGCACATTCAGGTGGACAACGTTGATTCGAACACCTCCGGCGCGTTTCGCGATTTGATCTCCACCCAATTTAGCGACTGGACCTCGGCGCCCGCCGCTGGCGTGGTGAACGGCTACCTTTTGACGATGCGGCCTACGGTCGTCGCTGATCTGCGCCGCGAGACCATGGTGCAGGCGCTCGAAACCATCACGCGCCGCATCAATGCGCTGGGCTTGACCGAGCCGACCATCGCGACGACCGGCCGCGGCGACAACGAAATTCTCGTGCAGCTTCCCGGCGAAGGCGATCCGAGCCGCGCGAAGGCGGTAATTCAGGCGGGCGGACAGCTGACGCTGAATCGCGTGGCCGACGATCAACCGTATCCTTCGGAAGCTGCGGCGCTGGCGGCGAAGGGCGGCGTGCTGCCTCCGGGAACCGTGATTGTGCCCGGCAAATCGGAAGCGCAGAGCGGTTACCCGACGCAGACGGTTTATTACATTCTGGATCGCGCGCCCATCGTCACTGGCCAGGATTTGCGCGGCGCCAGCCCGGCTCCAAATGGAAATAATCCCGGACAATTTGAGGTGCGCTTCCAGCTTTCGACTTCGGCCGCGACGCGCTTTGGTCCTTTCACGGAAGCGCAGTCGCAGTTGTCGCCGAAGGGCCGCATGGCGATCGTGCTGGATCATTCGGTTTACAGCGCGCCCGTGGTTAACAGCCGCATTGATGACTCCGGAGTGATCGAAGGGAATTTCACGGAGGAATCCGCACAGGATCTGGCGCTGGTGCTGCGCGCCGGCGCGCTGCCCGCTTCCATCAAGTATCTGGAAGAGCGCACTGTTGGTCCTTCGCTGGGGGCCGATTCGATACGTGCGGGCGTGCGGGCCTCCATCGGCAGCCTGATCGTGGTGATGATATTTTTGGTGATCTATTATCGGATGAGTGGTGTCAATGCAGTTGTGGCCCTGATTCTGAACTTGATCATCCTGGTGGCGTTCATGGCGATTGCCGGGGCGGTGCTTACGCTGCCCGGAATTGCGGGTGTGGTGCTGACGATCGGCATGGGCGTTGATTCCAACGTGCTGGTATTCGAGCGCATACGCGAAGAATTGCGCAACGGCAAGGCTCCGGCCACGGCGGTGGATTCGGGGTTCCACAATGCTTTCCGGACGATCATCGACACGCACGTGACAACGCTGGTTTCCGCGGCGTTCCTGCTGCTGTTTGGCACGGGGCCGGTGCAAGGGTTTGCGATTACGTTGATTATCGGTTTGCTGGCGAACGTGTTTACTTCGATTTTTGTTTCCCGAGCGATTTTCGACTGGCATTTGTCGCGCAAGGATCGTCAGGCGGAACTCAGTATCTGACGAGCGCTTCGGTAGCATAGGCAATCTTGCCTGTGCGGTTTGGTGTCGGCGGCCCGCCGAAGTAGGTGAAGGCGAGCTTTCAAAGGGCGCGGTGCTCGTTGTAGAGATGAGACTTAGGTCTGTAGTACCAAAACGGGATTAGCGAAACCGGCGACCGGGAACTAACCTGGCGGGTCCGGTGTCAAACAAGGGTGGATAGGTATCGGAATGGAATTATTCAAGGGCGTTAACGTTGACTGGATGGGGAAGGCGAAGTACTTCGCCGCCCTGTCATTGATCTTGCTGGTGGTGGGCTGGGCCTCGATTCTGAAGAACGGCGGCATGCGCTACGGCATTGATTTCCGCGGGGGCACGCTGGTTTACGTGCGGTTTGCGGGCCCGGCGCCGCTGGATCAGATTCGCAAGGGCCTTTCGTCCGCCGGGCTGAACGACAGCACGATCCAGACGATCAGCGACAACGTGCTGGGCGGCGGTTCGCAGAACGATGTGGTAATCGGCCTGGAGCAAAAAGGTCAGAGCGATGAATCGACGCTGGATGCCGGCCGGGAAGCGATCTTGAATGTGCTGCACAAGGCGTTCGGCACGGCCGATGCGGGCGGGAAGCCGGATTTCAATTCCATCACTAAGGAAGCGTTGGCCGCAGTACTGACTGAGAAAGATCCGCTGGCGCTCGGCGCGGCTGCCGGTGATCGTTACAATCAGCTGGCGCAGCGACTGCTGGCTGCGCGCGACGCCGACCACAGCGGCATCGTCACCAGCTTCGACCAGTTGAAAAATGTGGATGGCGTAACGCCGGCGGTGCTCAACACGTTGAACAACGGCTTCGTACTCGGCAACTTTACAATTCGCAACGTCGAGATCGTTGGCCCGAAAGTTGGCGCGCAGCTTCGCCATCAGGCTTTCTGGGCGACGATGTATGCGCTGGGCGGCATGTTGATATATATTGCCTTCCGGTTTGAGTGGGTTTACGGAGCCGCGGCGGTGATCGCCGTGTTCCACGACGTGCTCATTACCCTGGGTTTCTTCTCGCTCTTCCATTATGAAATTTCGCTGACGGTGATCGCGGCATTGCTGACGCTCGTGGGCTACTCGATGAACGATACGATCGTGATCTTCGATCGCGTGCGCGAGGACCAGCGTTTGATGCGGCGCGAGGCGTTTCCCGACGTCGTGAATAAGGCCATCAACCAGACTCTTTCACGTACGATATTGACCAGTGGATTAACGTTCCTAACCGTCCTGGTACTTTTCCTCATGGGCGGCCAGGTGCTTCGTGCTTTCTCTTTTGCCATGGTGGTAGGAGTTGTGGTAGGAACATACTCCAGTTTCGGTATTGCCGCGCCCATAGTGGTGCTTTGGAACAAATATCGTGGTCAGGGAACTGCCGTTCGCGCCGGATCCGCAGCCGATAAGCGCGTGGTGGCAGCAGCTAGGAGGTAGGCGCCATGTTTGACGATCTAGTTGTATCCAGTGCCAATCCGAAGAGGACGAACAACTCTTGGACGGTGGCCCTTTCGGCCATCATTCAAGCTTGTTTGCTGGGCATCTTGATTCTAATTCCGCTCATCTATACGGAAGCTTTGCCCAAACAGTTGCTCACTACCTTCTTGGTGCCTCCGCCGCCCCCGCCGCCACCTCCTCCGCCTGCCGCGGCGATACAAAGAATCGTGAAGCCCGTAGTGCGCCTGATTCATAACGGCCAGATGATGGCGCCGACGGTGGTCCCGAAGAAAGTGGAAATGATTAAGGAAGAAGAAATGCCGCCGGATGTTGGCGCGGTCGGCGTGGTCGGCGGCGTCCCGGGCGGCGTGCCGGGTGGTCAGGCCGGCGGCGTGCTGGGCGGCATCATCGGTGGTTCGGGCGGCGGCATGCCTCCCCCGCCGAAGGCTACCCCTTCGCGCATCCGTGTAGGCGGCAACGTGGCGGCGGCGAAGCTGGTTCGCCAGGTTACTCCGCTCTACCCGCCGATTGCCAAGACAGCGCACATTTCCGGCACGGTGATTCTGCATGCCGTCATCGCCAAGGATGGATCGATTCAGGAATTGACCTACATTTCCGGTCCTCCGCTGCTGATGAAGAATGCGATGGACGCCGTGCATCAATGGCGCTACAGCCCCACTTTGCTGAACGGTGAACCGGTGGAAGTAGACACAACAATTTCGGTCGTATTTACTTTGGGCGGTTAAAGCTAGGCTTGCTACTAGTCCTTCGCGGGGCTGGGGTGGAGCGGAAATAAAATCCGACCGGCAGAAACTTGCTGCCTTGGTCGTTTCACAGGAACGGAGGAACAGATAATGCTTGCGAATTTACTTTTTGCCGGTGTGGTGATGTTTCAGCAGCCAACGGGTGAAGTAGGCTGGGACCTGGTGAGCATGTGGCACAACATGGGTATCCCTGCCAAAACCGTCGTAGCAATTCTATTCATTATGTCCGCCTGGTCGATCGGTATCATGATTGACCGCGCGTTGATGTACAGCGCCGCACGCAAGCAGTCACGGATTTTCGTGCAGCAGGTGGCGGGCGCGCTGAAAGACAACAAGCTCGACGAAGCGATCTCTATCGCCGAGCGCAACAAGAAGAGCCACATCGCCAAGGTAGTCGCGACCGGCTTGTCTGAATTCCAGGCAGCTTCGGCGCAGGTGGGCGATGAAGAAGTGATCGAAGCGGCGAACCGCGGTCTGGAACGCTCGGTCGCCATCGTACACGCCGAAATGAAGCGCGGCCTTTCCGGTCTCGCGACCATCGGCTCGACGGCTCCGTTCGTCGGACTGTTCGGCACGGTGATGGGCATCATCAACGCGTTCAAAGGCATTTCCGCGTCGAAGGCCACCGGTTTATCCGCGGTCGCCGGCGGTATTGCTGAAGCGTTGGTCACCACCGCGCTGGGCTTGGTCGTCGCGGTTCCGGCCGTGTGGGCGTTCAATTATTTCACAAATAAAGTGGAAGCCTTCGACGTGGAGATGGACAACTCCTCGATGGAGCTGATCAACTACTTCATCACACGCCGCGGCGGGAAGAAGTAAGCCATGGCCTACAAGCCCAAAGCACCGCCGGTGATGGCCGCGCCGAACGTGATCCCGATGGCGGACATCATGCTGGTGCTGCTGATCATTTTCATGGTGGTCACGCCCATGTTGCAGAAGGGCGTCTCGGTGGATATGGCCAAGGTGAATAACGCCCGGGATCTGCAGGACGCCGACAAGGACGACGCCATCATTCTTGCCGTCACGCGTGACGGCAAGATGTATTTGGGCAGCACGTCGGTGGGCCTGGACGACATCACCACCAGGATCAAGGACCTGATCGCCAACCGCCTGGACAAGACCGTGTTCGTGCGTTCCGATTCGCGCGCGAAGTACGGTGATGTGGTCAAGGCCGTGGACGAAGTCCGCGCCGCCGGCGTGGATCACCTCGGCCTGCTCACGGAAAAGATTCGCCCCAAGAATGGAGCGGCTCCTCCACCACCTCCGCCCGGTACTTAGAATTGGGCGCGAGATTTAGCGCGTAGAAAATAAGGAGTTTTCCCATGGGAATGGCAGTTGGTGGCAGTAAAGGGTCGATGTCGGAACCGAACATCGTGCCTCTAATTGACGTGCTCTTGGTGCTGATCATCATCTTCATGGTGATCACGCCTACGATTCCCCAGGGGCTGGATGCCCTGGTGCCGCAGCCGACTCCTCCGAACCAGAAGCAGGATGACGCGCTGCTGGCGAAGACCATCGTCGTGCAAGTCACCTCCAACGGAAAAGTGATGATCAACCAGGACGATACGACCTGGGACGCTCTGGGTCCTCGCCTGGAAGACATCTTCAAACAGCGCGCCGAGAAAGTGGCTTTCGTGAAGGGCGACGACGCCGTGGAATTCGCACAGGTGGCTCGCGCCATTGATATTATGCGCGGCGCGGGGATTGACAACGTCGGCCTGATTACCGCGAAGATCGAAGCCGGGCAGTAGCCCACTACCGGCGGCCGCCAGCGCCGAAAACTTCGCGGACTCGCGGTTTCTCTCGAATTCGGCGCAGCCTTCATCAAGGAGAGCAAGGGATGCAGCGGAAGCCTCACACAGTTTTTCTCTTTGCCGTGGTAGTGGCCGCAGTCGTCGCAGGCGGTGGTTGCGACAAGCTGCGCGCGCGCGACAAGCTCAACAAGGGCGTGCAAGCGTATAAGGCCGGGCAGACCGATCTGGCCATTGAAGATTTCAAGACCGCGAAGGATTTGGATCCGGGCCTGACCAACGCGCGGCTGTATTTGGCTACTGCTTATTCCGCCCAATATATTCCGGGCGCTCCTTCCCCTGAAAATATTCGCAATGGCCAACAGGCGGCGCAGGAGTTTAAAGACATCTTGGCCAACGATCCGGCTAATCTTTCCGCGATTGATGGGCTGGGCTCGATTCTGTACAACATGGCCGGTGGGCCGCCGTTCGATCCCAAGATGATGGAGGAATCGAAGAGCTACCACCAGAAGCACATCCAATTGAAACCCGACGATCCGGAACCGTATTACTGGGTGGGTGTGATTGACTGGTCGCTTGCTTTCCGCGGCAACCGGGACATGCGTGAGGAGTACAACAAGACCGCCAAGAAATCCATCCGGGACACGGATCCAGCGCCTCCCGCGCTGGCAACCGCGTTCCAGCAAAAATACGGCACCGTCGTGGATGAAGGCATCGCCAGCCTGCAGAAGGCGATGCAGTTGCGCACGGATTACGACGACGCGATGGCTTACCTGAACCTGCTCTATCGGCAAAAAGCGGATATGGAGACTTCCGCTGAAGCGCGCGATGCCGACGTAAAGCTCGCCGACGACCTGGTGGACAAGGTCAAGGCCATCAAGCAGCGGAAAATGGAGGCGCCGCAGCCGACGTCTTAGGCGTGACGTTTTTCGACACAGCATTTACAGCCGGCGGGTTTTCTCACCCGCCGGTTTTTGTTTTTTGGATTGTGATGATTACGATGAGTGAGTCTGTGTCGCGAACGGCTTGGGGGGAATCTCAGATGACAATGACTCGTGGCATGGTGACGGCGCTGCTTTGCCTTCTTTTCCTGGCGCTACTGGTTTCGAATTCTCGCGCGACGCGCCCTGCGGGCTCCTCCCACGCCGAAGACGGCGACGACCCTTGGTCGGCGTCGCAAACGGTGCAGCCTGCTGATCTCGCAAAGGAACTTGCCGCGCCGGCTCATCCTGACGAGCCTGCTGTGGTCTGCGTGGGGTTTCGTCCGTTATATCTGGGCGCGCACATTCCTCATGCCGTGTTTCACGGAGCTGCTTCCACGGACCAGGGGCTTGCGGAATTGAAGAAGTGGGCGCAGACGATTCCCAAGGCGACGAACGTAGTCTTGTATTGCGGCTGCTGCCCGCTGGCGCATTGCCCCAACCTGCGGCCTGCGTTTGTGGCCATGCGCGATATGGGTTTTACGAATCTGCGCGTGCTGATTCTGCCGAACGATTTCAATACGGATTGGATTCAGAAGGGCTATCCCGTAGAGAAGGGAAAGTGACGAGAGCGCCGGCGGCGCCGATTTACAGCGCTACGACTTTTTAGGATCGATCACGGCTTGCTTGGGGGAGCTTTTTGCGGCTGCAGCGCCATGCCCAGCAGCCCGGCGATCAGCACGGCGGGATAGAGTTGGCCGATCAGCCCTTCGCAAACCGCCAGAGTGCGCGCGATGGGATGCACCGGAACGATGTCGCCGTAACCGAGCGTCGTCAGCGTGGTAAAACTGAAATACACGTACCTCGCCATGGGCGACACTGCTTCCTGCACACTCGCAGTGGGGTGAATCGAGCCGGGAACCAGCAGGTCCGCCAGGAGGTAGGCGTACGACCACACCAGGCCGATCAGCAGGTAGGCTGCAATCGCTCCCAGCACGCGATGCAAGTTGATCGCGCCGGGGCTGAACACCTGAACCAGGGTAATCAGGGCGAATGCGAGCAGGCAGGAGAGTAGTAGAACCGCTTCAAGTATGGGATGCCCGAACTTTGGCACGTAAGCGCCGGTCCAGTGCACCGCGAGGCCCGCAATCGTCAGCAGGACCACCAGGATCGTCAGCGTGCGGCTGCGCTTGGTCGCTACGGCGCCAGAGAGCAGCAGAATCGAGATCACCAGGTCAACGATGAATTTCCCCAGCCATCCCAGGCCGGCGAGCGGAAAGACCACGAAGATGATCAGGATCAGAACCGCCAGAAAAAACGTCAGGCTTTGATCCAGCAAGCGGATGCGCGCGAAGATTCCTTCCGGCTGCGGCGTCGCGTCAATTTTAAATTCTGGTGGATTCAATTTTCCGCCCCGCGTCCCGGCAGTCACGGTACTTCCGCAGCGGCTGGGTGTCAATGCGGCGTGCGCAGAGCGATGGATCGGTTTCTTCATTACCAAGCCGATCAGGCGGACGTTGAAGCGAATCGGCAAATCCATTTTGGTGTGAGATCCTCCTCCATTTTTTCCGAGTTTGACATCGTGCACTGCTCACACTAGGCTTTCGTTGGATTTGCATGGAGTCTGTCACTCGAAGGTCAGTCCGGCGCTTCTACAGCCGTTGCCGTTTCACCTAGGAGACACATGAGAGATTTCATGGGCGTGGCGTTTTGCATAACCTTCCTTCCGCTGGCGATGATGGTGTCTGCTTCGAAGGCCGGTGCGCAGGACCGCACGCAAGGCCGCTCCATGGTTCTTTCACGCAGGGGCGTGGTGTCCGCGGAAAACCCGTTGGCTGCGCAGGCTGGAGCGACTGTGCTGGCCCACGGTGGCAACGCGGTGGATGCGGCAGTGGCAACCAACGCGGTGATGGGCGTGCTTGAGCCGATGATGAACGGAATCGGCGGCGATCTTTTTGCGATCGTTTACGACGCGAAGTCCGGAAAGCTTTATGGGTTGAATGCAAGTGGTTGGGCTCCCGCGGGACTCTCTATCGAATTTCTTAAATCCAAGGACATCGCGAAAATGCCGCAGGAAGGAATTCAGTCGGTCACAGTTCCGGGCGCCGTTGATGGCTGGTCAAAACTGCTGGCGCGTTTCGGCACGAAGAAATTCTCCGAAGTTCTTGCCCCGGCGATTTACTACGCTCGCGAAGGTTTTCCCGTGCCCGAATGGGATGCCGCATATTGGGCGGACGCGGTGGATATCCTGAGACAGGATAGGAATGCCGCGGCAACCTACCTGCCCGATGGTCGCTCGCCACGAGTCGGCGAGATTTTCCGCAATCCTGATCTCGCGCATTCGCTTGAGTCGCTCGCGTCCGGCGGCAGAGACGCCTATTACAAGGGTGCAATTGCGAAAACGATCGTGGCGCTATCCGCCAAGCTCGGCGGCACCATGACGCTGGAGGACTTGGCCGATTATTCCAGCGAATGGGTCGAGCCGATTTCGACCACGTATCACGGATGGACCGTTTACGAGATTCCGCCGAACGGGCAGGGAATCGCCGCGCTGGAAATGCTGAACATCATGGAAAGCTTTTCTCTCGCACATTTCGGACATAACTCCACCGACGCACTGCACGCAATGATCGAAGCGAAGAAACTGGCTTACGCCGATATGTACCGTTACGTTGCGGATCCAAAGTTCAGCCAGGTTCCCATTCAAAGAATGCTCTCCAAGGAATACGCCGCGCAACGCGCGAAGTTAGTGGATATGGCTAAGGCGAATTGCGATGTGCTCCCCGGCAAACCGGATCTTTCGACCAGCGGCGATACAACTTATCTCACCGTCACCGACAGCGACGGCAACATGGTGTCCCTCATTCAGAGCAACTATGCTGAGTTCGGCTCGGGCCTGGTGGCGGATGGAACCGGTTTTGCCCTGCAAAATCGCGGAGGGCTTTTCAGCCTTGACCCCAATTCCCCCAATCAGCTTGCTGGCCACAAGCGGCCATTGCATACGATCATTCCGGGATTCATGACCAACGGGCAGGAACGGATTGCATTCGGAATCATGGGCGGCTTCAACCAGGCGCAAGCGCACGCGCAATTTGTTTCCAACGTCGTGGACTTCGGCATGAATATTCAAGAAGCTTTGGAAGCCGCGCGGTTCCGCAAGCTAACTTTTGCGGGCTGCGATGTGGATCTGGAGGATCGCATTCCGCTCGCTGTTCGTGACGGCCTTACCCAGCGCGGTCATCAGATTAAACTTCACGGTGCATACTCCGCCATCGTCGGCGGCGGACAGGCTGTGCAGCGCGATATTTCCACCGGAGTCAACTACGGTGCCTCCGATCCGCGAAAAGACGGCGAGGCAATCCCCGAGCCGTCCCCGCAAGAATGACGCGCCAACGACTCCTACGTTGCAAGGAGTGCATCGGTGAAATCCCTCACGCGTGTTTCAATTGTCCTTATTGCACTCAGCTTCATCCTCACTATGGAGCACGCTTTATGTGATTCCGTTTGTGCAGCCGGAGCGTGCTCAGATTGCAGCCGGTGAGCTTCATTACATGTTCAGCTACGAGAATTGGGTGCATGAGGCAGGATTTGCGCGTTTGGCGATTTCCGTCGTCGGGTTGATCATACTTTTCATTCCATTTCGAAGGGGAGAGCGCTGGGCTTTCATAGCGTTGCTATTCCTTGCCGCCGCATACGATGTGCCTGTATTCCTTTTCGGAGACGTTCCGAACTTGGGCACTTGGCCCGTCTTTCGGAACTGGCACCTGCCGCAGTTCAAGGTTCAAAATCTTACTTGGTATTTTGGTCTTCATTCATTCTCGGCGCCTCGCTATTGCTTGGGCTCGGCATGTCGGCCCCGGCCTTTTTCCGCAGGAAAAGCAACTGAGCCGTCTTGAGAATCCAGTCTAGCTCTCGGCAAGTCGCGGACTCGAAAACCTGCCTGGTAGCGACCACAGGAATGGCTCGCAGTGGGGCGGTCCCTGAGAATATAATGGTATATGGAGCCGGCTAGTAAACCTGCCATTTCGCAAGCTGCCCGCCGCACTGTGGATCTGCGCTTTGTCGAACTGACGGACAAAGTGCGCCGCAATCGTCCCGGCGACGACCTCGATCTGCTGCGCCGCGCTTACGATTTTGCGGCGGAGCAGCACAAGACGCAGACGCGCCTCTCCGGCGAGCCTTTCCTTTCCCATCCTGTGGAAGTGGCGCACATCCTTGCGGACATGAAGCTGGATGTGACTTCTCTGTGCGCCGCGCTGCTCCACGACGTGGTGGAAGATACGAAAATTCCGCTGGAAACGATCTCGGAACACTTTGGCGCGGATGTAGCGCGGCTGGTGGAAGGCGCAACCAAGATCAGCCGCCTGGATCTGCTCGCGCCCGAAGCGCGCCAGGCGGAAAACGTTCGCAAGATGCTGCTGGCGATGGTGAACGACGTGCGCGTGGTCGTGATCAAGCTCGCCGACCGCCTGCACAATATGCGCACGCTGGAATATCTGGATTCGGAAAAACAGCAGCGCATCGCGCGCGAGACGATTGATATTTACGCGCCGGTTGCGAACCGCCTGGGCATGGGCTTGATTCGCGGAGAGCTCGAGGATCTTTCCTTCCGTTACCTCGAACCCGAGGCGTTTTTCGAACTGCAGAAGAAGCTCGCCAACAAGCAGAAGGTGTTCGATAAATTTCTGTCGGAAGTGCAGGATTCCATCCGCGACAAAATGGTGGAGACGGGCATCCCCGCCGAAGTGCAGGCGCGCGTGAAGCGTTTCTATTCGCTGCATCTGAAGAGCCAGAAGCAGCAGCGCACGCTCGATCAGGTGTTCGACTTGCTTGCGATTCGCGTGATCACCGACACCGTGAAGAATTGCTACGCGACGCTTGGCGTGATTCACCAGATTTGGCCGCCGGTGCCGGGCCGCTTCAAAGATTACATCGCGATGCCGCGGCCGAACCTGTATCAATCGCTCCATACCACCGTGATCCACGGCGGCCAGGCGTTTGAAGTGCAAATCCGGACGCAGGACATGCACCGCATTGCCGAGCAAGGCGTCGCGGCGCACTGGAAATACAAAGATGGGCGCACGGAAACTTCCAGCGCCGACGATCAGCGCATCGTGTGGATGCGCCAGCTGATCGAGTGGGTGCAGGAAATGCAGGAGCCCAGCGAATTTCTCTCCACGCTGCGCGTAGACCTTTATCCCGAAGAGGTTTACACATTCACGCCGATGGGCCGGGTGGTGGTGCTGCCGCGCGGCGCCACGCTGATTGATTTCGCCTACGCCGTGCACACCGAAGTAGGCCATCAGTGTACCGGCGCAAAAGTGAATGGTGCGATCGTGCCGCTGCGCCATTCCGTCGCCAACGGCGACGTAATCGAAATCATCACGCAGAAAGGCCACGAGCCATCGCGCGATTGGCTTTCCTTCGTGCACACTTCGCGTGCGCGCAGCAAAATCCGCCAGTGGATCAATCTGCACGAGCGCGAGCAGGCCAAAGATGTCGGCAAGCGCCTGCTGGAGAAGGAAGCGCGCCAGGCGGACATCACGCTGAAGAAAATTGCGCCGGAAACCTGGCAGCGCGTTGCCTCCGAGTACGGCTGCGGAAGAATTGACGATCTGTACGCCGACCTGGGCTACGGAAAATGGTCCGCGCGCCAAGTGCTCGCGAAAGCCAGCGGCCAGCCGCTCACCGATCCCGCCGAAGACAAGCAGCCGAAGATCGTGGACACCGTCAAGCGCATGCTGGGCATGAACGACGGTGCGATCCTGGTGCGCGGCCACGACGATCTGATGGTTTATCGCTCGAAATGTTGCAACCCGATTCCGGGGGACGACGTGATCGGTTACGTCACGCGCGGCCGCGGCATCGCCGTGCACGGGAAAAATTGTCCGAACGTGCAGAACCTGCTCTACGACGCGGAGCGCCGCATCGCCGTGGAATGGGCGGGACAGACGCAAGCGACTTTTCCTGTGCGCTTGCGCATTCTCACAGAGGATCGTCCCGGGATGCTGGCCAGCATTACTACCGTGATCAGCGACAACGGCGCGAACATTCGCACGTTTGAGAGCGGCGGCCAGGATTTGCGCGCGCGCATCGAAGTCGCGCTCGACGTGCAGGACCGCAAGCAGTTGGAACGCATTCTCTCCGGAGTGAAGCGGATTCCCGGGGTGTTTGATATTGAGCGCGTTTACAACGTCTGAATTCTGCCTCGCGAATCGTCGTCTCTGCGCGTTCGTCGTGTTATCGCAGGCCCCAATCATCGAAAACTGGTAATCATTCCGCGTCACGGCGCTCAGCGCGGCCGTTCACTCGGTACAATGAAGGTAATGGGGACCGTCGCGGAAATCGGTTCCGCCCGCGGATTGGGCCGCGTTGTGCACCGCGGAAGTTCGTTCACCGCGATTTTAGTGATCGCGGCCCTGTTTTCGCAGATCGCTTGTGAGAGTCTGACTCCTCTCGATACCAAACCGCTCGACAACGTCGGAATGAATTACAGCACCATCAAGGAATTGAGAACGCTGCACATCACTGCCGCGGAGGTCGGCGAAATTGCCAAAGTCCGCCAGTCCGGCCTTACCGATGCGGATTGCGTTACGCTGCTGCAGATTTTTCACGGCCGGGGCGAGGCGTTTACGGCGGGTGATGCGATCGCGTCTCTGCATCAGTCGGGCCTGAGCGAAGGCAGCGTGCTGGCGCTGGCCGGCATGGACCAGCTGGGCCTGGGTTACGGCGAGCTGCAAGCGATGCACCTGGCGGGGCTTTCTGACGCCATTGTGCTGGAAGTGGCGCGGCATCACGCATCGGGAACGCCGGTGCTTTCAGGCGCGTCACTCGGCACATTGCGGAACATGCGGATTGATAACGCCACTTTGCTGGAGCTGGTGCGCCGCGGAATTCCTGATTCCGCAGCGCCCGAAATCATCGCGATGCGCCGCCATGGTTCCACGGATGCTGAGATTTTGCGGCGCTTTGCGGCGTCCTAGGGTTCGGCCCTGCCGCGCTTGAATTCTCATCGCACGCGCAAGAACCGGGGCGCTTTTCCATTTTCTCTTTTCTATTTTCCGCCCTGGCGGCTAGAATCCTTGCATCTTGATTCGCGTCGCGCCGCGTTCGCTTTGTGGATTGCTCCCCGCTGTGGTCCTTTTGCTTTGCGCCACCAGCTGCACCGTGCCGCTGGCTCCCGGTTACAAAATTCTGAAAGAATCGCGCGAGGTACGATTCAAAGCCGGGCCGCCGCCCGAATTGCAAATTCGCACCAGCGATACGCTGCTAAATACGGGCCTGAGCGATTTGGCGTTCATTGACGTCATTTTTCCAGACGAGAAAGTCTACGGGCGAACCAACCTGCACGTCGAATGGAATGGCCATGAAGTGACGCCGGAAAAACTTTCGCCGGAATTGCAGCAGGAGCACCCGGACACGCTGCGGCTGCCGTGCGATCCGCCGTGGGCGCGCAGGGAACAACGCAGCCTGCAGATCGATTACAGCTTTGTGGCGCCGGTCGAGCAAGGCTCGCGCATTACGCTGGCAGCCGCCAATTTTCACCTTGGTTCGCGAGGATGGGTTCCCCTGCCGCAGCCGCCGGACCGCGTGCTGGCTCCTTATCCGGAGCGGCCGCCAAAAACGTATTACACCGTTCGCGTGCCCGACAATTTTCTTATCCTCGCGGCCGGTGCTCCTGCGGGCCGAAAAAAGGCGGGCGGCGAAACCGAATACCGCTTCGAGCTGCGCAAGGATGATTTGCCGGCCTACATCGTGGCCGGCCGCTACTCAGATTCCTCCGCGCGCGTCGCATCGGCGGACCAATCCGATGTTTCCTTCTGGACGTTGCAGCCGCTTCAAGGGAACCCTACAGCTGCGGCACAGCGGATCGCCGCCGCGTGGTCCGCGCTGCAAAAAGATTTCGGCCCGCTCGATAAAAATATCCCCGGGCCCCATATTGTGGAATCCCCGGAGTTGCGCGCACGCTCCGGAGAAGAGAATCAGAGCGCGGCGGCGGCTTTTCCCGGCGGAGCGCTGGTGAATTCCAGCGCGCTGGCACTGGGCTTCCAGAGCGATGAGCTGACGCTGGAAATCGACCAGGCCCTGGCGCACAGCTGGTTCGGAGTGGAGATGTATCCCGCGCCGAACGCCGCGGTGGGAATTGGCGAAGGGCTTCCGAATTACGCCACGATCGTGGTGGACGAAGCGAGCGGCGGCGAGCCCGCGCGGCGCCGCCGCATACGGCAATTTCTGGATGCCTACGAAACAGGAGTGAAGCAATCCGCCGGAACGCCAAATTCCGAGCAGTCGGTGATTACAACCATGCTCTACGATCCCCTCCCGCGCAGGCGCATCGCCGCAGCCAAGGCTGCCCTGTTTTTCATCGCGCTGGAAGACGCATATGGCGAAGCGCCAGTGCGCAGCGGACTGGCGCAGGTGGTTGCATTGCTCCGCGGCAAGGAAGTAGGCTTCAGTGACCTGCGCGCGGCGCTGGAGCAAACCACGGGCAAGAATCTGGCCGAGCCGTTTCGCGTGTGGCTTTACAGCACGGGAATGCCGCAGGGCTTTCGCAACCGTTACGCAGCGGAGAAGTAGAAAAGTGAAAATGGAAAGGCGAAAATGGAAAATAGGCCGCCCATCCAGCACGAGGGTACCAGCCAGCGAAATGGGGTTTGGTCTTTCCCTTTGCTCTTTTCTATTCTCCAGCTTCCGCCTTAAGGAGGGTTTGTGAGGGAAGTGATCTTTACCGAAAAGGGACCCAAAGCGATTGGCCCGTATTCGCAAGCCATCAAAGCCAACGGATTCGTGTTCGTCTCCGGCCAGACGGCGTTCGACCCGGCTACGGGCAACGCGCTCACCGGGGATGCGGCGCAGCAAGCCGAGTGCATCATGGAAAATTTGAAGGCCATCGTGCAGGCAGCCGGATCGTCGCTCGATCGCGCCGTGCGCCTGGGTGTGTTCCTGATGGACATGAACGACTTTGCCGCGGTGAACGAAGTCTACGCGCGCTACTTTCCGAAGGATCCGCCGGCGCGCACCACGGTGGAAGTGGCCCGCCTGCCGCGCGACTTTCGCGTCGAAATTGATCTGATTGCGTTAGCTTAGCTTGCCGCGCTGAATGCGCCGACGGCAGCACGCTTGCGCCCCGGAGGCACGCAATGAACAAAATCACGTATGGATTGATCCTAGGCGGAATTCTGGGCATTTTCGACGGGCTTACTTCGTGGTTCACACCCGAGGTGCGCCCGCAATTGACGGGCATCGTGCTCGGGTCAACGTGCAAAGGATTGCTGGCCGGCGTGTTGATTGGCGTCTTCGCGCGCAAGGTGCACTCGCTCGCGCTCGGCGTGCTGTTCGGCTTGGGCGTTGGGCTGTTGTTTGCGTTCTTCATCGCGCACATGCAGGGGAAGTATTACTTTGAAATCATGCTGCCTGGCGGGCTGGTAGGCCTCATCGTCGGCTACGCGACACAAAAATATCGGGACTCGTCGGACGCAGCACCCTCCCGCGCTTAATTCCTAGCTTCGTCCGCACTCCTGCCGGCGGGACGGACCGTGTACCTCTTCGCGCACCCGGCATGGCGCGCGACGCAATTTTTCAGTATCCTAGTTTCGTTCATATTACCGTAAAGATTCGGCGGCAAGATCATTCTGGAACGCACTTCGGCTCCCTCCGTGCGCTAGAAGCTGGACCTTTGATCGGCGCCCTGCATGCGCAGCCAATACGCCTGTCACGAAACTGCAGTCGTGATGCTGCGCCGGATTCCATTTTCATGACTCTTCGGGAATAATTAGCGGTGAGCGAATGCCTGAGAATAATTTTGACCTGATCGTGATCGGCAGCGGCCCCGCGGGCCAGAAGGGCGCCATATGCGCCGCGAAACTGCGCAAGCGGGTCGCGGTGGTTGATCGCACGTTGATGATTGGCGGCGTCTGCGTGCACACCGGCACGATTCCCAGCAAGAGCGTCCGCGAAGCTATTTTTCAATTGACCGGCAACGCCGTGAAGGCCTTCTACGGCGACAACTATCGCGGCAAGAACGATATTTCCGTGCAGGACCTTTCCTTCCGCGTGCGCACCATCATCTCGCGCGAAACTGAAGTGATTCGCGCGCAGCTGAAGCGCAACGGCGTACAGATTTTTCAAGGCACTGCGCAATTCACAGACCCGAACACCATCGAGGTTCAGGGCGACACGGACAAACACGTGCTTCACGGTGAGCACATTCTGATTGCCTGCGGCACCCGCCCCGCGCGCAATCCGGACATTCCATTTGATGACAAACGCATCGTGGATACCGACCGTCTGACGGTTCTCGAAGGCCTGCCGCGCGAACTCATCGTGGTCGGGGCCGGCGTGGTCGGACTGGAATACGCATCGTTCCTTGCCGCGCTAGGCACCGAGATCACTTTGATTGACCAGCGCCCCACGCTGCTGGATTTCGTGGACCGCGAAATTATTGAATCGCTCGCGTACCATCTGCGGCAGATGGGCACTACGTTTCGCCTCGGCGAGAAAGTCACACGCGTGGGCATTGACCCGCAGCGCGATCGCGTGTTCGCGGAACTTGAGAGCGGCAAGAAAGTTCAGGCGGACGCTTTGCTCTATGCCGTGGGCCGCCAGGCGAACGGCGATCAACTGCGCATTGAAGCCGCGGGCCTGGACTCCGGCGAGCGCGGCAAAATTAAAGTGAATGAACACTATCAGACGAATGTGCCGCACATCTACGCGGCCGGCGACATCATCGGGTTTCCCGCGCTGGCCAGCACTTCCATGGAGCAGGGGCGCCTGGCGAGCTGCCACATGTTCGGTGCGCCTTCGGAACACATGCCCGAGCTTTTTCCTTACGGCATCTACACCATTCCGGAAATTTCCATGGTCGGGCAGACGGAAGAAACACTTACGGCCAAGAAAGTTCCCTACGAAGTGGGGATCGCGAAATACAACGAGCTGGCCAAAAGCATGATGCTGGGCGATGAAAGCGGCATGTTGAAACTGCTGTTCGACCGCAATACGCGCAAGCTGCTTGGCGTACACGTGATCGGGCAGCGCTCCACCGAAATTATTCACATCGGGCAGGCCGTGATGTATTACGGAGGCTCCATCGAATATTTCCGCGACACGGTTTTCAACTACCCTACGCTCGCGGAAGCTTACAAAGTGGCCGCGCTCGACGGGCTCAACAAACTTTAGTCGTCCGAATTTTCGTGGCGTCAGGAATGCTCCAGGCGAAGTTTTCGTCCCGGTTGCCCGGAATCTATATTTGTCACATAATCGTTGCGCGCAGGCCGGCTCACCTTTGCGCCAGAAAGCCCCCAGCCCAATTGCATTCATTTGCATCGTACCGTGATTTCGATACATCCAAACGCTCACATCCTATTCGAATGCAAGGAGGCGCTCTTTGATCTCATTCACCGTCAACGGCAAGCCCGTCACCGTGGAAGATCCTCCGTCCACCCCTTTGCTTTGGGTAATCCGCGATTCGCTGAATCTTACTGGTACGAAGTACGGCTGCGGCATGGCGCTGTGCGGCGCCTGCACGGTTCATATTGATGGCCAGGCCGTGCGCTCCTGCGTTGCGCCCGTTTCTCGCGCCGAAGGAAAAAAAGTCACTACCATCGAGGGAATCTCGCCCGACCTTACACATCCTCTGCAGCAGGCCTGGATTGAAATTGATGTGCCGCAGTGCGGTTACTGCCAGTCCGGGCAGATCATGAGCGCCGCGGTGCTGCTCGCCGAAAATTCCACGCCCAGCGACGAAGATATTGACGAAGCGATGTCCGGCAACATCTGCCGCTGTGGCACCTACCCGCGCATTCGCCGCGCCATTCATCGCGCTGCTGAAATCAGCAAGCAGCGGGGTGCCAAGTGAGCGTCGCCACGGAAATGAAACGCCGCGAATTTCTGAAGGCGGGCGCTGCGCTGGGTGGCGGGCTGCTGATCAGCCTCTATGTTCCGGAGTTCGTGCCTGCTGCGCGCGCCGCCGATTCAGCCGCGAAACCTGTCGCACTGAACGCCTTCGTGCGCATCGGCACCGACGAATCCGTCACCGTGATTTCCAATCACTCGGAAATGGGCCAGGGGATTTACACATCGCTCCCCATGCTGCTGAACGAAGAACTCGAAGCGGATTGGGCGCGGGTGCGTGTGGAATCTTCTCCCGTGGACGCAGTTTACAACCACACTGTTTTCGGTTTGATGATGACCGGCGGCAGCACCACCACAAATTCCGAATACGATCGCTTCCGCAAAATGGGCGCGATGGCGCGCATCATGCTCATTGCTGCCGCGGCGCAATCCTGGAACGTCGATTCGCAAACTTGCCGCGCTGAAAAGGGATTCGTGATCCATACGGCTACCGGCCGCCGCGCGTCCTACGGCAGCCTTGCTGAAGCAGCTTCGAGGATCGCGCCGCCGAAAGATATTCCGCTGAAGGATCCCAAGGATTTCACGCTGGTCGGCAAGCCCGTGCATCGTCTGGATACTCCTTCGAAAACCAACGGCACGGCGCAATTCGGCCTGGACGTGTACATTCCCGGAATGCTGACGGCCGTGGTCGCGCGCGCACCGGTCTTTGGTGGAAAAGTTGTGAGCTTCAACGCGGACCAGGCCAAGGCAATTCCCGGCGTCGTGAACGTCGTGCAGGTTCCTTCCGGAGTCGCGGTGATTGCCAAAGGCTTTTGGCCCGCGAAGCTTGGCCGCGAAAAACTGGAAATCACGTGGGACGACGGGCCGGGAGCCGCGCTATCCACCGTCGAAATGCGGGCGAACTTTTCCACGCTGTCGAAAACTCCCGGCCTGGTCGCGCGAAAAGTCGGTGACCCTGCCGCAGCTCTCGCGGGTGCCGCAAAAACCATCACCGCGGAGTACGAAGTTCCTTATCTTGCGCACTGCATGATGGAGCCGCTCAACACCGTCGTGGATTTGCACGAAGATCGCTGCGAGATTTGGACGGGCACGCAATTTCAGACCGGCGATCGCGCCGCTGCCGCAAAAGTGGCCGGCTTGAAGCCCGAGCAGGTTACGCTGCACACCACGCTCCTGGGCGGCGGATTCGGGCGACGCGCCAATCCTTCCTGCGATTTCGTCACGGAAGCTACAGAAGTTGCCAAGGCCGCGAAAGTGCCGGTGAAAGTTGTATGGACGCGCGAGGACGATATTCGCGGCGGCTGGTATCGCCCAATGTGGTACGACCATTTTGCTGCCGGCCTGGACGCGAGCGGCAATCCCGTCGCGTGGACGCACACCATCGTCGGCCAATCCATCATGGCGGGCACGATGTTCGAATCCTACGGCATCAAGAACGGAATCGACTCGGCATCCGTCGAGGGCGCCGCGGACATTCTTTACGGGATTCCGAACCTGCAAGTGGATTTGCACACTCCCAAGAACGAAGTGCCTGTGCAGTGGTGGCGATCTGTCGGCCATTCACACACTGGATTTTCCGTTGAAGCGTTTCTCGACGAAGTGGCTCATGCGGGAGGCAAGGATCCCTACGAGCTGCGGCGCACGTTGCTTGCAGGACAGCCGCGCATGCTGGCGGTGCTCGATCTCGCCGCGCAAAAAGCAAATTGGGGCAGCGCGCTTCCGGCCGGGCGCGCGCGCGGAATCGCCACGCACTTTTCCTTCGATAGTTACGTCGCGCAGGTTGCCGAAATCTCCGTGGAAAAAGACGGCACAGTCCGCGTGCATCGCGTCGTTGCCGCGGTGGATTGCGGCCGCACCGTGAATCCGGACACAGTGAAGGCCCAGCTGGAGGGCGGAATTATTTTCGGGCTTACGGCAGCGCTGAAGACCGAAATCACGCTCGACAAGGGCCGCGTGCAGCAGCGCAATTTTAATGATTACCCGATGGTGCGCATGTTCGAATCGCCCACGATTGAGGTGTTCATCGTTCCGAGCACCGAACATCCCACCGGTGTCGGTGAGCCGGGCGTTCCGCCGGTGGCGCCTGCGGTGGCGAACGCGATTTTTGCCGCTACCGGCAAGCGCGTTCGCCGGCTGCCGATCAAGCCGGAAGATTTGCGTTCTGCGTGAGGGTTTATGCCGAGGGTGCGAACATGAGCAAAAGCTTCGCTAAGAAATGGCCAATGCAAATTGCGTTAGTTGTTTGGGCGGTCCTGGCCGCGTGTCTGCCAGCGCTCGCACAACAACAGGCCGCGCTCGCCACTTCGTCGAGTTCGGTACATGCGATTGTGGCCGCGTCCACCGCAACAAACAACGCCGCGAGATCGGACGCTGCCGCCGCACAAGCTGCTTTCAATCGCGCATGGACCGTTTTCGCTTCTCCGCGCTGCCGCAATTGCCATCCCTCCGGCGACGCGCCGTTGCAAGGCGAGGATGGTCACGTGCACATTCAGGATGTGAAGCGCGGCCCGGATGGCAAGGGCGTTTACGGGATGAAATGCAGCACGTGCCATCAAGTTGCGAATCTTCCGGGCGCCAACATGCCGCCGGGCAATCCGAAATGGTCGCTGCCGCCTGCCAATATGAAGATGGTGATTCAGGGCGAAACCGCCGGCGAGTTTTGCCGGCAGCTGAAAGATCCGGCGAAGAACGGCCATCGCAGTCTCGCGCAGATCATCGAGCATGTTTCCTCGGACGATCTGGTTGGCTGGGGCTGGAATCCGGGCGAAGGACGCACACTGCCGCCGCTCGACCGTCCGGAATTTGTGGCCGCGATGAAGGCCTGGGTGGACAACGGCGCTGCTTGCCCGCAGTAGCCTGAGGCTCAGCTTTCTCTGCGTTAAATCTTTTGAATTCGCTTTGCTTTCTCTTCTCCGCGTTCTCCAAGCCTTGCTCGGTGCCCTCTGCGTTAAATCTTTTGACCCCTCGCTAACCCGCCGCAATCCGGCCCCAACTGGAGTATGATACCCCCCGCGACGTCCTCGCATCCCCGACCGGAAGAGGCCTTTCATGAGTCACCGGTTCACGATTGGTGTCGAAGAAGAATTCCAGATCGTAGATCCTGCGTCGGGCGAGCTGCGTTCGCACGTCAGCGAATTGATGGAAGCATCCTCGCCCGGCCTCGGCGAGCAAGTGAAGCGCGAGATGCATCAATCCATCATCGAGATCGGCACCAAAATCTGCGCGGACGTGCATGAGCTGGATGCCGACATGCGCCGCACGCGCGGTGAACTGGTGCGCGCCGCGGAAAGCCGCGGCCTGCAGGTGGCCGCCGCCGGCACGCATCCATTTTCCTCCTGGATCGATCAGGTGATTTCTCCCGGCGAGCGTTACCAGAATATCGTCGAGGAAATGGGCCAGCTGGCGCGGTCACTGCTGATTTTCGGCATGCATGTGCACGTGGCTGTGCCCGATCGCACCACCATGATTGACCTGATGAACATGGCGCGCTACTTTCTGCCGCATCTACTGGCGCTTTCCACCAGCTCACCGTTCTGGATGGGCCGCGACACCGGCCTGAAATCGTTCCGCACCACGGTTTTTCGACGCTTCCCACGCACCGGCATCCCGGATCATTTGAATTCCTGGAATCAGTATGAGGATTACGTCGAGCTGCTCGTGCGCCTGCATTGCATCGACAACGCCAAGAAAATCTGGTGGGACGTGCGCCCGCATCCCACGTTTGGCACGCTGGAATTTCGCATTTTCGACGTGGTGACGCGTGTGGATGAGGGTATCGCTATTGCGGCGCTCACGCAGGCCATCGTCGTGAAGCTGCATCGCCTGTACACGCGGAACATGGGTTTCCGCATGTACCACCGCGCGCTGATCGAAGAAAATAAGTGGCGCGCCGCGCGTTGGGGCATCGAAGGCAAGCTGATTGATTTCGGCAAGCAAGCGGAAGTGCCGATGTCTGTGTTAATCGAAGAATTATTCGAATTTGTAGACGATGTGCTGGACGAACTCGGCAGCCGCGCTGCGCTCGAGCCTACGCGCGAAATCTTTCGCCACGGCACCAGCGCCGAGCGCCAGTTGCGCGTGTACAAGGAAACCGGCGACCTGCAGGCCGTCGTGCGCCACATCGTTGCGGAAACCCGCGAAGGCGTGTCCGTGCCGACAAGCTCCGCCGCCGGCGCGCCGCAATCGTCCTAGCGCCGCTCCATTGAATTGGAATTTGTAATCACTGTGCATTCATACGAAAGGAATGGCAAACCATGAAAATCGGAATACTCTGCGGCCGCGAATACAGTTTCCCGCCAGCGTTTATTGACAAGGTAAACGAGCTGGGCAAGAAAGACGGCATCACCGCTGAATTCGTGAAGCTCGGTGGCACGGTGATGGGCGAGCTGGCGCAATACAAAGTGATCGTGGACCGCATCTCCCACGAAGTGGAATATTACCGCGCCTATCTGAAGCACGCCGTGCTGCAAGGCACATACGTCATCAATAATCCCTTCTGGTGGACGGCCGACGATAAATTCTTCAACTATGCCGTCGCTGCAAAGCTCGGCTTGGCCATTCCGAAGACCGTGGTGCTGCCGCAAAAATCCTATCCTCCCACGGTGGACATCAATTCCGAATCCCTGCGCAACCTCACCTATCCGATTGATTGGGACGCACTACTCGATCACGTGGGCCGGCCTGCGTTTCTGAAGCCGTACTCCGGCGGCGGATGGAAACAGGTCTATAAGGTTCACAATCGCGAAGAGCTGATCGCCGCGTACGACGGCACCGGCCCGACCTGCATGACTCTGCAGGAAAATATTGATTTTAGCCAGTACGTGCGCTGCTTCACGTTCGGCAAAATGGATATTCTTCCGGTGGTGTACGATCCTGGCGAGCGGCGCTACCTCGTTGAGCACAATTATCTTTCCCCGGAGGTGGGCGCGCGCGTGGTGCGCGACGCGCAAACCATCAATCAAGCGCTGGGCTACGAAATGAATACGATCGAATTCGCCATCCAGGATGGTGTTCCCTATGCGATTGACTTCCTGAATCCCGCGCCCGATTTCGAACACGACCGCATCACCGAATTTTATTTCACGCACGTAGTGGATCGCATGGCGCGCCTGGTGATTGATCGCGCCTTGACCGGTGATCCAACGTACCCATGGCCGCGCTGGGAAGAAATGCTGGGAATTGGCGCGGGGGCGGCGGGATTTATCGGCACGCCGGGGAAAAAAACGGCGGGAGCCAAGACTGCATGAGCGGTTTGGCCCCTGCTTCTCATTCGCAGCCTGGTTCCGCGCAAACTCCGGCGGCAGTGTGGCACGGATTGCTGCGGCCGGACGTCGAGCTGGCTCCCGCATTCCTCGACGAGCTGAACGCACGGATGCGCGCGGAGCGCCTTACTTTCGGTGAGCGCATCCATTGCCCGTTTCTGCGCCCATTTTTTCTTGGTGCCGAAGACGAGCAGCGTGTCCGCACGGTTGCCGAAGCCATCGCGGCGCTGGGCGAACGCGTCGTGAAGCAATCGCTGGCCGACCCGCGGCTGCTAGCCCAATCGGCGCTGCGGCCCGAAGAAGAGCGCCTCGCGCGCATCAATCCGCGTTACGGCGCATCCAGCACGGCGTCGCGCCTCGATGCTTTTCTGCTGCCCGATTCGCTGCAGTTCGCGGAATACAACGCGGAATCTCCCGCTGGCCTGGGCTACGCGGAAACTCTTGCGAACGTTTTTCTCGCGCTTCCGGTGATGCAGCGATTCGCGGAACATTACACCGTGCGCAAATTTCCGCTGATGCAATTGATGCTGGCCGCGCTGCTGGAAAGTTATCGCGAATGGGGTGGATCCGCCTCGCCGCCGGTGATCGCCATCGTGGACTGGCGCGAAGTTCCCACCTGGAGCGAATTCGAAATCATTCAGGCGCATTTTCAGAAGGAAGGTGTCACCACCATTCTCGCCGACCCCCGCGCTCTGGTCTTCGCCGAAGGCCGCCTCACAGCTTTCGGCCGCCGTATTGATCTCGTCTATCGCCGCGTTTTGATCAACGACATCGTCGCGCGCAGCGCCGAATGCGCGGCCTTGGTGAATGCTTACACTTCCGGCGCGGTTTGCGTGGCCAACGCGTTCAGCTGCAAAATCCCGCACAAGAAAGCGTTTTTTGCCGTGCTTACCGACGAGCAAAACTCCACGCTCTTCAGCACCACCGAGCGCGAACTGATCCGCCGCCACATTCCCTGGACACGCCTGCTCGCTGACACGAAAACCACGCGCGACGGGGAATCTTTCGGCCTGCTCGAATACGTGCGCCGCCGCCGCGAGAATTTCGTCCTGAAGCCGAATGACGAGTACGGCGGCACAGGCGTGCACCTCGGGTGGGAAAACGACGAGCGCCAGTGGGACGCCGCGCTCGATCGCGCCCTCGCCGATCGCGATAGCGCCTGGGTCGTCCAGGAACGCATCGCCATCCGCCGCGAGGTTTTCCCCATGCAAACGGAAAACGGCGTGCAGATGCGCGACATGCTAGTAGACTTCGCCCCCTACATCTTCCGCGGCAAAATGGCCGGCTGCCTCACGCGCCTAAGCTCCACAGGCCTAGCCAACGTAACGTCGGGCGGCGGCCAAGTCCCCAGCTTCGTAGTTGAACCAAAATCATAGCGTTCCGCATAACCGCATTAATCTGCGTGGCCGGTTCGGCTTGAAGAGTCATAATGCCCGCTGAGGGACGTGCAATGCAATCTGTCGCTTCCAACCCAACTGCATCCGAGCTGCGCTAGGTGCGCTTCTTCTTTTGTTGATAGCTTCGCCTCTCCTGGTACAAGCACCGCAAGTCGACACGATCGCTCGCCAGATGTCGGCTTCGCTTGCGCAAGCAAAGCCGAAGACGGTGTTAGTTTTTGATTTCGTTGGTCCAGATGGAATGGACCCTATAGGTCAAACGCTTGCTGCGGATTTTCGTGCGTACATGGCTAGATCGGGACAAGACGTTCGCGTCCAGGATTACTCGGAACTGCTCGGAATGCTAAAGAAAAACGGGCTTGTACTTGCTAACCTTCACGATGTAGCGACTGCAAGCCGGCTTGTGCGACAAACTGAGGTGGACGCTTGGATCTACGGCAAACTCTCGAACAGCGTCGGGGGCCTCAAGCTCACCGTGGACGCATATCCGTTGAGCCCTTTCGCCGAAAGATATTTCGAGTTCGAGAGTTCCATACCTCGTAGTGACGACCTCAAGCCGCTCATTGTAGAAAGAGTGAAGGATGAATTTTCAGCTTTGCCTAGGCCAGGTCAACGTGGCTATTCCTATCCGGAGTGTATCGATTGTCCGGTGCTTCCATCCAGCGAGGAAGTTTTGAGACGTAAGTTTAGCGGCACCGTGGTGCTGGAAGTGACGGTCGAGCCGGACGGACACACCAAGGACATCCGAGTGAAAGTGGGTCTACCTTTCGGATTGACGCAGCAGGCAGTTGATACGGTTAAGGAATGGAGACTAAAACCAGCGATCGGACCTGATGGAAAACCGGCCGCGATTAGGCAAGTAGTGGAATTGAGCCTTTCTTGCAGCTAGAATGACCATTAAGAACGCCCAGCCAGCCGGCACTGACCAAATTCGTAAACTGCCATTGAAAAACTGCCTGTTTGGCCATAGCTCAATCCAATAGCAAAACTCCTCGACCCTATCTACAATATCTGGATGGATTTTGGACCTGCACAACCAGAGCTGCTATCTGGCGCGCGCAACGCCGTTGAGACTTGTCTCGCGATTCAGCCGGGCGAACGCGTGGCGCTGATCGCCGATCTCGCCAGCAAGGCCGTGGCAGCGAGTCTGGCCGCCGCGCTGAAGGAACGCAGCGCGATCTGCGAGGGCTTTCTGCTTGAGGATCTCGCGCCGCGACCGCTGAAACGAGCGCCGCAACAAGTTCTGGATGCGCTCGGCCGCGCCGACGCCGGAATCCTCTGCATGCAGCCGCAAGAAGGCGAGCTTGGCGCGCGCAAAGATATTGTGGGAGTCGTCGAGCGCCGCCACATTCGCTACGCGCACATGATCGGCGTCACGCCTGAAATCATGCAGCAGGGCATGCGCGCGGATTACAAGATGGTGGATCGCCTGAGCGAAAAACTTCTGCAGCGCATGCATTCCGCGCGCTCGCTCACGGTGCGCACCGAAGCCGGCACCTCGCTCGTCGCTACATTCGATTCCGCGCTGGATTGGGTGAAGACCAGCGGGCTGATCAGCCGCCGTTACTGGTCGAATCTTCCCGCCGGAGAAGTTTTCACCACGCCGGCGAAAGTGGATGGCACTTTCGTGTGCGACGGCACGGCGGGCGACCATTTTTGTGGCAAGTATGGCGACCTGCAGCGCACGCCGTTGGTGCTGGAAATTCAAGCCGGGCGTTTGCAGAAAGCCACCTGCGAGCGCAAGGATTTGGAAGAGGAGTTCTGGAGTTACTGCCACACCGATGAAAATAGCGACCGCGTCGGCGAGCTGGCTTTCGGCACCAACCTCAGCCTGTCGGACATGATCGGCGTGCTGCTGCAAGATGAAAAATTGCCCGGCGTGCATCTGGCGTTCGGCGATCCCTACGGCAGCCAAACCCACGCCGCGTGGAGTTCGCGCACGCATGTAGACGTTCTTGCCCGCCGCTGCGACGTGTGGATTGACGAAGAACAAGTGATCGAAAAAGGCCGCTACATGCTGGCGCGCCTGGGCCTGGCGTAGCGCCGGATCATCGCTAAATCGCAAGGTTTTTCTCTGCGCGCGGCGTTTACCCCGGTAGAGCCGGGGCGCCTCTGACGATGCGACGAGCATCGTCATCCTGAGGCTGACGCCTTTGCTTCAAGCCGGCCGAAGGATCTCTCCCGGTTCTCGCTGTGCCTCTGTGGCGCGATAGACTTTCCCGCGTGAGCTACGCGCGCCAATTCAAAACAATCTAGAAACGTATTCCCACATTTGATGCTTCCAGAACGGCCAATCGTGCCCGCCCTGCGGCCCCCAATCATCGAGCGAATGCCGAATCCCCTTATCCGCCAAAATCTTCGACAGCCGGTAAGACGGCCCGCTGTTCTCCCAAGGGCCGTTGCCGGTCGCGATATGAATGTCGCACTGCGCCAGCTGTGCGAAAATCCACGGATCCGAAAGATTCGCCAGATAATCCACGGGATTGTTGAAATAGGTGTTGTCGTCGTACATCCCGCTCATGAATCCGCGAATATCGTAAACCCCGGAAAGCGCGAAGCAGTGCCGGATCACGTCCGGATGCTTGAACAAAGTATTCGCCGCATGGTACGCACCGAACGAAGCGCCCATCGTGGAAATCGCGATACCCGGCGATTGGCAATTGTCCCAGACGAAGGGAACCACTTCCTCGCGCACGTACGCATCGAATTGCGATTGCACGTAGCTGCGATGAAATGGATGCGCGCCCTTATTGTAAAACCCCGCCCAGTTCACCGAATTCAGGCTGAAAAATTTCACGCGCCCAGCGTCAATCAGCGGTGCGAGGCTGCCGATCAGGCCCTGCCCCTCGAGCTCCCACTCATCGCCCGCGCTCGTGGGAAATCCCAGCAGCGGCGGGCCCCAGTGTCCGTACACAACCACGCCCAATTCCATTCCCAGGCGGTGCGAATACCAGCGGTGATATTCCCTTTTCATGTTGCTCCTGCGCGCAGGCGGCCTCCGCGAACGCGGACGAGTGCATGGAGCGCGCGATATTATACGGCGTTTGCGTGAGCGTGGAATGGAAAGAATCCTCCGTGGGGCCGGCAATTTTCAGATGACCGCTGCCCATCTTAATTCTATAGTTAGCCCGCAACATGTCCACCACCCAACCGCTCGCGCCGCCCGCGCCGGGAAACGAAGCCGATGCCGCCAATGCCAATTCGACCGGGCGTTTAATCTGTCTGGACATCTTCCGTGGCCTCGCCGTGGCCGGGATGATTCTGGTGGACAATCCCGGCAGCGACGAAAAAGCTTATTGGCCCATCGCGCATGCCGAATGGAACGGCTGGACCCCGGCCGATTTCATCTTCCCCTCGTTTCTGTTTCTGGTGGGCGTCTCGATGGTTTTCTCGTTCGCGAAGCGCCGCGAAACAGGTGATTCGCGCCGGCAGATCCTGCTGCATGTATTTGTGCGCAGCCTGCTGCTCATCGCCATCGGCCTTTTCGTGAACGCCTCGCCTTTCATCGGCGTGGATTTCCACGCCTTACGCTTTGAAGGCGTGACGCAGCGCATCGCACTCTGCTACTTCGCCGCGGCAATCCTGGCATTGTGGTCGGACCGTCGCGGACAAATCATTGCTATCGTAGCGTGCCTCTTCGGATATTGGGCGCTGCTGCGCTTCGTCCCGGTGCCGGGTCTCGGAGTTCCGGGCCGCGACATTCCGTTCATGGACCCCAATCGAAATCTCGCGGCGTGGCTCGATCGCAAACTCTTCATGGGACATCTCTTCGATGGCACTCGCGACCCCGAAGGAATCCTCAGCACCATCCCAGCCATTGCGACCACTTTGCTAGGGGTGTTGACCGGCCACTGGCTGCGTTCGCGAAAAGCTCCCGCGACAATAGCAATCGCCATGCTGCTCGCCGGAATTCTGGGTTTGACCGCCGGCGAAGTGTGGAACATTTGGTTTCCCATCAACAAGAATCTTTGGACCAGTTCATTCGCAGTCTTCACCGGCGGATTCGCGCTGGTTTTTCTCGCCGTGCTGTATTGGCTGCTCGAAATCAAGCGCTGGCGCGGCGCATGGACCACTCCGATTCTCGTTTTCGGAATGAACGCGATCGCGGGCTTCGTGGCCGATTCGTTGGTGTACGGTCCCGGCTACAGTTTCACCGTAAAGCAGCCGGACGGAGTCAGTCTGAGCTGGCACGACGCGGCTCAGGCCAAGCTGGTGTCGCTCGGGGCCAGCCCGCCGAACGCATCGTTGATCTACTCCTTGGGCGCGGTGATATTTTGCTGGATTCTGCTGTGGTTCCTGTGGCGCAAGCGCATTTTCCTGAAGGTCTGATTCTGCAGCAATCCGCTGGTAATATAGATGTGGGCGCGGCTCACCGTTGCGCTGTTTTTTTAATCGCGCGCGCCCAGGAAATCCGTGCCGCACGATAATCGGAGGAACAGCATTTGCCCTTTGCCCCAGAACTGACCGCCGAACTCGCCGCCGCTGGCCCGGGGCAATTGCAGAAACACGATAACTTTCCCTCGCGTTTTCTGCGCAAGAAACGCGACTTGGTCGTTTATCTGCCGGGCATTTATCAAAAACGTCCGGATCTGCGATTTCCCGTGCTCTATCTTGAAGACGGCCAGAATCTTTTTGATCCCGCCACCTCATTTATTCCCGGCATGTACTGGCGCGTGGGCGAAACGGCCGACGCGCTGATCGCCCAAGCTGCGATTCCGCCGCTGATCATCGTCGGCATCTACAACACCGGCAAACAGCGCATCAACGAATACACGCCAACCCGCGATCAGAAACTGGGCGGCGGCAAGGCTGATAAATATGGCCGCCTGTTGGTGGAAGAATTAAAGCCGTTCATCGAATCGAAATACCGCGTGATGGGGGGATCTGCGAACACCGGTCTCGGCGGCTCGTCGCTCGGCGGCCTGCTGACGATTTATCTCGGGCTGAAGTATCCGCAGGTTTTCGGCAAGCTCGCCGTGTTGTCCCCGTCGGTGTGGTGGAACCGCCGCGTGATTCTTGATTTTGCGGCCCACGCGCCGCTCGCAGCCCGCCCACGCATCTGGCTCGACGTGGGCACGAAGGAAGACACGCACACCGTCGCAAACGTCACCGCTCTGCGCGATACGCTTTTCAGGCGAGGCTGGCAGGATGGCCGCGACCTGCACTTCGAAGTGATTGACGGCGCGCAGCACAACGAAGCCGCCTGGGCCGAGCGCGTCGGCCCATTCCTGCAATTCTTATTTCCCGCCGGGGAGTCCGCAGTATAATCCGCGCTTACTTGCTGGGAACGTAAGAAGTTGATTTTGTAACGGCGCACTTTAGTGCGCCACTTGTAGCGTGGCAATTGCCGATCGCGGCCTGTAACTCGCCGCAATTCTCGGAGGCAATCGTTGCCCGAAGCGCGCCCGTTGACAATTCTCTGCATCACCTCTTACGAAAAAGGCCAGGAATTCCTGCGCGCCTGCAAGGAACAAGGCTGCCGCGTGCTGCTGCTCACGGTCGAAAAATTCCGCGACGGCGACTGGCCGCGCGAAGCCATCGACGAAATGTTCTACATGCCGCCGGACCTGCCCACCTGGGCGATCATCAACACCGTCAGTTACATGGCGCGCTGGCAGCCGATTGACCGCATCGTCGCGCTCGACGAATTCGACATGGAAAACGCCGCCGCGTTGCGCGAACACCTGCGCATCCCCGGCATGGGCCTCACCACCGTGCGCCATTTTCGCGACAAGCTGGCAATGCGCGGCCGCGCGAAAGAGGAAGGCATCAACGTTCCGGAATTTATCCACGTGCTCAACCACGCCAGCTTGCATGAATTCATGTTTCGCGTGAATCCGCCGTGGCTCCTGAAACCCCGTTCGCAGGCTTCTGGCATCGGCATGAAGAAAATTCACGCCGCCGCCGATCTTTGGCCGCTGCTCGAGCAATTGGGCGACGAGCAATCGCATTATCTGCTCGAGCAATTCGTTCCCGGCGATGTTTTCCACGTGGATAGCATTGTCTCCGAAAGCAAAGTGGTCTTCGCGGAAGCTCACGCCTACGGCTCGCCGCCGCTCGATACTTCTCACCAGGGAGGTGTGTTTACCACGCGCACGCTGTTGCGCACGGCGCCTGAAGTAAAGTTGCTGAAGCAGATGAATCGCGATTTGATTGAGGCGCTGCGCCTGGTGCGCGGCGTCACGCACGCCGAATTTCTGCGCGCCCATACGGATGGAAAATTCTACTTCATCGAAATTGCCTCGCGCGTCGGCGGTGCCTACATTTCAGATGCCGTCGAAGCCGCCAGCGGCGTGAATCTGTGGCGCGAGTGGGCGCGCATCGAGACGAAATCCGGCAAGTTGCCGTACGTGCTGCCCAAGCGCCGCCGCGATTACGCCGGCGTGGTGCTTTCGCTGGCGCGCCAGGAAACCCCGGATACTTCCGCCTACAACGATCCCGAAATCGCGCAGCGCATCACGAAGAAATATCACGCGGGATTTATCCTGCGCGCCCCCAAACCGCAACGGATCGCGGAATTGCTCGATTCCTACTCCGCCCGCTTCCGCGACGACTTTCTCGCTACAGCCCCCGTGCCTGACAAGCCTTCCTCGTAGGCACGCTTCGAAGATCGCCGTGGCGACTTCCAGTCTCTGCGGATCTTTCTCCGCTCGCGAGCGAGCTTTCACCACAGAAGAGCAAGCATCTGATTCGGCGCGACCAATTCACAGCCTGAATTGCGAGCAACCGATCGCAGTTTTCTTATGATTGCCGTGCCACTGACGCTCGCGATTCCGCGCGCGTGTTTACGTCGTCGCGTGTGTCCACCGGTCGAATCATGCCGACCGGACGCGAAACGCACGTCGCGCCGCTGTTTGACGTGAGCGCCAAATCGCGTAAGATATTCCCTGCTGTAAATTGGGCCTGTAGCTCAGGTGGCTAGAGCGCACCCCTGATAAGGGTGAGGTCGGTAGTTCAAGTCTACCCAGGCCCACGAATTTCCCCCCGCCTTCCACGATTTCTCCGTTGCATTGTCGCACCGCTTCGCAGCCTGTGCTCGCAGCCAAACCCTGTTGCTTGCCGCGCAGTGATTTTCGTCATCCCTGCCGCCGCTCCCGGTGTCACCGTCACGGTTCGTTCGCTCCGCCGCCAGCGGAAACCCGCATCTCGGCGCGCCTCGCGACCCGCGAATTTTGGTAAGATGACGGCACGCGCCCGTAGCTCAGCTGGATAGAGCATCTGGCTTCGAACCAGAGGGTCGGGAGTTCAAATCTCTCCGGGCGCGCCACTTACTTCCTTACGTTCACGCTGTTGCAAGCTCCACTTCGTCGCCTGAGCTTGGAACATTCCCAACGCTTGGAACAATTGGAGGCTTCGGGAGTTCAAATCCGATGCCTACACGCTCCGCGACTTTGCGGCGGAAGACCGCGTCTTCGCGGATTTTGTCGTAGTGGTCGCTCATGTCCGTGCCGCTCCATCCCAGCCAGAAATTGCGAAGTCCGTTCGGGCAGGAGGTGTAGTTCCGCAAGAAGGTATTGCGGAATCGGCGGAAGGCATGGAAACCACACCGATTGATTCCAAGCTTTTCTAGAACCGGGTGCAGTTTGCGCCGCAGGATGTTGCTCTGACCGTGCGGCTTTCCCCTGCTCGTGCAGAAGATGTATCCGCTCTTGCGGTCCCCGACGAAGCCGGAAAGCAGCTCCGCCACGTCTGGGTGGAGGTCAACGGTGCGATAGGCGTTCTGCGTCTTTGGTGCCTGTGCATCGTTTCGCCACACGGACTGCTCGCGCGGATGACCCAGCTGTGAAAAAATTGCTCAACGAAACGCTCGACAAGCTCGCCGGCGAAATGACACGCGTCGCGTCGGTGTTAGCAAGGATGAGTAAGGGCGCAACAGAACCTGCGAACTAGACATGCGAGAGTGTGTGGGTTTGGGGAACGCCCTGTCGTTCGGCACCTCGGGCTGCATTTGCAGTCTGGAAATTGCTGAAGTGCGACATGCGAACCGCTCTCCCTCACGGGCGGCAACCTCTGGGGACTCCCAGAACCACCCGAACAGCCCGCCCACGCTCCACCTATCCAACATTCGGTTGGACCATGACTGACCGTTTCTCTCGATGTAAAAACTAAACAACTACAGCGCTGGGTTTAACTCGATGAGAAGGGATATAATGCAGCCAATCAAAACGGGTCGTGAAATTAAAGCGTTGTTGCGTTCGGCTCGGAGGGTGCAGCTATGGGCCTTCAAATCTCTCTCCGTCACGCCACCGATGTCGTCGTAGTTGACCTCCAGGGAAAAGCGACGATTGGTCGCGCTAACGATATCTTAAACAATCAATTGCGACAGCTGATTGACGACGGAACCGACAAGATATTGGTCAATCTGACCGATGTGACGCAGTTGGATTCTTCGAGTATCAGTACCATCGTGCGGGCGTTTGTGTCCCTCCAGCACCGAGGCGCGAGTCTGAAATTGCTGCGACCGCGTGGAAATGTGAGGTTGGTTCTGGAGACGCTGCACTTGCTGGACGCAATCCCTAGTGCTGAAGACGAGGCCCAAGCGATTGCCAGTTTCCGCTAAATCGCAGCCTCTGCCCAGGACGTTCGGAGTTGGTGTACCATTCCCCAACATCCTTACGGTACGCCTCACGGAGGACGCCATGCATGCCCGCGTTTGGCAACTCCACCTTCGCTCGGGTAAGGTTCAAGATTTCCAGGATACCCTGTCCTCCGTTGTCGAATTGGCACGGCAGCAAGGGGGATACCGTGGCGTTTTCGCGTTGGCCTCCGGAAAATCGGAATCACCGGAGGTGACGCTGGTCGCTCTCTGGGAGTCCTTACTGGCGATTCGCGCCAGCGAAAACAATTTATTTCTCACGCAGGCCATCTCGCGCTTTCTGGCTTGCTGTGAGGGCCTGCCGCACATCACCGAGCAGGAAGTCCTTGCGAGCGACTTCATCGGCACTAGCGCCCGTGCCAAAGCGTGATTGTTTCTTTCTGAACGGCAAGAAAATTCCACACGCTGGAAGGCTACTACCTGCGGAAAATATTTATTTCAGTTTCGAATATTCCGCCTTCGCAGCGATGAGGATAGGAATGTCGGGGTCGGCGTCATTCCAGAGCGTGAGGAAATCCTGATAGGCGGCCTTGGCTTTGGCGGTGTCGCCTTGCATGGCATACGCTCTGCCGATTTGAAGCTGAGCGAGTGCGCCGATGGGTTCGTTCAACACTATTCCGCGATGGTCGAGGATTTTCTGGAACTCGGCGGCGGCTTCGCTCCCTTGATGCGCGGCTAGATAGGCTTCTCCACGCACATACACGGGATACATGACTGTACAACGGTAAATACTGTATGTCGTCTGTCCTAGCTCGTACGGCGCTGCGGCTCTGAGACTCTCTAGGGCCTCAGAGGTATTTCCGTTGCTGAGTGCAAGCTTCGCACGGAGGGTCGGCAGGTAGTTGTACTGCACGATTGTGGCCTCCGGGAAGCTCTGGGCCAAACCGGCAGTCAGGGCTTGTGCTTGCCTATCGTCCCCGGCATATGCCAACGCAAGCGCAGAGACACACTGCACATCATGGCCCGCCGGACGTTTCATTGCCAAACTAGCACGCCGCCGTGCTGCGTCTGCGTAACCGAACAAGGCTTCCCGCAGACCAGACGCGGCGGAGTACGTTGCAGCAGCTTCTTCTTCCCCTGCCCGTTCGGCGGAATCCGTCGCCTGGCGGGAAAACTCCCGTGCCGCCCGGAGCCGCCCGGAATAGGCCGCGGTGTCGGCTTCCAATCCCAGCAGCCAGTCCTCTACTCCCGGCGTGCCCGCCGCCGACGCTACCTGCCGCGCCATTCCCGCCGTATCGTTCTGCAAGAAAGCAATTTGATACAGGAGAAGAGGAAAGAAACCGTTTCTCAGTTTGCGTTCGATAGCTTGCTCGTAGGTGGCCTTCGCCTCATCGAGGCGATTCAGAGCGATGTAGTCAAACATCGGGAGTGCGTAGGAGGGGGAAAAGTTCGGACTCAAACGGATTGCTTCCTTGCCATGCTCAATCGCTTTCGCATATTGGCCAGTGACCGGGTAGATTGCTCCCGCCAAGTAAATATGCGGCAGCGCAGAGCGGGGATAAGCCTGTATCCAAAGCAGGAGGGCTTCTTCGGCCTTTTCCAAGTTTCCAGTAACCACCTTATGGAAGCGAGCTGTGATGAAATACTTCTCGGGCTCACTCGCTCGGTCGCGCAGGCCGTATGCCTTTCGGGTGGATTCGATGTCCTTGCTGAGTTCACCAATATCGTTAAACGAGACGCCCAACCAGGCGTAGGCGAGTGCGAAATTCGGGTCGAGTTCGATGGCGTGCTTATAAAACGGAATAGCCGCAGCATCCCCAGTAGTATGAATTTTAAAACCCGAGCTGAAGGCTTTCAGCGCTTCGAGCGACGGCGTAGTCGCCTGTTCAAGAGGGGTATCGAACTTCTGGACAGTACTGAGCGATTCGCCCAGTTTGTTCCGAATTTCCGAAGCTGTCTTTCCCAGAGCATCGAGCACGTGGCTCTTGTCGCTCGCCTGAGCTTCCGTGCTCGCCAGCGATTCTCCGCTAACGCAATTGAGAGCTTTGAGGGTCAGGAGATACTGCGCTCCAATCTGCGCAATCGAACCGTCAAGGACTGCCGCACTGCCTGTTCGCTGGCAGAGTTCCCGCGCTATCTCCGGCGTGAGTCTTGCATCGGGCTTCTCCCCCATCATTTGTAGGGTCTGCTGGATTTGTTGGTCAGAGATAATGCTCAGAAATGGCGACTGCTCAAGCTGCACTGAAAGCCCCTGCCGCAGCGTGCCGTCGAAAACCGGGTCGCCGGTCGCGTTCGTGAAGTCAGCGAGGACAATGGTGTCTTTGTCCGTGAGCGCATGGGCCTTGCGCGAGAAAAATAGCCAGCCGCACACGGCCAGCCCGACAACCAAAATTGCTGCAACATTGACCATCCATCGAAACCGAACAGACTTCGCCACCGGTTTCGACTCGACTCTTGCGGCCGTGGCGGATACGCGTCCCGACTCGGAATCGCGTTTCAGCCGCTGCAAGTCTGTGCGAATTTCCGATGCACTCTGGTATCGCAGCTTCCGGTCTTTCTCCAGCGCCTTGTCGATGATTTCTTCCAGCTTGGGCGGGACGTCGGGATTCAGCCGCACCGGCGCAACTGGAGTGCGATTCAGAATTGTTTCCGCAATCACGCCTGAGGTTTCGCCCCGGAAAGGCATTACGCCCGTCACCATCTCGTAGAGCACCACGCCAAACGAAAACAAGTCCGTGCGTGCATCTAGCTCTTCGCCCCGCACCTGCTCCGGTGACATGTACGTGATGGTGCCTATTGCCGTGCCCGGACGAGTGAGCATTTCTGGCTCGCTCGCTGTCGGCATCGCCGAAAGATTGACAGCGCCGCCAGCCAGTGTCAGCTTCGCCAGACCAAAATCCAAAATCTTAGCGTGACCGCGCTCGGTGACAAAAATGTTGGCAGGCTTAATGTCGCGATGGACGATTCCTTTGGCGTGCGCCGCATCCAGTGCGTCCGCAATCTCAACCCCCAGCTCCAGTACTTCTTCAAGCTGGAGCGGTTTGCCGGAAATGCGGTGCTTCAGCGTGCTGCCTTCCATGAATTCCATCGCAATGAAGGGCTGACCGTTGTGTTCGCCGATTTCATGGATGGTGCAAATATTGGGATGGTTCAGGGCGGAAGCGGCCTGTGCTTCGCGGTCGAAGCGGCTCAGAGATTGGGAGTCTGGCGCGAAGCCATCAGAAAGAAACTTCAAGGCAACGAAACGGTGGAGCTTGGTGTCCTCCGCTTTATAGACAATCCCCATCCCTCCGCCACCGAGCTTTTCGATGATGCGGTAGTGCGAGACGGTCTGGCCGATTGGAGATGGGGAATCCGTCATTTGGGCAGATATTAGGTTGCGTATTCCGGCAAGTCAACGCGAAGAAATACCCCCAAAGCCGGCAGGGCAGGTGCGATGACCCGAATTCTGCTGTAGACATATGTATGCCTGTGTGATACCATGTCGGCTCATGAAACGGACAGCCTTGTTCTTGAAGGAAGAGCAGTTGGCAAAGCTCCAGAAGCTATCCGGGAAAACCGGCGCACCCGTCGCAGAATTGGTTCGCCGCGCTATTGATGCGTACTTGCTTTTGAGGAAGAAGGAACTGAAATGAAAAAACGTGCAGCACTGTATTGCAGAATTTCGACGGGAGACCAGCATCTTGAAACACAGTTGCTCGACCTGCGCGAAATGGCGAAGCAGCGCGGATACGAAATCGTGCGCGAGTATACCGATGTAATTTCTGGTACGAAGTCGAAACGGGCTGGACTCGACCAGCTGATGTCCGATGCTCGGCGACACCGCTTTGATATCGTGCTCGTCGCAGCGTTTGACCGCATCGCACGAAATGTCCGGCATTTCTTGGATGTGTTGGACGAGCTGAATCATCTCGGCATACAATTTATGAGCAAACGCGAAAACGTTGACACGTCAGGACCGCTTGGTCGTGCGATGTTAACAATCGTCGGAGCGATATCGGAGCTGGAGCGAAGTGTAATCGTGGAAAGAGTTCGAGCTGGAATGCGGCGAGCGAAATTGGAAGGAAGAAGAATCGGACGGGCTCCACTCGACATTGACCGTGCACAAGTCGTTGCTGACCGCCTCGCAGGGATGTCGCTGACCAGCGTTGCAAAGAAATACCACGTCTCCAGAGCTACTGTCTGCCGTTTGACCAATGAAGCTCGCGGACCGAAGTCGCACGCAGGTAATCTAGAAAAAGCAGTTCCTCATACCGAAACAGGTAATTTGCAGGCTGCTGCCTGACCTGCGAGTCCACGTTACGGTTGGTCGCCTGCGTCTCCGTGTCTGTGGAAATCCTGTAGGAAGGTACGGAATTGCCTGTTCAGCAGAGGAACTGGTGGTCAGTTAAGTCTTCGTCAACTTCCACTGTTGTTATAGGCTGCGTACAGCGTGCTAAATCCGACCGCAACTGAACGCAAGTCCTTATCGTCGCGCCTCGGGTCCGTCCTTCGAGAATGTCTTAAAATTGTAGGAATTGCGCTTGGATGCCTAGTTGTTCTCGCCGTGATTGCTTTTATCGTGGCAAGGACCGGAATTGTCATTCCATGGCGTTGGACGGCACTGTGCTATTGGACGGGCTTCCTGATTTGGTGCATTTGCGTTCAATTCAAACAGCACCTTCGGCAGCCGAAATTCTGGATTACCTTTTTGGGTCTCCTCGTGATTCACGTGATTGGATTCATCGCCGTGCTACAGAGGTCCACCGAGTGGCATAACACGTGGTTTCTCGCGGTCGTACTGGTCGAAGTACCGTGTTTCGCGGTCGCTCTCGGCCTCGTAGTGGACAAGAAGCTTTCCCACTAAAATCCGGGCTGCCACATCCAGACGGCTTTACCGGACGCGCGCAGAACTCCCCGCCTCCGTTCACTCCTCGCCGAAAATGCGCATCCGGTAAAGCACTAGCGTTTATCAGGCACTAGCCTACTAACGTGTGATAATGCCTGTTCTCCACGGCTAGTTCCTCGAAGGTAAAGTTCCGTGTAATATGCGGGTAGCGTACGCAGCGTGCGAGCAAAGGAACTGTCGTGTCCACGAACCATGAAAATTTGAAGCCTTGGGAATTAGCGTTCTTGGGCGAAAAACCTCTCTTGACGACAAGTGTGTTCTGGCAGTGCACGATTGGTATGCTCTTCGCTCTAACGCAAATCTACTTTTCGGCAGTGCTGTTGCGTACTCACGAGCGTGAGATATTTTCGCGTTGGTGGCCGCTGTTTGCGGTTCTCGTCGGCGCGGTGTTGGGTCTGTCGTGGAACTTCCTGGCGAAGGCTTCCACAATCAGGACCCTCCTTCGCAAGAATAAGGGCCAGCCCGGATATGAAGATTATCTGTCGTCGGCGAAATCTTTGGCGCTAAATTATTTCACGCTGACGATGGGATTGGGATTGGCCATATTAATCGCTCGAATGATTTTCGGTAGGACCTAGCGCTCCCTGCAATTTCAGCCGCAGTGCCTGATAAGTTGCGGAACCGGAAAGTACGAAAATTCACTTGGACGGTTAATGCGTTTACCAAGCACAAAGTGTGAATATCATCCACCGTCTAAGCACGGAATGCGGAAACTCAGCGTCAGAGAGAATCGGGTTGGCTTCCCACCCGGAGAAACATTGAATCTCCAAGTGCGAACTGTTTCCAACGCTGCCTTATCGAGGAGTTCATCCAGAGGCTTAATAATGTGGACATCCGAGACACTCCCGTCTGGATTCACAACAATGGAAAGGTAAAGCTGCCCTCGACGCCGCTCCGCTCTGGCTGCCTCGGGATACGGAGGCCACGCTTGGGCCAACTTGCCAAGAATTTTCAGGTCGCCTTCATGCTCTTCGGTCGGCACTATTGTTGTGATGATGTCGCCCCCGTCCATCCCTTTTCCTTCGGGGCAAGCCTTCGTCAAGCTGTACGTCAATTGAAGCTGCGTTTTTGCGGGCGCTTTTGGAGGCGCTTCAAACTCCCATTGCCGTGCGGCATCCATAGATAATTGCAAAAGCTCCTGTGGCCCGCTAATCGGACTGACATCCGTCACCTTACCGTGTTCATCGACTGTCAAACACAGAACTACTGTCCCTTCGACATTCTTCCTTGTGGCTTCTTCCGTGTACGTGCCCGAAATTGACTTTTTTATCTTTAGGTTTTCATTAACGGCACAATCGTTTCGGCGGCCTTGTTCATTCTGGCAGAGAGCACTACGAGGATTGGCGATGCCTAGAACAAACATCGCCATGGCAAGAGTCAAAGCACGCATAAGCCGTGTTTCCATCACTTCCACTCTACACCGACTCCTAACTCCTGTTTAGTCGTAATCGGAAACTAGGAAAATCCACTTTACCGGTGAGCGTCAATCAGGATTTACCCGGTTCTTTGGCTTTTCGTTCTGCACGAATGACGTCCGCTAGGCCACTTTTGCCGGCCCACATTCTTTGCAGGTCCACCCATATTTCTCTCGACATGGGGCCGAGAAACTGCTCGTAGACTCTATTGCCACCCTGCCGCCAAGAAGCGAAACACTGGAGGGTCTCAAAGAAGCCAAGACCAATCAGGTTTTTCGTTTCTTCGTCAGCACCAAGTAGTTGTTGCTCCAAAAACTGAAAAGCTCGGCGCGTCTCGTCGAGGTTTCCTTTTTCGTAGACATCCTCGACGACAAAATCCACGACCTCGCCCATGTCGATATACGAGCCACTTGAATTGCCGCCCTCGTAAGCGATGTATTTTCGCCAACGCTGCAAGAAGTCTGGAAAGGCGTGTCGAAAGTTTGAAATGACGGCACTCGTACGGGGTTCGTCGCGGTCGAGCAGAATAGACACAGCCTCATCCTCGCTGGCCGGTTTCAATCCCATTTCCGCGAATGCCCTTGCTGGCAGCGTGCCTAAATCCCGAGTGGCCGGGTGCGATAGTCCGGCCAGTTGCTGCAAAGCGGTCCCGTCGAATCCTTGTTCGAGTGCCAAAACCGCCGCCTGTACCAGTTGCTCGGGCTCAACACCTCCGAGGACCCATTTCGCCTGCAAGAGTTGAACATCGAGACTGTGTTTCGATTCGCTCACGTGAGCTCATGTTAGACGATATTTGGCCGAATAGCGCCCGATTTGTCGTGCGGAAACTCGAAATCCACTTGGAAGGTTAATGCGTTTGAACGAAGTCGCCCGCGCGGCGGACGCTGTGCACAATTTCACTTGTTCGCGAAAACCCGCCTCCGATAGAGCGCTAACGTTCATTAGGTGCTTGAAACGAACGAGCGCTACTCGTTATTGTGAGGCGGTAGGAATGACGCGGCTGCTATTGTTTTGGTGCGAAGATTCGGTGATTTTCCGGTCCCGGAGAGGGGTCAGCGAATTTGAATCCGCCCATCCACGATTTTGCGTAGGGCACAATTAAACTCTGAGATTTGCCGGCTGTTTCTTCTAACGTCATCCAGATTGCATCTTTCCAATCGCCGCTTTTGAGCCGAGTGTCAAGTGCTATGCCAGCAGCGCGACAAGTACCCTTAGCCGCCATATCTCTAAGGCCAGACTCAAGGAGTTGCAAAGCGATATGTGCGCCGGGCTGCTCTTCTTTCGTATTCGCTATAACGTAAGCGATTTTTCCGTCGGGGGACACAATTCTGCCGATTGGCAGGAATGCCCCCTGCGTCTGCAGCAGCTTTTTTGCCATAGCGAACAGCGAATCATAAAGAAGCTGAAAGTCCGGGTTCTCTAGCTTCATGCGGAAGCCTCGTCGGAGATTTACGCGAATCTATTCGTTCAGGCGGAAATAAAGGGGTGCATTATATAGTTTTCCGGCAAGTCACGGACACACTCCTCATTGGACGATAAGGCGCGCAACCGGAAACTACGAAAATCCACCTGGACGGTAAATGCGTTAGGTCGTAGCCACCCGGCGGCGGACGCTACGCACACTTTCACCTCTTCCCGAAAACGCGCGTCCGATAAAGCGCTAACGCTTGCCACGGCTTAGCCGCTTCGTTTAGGGATGACCGGGGCATTTTTCGCGACGACATACCGCTTGCCGTCGAATTTCATAGGCATGACACCGATGGCATCAAACGTAATCCAACTCAGCCAAATATCACGAACGCCCCGCGACCTTGTCGGGCGAATTTCTAGCCCGTCCGCACTTTTGCTTAGGACTACGATGAATCCGCCACGAACTTTGCGTAAAATCCAAAACGGGCCATTCTTGATGCCATCCCAGCAGCCGCTTTCGGATTTCTTCCCATCCTGCTCACCTGATAGCATTCGCGGCACAATGACCAAATCAGTCTCCGCGGAGCTATGTAGATGGATTGCTGCCGCAACAAACCACTGAGTTGGGAGTTGGCGAAAGTCTGAGTTCTTCGATTTCACGCACTGGGCAACGATGTCATCTTCGCTCATCACGTCCAGCGCGGATTGAGGGATTGCAATTGGCCGCAGGATAGGTACAAATCCGACTTGCTCCCGACCGAAACCAGACTGTTCCTGCTCGCTTGGTGTCACGCTGTCTTGGGCCTTTGTTAGCAGAGCGACAAAGACCACAGCGATGAGTGTAAGGCAGCGACCTTTTGATAGTGAGTTTCCGGTGCCTTGATTTCGACAGGTGCGCTTCATTATCGTCACGATTCTACTACTGAAATGTGGGCCAACTCCCGATTAGCCCTGACTGGGTCTTCGACGCGTCGCTGCTGCCAGAAACTTGTCCAAACGGATTTGTTGATTTCAGGGAACTTAATTGACAAGTTTCTGGAGGGTCGCGTAACCGGACTCTTCCACGATTGAACAACGCTTGCGATTATCGACGGCGACGTGGAACTTTTTTCTCTTATCGTGTGTCTAGTCACGTAGAGACCAAATGAGGTTATTCCCACAACGTGCGAGGTTCGGCCTCGCACAGAAAAGCGTGCGAGTAGCCGGGTGGACGCTCGCCGTCCTGTCGGTACTTTGCCTCATGCTATACGGGGTCGCCCGAGCTACTCAGGCGCTCGAATACCGGCGAGCAACGGTTTTCCTCGATGAACTGAAAACTTTCCAACCCGGCCAATCGGAAGCATCCGTCATGCCATTCATTCAGAGTAACGGTGGGTTCCGTCCAGACCGAGTATTCGGTGTGAAAAATGACGCATACATAATGAGAATCGACCCGTGGCACTTGATGCATCCTCTTCCCGGCCCAAACTGGGTCGGGGGTGCTTACGGAGATACATTCTTGCGACTAGGAAATTGGCGCAGGCGTCTCAAACTGCGCGGCTGGACGGTTAGTGGCTCCGTTAGATTCACAGACGGAAAGGTCGCGTCAGTTTCAGGTGACCTTGTCATTGAAGGCGAAAATGAATGGTTGATGGTGGATTGGCGTTACGCGGCTGACATGCCCGCTTCCCTCTGGAACGGACATCCAGACAGCTTGCCCGGCATGACGTCTCGATACGATTCCCGGTGGACTCATTTGCACTTCGGAAATGGAACAGGCGAAGGAATTCTCACCTCTGTGACTCCGCTCAGTACTCCCGAGGAGTTAGCCGCAGCCCGTGACATCAACCTCCAATGTTTCTGGAATGGACGGGGTTGCCGTTCGCTTTGCGAACTAATGCCGGATGCGACTAAGTACAGACGCGAACACAATGTCGGAGGATGGGGCTGGAACTCGGGTGATTGGGGAATCCAACCTCGTGATTGCGAATAACCATCTTGCTCGGTTTCAGGCAACTACCGACGAGGTTCCTTATTAGATGTTATTTCGCACCGATTTCATTTCTCCGGCAACGGCGTTTGAACGAAGCCGCCCCCGGCGGACGCTGCGCACAATTTCACTGCTTCGCGATAACGCGCGTCCGATGAACTCTGACGTTTATCAGATTGGCCAAACAAGGCCGACTTTGGAGTTAAACTATCCCGCATGAGCTGGTTTCCGCGTTCAATTCGAAGTCTTTGGCTACTGAGTATTTTGTTCGGCGGGGCTTACTCATGTTTGGCGCAGAGCCCGACCGTTACAATCACTCAACAAAACGCGGCGGTCCTAATGAAGTTGTCCCCTCCCGTTTACCCTCCGATTGCCTTGACGGCGCATGTTACAGGCGACATCGAATTGCAGTTGAACGTTCGTAGGGACGGGAGTGTCGAGTCGGCGATGGTAACTAGCGGAAACCCCCTGCTCCAGCAAGCCGCCTTGAGCAGCGCGAAGCAATCACAGTTTCAGTGCCTCCACTGCATTGAAGAACTGACGCCCTACCATCTGTTCTACGCCTTCCGACTTGATGCTCCGTCTGACGCCTGCACAGGTCCGGACCCATGTAAGCCCGCGTCAGTCGTCGAACGCGCTCCAGATGTGGCGCTTTCGGAGAACCACGTCACGCTGACAAACCATCTCTCTCCGGTATGCATCTGCGAGTACCTCAAGAAAGTCCGGTCTGCGAAATGCCTTTATCTTTGGAAATGCGGAATCGGTTAGAGATTTAGTTCTCGTGCCTGATAGGTCGTTAGGACGTAGCCGCCCGGCAGCGGACGCTTCGCACCATTTCACTTCTTCGCGAGAAAGCGCGTCCGATAGAGCGCTGACGTTTATCGGGCGGTATGTTACAGTCGCGGCTTTCCATGTTCTGCCCCCAATGCCGAGCCGAGTATCTGCTTCACGTTCACCGCTGCCCCGATTGCGATGTGCCCCTAGTGCAACGTCGCCCTGACACCCACGGCGATACCGAGCGTACGCGAGTCTCCGGCTTTGTACTTTTCAAAGAATTGGGAGTGTTCATTGTTATCCCCTTAATGTTTCTGGCAACGATGCTTGTTTTTATTGCCCTCAGAGACAGCCCATTTCAGATTCAAATCGCCTCGGTCGTTGTGTACACAGGTTTCGTCTTCTTTTTCGTATTTTGCGATGCTGGGCCGGGGCGAGCGATAAAATCGATGGGGACGAAGGGGTTCAGCCTCGGTGAGAGGGCGGTTAGGCAAAAGCTGCCACTACTCGTGTGCATCCACGCAGGGTCTCTTATAGTTCTCTTTGCTGGTGTGACGGGAGCAATGTGGTTACGCCCCCATACGTGGTCTCGCTGGCGTATAGATACTGATTATTTCGACCTTATCTCGCTTTTTACTGGTGTTGCCGTCGCATTTGCTCAGATACATTTTTTCAGACGACTTTTAGGGCGGGCTTTGAAGGATGAGTGAGAGGGTGGCCGTTCTTGACGTTTGCAACGTGCCTTGCTCCCAAGTCCTGATTTGTTCGCGTAATCGGAGACTTGAAACCCACTTTACCGCGTTTGGACGAAGCCGCCCGCGCGGTGGACGCTGCTCACGATTTCACTTCTGCGCAAAAACGCGCGTCCGATAGAGCGCTAGCTTTAATCGGGAGTGAATGCATTCGCGCGGACGTTGGGTATACTTGGTCCATGGAATCCAACAGTCTATCGAGCGTGGAGGCGGCCATTGTGGCGCAGGTCCTTCGCGCTGCGGCGGATGGTCCGTTCTTTCCGGACTGGGAATTTCATACGCTCTTCGGTTTGGAGCGGAGCGAGGTCCGCGCTATTGCAGATGCGTGGCCGGAACCAACTGCTTCGTCTGAGGAAGTGGATAGGGCCGTAGACAACTCACTGAATAATCTCCTAGGGTATGCACACAAAAAGGACTCCGTATGGTCCGAGTGGATTTCGGTTGACCGGCACCAACTGGAAGAGTTGTTCCACCGGTTGCGCAGACTCCGTGATAAGAGCTAGGGGGCAGCGCCCGGTGGGTCCGCAAACCGCCGATGTGGGAACCATGAGCTACATTTCCGGTTCCGGCGTTTGGACGTAGCCGCCCGGCGGGGGACGCTGCGCACGATTTCACTTCTTCGTGAAAACGCGCGTCCGACAAGGCGCTAACGTTAATTAGGGCTTGAGAAATTTTTCTCGGTATCAGAGGCCCCTTTCAACCGAGCACGAATCAAATCCTCATTTGCGAAGAATTGGCGCCACTCATCTGTTTCTGGCGGAAGGAAAGTTGGCAAGAGTAAGCCGCCTCGCAGAAACCAGTCGTACGCTGCCGGCCCTACATATCCTGAGAGCGAGGCCGGATTCCGCACGAATGCCTTGCGGATATAGCGAACAATCTGCTCATACCATCGCAGGAACTCTTGGCTTTTGTTGTCGAAAATACCGTAAATTCTGCCCTGCGTGAGCGAAGCCCGACCGCGCCACTCTCCCAAGAATGAACCCGTGAACTCCAAAACCGGTTCGGCGGACTCAGCGACGCGATAATAGTCCCCACCCGTTTCTTTGGAGATATGTTTCCTTTGCAGCTGCGGCAGCAATTCTTGATTCCACAGGATAAGCGTTTCGCTTGTGTTTGCAGGCAGCGAATCCAAGGGTTCAACAACCGCAGACTCAAAGTCATCTCGTTTCACCACGACGACGCGGTGTTGACGTTTTATCTGCGCCAGCAATCCTTCGACATCTTCTTGCAAAATGCTGATTTGTACTTGGCGGCCCATTTAGGCTTTCCCCCAACGCAGACTCTATGTGTTCTTGAGGGTGAGTTCAAATCAGTCTCGAATGCGAACTCCGAACTTCGAAGGCTAGGTCCGCATAAGTCCTAGTGCTGTATCGGAAGCGCGAATAGGCAAGGTGCAGACACGGGCGCGGCGGGATTGTGCGCTTTCGATACAGCGACTTGAAGGAAGCCGCCCGAGGCGCATCATGCTTACGCACGGAACGCGGCTCTCCGAGGACTCCTAACTCCCGATAAATTCTGATTTGAGCAGCCGCCTAATCAGCGTTACTGGCGTGGGCAGGGCGAAAACTTGAAGTTTATATCGACAGTGCCATCCTTCATGTTGCGGGCGATTTGGGAGCTATTGGACGGGGAGGTTCCAGCAGGGAAAAGGGATTCGTTGTCCTTAAAGAACGCCGCGAACAGTTGAGAATTAAAAATATCTCCCGACTTTAGCTTCCAAATCAGTGCGTTTTTCGTATTGGCATCTAGACCAGAAATTGCGAGCTTTCCGATTCGATATTGCTTTTGCTCGTAGAGCTGGACTTGAAGTGAAATGAGCTGATGCTCATCATCAAAATCTGTTATTGGCGTTGCCATAATATCGATGTACCCATTGTCGGCATACAGGTCTTGCAATGCGACCAAGCCTTGTCTAACTTTGTCCGCGTCTAGAATATCTCCCTCCTGCAACGGGAACAGACTTCGCAGTTCTTCCCGTGGGAAAATTGGCCGACGCGCTGGGTCTCCCGGACCCAAATCGTCGAAAGCCGACGACTTCTCCCGAATAAGCCTCATCCCCGAGGAGTTCTCATGAATGTCATAGTCCGAGTCCGTCATGGCGCTAAACTGGATACTTCCCAGGCGATATTGAAGGCCCTCATCCACGTGGATGACCGCCGAATAATGCTTACGCGAGGCATCGCTTCCCAGCGGCACAGCTTTAGCACTTACCATGGCCTTGAAGTAGCCTTGGCGCCCCCAGACACTTCTCGTGGCGTCTTGAATATCATCGAGCCATTTGGAATCGTCGTCATATTCTTTTTGCTTCAAAGTCAGAAGTGGTTCCAGATTCGTGTTCGCCAACTGAACCGGCCCGTCGAATGTGACATCGTCAATAACGACTCTCGCGGATTCGTGCCCCTTGTTAATTCCGTTGGGGTTTTCGCAGGAGGGGGTGGGAGGACAGCATGAGTCCAGCCTTGCAGACGACTGGGCAGCTGCATTTGGATTGCAAACGCATAGACAGGCCAGCAGAAGTAGGACCGGTCGGTGACGCATCTGCAAAATATAGGCCTGTTGTCTGGTGGGTTCAAGAAAGAAAAGGTACTCGGGAGTGACGTGCATCGGCGTGGTCTAGGCAGCCCACTTAATCTGCTCGGCAAGTCGAGCAGGTCGCGACAGCCCGGCGTGTCAGTGGACCGTAAATGCGTCAGAACGAACCCGCCCGGCGGCGGACGTTTCTCCAGCGTCGTAATCGGCTTTACCGGACGCGCGCAGAACTCCCCCGCCTCCGCTCACTCCTCACCGAGAACGCGCATCCGGTAAAGCACCAGCGTAAATCAGGAGCTAGAGATTATTGCGTTAGACTTGTCGTGGAGCTAATCTCCCTTTCATGCGAAAGAAGAAATTTCAACTGGCGCTCGCGCTTCGCAAGAAGTTGTTCGTAAGGTTTGCTAGTGCGCTGGACCGTGGAACGGTTGGCGGCTACGTTCTCGGTATAGGTCCGAAGTTTTTTCTTATCGCGCTGGTTTCGGACGGCATTCGACCCAACGGGTACCAGTGCTATCGTTTGGCGGACATACGGAAATTGCGAGTGCCTGATAAGTTTGCTCAGTTCCACGAGGCGGTGTTAAAAAAACGCGGGATACGATTCCCGAAGAAACCCCGCGTAGACGTCAGCAGCCTTGAGAACCTGTTGCGGACCGCTAACAGAGCATTCCCCTTGGTAACGATTCACCGAGAAAAGGTTGATGCCGGTGCGTGTTGGGTCGGACGTGTAGTGGACCTAGGCAGGGGACGCGTGACGCTTCTCGAAATCGGCCCTGACGCGTCTTGGGACGATGAGCTGGAAACCTACCGGCTAAACGAAATCACGCGAGTTGACTTTGGCGGCGATTACGAAAATGCGTTGCAGTTAGTTGGGGGCAATAAGTATCAGGATGCCGTAGATTCAATCTGGGGTCCGTCGAGTCCTCGCAAAGCCAAGTGAAGCTTGGCCCCTTGAATCCAGGTTCAAGTCCCGATCGGTCGTTATCGGAAATGTGATTTTGGGACCTTTTCACTTCTCCAGCAACGGCGATAGGACGAAGCCGCCCGTGCGGCGGACGCTCACTTCCTCAAGAAAACGCGCGTCCGATAAAGCGCTAACGTTTACCAGGACCTAGTGAAGACTCGCTCCAAAGTTGAAGCTGAACGTCTGTCAGCAAATTGCTGATTGCCTCTCGGTCCACCGTGTCCGATAGTGGAGAACTTGTCTGAGCAGCTAGGGCTTCTTTTTCCAATTGCCGACCGAGTTCTTGAATTTCGGTCAGGGAATACTTACCCTTGCGAATTTCTATCAGTTCGTCCCTGTTTGGTCTGGGTAGAGTGATGCGTCCGTTCTCCATCAACTCTTTGGCTTCTCCATAGAGCCGAATGACGTGCATCGCATATTTGGTGTCGTACCCGTGCAATTCTTCGAGTTCAGCACGGTGAACGTTTTTCTGCCCTTTTTCACCGAGCAATCGCTTCATCTGGTCGTCTGCGAATCCCAGAAACGGCTTCACGTGGCCCTTTGCAAGGAAGAGTTCAGGCCGAACCGCCACCCGCTCCCATGTATCCGTCGTGAACTCGAGCGGGGCAAATAAAAAATGCAAAGCTGAAGGATTTCCCTTGGCCGCGAGCCCGGCCCACTTCATCAAAGTGTAAAGGCAAACATCCACATCGGATGGACCATTGCCACCAAGTTTGCCGCCAGTGGTGAAGACGAAATGCTCCTCACGTTCAAGGCCGAGAACCTTATTGGGTGGCGGAACATAGAGTCCATACCAGTCAGTGTCATCGGTCTCGCCAAGCTTTGCACCATGAGCCTGGGAGCCGCCGATGTACGCCATTATTAGATTCTCTTGGTGGCAGAATCCGTATTGGGCGAAGTCTGGTTTCATTTTTCGCAGAATCGCTAACTAACTATTTTCCCTCTCAAAAGAGCAGTCCCTGAACGCTCTGATTCGAGCCGTTCCAGTTCGCAGACAAATGTATCGACTGCCCCCGCTTCGACAGGCATCGCAAGGAGCACGGTTTGAATTGTGCCACCTCTCTTATAGTTTGAATCGACGCTGGCTTCAACATAAGCGTGCCCTGCGCCGTCCACACAATGAAACCTCATCCTCACACCACCGGCGGCGCACTTTCTGTCGAAATTCCCATAGACGATTTCGCGCCGGTCGCTGGGATTGTTGGGAAACCCGCGAAGATTGGAAGCAGCAACGTGTAAGTCGCCGACCCCTTCGTAAATCTCAGCGACACCTCCAAAGTCGCCCTTCCAAGCCGAAACGCGCAGATTTAATACGTCGTTATCGTGCCAAATCAATTGGAATTCGATGCCAACTTCCATGCATTTGCACCAATGGAAAGCGTTTTGGAAGCAGAACCCACTATCTCAGTCCAGTATAGGGCAGCAAGTTAATCTAAGTCCTGGTTTGTCGCGTCATCGGAAACTAGGGATTCCCCTTCTCCGGTAAGAACGTTACAACGAAGCCGCCCTGCGGCGGATGCTCACTTCCTCAAGAAAACGCGCGTCGCGTAACCGGAAATCACTTGGGTACTGGGACCAACGTTACCTGCGATTTTGAAAATCATCCGACAAGCAGTCTATTCGCAGTCTGGCCGCCGCGAAATTCCGTTCTCACGGACCGAAATAACAACAGCACTACGGCGGTCGTAGCGGCGGGGTCGAGCAAGAACTCATCTGGCTTCAATACCTGCAAAACGCAGCTTATCGCAGCGGCCAGCCCGTTCAGCACGAGGACTAGCCACCAAGCCCACGGACGGCTTCGCCAGAGGCCGACGGCACCCAGCATCCACAACGCTGCAACGCCTCCCATTAGGACCGCAGCGCCCATCAAACGCAGACTCATGGATTGTGCATTCGCCATGCCGCGGACATAGGCGCTCGTGGAAGTTTCTACGAATACGATGCTAGTCGCCGTGGCTCGCGACACGCCCAAGAGTTGAAGGATGAGAAGCGCGACGACGAAAGGGCGCTCCGTGAGGACTTGGTATGCAACGCTCCATGGGTGTGCCGTCGCCTCACCCTTATTTTTCTGTGAAATGATGCGTGGACGGACAACAAGAAGCATGAAATTCATCAACGCAATCGTGAATACCGCAATGCGAGCCTTCAGAATGGTCGGAAGCTGGACTCCGGCGGAAGCAAATCCTGTGAACACGCCAACAATAGCGACAGCATTGATTAAAAAAGCTCGCTTCCAAAATGGCAACCCATTGAACGATGTCACGGTTATCCTTCCAATTTCTGTGGAGCATCTTAACTGCGTTCCATTCCGGCGGAAATAGCGTTGTGTCTGACTCGTCGCGTAACCGGAACTTGGATACCAGCCTCCACTTTTCTGCTATTCGAAATAAGGTCTGACCAACTCGGTCAACGTTCTCAGTCTTCCGTCCAGCGCTTCTGCCCATTCAGGAGTCGCCGGGACATTTACGGGAGGGCAGCAATCTTCAGGCTCAGGTTCTCGTCCTTCACGGGCAAGCGCTACCCACCTCTTCATCCCTTCAAGGTATGCCTCGAAAGCTTGCATTCTTGAACCAGCGTCTTCCAAAGGAAGGTATGCAGGCGGAACATCTCCCACGAAAATCCATTCCCATAGGTCCACATCAGAACGCCTAGAACTTATTTTGAAAAGAAAAATGGCGAAGATTTTTCCCACGCCACCAGCAAAATAAGAACCGACAACCGAATCGCACCAAGAAAAGGAGCGGATGTAGTTTGTTGCCTCTTCAAGCATTTCCCGAAGGAATGCTGTGTCCTCATCATCCTCGCCCTTCATTTGTTCGACGGGCACGACATTGGGCACTGGAATAATGTCGTCAGTTCCTGAGTTAGAGGGGACTGGCATGGCGTCGTGATTCTATAGCATGTTAATTCAGCACAACAAATTACTCTCAGTGCCTGATTGCGTCGCGTAATCGGAACTTGAAAAGTCCCATGTACGATTACTGCGGTAATCAGGCGCTACTGCTGGTGTTGGGCACCCTATCGCCTAGAGTGGTGTCCAATTGGATAGAATGTCTACCAAGCAATCGCTGGCGGCGGTCTGCGCGGCAGTTCTTCTCTTCGTTGGTTTCGTCGCCATATGCAGGGGCTATGTGGTGCACCGGACCACAGAACTGATTGCAGACACGCAGAGCTTAGATAGAGCCCCGGACCCTACCGCAGCTGCTCTCGCGTTCACGAAGAAATACCGCAGATACCTAGCCGAGACGACTTGCGACCGCAACCTTTGCCAATTTAGATTCGTGTTTAGCAATCGAGTTCTATCCGTTCCACGACTGGCCAAACGAGCTGAGATTGAGGTAATCGTTTCAGTTTTTCATGAGCGCCTAGACGCCGTGATGACGGGCCTCACATCGAATGTATTTAAGGAAAACAGCCCAGTAGTGCACGTCACAGAGAGCTTCTGCAACGATAGAATGGACATCCCGTGCACGGACTTCGCCATAAATCCACATGGGCGCGATGTGCAGCCGACCTGGAACGGCGATATCTTCATAGGCCAATTGGCGACGGAGAACCAAAAGCAGGCGGCGCGGGCCTTCAACTTCGATTGCTTGATAGCGTATAGGGGATGCCGCGACATAAGTGAACTCAATCCGCTGATTTGGAAATGCACAAACCCCGACAGGGTCAGTAGCAAGGTGCGAAGCACAGCGGATTCCATGGCAGAAACCGCACAACCTCTTCCCAACTAAATTCGGCCAACCCCCGATTAGGTCGCGGTATCGTACATTGTACCGGGTGGTCCGAAAGGGGACTCTTTCAGGTCTTCGCAAGTCACTGAATCTTATGAACTCGGAAGCCCTGCGTTCAGGGGGTCCGCAGACTACAGGTTGTGGACCCGCCGACTGAGGCGTTAGGAATCAGGGCTAGTTTCGGCCGCGGCAGAGGGTCAACACCTAAGCAGGACTCTACTACCGTGGCGATTGCAGAATTTCGTCCAGACCTGCTGCATCTCGCTTACCAGTTTCCTTTGATGGAGTATCGAGAGTACTGATTTGTAGTTCGACCGCTCGGCCATTCGGGAACGAGAAAGTCAGGACTTCCCCCTCTCCATTGCTTAAACGTTCGTGGCGCGTAGAGATGAAAACGGCGTGTGAGTCAGTAGTTTCAGTCGCGAGACTTCGGTCAAGTGTTCGTGCGAACGCCACAACGTCATCGCCCAACGGGTCGAACTTGTCAGCATCGAGCGGGCGAGTGATACGCGCAACCTTTCCATCAGCAAAAAAGATAGACCCGAAGAAACGCGGCGTATCATCCTTCGAGACAATAAAATGGCCGAGCATTTTTCCTGCGTCGGGGGCCAGTTTCGCGTTTTCAGAGTCGGCAGGCGGGGAAAGTTGGCAGCACGCCGAAAGTACCGCTACCGCTTCTGCTTTTGTCATGCCTACAAACAGACGTTTTCCGCCGAATTAAAATGCGGGTGTTCGGTCGGCGGACAGAGACAACGTGACGGAAATCACAAGCAATGCGAGTACCGTGCGCTTGTACATTTTGAGTTCTCCCCAAACGCGTCGCGATTCTAGCACGTTTGAAATTGCAGAAGCATTACGAGACAGCCTAGTTGACCAACGTTCCTTACGTGCGTTGCCCTTCGGGGTGAAATAGACTCCGCACATGGATGCTGCTACCCCCGTCGCCGTTTCGCATCCCAAGCCACATTCACTCGGTCAACGGCTTTCGGGATGCTTGCCAGATTGGGCTTTAGGCAGTCGAACTGATTTATTTTCCTAGCCGTCAGAATCTCAATGCAACTGTTATCCCTTTCGCTTCTCAAATTCAACAACGCTTGGCCGACCAGCAAATCGGCGGCTTGAAGCGCAGGAGTGCATCTGTCATTTTCAGAACCAACAGTCCCCGCTATAGCCGCTGCCTCAGGGGGCAATACGCTTTTCAGTTTTGGATAGTTCGCGGCACAATCATCAAGGAACCTGACGCCTTCATCGAAAATAAAATCTACTCGCTCGCTCAGATTCTTGGCCTCTAGGACTTGGTATCCAAGCGTCATGGAAATCACGCACTGACAGGCGAAGTGGTACGGCTCCGTGTACCTAAGAATGCTTCGGAGCGTCTTCTTTGGAAGAATGCTGCCGCCGAAGAGAGTTGTGAATTTGGCGAGCCCTACCCCGCCGACAAAGCCAACGAGTTCATGCTTGGCTATTATTCGCGCAAAGGCGAGCAACTTTTGGTATCGGCATTCCTCTGTCCACTCTGCGAACTGGCCTTTGAGCCCCATCGCTTCGTTATTTTTGAAATACTCGATGCTTGGTGCAGCCTTCAATTCGGTCGCCCATTCTTCAGAGAATTGTTCCCATTCCGCAACGTCTGAGAGCCATCCGCCCATCAAGAAAACCTTGGCGTCGTTTCCCTCGTCGAAGTAGGCTCTAAGCATTGGTCGAAAGGCTTGGCGGCAGCACGCACTTACGCTAGCTCGACGATTGCGTCGAAGTCTTCACCCGTTTATTTCTTGCGACCTGCGTTTCCGTGGAACGGCTCAACCAATGCCTGATGATTCGCGTCGCGAAGTTGTTCTTCTAATTCGCAGGTGTGTTGCTCGATGCTCAAGGCTTCTTGCACTCCATCCAGATGACCGTGGAACCTGCCAGATTCCGCTCCGTCGTGGTAACCCTTGCAGTAGACATGCTGCGCGTGGAAGTCACCGCTGATTGCCGCGCCTGCGAGAGCACCCTTGTAAACGGAAAATCTTATCGGGTACGTGAACCAATCTTCAACGGACCGAATTTGGTGTTCTGATTTGTGGATACCAATAGGAGCGCAGCATACGGTGTTTGCTGTATCCGGAACGAGTATCCCGTGTATGACAAATCGCAATCTCGCTGGAAAAAATTACTTCATTTCCCGGTGCCCGCTATGATTTTTGATGCAACGGTCCGGAACTCAACCGCCTGATTGTGCTGGGCTAACTTCTCCATCGAGTCGGTGGAACCGCAAATGCATATCCAGCTCAATATCGTCGTCCCATCGAGATGTCGGGTTGGGAGGAAAGCACGATGGACTCCACGTTCGATATCTTCAAAGTACGCCCAGGGGGCGCTCTGCTGATGATAGCGACAGTCGTAGGTTTGAGGGAAGCTAAGGTACGGATGGCTCGCTTAGCCCTAACTTCTCCGGGAGAATATTTCATTTACTCGGAGGAAAAGGGCGTCGTGGCAAGGCAATCCAGAGAATGGGCCGACATCATTTGACGGCATTCTCGGGTTCCCGCCTAAATCAGTAACGCTGTACCAGTAACAAACCGTCCTAATGAGAAATTCTCGAGGGGAGTCATGACTCACATTTGCACGATGAAGTGCCCGCACTGCGGAAGCACAGCAACGAAGGCGAAGCCCGAGCAGCAATTTAAGTGTGAAGGTTGCGGCTGGAAATTGTGATTTCGGGCTGCCACTAAAGACTGGCATTCAACGGAGGCAAGATGCGACCGCCCTTCGACATTTTTACCGACTCTCCGGGTGCCCAACCAGTCTGGATAGAATCGGCTCAAGACCTTGAAGACGCAAGAGAGCGTTTAAGAGAAGTGGCCCGCATTGCTCCGCGACGAGATTGCTTCATTTATTCAGACGGTAGAGGCATCGTGGAAATCATTGTCCACGCAGATTTTCTGGCACTCAGACGGCACGTTAACCTCGTGTAGTTTAGCCAAGCGATTCTTCGAGCCAGAAATGCCATTGTGATTCAGTTCAAGGCGGGCACTTGTTCTCCGTCACCAGCAGGAGGGACTCTGAACCAGCGCCTGCCATTCTTCTACTGTGGGACGATTAAATCTCCGCCCATACCAATATTCCGCGTTCGACGCCTGTGCTCCTTTACTGTGCGGATACGCGTGGAAAATCCTGCACCAACGGCGTGGCGCGGCTTCGTCGCTCCACAGCTTCATCCGCCTGCTCCTTTTACCTCGGTCCCCCATCCACGTGCAAGGCGTCGAGTTCCACCTTTTGCGCGGCCCACAGCGTGAGGACAGGAGCGCGATTAATTTGGATGCTGTGTTCCGACCTCGCCTACAGCAACGACGTAATTTCGGTCAGCAAAATCGGCCTTGTCGGTAAAAACGGATTGGTTGTCGCCCTGGCATTAGAAGGAACGCCCGGGTTCATGGCTGGGCGTGTCGCCAGATGGCTGACGGCGGTGGTCACAAAGGCTCTCGGAGCCTTCGGACTAGAGGGAAAGGGCTGTGGCAGCAGGCGGTTGAATCTGGCGACTGTGGAAAGCTAGGAATTCCTTCGATTTCTTGGAACAGAGTTGGAACGCATGAAGCAAAGCGGCGGCCCGGACGCGACGACACAGGCACGACTTAGAATTTCCCCCGACTCCTTCGAACCAGAGGGTCGGGAGTTCGAATCTCTCCGGGCGCGCTATGAAACATAAGAGACGCCCCTTTGAAGGAGCGCGCCAGCAACCGGTGTTGGCGCACTCACATCCAAGAGTTGTCATGTCCTACGGATTGCGCCGATTCTTTGTAGGATGCCTCGCGCTCGCCGTGATCGCCTTCTCGAGCCGAACAGTGCGGGCACAAACACAGGATGACCCGGCGGTGATCGTCCAATCCCAGGAAAAACATTCCGTCGAGCTTGCCGCGGAGTGGTTGGGCAGCAACGAAGCGCGCGTGCGCGCATGGGGGACGTACCTCGCCTTGCGAGATAAGCAGGTGAATCTTCTTCCTCAACTGATTGGTTTGGTGAAGGGGTACCCCGTCACGGGATCGTGGCACTCTTCATCGGAACGCGATGAGCACGACGCGATGTTGGCCGTGTTAGATGCCATAATTCAAATGCGAGGGGGGCTTTCCACGGAAGTTGCAGCGAAACTGTACCCGGAGTTTCCCGCACAGGCATTGATTTTTCTTTCTCATGACGGTCCGGAAGCCGCAAACAGCCTACTGGAAATCTTTAGGACGGAAAACAAACTCAGTGGAGCCTGGCTCGCTGCCGGGAACTTGTTGATTGTTTGGAATTCCTCTGATTTTGCGGCTGCGGTTCTCGCAGGCCTGACAGTTCACGCGCATATTACCGTCGTGAGTGAAAACAGCGGTGCAGGTAGCGCAGTAGGTTCGGGGGGTGATTGCGCCGCCTCTGGCGCACCTCCAGTCAGGACAGGCTGGCCGCCGGTTGGAAGCTACTTTGTCAGAAACACAACAAGTGTGGTCACGGGCGACGTATTGCTTCAAGATGGCACCGACCCAGCGTTCTACGTACGCACAGTAGACTCGGCATACCTCGACCGCAGTGATGACGAAAGCGCTAGCTCAAAGATGTTTGAGCTGAACCGAGACACGGTACGAGAACACTTCCTGGCAAAGCTTGCCTCAGAGCCGTCTGGAAACCCTACTGTTCGATCGTATGTGGAACAGACCGTGACGTGGCACGACGAAGGTACATACCAGACAAGTTTGCGCGCCTTCATTGCTCAACAGCAAAAACTGTTTGACGCACTCGGAAAGAAATTAATGAATTCGGGCCTGATAAGCGCGGAGGAAAGAGAGTCTGCACGGCCATCTCTGGAAGTGAGAATTAGCGATTACAGGAAAAACAGCCCTTCAACACTGCCTGTCCTGCAGGCACCAGGAGAAAATGTGAAGCTCATTAATTAATGTGGCAGAACGGATAGTGCACACTACCGAAGCCGCGGAATCTAGGGCGGGCAGACGTAAGCGAGATCTACAGTCTCAATTCCGAAGGGCAGCCAAACTGTTGCAAACTTGACACAAACTCTCCCAGAAAAGTTCTAAAATCGTCCCCTTGGGCGCGCCACCCCAATCGTGAAGTAGAACACGGAATCGAGCGAGGCCGACATGATCAAGCGCGCAGGTATGGGGCGCGCTGCGCCTCTCTCGATTTGCCTAGGAAGCCTCGAGAGCTTATTCTCCTCCGGCGATTCTGTCAGCAATCTCCAATTCGTTCTCAACAAACTACCCACTTTTCACGCTCCCGAGCGAGTTCGCCCATCGCAACTCTGATTGTCGTTGACAGAGTATAGCCGCTGAGCTATATTCCTTCTATGGAATGGGAGATCGAATTTACAGACGAGTTTTCTAACTGATGGGATGGTCTGAGCGAGGCTGAACAGGTGGACGTGAACGCCAAAGTGATCTTACTTCAGAAGATTGGCCCCAGCCTTCCTCGTCCTCATGCCGATCTTATTCACTCTTCTCGTCATCCGAACATGAAAGTGCTTCGGATCCAACATTCAGGTAGACCGTATCGGGTGCTCTTTGCATTTGACCCGCGCCGATGTGCGATCCTGTTGATCGGTGGTGATAAGAGTGGAAATGATCGTTGGTATGATGTGTTTGTTCCGATGGCGGACGCACTTTACGACGAGCATCTTGACACGCTCAAAAGCGAGGGAAAATAGCAATGGCAAAGAATTTCAAAGAACTTCAAGCAAGAATGCCTCGCGAAGCACGCGTTCGCAGCGAAGAAGCCGCCAAGAAAATGATCTCAGAAATGGGCCTTGCTGAGCTCCGTGAGGCCATGGACCTGACTCAGGAATCGCTTGCGGACACTCTTCACGTCCGACAAGCTTCCATCTCCAAAATGGAAAGACGCTCGGACATGTACATCAGCACCTTGAGTAAAATCATTGAAGCAATGGGCGGAGAACTCCAGATCATTGCCAACATGCCGAATGGGAGAGTGCAAATTCGTCAATTCACCAAAATTCGGAGAGGTCAGCTGGAATCTATTTCCAATAAGAGCCGTAGTGAGGGCCGCTAACTTCACTGGCCCAAGGGAACACGACGCCGCAACGCTGCAACGAGGGGAGCCGAATCATGCAATAGGTGCAATCCAGCAATGGGACTCAAGCTGTGGCAAACATGCCACAAAATCGCCGAGAAAAGTTCTAAAATCGTCCTCTTGGGCGCGCCATCCCGCAAAAAAATTTACGCTCAATGAGGGAGAGGAATGGCCTTCCGTTCGGTTAGAACTCTCGCTCGACAATTCAAGAAACACCTTTCCAAGCCCTTGAATTGAGCTCCCTTGGTGACAGCCGTTGGCCAAGGCACGCAGTTGATGAAGGTTTCACCAAAGACTCCGCACGCCATAGCTTGCGAAGCATATTTCATTACTTATGATTGGAATATTTTCTGCCTGGGCCTGAGCAATGAGCATTCGGTCGACTGGATCCTTGTGAGGTCCAGGCAGGAGTCCGGCGCGAATACCATGGTCTGCGGATATGGCTAGTAGTTGAAAACCTTCGCGTTCCATTGCTCCAGAGAAATCCGCCGCCAGGTCACTCGCAGTCGGGAGTTTTCCCAGCCTGACTTTGATCGCAATTTCCCAAGCCGAGACAGCACTTACGATCAGCGTGTTCTTGGTTTCTGCGATCAGCTCTCGAGCGGCCCGCGTTAGTGCTGGGTCATCGGAGAGCCACCAGAGCAAAGCATGCGTATCGAGGAGCGCTCGCAACTAGACTACTCCCAGCCTGACAGTTCGTTCGACGGGAGAGGCTCAAAAAACTCCGGTCCAACTTGCAATTTGCCTTTGCACGACCCTGGCTGGCGTTTGCCCTTTACCTCTCCGACCGGAACGAGTCGCGCTACAGGTTTTGACCCGCGCGCAATGATCACTTCCTCGCCCTCGGAAGCTTGCTGAATTAAGCGAGAAAGGTTTGTCTTGGCTTGGTGAATGGTGACGACACTCATCGCAGCTCCTTAGCTAACCCATGTTAGCTGACTGGACTTCCTTGCGCAAGCCCCTTGGCTTCCGGACAACTTCGAAGTGGCTGGGAGGTTCAATCAGGGGAAATCGTTCCGCGGAAAGGCAGCGGCAAAACCGTCGAGAAAAGTTTTAAAATCGTCCTCTTGGGCGCGCCATTCACATTCATGTTCACAACTTACGTCTTGCGAAGCAGAGCGACGGGCCGCTTCTACACGGGATTCACTTCGGATCTCCTCTGCCGGCTCGAACAACACAACGCGGATGTGAGCATCTCGACGAAACCCCGTGGTCCGTGGGAATTGGCACATAAGAGGCTTTCGCGAGCCCTGCCCGGGCGATGCGGCGCGAACGTTATCAAGAGACCGGCAAGGGCCGCGAGGAACTTAGGCGAATTCTTGCTGAGAACCGATTGCCGTAGCTCAGCCGGATAGAGGACGCTGCGGCGATGCTTCGAACCAGAGGGTCGGGAGTTCCCCGCCGCGGCGGGTCTCCGGGCGCCCCATTTCCTCGCTAGTTTGTCTGCAATCACTTCCACCGATACGCTTAGCTCGTTTCGAACGAATAACAGGAGAAATGGTGTTACTCCACATGTCCGGCAAGCGTTTATCAAGACTTAGGCGATTCGTTCCGGTTTGCCGAACACTTGCGAACTATGCCGGCATGACGGGAATCAACCTCTACTTCTGAGAAGCAGTCAGCGCCAATGTTGTACCGAGTCCAGCATAAAGATACTGATCACCGAACGTCTTCTTCAGCGCCGTAAAGGCAGGCTCGCCGGTGCAATGGCCGGGCGCGACGTACTCTACGTTGAATCTGTCGTGCAGGGCCGTAACAATCTTCTGGATGTCCGCGTCGCTCGACACCACCAAGTGAAAGCCGCCGACGATCAAGTGGATTCGTGGGTTGATTGTGCCGGCCGCTTCGACAATCTTGTCAATGCCGGGATGCGAGCAGCCAACCACGATAACCATGCCGTCGGGCGTATTGATGGCGAGCGACAGCTCGCGCAATTCCAGCGTTCCCGGCTTATCGGACACCAGCGCGATCAGATGGATATCGGGTGTAATCTCGGTGTTCTTGTCGACAAGTTGAAGGTTGGCTCCGGGCCACGCCGATCCAAATCGCATGACTTCTGGCGGCGCGCCGTCGTAGTAGCGCTGTTCCGGAGGGAGCGATTCGTCCTTGCGATAAAAACTGCTCGGTAGGTCGGAACCGTAAACCCCGAATCCCTCCTTAGGTGCGTAGATCTTCACGGTGGGGTTCACCTTCAATAGATAGGTCAGTCCTCCCATGTGATCGCCGTGTCGGTGCGACATCACCACGAAGTCGAGCTTCGCGAAGTCGACGCCCTTCGCTTTCGCATTCTGCGCAAGAATCTCAGGGTTGTTGCCGGTGTCGAACAGAATCCGTTTCCCGTCGTATTCGACAAACGCAGCGTAGCCCCAGTCTTTCGCCATCGTGGATGTTTTACCGAATGCATCATAGAGAACGGTGAGCTGCGCTTTGCCGGGAGCTGCGCTCGCCTTTGGAGCGGCGGATGTTGTGGCGCCACACTCAATGAGAAGCAGGAGTGCTGCACAAAAGGAAACCACTCGGTTATAGGCTGTCATTGTGCGCTCCCCTTCGATGGCATTGTGACCCTTCGTGGTCTTGGGAGCCCGGAGGCACATTACACACTGCGGAATTTAGTCAGTCAAGTCCACAAAAGGATGCTGCCTCCTGGACGTGCCCGTGACGTGGCATCTTCGATTTCATTAGCGACGCGCCGCAGGGCGCGAAGCTTTTTACTCGCGATCCAAATTAGCACGGACGCAGCGAGTCAGACATCGCCCGGAGCAGTGCACAAAATCGTTGAGGTATCAAGCTTCAGCGGCTGTTACTCTGACGCCAGCGAGACGCGGCGCGGACGGCTCACTAGGAGAAAATAAAAAGCGATGAAGACGCTGCTGCTGGGAATCACTCTGTTCGTTTCAGCTTTATTCCCCACTTGCGCGCGGTGCGCTGCGGCAAATCCTGCATTGGAAGTCGTGGTGCTCGGCTCGGGCGGGCCACGGCCGTTCGGCAGGGGAGGGTCCAGCTTTATCGTGTTGCTCGATGGCACGCCGCGGATCCTGGTGGATGCAGGGCCGGGAGCTTTTCTGCGGATTGGAGAATTGGGCCTGGACCTGGACAACGTCGATACGGTCTTGCTGACGCATCTGCACATTGATCACAGCGGGGATCTGGCCGCTTTCTTCAACGCGCGCGCACTCAGCGCCGACGGACCAATCGTCTATCGCATCTTTGGCCCGGACGGGGCCGGACAATTTCCCAAGACTTCGCGTTTTGTGGATTTGCTGGTCGGTCAAGGCGGCGCCTTTGAGTATCAGAAGACGTTCGGCGCGGACGAATCGTTCACGGTGCGCGACCTGCCAATCGCGCTCGATTCCCCGCGCAGCAAAATTGTGGATGAAAAGGGCTTAGTGGTGGAAGAAATTGCGACGCATCACGGCGATTGCCCGTCTGTGGCCTACCGTATTTCGTACAAAAACGCCGTCGTGGTTTTCTCCGGAGATATGGATGCGTCCGCCCTGCCGAATCTGGCGCAATTAGCGAAGTCCGCGGACCTGCTGATTTTCAATTGCGCCGTGCTGGACCCACCGGCGTCTCCTTCGCAGCTCTATGATCTGCATACACCGCCAAAAAAAATCGGCGAAGCCGCGCGCGATAGCGGAGTAAAGAGTTTGCTGCTCAGCCATCTCGCGCCCGACGTGTTAAGCCGGGACGATGCCGTGCGTAAATCGATTCGCGCGTCCTATGCAGGGCCGGTAGCCTTCGCGAGCGACAAGTTGCGCGTCCCGGTCGGCAGGCAAGCAACAGAGTAGATTAGAGCCGCCAACGCGTCTGATTTCGACCTCGCCTATCGCGCGCCAAAATCTCACCGTGTGGCCGTGAAAATGCTCTAGTGATCCACGGCGGTAAATCTACTTAGCCTTACCGCTACAAGATTTATTGTATTTGGAGACGCGCCCCGCGGCAGTACCATGGAGGCCGTCCCAACAGCAGACAGGAGCTCTTTATTGCCGAGATAAAAAACACCCCCTCATCCATCCCTGAATATCAAACTCCTCCCGTTCCGGCCGCTCCTGCATCCGCTCCGCCAGCTTCCCGGCACAAAGGCCCGCGGTTCGTTTGGTGGATCCTGGCACTGCTGGTACTAGGGATTGCGCTCTTCCTGATCTATCGCCACCACGAAGACGCCAAAAAAGCCGCGGCCGCGAAGGTTCGCCCCGCCGGCATCTCCATCACCACCACCACGGCGCAAAAAGGCGATATCGGCGTTTATCTGGACGCGATCGGCACAGTCACTCCGGTGTACACGGCTTCGATCACCGCGCAGGTCACGGGAATAATCCTCGGCGTGCACTTTACCGAAGGCCAACGCGTCGCGACGGGCGACCCGTTGATTGACATAGACTCGCGCACCTACCGCGCCGTGCTCATGCAAGCGCAAGGCGCGCTCGAGCGGGACGAAAATCTTCTCGCCCAAGCCCAGATGGATCTGCAGCGCTACCAGGAAGCATGGGCGCGCAACGCCATCGCCAAACAAATTCTCGACGACCAGGAAAAACTGGTGCGCCAGAACGAAGGCACGGTAAAGAACGACCAAGGAACGGTTGATTTCGATCAGGTGCAGGTGGATTACTGCCACATCACCGCGCCCATCGCCGGCCGCGTAGGTCTGCGGCTGGTGGATCCCGGCAACGTGGTGCAAACCGCCGGCACGACCACGCTCGCGGTCATCACGCAGCTCGAGCCCATCACCGTAATTTTCACGATACCGGAAGACAGTCTGGGCCCTGTGCAAGATCGCCTGCGCGCGAAGGCCAAACTCAGCGTGGACGCCTTCGATCGCACAGCCCAAACGAAAATTGCGAGCGGCCAACTGCTGACGCTCGACAACCAGATTGACACCACCACCGGCACGGTGAAAGGGCGCGCCGTGTTCGCCAACACGAACGATGCGCTCTTCCCCAACCAGTTTGTGAACACGCGCCTGCTTGTGAATACGTTGCAGGGCGTCACGCTGGTTCCGTCGTCCGCGATTCAACAGAACGGCCAGGCATCGTTCGTGTACCTGATTCAAAACAATGTCGCGCAGATGCGCAGCGTGAAGGTGGGAGTGACGAACGGCGGCCAAACGCAAGTTGACGGCATCAGCCCCGGAGATGTGTTAGCGAACAGCAGCTTCGATAAGTTGCAGGACAAAATTGCGGTGGTGGTTTCGAATCCGCCGCCCCCCGCCAGCACGAACGGCGCCAGCGGGAGCAGCGCTCCGTGAATCCCTCTCGTCCGTTTATTTTGCGGCCGGTGGCCACGTCTTTGTTGATGGCCGCAATCCTGCTGGTCGGCATCGTCGGCTATACGCAACTCCCCATCTCCGCGTTGCCGCAAGTGGACTATCCCACCATTCAGATCCTCACGTTTTATCCCGGAGCAAGCCCGACGGTGGTCGCAACCACAGTAACCGCGCCGCTCGAGCGTCAATTCGGCGAGCTGCAAGGCTTGAGCCAGATGACTTCCTCCAGCTCCGGCGGCACTTCAGTCATCGTCCTGCAATTCAATCTCACGTTGAGCATTGATATCGCCGAAGAGGAAGTGCAATCGGCGATCAACGCGGCGCAAAGCCTGCTGCCGTCCATCCTGCCCGCGCCACCGACCTACAGTAAGACGAATCCAGCCGACGCTCCGGTGCTGACGCTCGCGATCACCTCGAGCTCGATGCCGTTGCCGCAAGTGGAAGACCTGGTGGACACGCGCCTGGCGCCCAAAATTTCGCAGCTCAATGGCGTCGGCCTGGTAACCATCAGCGGCGGACAAAAGCCCGCAGTGCGCATTCAAGCGAACCCCACGGCGCTTTCGTCCTACGGCATCAACCTGGAAGACCTGCGTACCGCGCTGACGTCCGCCAGCGTAAATGCCGCGAAAGGAAACTTCGACGGTCCCAGGCAGGACTACCAGATTGACGCCAACGATCAGTTGGTCACCAACACCGATTACAAAAATGTCGTCGTTGCTTACCGCAACGGCGCCCCGGTGATGCTCACCGACGTTGCCGGCATCGTGAATGGCGTCGAGAACAATTCTCAGGCCGCGTGGATGAATCAGACGCCCGCGGTGATTCTGAATGTGCAACGCCAACCCGGCGCGAACACGATCAGCGTCGTGAAAAGCATCAAGGCACTGATTCCGCAGCTCGAAGCCAATCTGCCCACGGGCATTCAGGTGACGACGCTCACCGACCTTACAACCGCGATCGAAGCGTCTGTCTCCGACGTAGAGTTCGAATTGCTTTTGACCATCGGCCTGGTGGTGCTGGTCATCTTCCTTTTCTTGCGCAGTCTCTACGCCACCATTATTCCCGCGGTGGCCGTGCCGCTCTCGCTTGTCGGTACCTTGGCGGTGATGTACCTGCTGGGTTACAGCCTGGATAACTTGTCGCTGATGGCGCTTACGATTTCTACCGGTTTCGTCGTGGACGACGCGATCGTGATGATCGAAAACATCTCGCGCTACATCGAAGCGGGCGATGCGCCGATGGAAGCGGCGCTCAAAGGCGCCGAGCAAATTGGATTCACCATTCTCTCGCTCACCGTCTCTCTGATCGCCGTGCTGATTCCGCTGTTATTCATGGGCGACGTCGTTGGCCGCCTGTTCCGCGAATTTGCGGTGACGCTGGCTGTCACCATCGTGCTTTCGGCCGTGGTTTCCCTCACGCTCACACCGATGATGAGCGCGCGAATCCTGCGGCACACGCCAGAAGACCAGCAAGGGCGCTTCTACAAAGCTTCGGAACGTGTTTTCGAGAACATGATCGCGTTTTACGGGCGCACTCTGAAATTTGTTCTGCGCTATCAGACGATTACGCTGCTCGTCGCGGTCGGTACGCTCCTGCTCACGATCTTTCTTTACGTCATCATCCCGAAAGGATTTTTCCCGGTGCAGGACACCGGCGTAATCCAGGGCATCTCGCAGGCGCCCGCCTCCATCAGCTCGCAAGCCATGGCCGAAAAGCAGCAGGAACTCGCCAAGGTCGTGATGGAAGACCCGGCTGTGGAAAGCATTTCTTCATTTATCGGCGCGGACGGCACGAATGTCACCACCAACAGCGGCCGTATGTCCATCAATCTGAAACCGCTGGAGCAGCGCAAGATCAGCGCGTCGAACCTGATCCGCAGGCTGAAGACGCGCCTGGACAAAGTGCAGGGAATCGAGCTGTTCATGGAGCCGGTGCAGAACATTACCGTTGATGACCGCGTGAGCCGTACGCAATACCAGTACACGCTGGAAGATTCCGACGCGAACGAACTGAACCTCTGGACCAACCGCTTCATGGACCAGCTGAAACAGCTGCCTGAACTAGAGGACCTCGCGACCGATCAGCAACCGGGAGGTCTAGCCGTGACCCTGGTCATTGACCGCATCACCGCCGGGCGATTGGGCATCGCGCCTGCAACCATTGACAACACTTTGTACGACGCGTTCGGCCAGCGGCAGATCAGCACGATGTACACGCAAGTGAATCAATACCACGTGGTTCTGGAAAGCCAGCCGCAATTTCAGACGGATCCCAACAAGCTGAACCATATTTACATCCAGTCCAGCGCGTCGAATGGCGCCAGCGGCGCCGGAGCTTCTACTTCGTTTGCGTCATCGGGTTCGTCCTCCGCAGGTTCCAACGCGCTAACCGGTTCTGCGCTTTACACTCCCGCGGCGAACACGCTTACTCCTCCTGCAAACGCGCTCTCTCCCGCTTCCTCTTCTTCGTCGAGCAACGGCGCAAACTCCGCAGGCGCCACCAGTTCGGCCATGAGCAACGCAGTACCGCTCAGCGCCTTCTCCCATTTTGAGAACACCATGGAGCCGCTGGTGATTACGCATCAGGGCCAGTTCCCGGCCATCACCGCGTCTTTCAATCTCGCGCCGAATGCCGCGCTGGGCAACGCTATCACCGCAATCAACAAAGCACAAAAAGACATGCACATGCCCCCCAGCCTGCAAGCGGGCTTTCAAGGCACTGCGGCGTCCTTCACGAATTCGCTTGCCAATGAACCGCTGCTGATTCTCGCCGCGCTCGTTACGGTGTACATCGTGCTCGGCGTTCTGTACGAAAGTTTCGTGCATCCCATCACGATTTTGTCCACGCTGCCTTCTGCCGGTGTCGGCGCTTTCCTCGCCTTGATTCTCTTTCACCAGGATTTAAGCGTGGTCGCGATCATCGGCATCGTCCTGCTGATCGGCATCGTGAAAAAAAACGGCATCATGATGGTGGATTTCGCGCTGGAAGCAGAGCGCAAGGGCGGAAAAAGCTCCACGGACGCGATCTACGAAGCCTGCCTGCTGCGTTTCCGTCCCATTATGATGACCACCATGGCCGCGCTGCTCGCTGGCCTGCCCCTGGCGCTCGGAACGGGTTTCGGCTCCGAGTTGCGCAGACCGCTCGGCATCGCAATGGTCGGCGGGCTGTTGCTGAGCCAGGCGCTCACGCTGTACACCACGCCCGTCATCTACATCTTCTTTGACAATCTGGCGCAGCGTTTCTCGAGCAAATCGCAAAAGCAGGAAGCCGCCGGCGCGCCAGACGCAGAAGCCCCAGGCCCCGCATGAACATCTCCGCGCCGTTCATTCACCGGCCGGTCGCCACAACACTACTCACCCTCGCGATCGCTCTTGCCGGGGCGGTTGCATTCGAGGTGCTCCCGGTTTCGCCGCTGCCCGAAGTTGATTTTCCAACTATTTCAGTCAGTGGAGGATTGCCCGGAGGCAGCGCCGAGATCATGGCGTCCTCGGTCGCCACCCCGCTCGAGCGCCAGTTCGGCCACATCGCCGGCGTGACGGAGATGACCTCCACCAGCACGCTCGGCAGCACCTCCATCACCATTCAATTTGATCTCAGTCGCGATATCGATGGCGCGGCGCGTGACGTCGAAGCCGCCATCAATGCAGCGCGCACTTATTTGCCCGCCAACCTGCCGTCGAATCCTACCTACCGCAAAGTCAATCCGGCCGACGCGCCCATCATGATCCTCGGCCTCACCTCGGATAAGTACGGTCCCGAGAGTGTGTACGACACCGCCTCGACCGTCATTGAGCAGAAGCTCTCGCAGATACAGGGCGTGGGCCAGGTCAGCGTGGGAGGCGGCGCGCTGCCCTCGGTGCGCGTCGAGGCAAATCCCACGCAATTGGCCAGCTACGGGCTGACGCTCGCGAATTTGCAATCCGTGCTGAGCTTGCAAAATTCCGACCTGGCCAAAGGTCAAATTTCCGACGGCGTTGTGACGGCCGACATTCTCGCCAACGACCAGATCTCCAAGGCCGTGGACTACAAGCCGATCATCGTCGGTTATAAGAATGGCGCGGCTGTGCGCCTTTCCGATGTTGCGGAGGTGCTTGACTCGGTGCAAAACGTCCGCGCGGCCGGCTATTTGAACGGCAAGCGCGCGATCACGGTGATCATCTTTCGCCAGCCCGGCGCCAATATTATCTCTACCGTGGACCGCGTGGTCACGCAACTTCCCTTTATCAAGGCATCCATTCCGCTGGGCATTGATATCACCATGGTTCTCGACCGCACCACCACGATTCGCGCCTCGGTCGGCGACGTCGAAAGAACCCTGCTGATTTCCATCGTCCTCGTGATTCTCGTTGTCTTCGTCTTTCTGCGCAACGTCCGCGCCATATTGATTCCGGCCGTGGCTGTCCCGGTCTCGCTCATCGGCACCTGCGCGGTGATGTATCTGTTCGGCTTCAGCATTGACAATCTTTCGCTCATGGCTCTGACCATTTCCACCGGATTCGTCGTGGATGACGCCATCGTGGTGATGGAAAACGTCGCGCGTCATCTGGAAAACGGCCTGCAGCCCTTTGCCGCGGCGCTCAAAGGCGCGGAAGAAATCGGCTTTACGGTCCTCTCCATCAGCATTTCGCTCATCGCCGTTTTTATTCCGCTGCTGATGATGGGCGGAATCGTTGGCCGCCTTTTCCGGGAGTTCGCGATCACGCTTTCCACGGCGATCGTCGTATCCATGCTCATCTCGCTCACTACCACGCCGATGATGTGCGCCTACCTGCTGCGAGACGAACGCCATGCAAAGCACGGCCGCATCTACAATGCCAGCGAGAAGTTCTTCGACGGGATGCTTTCCTTGTATCGCCGGACCCTGACTTGGGTCCTGGACAATCCGGCGCTGACTCTCGTCGTGCTGTTCATCACCATCGCGCTCAACGTGGTCCTGATCATCAAAATTCCCAAGGGCTTTTTCCCGCAGCAGGATACCGGCGCGCTCTCCGGATCGGTGCGAGGGCCGCAAGATGCGTCCTTCGCAGCGATGAACACTTCCATTCAGAAAATCGGCGCCGTGATCAAAAATGATCCCGCCGTGGCGAACGTAATCGCGTTCACGGGCGGTGGTGGCGCGACCAATACTGGCTCCGCCTTCATCGCGCTGAAGCCGCTGGCGGAGCGCAAAGTCAGTGCCGCCGACATCATTAACCGCCTGCGCCCCAAGTTAAACGCCTTGCCCGTCGCTTCCGCGTTCCTGCAGGCGGTGCAGGACCTGCGCATCGGCGGCCGCTCCAGCAATGCGCTCTATCAATACACGATTCAATCGGACAACGTGCAGGAGCTTTCCAAGTGGGCGCCGATTCTTTTGGCCGCGATGCAGAAACTCCCCGGCCTTCAAGACGTCAGCTCCGACCAGCAAAATGGCGGCCTCGACGAACTGCTGAACTACGATCGCATCACCGCCGCCAAGCTCGGCCTCACGGTGCAATCGCTCGATGCAACGCTGTACGGCGCGTTCGGCCAATCGGAAGTCTCCATCATCTACACACAGCTGAACCAGTACTACGTCGTGCTGGAAGTCGCCCCGCAGTATTGGCAAAGCCCCGAAAACCTGAAAGACATCTACCTTCACAGCGCCAGAGGCGGCAATATTCCATTGCTCGCCGTCGCGAAAGGCCGAGCGAACACCACACCGCTTTCCATCAATCACACCGGCCTGTTTCCTTCCGTCACCGTATCCTTTAACCTCGCGCCCAACGTGTCCATGAGCGACGCGACGCAGGCCATCAGCCAGATGCAAAAGCGGCTCGGCGCGCCTTCCACGCTGCAAGGTTTTTATGCCGGCACGCTGGAGGCCTATCAGCAATCGCTCGGCACCGAGCCTTGGCTGATCGTGACGGCGCTGTTTGCCGTCTACATCGTTCTCGGCATCCTGTATGAAAGCCTGGTCCATCCGTTAACGATCATCTCCACTCTGCCGTCCGCCAGCGTGGGCGCGATGCTCGCACTGATGCTCTTCAAACAGGACCTGAACATCATTTCCATCATCGGCATTGTGCTGCTGATCGGAATCGTGAAGAAGAACGCCATCATGATGATTGATTTTGCTCTGCAAGCGGAGCGCGAGGAAGGAAAGAGCACGCGCGATGCTATTTTCGAAGCGTGCATGTTGCGCTTCCGCCCGATTCTGATGACCACGATGGCTGCGTTGTTGGGCGCTCTGCCGCTCGCGCTGGGAACCGGCACCGGCTACGAACTGCGCCGGCCGCTCGGCATCACCATTGTCGGGGGACTCATCCTCAGCCAGATGCTCACGCTCTACACCACTCCGGTTGTGTATCTGGAGTTCGACCGCCTGCGCCTACGCTTGCAAGGAAAGCAGCGCGACACGGTTGGGCATGGAATCAGCCCAACGCCGAGCGAAGCAGATTAGTTGGCGGTATCACAGCTTGGGAATAATTCTTTCGCACGAACGCGGCTTGTTATTCCGCTCACCGGCGCAACGCCCATGTCGATGCTTGCGCTCGCCGTCGCAGAAGATCTTCAGCGTGGCGTGCCGCAATCAACGCGCCGTGCAATTTTCCCTCTACGCTTGCGACGAACGCCGCCAGCGACACGGTCCGCGCCCATTCGCGCAATTCGCCGATGTTGATCGCCACCCACCCGGCCACTCCCGCGAGAATCAGCAACAGGAAACCACCGCCGATTGCCATCCCGGCGATCGCTACGGACACCGGCTCTCCGCGCTCGTCCCCGGTCGCCACCATCACGCTAACTACAAAAAACCCGAACGATCCCAGCGCCAGAATCATAGCTCCGGAAAACGTCAGCACCGCCGCGACTCTCTCACCCGATCGATGCGTCATGCTCCCACCTCACAGTTTGCCCAGCACCGCCAAAATCAACAAAACCACCAACACCAGCCCCAAACCTCCGCTCGGGTAGTAACCCCAACCCGCGCTATAAGGCCACGTGGGCAGCGCCCCCAGAATCAGCAGGACCAGAACTATCAACAGGATCGTTCGCATCGTGTTCCTCTGTTCGGCGCATCGCCCGCGCGACAACGATTCTCGCTCTGGCAAAACGCCAATCTTCTCGTCGCGAGCTTCTTAACCGGGCGCAGTATTGCCGATTCCAAATGAGGCGGCCATCAGGGGAACACGGTATGCAGCTGCAAGCATTGCCGTAGCGTTATTCACTGTCCAGCGCCACGCGAACCGCTGGTTTCTGAGTCACGGCTCGTCTTGCGCAGCCCTATGGGCCTGTGGAAATCTTCGCCGGCTCCAAAAATTGGAATGCGCGTACAAATATTTGTATGCGCTTCCGCTCGCGGACATTCCCACCTCCGATCGGGTCTCCGTAGATGGTATCATGACAGTCACTTACCCGTAGAGCTATGTCCCTGCATCGATGGCGAGGAAATTGCCTGCGAAATGCCAGAGAGTTAGGCGCATCCCAAATGCGCTCGGATGGGTGTGTACGTCTAGTTGTCTTGAAGACGATGTTGGGCGGGTTTCCCTGTGTAATCAGCTGCGGCGGGGCTCATCGGCATCGGTGTCACAGGTGTCGTTGATTTGCAAACGCCAGCTCGATCCTGCCTCGTCTCGCGGACCAGGAGGAGCAATGAACGTTCAGAAAGTGCGCAGTATCTTTCCCAGTACCTTAATCGCTTTGATTATCCTGCTATTTATCTTGTCAGTGTCTCTCTGCCCGGTCATCGACGCGCAGTCCACCGCGCTGCTCAATGGTACGGTCTCGGACGCCTCGGGCGCTGCCGTCCCGTCGGCAAAAGTCATCCTAAGGAACGCCGCAACCTCCGAGGAATGGAACACGCAAACCAATGGCGCGGGGCTGTATGTCTTCCCCTCGCTGCCGCCGGGCAATTATCAAATCACGGTTACGCAGGCCGGTTTTCAGACGCTGATCGTCACCGATCTCAGGCTGGATGTCGCTACGTCCGTGACCAAAGACCTTCAATTATCCGTAGGCTCGGTCTCCCAACAGGTCCAAGTGACCACCGAAGCTCCCTTGATTGAAACTTCCACGACCGGCGTCGGGCAAGTCATCAATTCCAAAACCGTGCAGGAAATCCCGTTGAATGGACGCCACTTCGTGGATCTGAACCTGCTCACTCCTGGCACTGTCACGCCCCCAGCCAATGGTTTCCTCACCGCCCCGCTGCGCGGCCAAGGCTCGTTCGCCATCAATACCGCCGGCCAGCGGGAAGACACCACCAATTGGCTAGTTAACGGTATCAACTTGAATGATCCGGTGCAGAACCAGGTCACCTTCCAGCCACCTCTCGACACGCTGGAAGAATTCAAAGTGGATAACTCCACGTTCCCCGCGCAGTATGGCCGCAACGCCGGCGCCATCGTCAATATCGCCACGCGTTCCGGTACCAACGAGTACCACGGGGAAGCTTTCGAGTTTTTCCGCAACAACGCGCTCGATGCCCGCAACTATTTCAATGCGGTAGGTACGCCGCAGGCTCCCTTCAAACACAATGAGTTCGGCGGCGACTTCGGAGGCCCCATCAAGAAAAATAAAGTCTTCTTCTTCCTGGCCTACGAGGGCATCCGTCAGCATCAAGGTCTCACCCTCGGCGCCATCGTGCCCAGCCAGAACCAGATCGCCACGGTTACCTCGCCAGCGGTTTTGAGCCTCTTAAAACTCATCCCCGCGGCGAACAACCAGGGATCGGACAAGACCGGGATTCCCGCGAACTTTAACGGCTTTAGCGGTGCGGCTCTTGCCAACGTCAGTCTGAACCAGGGCTCCGGAGATATCGACGTGCAGCTGCGCCAAAGTGACCAGCTGCATTTCTATTACGTCATGCAGAAGGATCTCCGCGAGGAACCGACCCAGGGTGGCGCCGCTGCGGCCAATATCCCGGGCTTCGGCGATACCCGCAACGGCTTCCGTCAGCTCATGACCATTGGCGAAGACCACGTTTTCAGTCCGTCGCTAGCGAACACCATCCGGCTGGGCTACAACCGCATTCACCTCATCTTTACGCCCACTGCATTGAATCCAGCGGATTTCGATATCGGGCTGCCCCCCGGCGCGCCCGTGGGCGTCGGCATACCGAACATCAACGTCTCCGGCGACATGGATTTCGGCGGTCCCACGGCCGAACCACAAGGCCGCGGCGACACCACCGTCGTCGTCAACGACACGCTTAGCTGGCTGAAGGATCGTCACTCCATGGCCTTCGGCGGCGAAATCCGTCGCGCCTACAACAACAACATCGCCGAAAACGTCGGCAGCTTCACCTATCCCACCATGACGGATTTCCTCGCCGATGAGGCGTCCGCCTTCACGGTCTTGCTCGGCGCTGGAAATGACCGCATCCTGCAGCCGTCCTACGGTGTGTTCGCGCAAGATAGCTTCAAATGGCGGCCCAACTTCACCATCAATTTCGGCCTGCGCTACGAATGGGATTCCACTCCATCCGAAGCCCTGGCCCGCTTCACCAATTTCGATCTCCCTACCGGCACGCTCATTCCCGCGTCCCATCCGTTTCACACCAACAACAAAAACTTCGAACCCCGCGTCGGCTTCGCCTGGGATCCCTTCAAGAATGGCAAGACTTCCATCCGCGCCGCCTATGCCATCCTGAGCCAGGACCCTACCACCAACATCGTCAGCCCTCTCAGCGGCAATCCGCCCTTCGCTGTGCCCGTCAGCGTCAACTCCGCGACGAACGCCATCACCCTGGAGAATCCTTCCGCCTCCATCGTCGGCCTCAGCCTCGGTCCCAGCGCGATCGATCCGAATTTCGACAATATGTACGCGCAGGATTGGAATCTCACCGTCGAACGCGAACTCACCCCTTCACTGGGGCTGGAGGTCGCCTATGTAGGTCTGAAGGCCACGCACCTGCAAATGACCGGCAACTTCAATCAACCGTTCGTGAGGGACGGTTTCTACATCGACACGCGCCCATATACCACTCTGCCGCTCACCAGTGCGGTTCTCCCCGCCCAGTGCGCGGCTCCCAATCCACCGTGCGCCGTCGGCAATATCACTCGAATTTTCAGTCCGGGAAATTCCAATTACAACGCCCTGTGGGTCACGCTCAATAAACATCTTTCCCACGGCTTCCAGTTTCTGGCCGCCTACACCTACTCGCATTCCCTCGATTACAGCTCGGTCAGTTCCGGCGATGCCGTTCCCGTTCAGAACGTTTACAATCCACGCGGCGATTACGCTTCCTCCGAATTCGACACGCGCAACCGGATCGTCGTCAGCGGCTTCTATCAGTTGCCGTTCCAAGGCAATCGCCTCGTCGCCGGATGGCAATTCGGCGTGGTGACCATGGCCCAGAACGGCAATCCAATTACGCCGCTCCTGATCATTGGTCCGGCGCCCGGCTCGTCACTCACCGTGCGGCCGGATCAACTGCGGGCCGTTTCCGGCACCGGCCGGCCCGCGCAGTTCTATAGCAACACACTGCTCTGCCAGCCGTTCGCTGCACCGTTCACCGGTGAAGCGCCAGCGATTCCTGACTGTGCCGATGTAACGAATCCCACCTATGCGGTTCCCTGCACGTTCAGCGCGACCCCCGAGAACCCGACTCCGGGAGCCCCGGGCAACAACGTCTATCCGATCGTCCCCGGAAGTTGCCATCCCGGAAGCGCCGGACGCGATTCTCTGCCTGGCCCGGCCTTTGTCAACACCGACTTCTCCATCGTAAAGAACACGAAAATCACGGAGCGGTTCAACCTGCAATTCCGCACCGAGATGTTCGACGTTTTCAACCATCCCAACTTCGGCGACCCCGTCAACACCGTAACCAGCTCCGCGTTCGGCAAGATTCTCAGCACGCGGTTCCCCGTGGGCGACTTCGGCTCCGCACGGCAGATTCAATTTGCCTTGAAGCTGCTGTTTTAGCTGGAACTCGAAGCCACAAAGAAGGGCGGGCCCCCCGCCCTTTTCCCGCGTAATTATTTGGTTTCCCCAATTCACTCGGCAGCATCACGCTCACCAGATCCTCTGCACCGTTCTTGCGCGCCGAATCGCACGGTCAGCGCTAAGCAACGATAGACCCCCGACCAACGCCGTCGCTCCGATCCTGCGATCGGCTGGATCTTTGGCATAGCTTGCGGGAAATCCCATGGCGCGCGCGTAGGCCCTGCCACGGATGGGTAGAACGACGAAACCTGACTCGACTTCCTCGAGGAAAGATTCCAAGGTGACGTCGAGTCGAATGCGCCCCTTGCTCGCGAGTGTCGCGAACTCCAGCAAGCTGATATCGCAGATCGCCAGGCCGTCCGCATTCTTGCGCGCCTCGGCAATGGCGGCCCTGGCCCGCGTGGAGATCTGCTTTTGGTCGAACGCCGGCCAGACCACTACGTGCGTGTCCAGCGGAATCGCTTGAGCTCGCCCCATTCTTCCGCGGAAATCACCGGCGAAACCACATCTGCTGTGACGCTGCCCTTGCCCTTCATGAAATTATAGATTTCATCCGTCCCGGCGCTCGCCGGCACCGGCTTCGCGACCGGCTTACCACGCTTGGTAATCACCGCCGTTTCCTGCTTGGCTTGCACCTCTTCTATTACCGCCAGACATTTGGTCTTGAACGGACCTGCCGCCATGGTCTTCATGTCGCACTGCTGAAACAACTACGGTCGCTACACCATGGTCATCGACAGCACGCTGGCCGAGAGGCTCTGTTGTCCTTTTCCATCTCCGTCTTTCTACGAATATCGCTGCGAATCCGGATGTGTTAACGCCGGTCGGGACACTACTGACGCCTCCAAAGGACGCCACATGTTTCAGCTGGCCCGGGTTCACAGTTCCACCCTCCCCGCGCGCCTCCTTTCAAGCTCAAATCAATCGCTAGCGAAACAAAATCGAAAGCCATTGCAAGTCATTGAAAACAATCACCAGCGAACCAAATCAATCGCCAGTTTTTGTCGCCTTTTGGCTGCTCCGCGACACCTCCTGCCGCCGATTTGCCCGTCACGATTCGCATGTCACCAACCACAAGTCCCGAAATCCCCGCGCGCTAGCGTTGCCATTCTCCCCGTGTTACTTTTTCGATGGCACCCGGCGCTTACGCCCACGGGAGAGTTTAAAGTATGACCGGCTCGAGTTTCTGCAATCGGTTGGCACAACTCACTGTATTTCTGATGTTTGTAGCCGCGGGCGCCTCGGTTCAAGCGAGTCCCCAGGCCACCACTCCGTCAACTTCGCAACCCGCGGCGGCAACCGCAACACCGCCGGCGCCAGCCGCTCCGACGCGGGCGAACGCTTTGCGCGGCGCCTACGGTCCATACCGCGTAAACAACGATCTGCTCTCCTACCACCTGGATGTGCGCGTCGATCCGGAGAAGCAAACCATCAGCGGCAAGAACTCCATTCGCTTCAAGATGCTTCAGGACGGAACGCGCATCCAGCTCGACCTGCATCCCGCTCTCGACATAGACAAAATTCTTCTCGGCGCGGCTCCGCTCCGATACGTCCGCGATTCCGGCGCAGTGTTTGTGGACTTCCCGGACACGTTGCACGCCGGGCAGGAATACACGATTGATTTTTATTACTCCGGACATCCGCTGCAGACGGCCCGCTTCGGCGGTTTCACGTTCGGCAAAGATCCTGCCGGCCGTCCGTGGATTTACACCGCATGCGAGGACATTGGCGCGAGTGTCTGGTGGCCGAACAAAGATCAGTGGCGCGATGAAGTCGAGAACATGCAGATCAGCGTCGCGATTCCCAACGGCCTCGTGGATGTCTCGAATGGAAAATTCATGGGCAAGACCGATCTGGGCGACGGCTACACGCGCTGGGACTGGCTGGTGCAATATCCCATCAACAATTACGACGTATCGCTCAACATCGGCAACTACGTGCACTTTTCCGATCATCTGGGCGACCTGCCGCTGGATTTCTACGTGCTGCCCGAAGATCTGGACAAAGCGAAAAAACAATTCGTGCAGGCCAAAGGCATGATCGAGGCCTACCAACATTATTTTGGCGAGTATCCCTTCCAGAAGGACGGCTACAAGCTCATCGAAGTGCCCTACTCCGGCATGGAGCATCAGAGCGCGGTCACCTACGGCAATCACTTCAGCAACGGATACCTGGGCCGCGACTGGACCGGCGTGGGTGTCAGCCCGAAATTCGATTTCATCATCATCCACGAAAGCGGGCACGAGTGGTTTGGCAACAGTGTCTCGGCCGCGGACCGCTCGGACATGTGGATCCACGAAGGCTGGACCACGTATCTGGAAGTTCTCTACGTCGAATACACTTTCGGGCACGAAGACGCGATCAAGTACGTCAACGGTTACAGGTCAAAGGTGCAGAACCGGGAGCCGATCATTGCCGAGCGCGGCATCGCCGCCACGCCGCCGCAGGACATGTATTTCAAGGGTGCGCTTTTCTTGAATACCCTGCGCAGCGTGGTGAACGATGATGCGCGCTGGTTCGCGTTGATCCACGATTTTTACCAACATTTTAAATATCAGAACATCATGACCGAAGATGTGGTGGCATATTTCAACCAGCAGACCGGAATGGATCTAACGCCACTGTTCGATCAGTATCTGCGCCACACCGCAATTCCCACGCTCGAGCTGAAATTCAACGAAGCGGACGGCACGGTGGACTATCGCTGGCAAGCGGACGAACCCGATTTCGCCATGCCCATTCGCGTGGGAAAGAAAACCGACTGGCAAATTATTCAGCCCACAACTTACTGGCAGACGCTGAAGACCCCGCTGAAGAAAAACGAATTCGACGTGGCCACCGATCTATATTTCGTCAACGTCTCGAAAGAATAGCTTCGGTTGCTTGGGCAGAAACGCGCGCCGGCCGAGCGTTTGAATTGGTTTAGGTAGGGGCCAGCTTTAGCTGGGCGCGGTTGCAGTCACCTTTGACTTTGTAGCGGCCGGTTCGGTTTCATCGAACCGGGCAGCCGTTGGCTTTGGTTTCGCTGCGTTCTCCGCGCGCCTCTGCGCTAATCCTTCGTCGTTACCACTGCCGTCGCGCGTGCGAGGAAACCAAAATCAGTGTCCGAGAAACTTTTCCAGCTTGTTTAACTCCGCGTCCGCTTGCTCCATGTATTTCTGTGCATTCTGCACATCGCCATGTTGCAGCGCGCGTTGCGCTAGCCCCAGCTCGTTGCTTGCGTTCTGCTGCGATGCAGCGACGTCCGCGCCGGGCTGCTGCGGCAATGCCGCGATGCGTGCGTTCGCCTTGTTGTCGCGCGCCTCAAGCTCGTCGAACTCCTCGTGCTCCAATGCCGCGAGCTGCGCGAGGGAAGCCACGGTCTTCCGCGTGGACTGCTCCGCTGCGTGACGGTCCGGTTGCGCGGGAGTCGCAGGTTGCGCCGCGGGAACTGGCTGCTGAGCCACGCTGGGCTGTGGCGTGCTCGGTTGCAGCGCGACTGGCTGCGTCACAGCCTGCTGCGGCATGCCCTGTTGCGGCGGCGAAGGATTCTTCGCGACCGGTGGCGGAGGCGAGCGCCGTTTCGCGCTCGCATCAATCGCCGGTTTGCTGGGAGCTGAGTCTGCTGCGGGGACAGCCGGCGTTCTAGACACGACCGACGCAGGCGTCGCATCCGCTGAAGGCGTCGCGGCAGCGGGCGCAGGATTGTCCGCAGGCGCAGTTGCGGAGCTATCCGACGGGCGCGAATCCATCCAGCGCTTCGCGCCGAACGCCGCAGCAACCAACACCAAGATCACGGCTACTGCGCTGAGAGCCAGGTACAGCCCACGACGATTGCCGGCGCTCGCTTGCGCCACCGCCGGTGCAGCCGCTGCCATCGCAACCTGCGGTGGCGGATATTGATGTGCCGAACCAGAGAGCGGAATCGTCGGCGCCAGCGGCACCGACGATGGAGTAGGCGAGAACGGCGGCGCCGCAACGGGCTGCGCTGTAATAGGACGAGCCGTAACCGGACGCGCCGTGATTGGCTGCTGCGCGACGGGCCGCGCGGTCACCGAACGCGGAGTGCTCGGCCGCACAGGATAAGGTGTCTGCTGCGCCGACATGTCGAGCGTTGACTCCGGAATCTCCGGCGCAAACGGAGTCGGTTCACCGAGCACCGGTGCGACGCTGCGCAGGGCGCCGCGCATCGCGTCGGCGGTCTGGAAACGCTGCGCGGGATTCTTGGCCATCGCCATCAGGATCAGCTGGTTCAGCCCGGGCGGAACATCCAGCTTCAAGTCAATCGGCGGCGTCGGCGGCACTTGCAGATGCGCTTGCATCACTTCGAAGTTGTTGTCGCTCACGTAGGGGCGCTGGCCGGTGATGGTCTCATACAATGAGACGCCCACGGAATAAAGGTCGGAGCGACCGTCGAGAGGTTCGCAGCGAACTTGTTCGGGTGACATGTAGGCGACGGAGCCGAGCGTCGTGCCGGTCATCGTGAGGCCCATATCGTTGCCGGAGCGCGCGATGCCGAAGTCCATCAACTTAACGACGCCGTAGGGAGCGAGCATGATGTTGGCGGGCTTGATGTCGCGATGCACGATTCTTTGCGAGTGCGCGCAGGAGAGCGCGGCGAGCACTTGGTCGAAGCACGCGAGCGCGTCCGCGTAGCGCATGTCACCTTGTTGCAGGCGGGAGGCGAGCGTGGTGCCTTCGACGTACTCCATGATCATCACCAGTTGATTGCCGATGGTAAGCGCGGTGCGCAGCTCTGCGATATTGGGATGATGCAGGCTGGCGAGAACTTTGATCTCGCGTAAGAAACGGTCCGCGAGTTCCTGCTGCTCGGAAAGATCGGGCAACAGAACCTTCATGGCCTCGACGCGATCGGAAAGCGTATTGCGAACTTTGTAGACCTTCCCCATACCTCCGGCTCCCAGAGTGCCGAGGATGAGATAGTCGCCTTTCCGTGCGCCAGTGACGTCGTCGGTCATTTGGCCTCTGCCGGTCCGAGAGCGATTGCTGGAGAAAGCCCGAAAGCTGCCGACATTCTACGACATTTGCGCCAGAGTGAAAGGGCATGCTGAACAGGAGCGTCGCCTAGCGCTGCTGGATCGGCGAAGCTGGCGAATGGCGAACCTGCGTGATTTTCCGAGCTTGACAGAGGCGCGCGGCGGGCCTATGTTCTTGCACAACAGGCTATCATTCGCACCGGAAGTAGCGGGTAAACTGCCTCTGCAAGGTTTGTGCGTGAGGGCTGGTAAAAGTGCGCCGGTTGTTGTGGTCTTCTCTCACCGCCCGGCAGGGTGTTCTCGGCGGCTCCGGAAGACTGAGTTCAACCTCATAAGGTTGGTAATGCGGCTGCGGTGAATGGCCGATTTCCCAGGCTATATCATCAAGAATGCGGCCAATGCCTGCGACGTGGTGCCAAACTTTTCACGGAACGCCCGGACCGGAATCAGCGGGCGAGCCGGTATTCCTCCCCGGGAATGACGGTTTTTCATATGCTTTTGCGCAATGCGAGGTGGAGGACCATTCCGGCACGAGCCGGCGCGGCGTTCATGTGGAGCAAACCCATCATTCTCTCAGCAGTATGGAATCCTTCAGGCTCGTGGTGGCACAACTGCTGACAAAGGTACGTGCTGCAGTTCGTGCTATCCAGTTCGGTTGATGTCGTGGGGTAACAGGTTGGGGAAGCCTGTACGGGGAAGAAGCCAGGGAATTCTCACAGAGATCATGCGTTCTCGGCGGTAGGGTGACATACAGAATTTCACACGAAGAGGAGAGTTACGATGAAATTAACTCGGCCCGGCTTTAGCATCCTAGCAAAATGGCTCTTGATCCTGAGCCTGGTTACGGTCCCCAGCCTGGCTTGGGGGCAGAAGAACAAGAGTGCCCCAGCGCCCGCGGCACACTCCGCCCCTGCTCCGGCCGCGCATTCAGCGCCTGCCTCACATCCTAGCGGCGGTTCCGGTGGCGCGAGCACCGCGAACCACGGCACAACCACAGCTAACCACGGTACGACGACCACTGCCAACCACGGCACAACCACCACGGCGAATAAGGGAACAACAACCACCGCCAACCACGGTACAACGACTACCACAGCCAACAAGGGTACAACCACCACGGCGAACAAGGGAACGACGACCACCGCCAATAAGACCACAACGTCGACCACTGCCAACAAGGGCACTACGACGGCTAACAAGACGACAACGACGGCTGCTGGCAAGACAACGACCGCAACCGCTAACAAGGGTGCGACGACGACCGCTGCGGGAAAGGGCACGACGACGACCGCGGGGAAAGGCGCGACGACCACGGCTGGCGGCAAGGGCACGACGGCTGCCGCAGGTGGTAAGGGTGCGACGAACACTGCGGGTAAGGGTGGAGCCAGCACGCACGCAGCGACCAAGACTGTGTCGACGAAGAGTGGCAATACGGCGCGCGTTAACGCCAGTGGCCACGTTACTTCTATCAAGACGTCCAAGGGTGCCACGATTACTCACGGAGCGCACGGAACCTCGAGAGTCTCATCGGCGCGTCCCGGTGGCGGCCGGCTGGTCAACACTGGGCGGCACGGAGGCTATGGCGAACGTGGGTACCGGGGACGTGATGGGCACCGCTATATGGGAAGAACCTACTACCGTGGCGGCCGATACTATGCCTATGGATACCGCGGTGGCTACTACCATGGTGGCTACTACTACGGCTACGTCTCGCCTTACTACTACGGTCCGGGATTCTACGGCTGGGCCTACAATCCGTGGGCTGCGCCCGTCGCGTACGGATGGGGCTGGGGGGGAGCGCCGTGGTTCGGATACTACGGTTACTACTTCAATCCCTACCCCGTGTATGCCAGCGCGGCATTGTGGATGACGGACTACGTGATCAGCCAGAACTTGCAAGCTCAGTACGCGGCTCAAGCTGAGGCGAATGCGAACGCAGCGGCGGCGAGTGATTCTGGAACGCAAGACGCCGGGCAGTCAGGCGGAGGGGGAGGCGGAGTCGTACTTACGCCTGAGGTGAAACAGGCGATTGCGGATGAGGTAAAGGCTCAACTCGCGGCCGAGCAGGCCGCCGCAGCGGCACCACAACCCGCGGCAGCGGCAGCACCTGCGGCAGACACGTCGGCTGACGCAAACCCGCCGGAAGAGACGCCTGCGGCGTTGGATCCCAACCACCGGACGTTTATCGTCAGCGACGTGCTCAACGAGACAGGGCCGGATGGACAGGACTGCTCGCTATCCGCGGGAGACGTGGTGACGCGAATTGAAGACACTCCGGACGCGAACAAGAGTGTGAAGGTGCTGGTCAGCGCAAGCCAGAAATCAGATTGCGCTTCGGGATCGCAAGTGTCGGTGGCGGTCGACGATCTGCAGGAAATGCACAACCACTTCCGCGAGCAGCTCGATTCCGGACTCAAGACGCTGGCGGACAACCAAGGGAAGAACGGACTGCCGGCAGCTCCCGACACCAAGACCCGTGCCAACCCGGATGGCCAAGTGAAGCCGGATACGTCGGTGAAGGCTGACTTGGATGCGCAGCAAGCGGATGCGGACAAGGCCGAAGCTGACGTGCAAGCGCAGGCCGGGACCACTGGTCAGGGCAACGACTAAAAGAGCGAAGTTGACGGTCGCGGTGCGAGAATCGCAACACCGTGAAGCGGAAAACGGGATCGGAGCGTCAGTGGTGGAAGCCGCTGACGCTCGCGATTCAGCTTCTTGAGAAGTAAAAAAAGGCAAACACCGGTTTCACAATTTCCGAAAAAAACACCGCAGGGCATGCTACGCCCAAGGAGAAGTTATCAATGAAGGCCAGACTTCCGATTCGGATGCAAATAGCCGTCCTGGCGGTTGCGGGAATTTTTCCATGGTTCACGGCGGGAGCGCAGGGTTCGCTGCAGAGCCAACTGGAAGCGAAGTACCAGATCACGAAACCGACGGACGACAAGAGCGACATCGTCACCGCAGGCTCTGTATTGATTCTGCAGAAAGACAAGCTGCTGATGTATCCCACCTCGACGCAAATACCGCCGCAGAATACTTACAGCGGTGGCAGGCTCTCCGAGGGAGCGTATGGCGTACATCAGAAGCTGCAGGGCTTTGGCAGCATGATCGGACATCCGCCGCCGCAGACCGTGCAGGGTCGGCAATTTGTAACCGGAGAGAAATTTTGGGTGACGGCTATCACACTGCAGGTCGATGGTGTGGTTTTCACATTGTTCAGCGATCCGTATCAAGACGTTCGCTATTACTCGACGCTTAAGTTTATTTATCCTAAGGGCACGAATCCAAGCTCGGATCAGGTGTTGAGCATGGTCGCGGAAGTTTTGAAAGTTGACGCGGACGATTCAAAGAAGTCGGACGACAGCGGCAACCAGCAGCAAGCTGCGGCAGGCGGCGATGCGGCTCAACAGCCCGCAGCGGCGGACGCTCCAGCAGCGGCACCTGCGGAAGCTGCGGCTCCAGCCGCGCCGCCCGCGCCGCCCGCTACGGTGGAGATCGGCCAGACGCCCGACCAAGTGACTGCGATACTGGGCCAGCCGGACAAGATCCTCAACCTGGGTACCAAACAGATTTATGTGTATAAAGATCTTAAGGTCACATTTATGAAAGGCAAGGTTACGGACGCGCAGTAAGCCTTGCGCAAACCCTTTTCGCAATAGCTGAGTCAGTCGCGACTGATCGCGCGGTTCCCGCCGAGCACGCGCGCTCGTTAGGGCTCGTGCTCTTACAGCGGTGAGGCGGCAGGGAGCCGCCTCGGCTGCCTTATGCTGTCGCAGGTCTCCTTCAGTATTGTCCCGCATCGTAAATGAATCCCGTGGCGACGTGGCTGCGCATGAGGCACGAGAACCGCGCGCGAATAAGATGCAAAGCGCAGCCGCAGTGACCCGTAAACCGACTTCGCACCCGGTCTCTGCCAGCGCGATCCGTGCGCGTACTTCTGAAGAATCCTCTAACTGCGGGGGGCGCGCTTCAATTCGTCACCGCCAGCAGAAACCCGGTGCCGGAACAAGAACGTGCGCGAGCATAAAAAAAGGCGGCCCGAAGGGCCGCCTTTTTTGCTCTCCGCTCTTGGTTTGAGTTAGAAGATAAACTTGCCTGTGATCTGCGCGATCCTCTGGTCGGTCGCAGCCTGCGCAAACGCCCCGTAAGGTGATGTTGGTGGTGTCTGCGTCAGCACGGCTTGCCCAAAGATGCTCGCGTTCGTGCTCGGATAGGGCGTGCCAAAATTGGCGTGGTTGAGCCAGTTGTACGCACTGATTCCGAGTTGAAACGTCATCCGTTCCGTGATCGCAAAGTTCTTCCGCACGCTCAAGTCGCCGCCCAGGAAGCCTGGTCCGCGGAACGCATTGCGGCCTACGGGACCGTCGAAGTTCGTGCTGGGAGTGAAATCTGCGATCGTCCAGCATACCAGGTCCGGGCAGTTTCCCGGGTGCGAGAAGTTTCTCTGCGTGAAGGCCGCCGTGGGTTGTAGCATGATTTCAGCTCCGGAAAGATTGTTTCCGGCTAAGCCACCACTTGTTGCGCCGTCAAACATGCTGAACGGGAATCCGGTGCGGAAGAACCACGTGCCCGAAATCATCCAGCCACCGATGGCGGCGTTGACGAGGCGGTTTTCACTCTTGAAGGGCAGCTGATAAAGATAGCTGGCGGACAACTGCTGCCGCGCGTCGTTATCTCCCGAAGCGTAATTCATTCTCAGGTTGTAGGGATCGATCTGCCCCGTACCGCTCGCACCGATGCTGGTGATCACGCTGAAGGGCTCGTCGGGAACATTCGAGATTTCATCCAGTGCGTGTGAGTACGTGTAGTTGAAGCGGCCGCTCAACCCGTGCCACTGGTTTTCCTGGATCGAGAACGTCACGCCGTTGTAGTTCGATACTGCACCGCTGTAGAGATAATTCACGCGGGCGACGCGCGGATCCGGTGCTGCAGCCGGCAGGTTGCCAAAACCGAAGCCGTTTACATCAGGGTTGGTGATCAGTTCGTTGTACCCGTGGTTGCCTACGTAGTTCGCCGAAATCACGGTGTGTGCTCCGAAGGTGTGCTGAATTTCGAAGTTCCACTCCACATACTTCGGGTTTTGTAGATTGCGGCTCACGTCGTTGAGTGTCGGCACCGAAAGGGCGCCCTGCGCGTTGAGACATTGACCCGGGATACCTAGTGCTGCGGTTTGGTAACCGGCATAGTTGCCGCCGCTATTGTAATTCGACAGAAATGCCGCGTTGCACTCCGTCACCAGGCTTACGCCGCTGGTCGGAAATGCGGTGCTGCCCGGTGCGAGCGTGTCGAACGCTACACTTCCTGTCGGCACGTTGAAAAGATTCACCTGCGGGAAGTTTGTGTCGTAGGAGCTCAGAATGCCGCCGGGATAGAGGTCGGTAAACAGACCGACGCCGGCTCGGATTACGGTATTCTGCCCAACTGGAGTCCATGCCACGCCGAGCCTCGGCTCGAACACGACCTTCTCGATGCCGGGAATGATGGTCTTGTTTCCGGTCGGGAACGAGACATCGTAAGGAACGGTCGGATCGTGCGACATATCGATAAACGGAGTAACCGGGAGGCCGGCGCAGTTGTTCTGGCAGACTCCACCGGAGTTCCGGTCGGCCCGGAGCGTCAAGGTAAGCTTCAGCTTGGAATTCACGCGATACTCGTCCTGGAAGTAGAACCCGACGCTGTAGTACGCAACGGGTTGATGATTGTGTACCGCAAAGTTGTAGGCGACGCTGCCGCATACCGGAGACTGCGGGTTGTTCGGATTGCTGCAACCACTCGGCGCGACCGCATCGTTGGCAAAGCCAAACAAGCTTGTGCTGACCGCCGGATACAGGGTCTGTATCGCAGCCGTGTAGTCGCTAATGTCGTCACGGCGGAAGTTGACGCCCATTTTGAATCCGTGATTCCCTCGCGCGACGGACAAGTCATCGACCAGCTGCCATTGCTCCACGTTGCGACCTTGGGGGGATCCGAAGCCCGCTGCAAAACCACCCGGGTTACCAGAGCTCGTTCCGAGGGCGGTCAACGAACCATCGGAAAAGGCCAAGTTGCCTGGGAACAGGGCGAGTGATGGACCTGGAGCCAAGCTTCCGAAAATCGCCGAATACCACAGGTCGGAGAAGATGAAGCTGTTCACCACCGTCGGGCTGAACACGTGGGTGTAGTTCAATTGCCCTTCATCTTGAGGCTGAATGCTGAGGTCGTTGAACACCGGGTTTATCGAGTCGGTGTAGGTGGGCTGAACTCCGCGATCGAACTTGACTCGTCCAAAAATCTTGTCGTTTGGACCCAGGTTGTAGTCCACACGACCGCTCAGCAACCACTCCTTGTTGCCGCTCGATACGGATTGCGTCCAGGACTCGGTGCATTCGCCAGCATTGGCGCCGCCCGGCTGGAAACTGGCGGGTAGTCCAATAATTGCGGTCGTTGCGCCGGTAGCGGGATTGGTTGTAAATGGAAACCCAATGCAGCTTCCGGGTCCCTGCGGACTGGTAGCGCTGAAATTGGTTGCAAGCCCGTTGGGTGTGGCATTGCCTATTCCCGGAGCGCCGTTGTACAACTTGAAGGCGTTGCTGTAAAACGCCTGCGTTGCTGCATCGGCGGGAACATTGCCCTGCACGAAACTCTCAAAAGATGAGGTGGGCGCACTGGGCGTGTGAATTGAACCGAAAATATATCGAATTCCCTCGGTATTCACGAAGAAGTACGCTTTATCCTTCAGAATCGGACCGCCCAAAGACGCCGCCCACTGGTTGTTGTTCTCAAACGGTCGCGGATTGCCGAAGAATTTGTTGACCGGATCGTTCGCGGTGAGTTCACGTCCCGTCCAGTTATACACAGCGTCTCCGTGGAATGCGTTGGTGCCCGACTTGGTCGAGTAGTCAATCTGGGCTCCTGCCTGGCGGCCGTACTGGCCGGTGTAAGCGTTGCTGACCACCGCGACTTCCTGGAGTTCATTGCCGCCGAGCAGCAAGTTGCTCGACCCGGTGTTATTTATGTTCAAGAAGGCGTCGTTATAATCGTTGCCATTGACGGTGAACAGGTTCGCGGTACCGGGCAAGCCGAAGGCACTGAAGTTGCCGTAGCCGCCGCCCGTCGCATTGTTCATGGTTATGCCCGGCGCGGTTTGTGCCACGTAGGTGATGTCGCCGCCAGGGTTAGGGATGTTTTGGATCTGATTGGTGTCAAAGTTCGAAGTAATGTTGGCGTCTTCGGTCTGTAGCAGCGCACCCTGTTCGGTGACGGTCACGGTGTCACTGGTCGCGCCGACGTCCAACTTAATATTCGCGAGCGTGATCTGACCGAGGAGCACTTCGGTGGGCTGCGCCAGTTGCTTGAATCCGGACTGCGACACCGCGAGAGTGTAGCTGCCCGGTTTAAGTAGCGTGAACTGGTAAGTGCCCGTGGTGCTCGATGTGGCGACCAGAACAGTTCCTGTGTCGTTGGACTTCAAACTGATTGTGGCGCCCGAGATGACGGCGCCGGACGAATCGGTTACCGTGCCACTGATAGCGCCCGTGACGGTGCTTTGCGCTGCTACCATACCTGGAGCCAATAGCATCAGGGCCGCGAGCAAGGCGACGAGCCCAAAAGGCTGCTTGTATCTCATATCTCGATCTCCTGTTTCGACGCGATTTGAGGTAGCGGGCTTGCCCTGGCTGAGAGTCACGTGACTTTTCGAAGAATGAAAATTCGCCCACTCCCCGGAAGGACGATTGCAACGATTCTGCCAACCTAGAATGTATTTATATTACTGATAATAGGGCAGTTAATTGAGGCAGGCATGCCGCTCGGTATATGGGTTATCCGAGTTCTAAAATCTAAACCGAAGCATGTATATGGCGTTTCGCATAGAAGCGTTGCGCAAATATGGAATCGCAACGCGAGCCTGCAGTAAGCAGCGGGGGAGCCTCTCCGGTGGCTCCACTGGCGGCCTCGCCGCTCCGCCTGCTACGGTGGTCAGAGACTGGGTGAGGTGACGATGACACTGGGCCAGCCAGACAAGCCCCTGCGGGGTACCAAGCAGCTTTATATACATACAAGCTTTAAAGTAACATTCGTTAACGTTAATGTTACCGACGCGTAATCACCAAAGTGATTAATATGTTCCTCCGCTTGCTGTCTCCGTAGCCTTTTGCTAAGCTCGCGCGTGATGCCTAATAGCGGCGAGCGCCCACGGTTTTTCGCGCAAACGCCTCAGGAGAAATAGAAATGATACGCACAGGAATCTTGCTGATGGCGGCCCTGGTGGTGGCGTTGCCGAGCATTGCGCAGACTAGCGCACCATCGAGTGCAGCTTTGCCGGCTCTGAATATTCCGAGCAGTGTGGGGATTGTTGCGAAGCTCGACACGGATTTGGACGCGAGCAGGAATAAGCCGGGAGACATGGTGCAGGCCGAAACTACCCGGGACGTCAAACCGGGACATGACGTATTACTGAAGAAAGGGTCGGTCTTGAGCGGCCATATTACCCAAGTGCAGACGTTCAGCAACAGTTCCGCTTCGATAATCGTCATCGTTTTCGATCAAGCGGCGCCGAAAGGGGGATCGCCGGCGACACTTAACGTAAAGATTCAAGCGCTGGCCCCTGCGGCCACCGTTTCTACCGATTCGTTGCAGGATGGGCGAGGAATGGCGGCGACGAACATCAACTCAGCAGTTGCGGCTGACAATAGGAACCTAGGCAACGGGGGAGAACTGATGGCCACCAGCGTTGGTGTGTATGGAATACGGGGAATGAGCCTCGCGTCGACGGTAGAAAGCCAGAAGCAGTATTCGGTCGTAAAGTCCGGGGTGAGCGATGTTAAGTTGAAGAAGGGCACACAGTTAGTATTTAAGGCGCCAGAGCAATAGCGAGCGAGCGGCTTGCGTTCGTAGGGCTGCCGATACCTCCAGAATCCTGGGATTTCTCGAACTCACCTGTTTGCGAAGGTGTGTCTGCGAAGTATCCCCGCCATCATCTATGGGCACTAGTGGGCACGCCGGTCGAGGTGTCAGGCCGCATGTTGGCCGGTTGTCTTCACTCGGATGCACAAGATGCGCCTCGCATCCGAGAAATGGAATATCGTACCAATATTCCAAAACACGTATATCACCGGTGCCTCCGAAAACGTGTAACCCTCCTATATTATTCTACGTAAAGCACTTAATATTAATCCTAGGATGGCAATTCCCTTGCGTTAGGAGGGTGGGGATCATTACAGATTTGGCGTCGTTGGTACGTGTCGCGGTAAACATTTACGCCCCAACCAATCAAAGTTAGACGAAACGAGGAGAGAAAAATGCGATTCAAGCAGCCGCTTTGCATCGTTGCACTGCTCGCGTTGTTGCTGCCATTCATGGCCGCCGCGCAAAGCGTGGTGACCGGCGGAATTAGCGGGTCGATCACAGACCAAACTGGCGCAGTAATCGTCGGCGCGAAGATAACGCTGACGGACTCTGCGAGTGGGGAAGCGCAGGCCGTTACGTCGTCCTCCAGCGGCGTTTACGGTTTCTCGCTGTTGAAGCCCGGCCGCTACACCCTGTCAGTGACGCAGCAAGGGTTTAAGACGTCAGCGACGGGTGTAGATGTGGTCTTGGGGCAGATCGTTGCAGTGAACATCAAGTTGGAAACAGGAAGCGTGAGCACGACGGTAGAAGTGACGACGCAAGCCGCGCAGCTGCAGACCGAAGACGCGAACATCACGACGACCTTCGACGCTCGGCAGATGACGGAAACGCCGAACCCCGGCGGCGACGTCACTTACATCGCGAACTCGGCGCCTGGCATTGTGGCGAACAACTCGACGGTTGGCGGCTACGGCAACTTCAGTGCTTTCGGGCTGCCGGCGGATGCGAACCTCTTTACCGTAAACGGGAATGACTACAACGATCCGTTCCTGAACCTGAACAACACCGGCGCCAGCAACCTGCTCCTCGGCGGCAACGAAATGCAAGAAGTCGCAATCGTCGCGAACGGCTACACGGGCCAGTACGGCCGTCAGGCGGGCGCCCAGGTTGACTATTCAACGAAGTCCGGCGGCAACGCTTATCACGGCGACCTGGTTTATTTCTGGACCGGCCGGGAATTGACCGCGAACGACCCGATCAACAAGCTGGGTGAGCGACTCGGCGGCGCACCGAATACGCGCCCGTTCGCCAATAACAACCAGTGGGCGGCAGCTTTCGGCGGTCCTATTAAGAAGGATAAGGCTTTCTTCTTTGTGAACACCGAGGGTATCCGGTACATTTTCGGTTCCGTGCATCAGGTGACGCTGATGACGCCGGCGTTTCAGAGTTATACGCTGGCCAACGTTCCGCAGGACGCCGCGACGCAAGCGTTCTATACGAATGCGTTCTCGCTCTACAACAACTCGCTGGGCATTGGCAAGGCACAGCCGAATCTCGCCAGTGCGACCAATCCAGCCGGGAGCTGCCTCGGATACGCGGTAGGCGCCGGGGGCATAATAAGTGACCCGATTACAGGGGCCATTCTTCCCGCGGCGTTACAGCCCGGCGGAGCCACACCCGGAGCGTGCACGGAGGGTTACACGCAATCCGTTTCGAACGGCAACAAAGAATGGCTGCTGAGCGGACGGGTCGATTATTCCTTCAGCGACAAGGACAAGATTTTCGGTCGCGTAAAGTTCGACCGCGGCGTACAACCCACATACACGGATTCCGTGAATCCAGCATTCAACGACAGCAGTGTTCAGCCCCAGGACGAAGGGCAGCTGAATTATACGCACCTGTTCAGCCCGAACGTGGTGAACAACTTCATCGGATCGGTGCTGTACTACGCGGCGATCTTCGGCAACCCGGATCCGACGGCGGCTCTGGCCTTGTTTCCTGGCAACATCGCCTTCGTTGATGGTTCCGCTACGACTGCGCTCGGCACCGGTTCGGGAAACCCCGGCGGCTTTGCGGCCGGCTTCGAATACCCTCAAGGGCGCCACGTAACGCAGTGGCAGATTATTGACGACCTCTCCGTCACCAAGGGAGATCATTCCTTCAAGATGGGAGTAAACTTCCGCCGGGACGACGTGAGCGACTATGCCTCTGAAACCCTGACGCAGTATCCTGCAATCAACACCACGCTACTGGGCTTCGCCAACGACCAGGTTTTCTTGCCGTCCAATGCAGCCAACAGCTTCCCTGGCGGCGGTAACGTGTTGTACAACTTCACCGCCACACCGCGTCAACCACTTGCCTTCTACAGCTTTGGCTTGTACTTCCAGGATGAATATCGGGTGAATTCGAAGCTGAAACTCACCATGACCCTGCGTGCGGATCGCAATTCTGGCGGCGTTTGTCAGCATAATTGCGCCACGCTGCCGATTTCGCCGTTCAACGAAACGCCACATGGCGCGGATGTCCCGTACAATGCGGCGTTCCCGGGTGGTACTTTCCAGACGGGTTTGAAGCAGATTCTGCCAGACGTCGAGGCGGTTGTATTCGAACCCCGCTTCGGTTTTGCCTGGAGCCCAATCGGTGACAAGACTGTCATCCGCGGCGGGGTTGGTCTCTTCACCGACCTTTATCCCGGTGAAATTCTGGGCAACTACACAACGAACTTCCCAGTGGTGAATCCGTGGAACGTGGGGGCGGGCACTCTGGCGTTTGACCTGCAGCCGAGTTCGTCAACGGCCTTCCCCACTAGCGGCGTTAACGTCGCGCAATCTTGCAACAGCGTTTTCGCTTCGAACTTCACTACCGGTGGAAACCTGAATACCTACGCGACTGCCGCGAATGGAATCAACGGCAAGTGCGTTAACCCGAATACGGGCAATCTGATCGTTCCCAACGTGGCTGATACCGCGGGCAAGGTTTTGAACCCGAAGTACCTTGAATGGAACTTCGAGATTCAGCGCGCTCTTACTCGCACCACCTCTGTGTCCATCAATTACGTGGGCAATCACGGTTTTGACGAGTTGATGGAGAACCCCTTCCTGAACTCCTTCTGCGACCCGGTTAACTGCATCGGTGCGGGCTTCACCAATTCTGGTCTGCCGTCTACTGCGCCCGACCCACGCGTTGGCACCGTGACGCAGCTGACGAACGCCGGCCACTCCAATTACAACGGAATCACCGTGTCGATCATGGAGAACGACTGGCACGGGCTTTCGGGACGCTTCAATTATTCCTACTCCCACTCGCTCGATGCCAACTCGAATGGTGGCATCAACCCGTTCAGCGTCATTAACAGCGTTCTCAACCAGGTCAATCCGTTCAACCCCAATGCCGGCTACTCCTCGTCGGACAACGACATCCGCCACAACATCAGCGCGAATTACATTTATGCGCTGCCGTTCAAGTCGGAAAATCGTATTACCAATCTGGCCGTTGCTGGTTGGCAGATTTCGGGCAACGTCTTCTTCCACACGGGCTTCCCGTTCAGCATTCTCGATGGGGCCACGTTGGGAGGATTCGAATCCGCCGACAACCTGCAGGGTGCAACAATCATCGGGCAACCGGCCTCGACATTCACACAGCGCAATTTCTCGAACAGCAGCCCCTGCGCGGCTTCCTTGGCGGGCCCGCCATTCTCTCCTTGTTTCGGAACTGGTAACAACGTCCTTGCCCCTTCGACCAACTTCACGAACAGCGTGGTTGGGCGGAACGCGTTCATCGGACCGGGCTTCTTCGGAATGGATTTCAGCCTCCGCAAGACGTTCGATTTGACCGAGCGCTTCAAGTTCCAAATCGGCTTCAACGCCTATAACGTACTGAACCACCTGAACTATGGCACGGCGTCCGCGAACACCAGCGGCGCAATCGGTCCGTTCGGTAGCACCATCTTCACGGCGACCATGCCGACGTCTCCTTATGGGGCGTTCGCAGCGGCAGCGACGGACCAGAGGATTTGCCAGATTCAGGGCAAGCTAATCTTCTAACCTCCCTTTCGGGAGTTAGCAGCAAAAAGGGCGACACTTCGGAGTCGCCCTTTTTTATTGGTACGCCGAGCACGTTCGATAGTCTGGAGGTAAAAGTCCTCTTCACAACCTGATAGAGGTGAAGTGATAGCGAAGCGCAAGGGCGTCGCCGCGAGGCGGGGTCTGAAGGAAGTGTGGAGCAAAAGCGCGAGCCAATGTACAAGAACCGAATCTGAGGCGTGAGTGTCGGGCGAGCGGGCCCGTGATCGCGAAGCCCATATCTATCAAGGACGCAAAGCGTAAATTCGGTGGTTGCGCGCGGAAAGTGGTCGAACTTATCTCGGGAGATCTGCTGCACGTCATGAATTCGTGACTGAGAGTGGAGCAATTCACCCTGATCCAGCAGCAGAAGTCAGCAGTGGGCGTAGTACTCATGCCAGTGAGGAAGGCCCAAACAGTGAGAGCGAGTAGTAGAACGTAGAACTCGCGGGTGGCACTGCGCCAGCCAATCAGCTTCGGCTGAGCTTTACAGGTTCAGCAGACGGTGAAGCCGAAACGGAAACCTGCAGAGTGGCGAAGCCCTTGTGGCGAACGACGACTCGAACCTCCGGCCTGTAAAGGCTCAACTTGCTGAACCGCCGTATGCGGACCCGCCTATACCGTGGTGTGGGAGGGGCGAGCAGGTGACTGCTCCCCCTATCCCGATCGACTGGCACACTTCGCGGCTGGTCTGCGGCTTCGCTATAATCCGTGTGGGATGCGATTGCCGGGCGACGTAGGAGCTTCGGTGATTGAGTGGAAGGCGAGGAGCCAGAGGTGAATCGTAGCGGCCGTCTAAGCTCGGCTACTTAGTTGGCGAGTCACCCGTCGAAGGTGGCTTTGCGTCTCCAAACTTCTGTGCGACCTGGGTGCGGAGCTCTTTCGCGCGCAGGCCAGCCGCACTATCGGGATCGAGCTTGATGTAGGCGTCGAGATCCAGCAGAAGCGCGGAGTAATTCTTTTCGTTTAGATGCACGTTCGAAAGCAGGCGATAAACAATCGGGGAAGCCGGAGCGAGTGAGCGGGCCTGCTCGGCGGCTTTCCCAGCGCCGGCGAAATTTTTCTGATTGAGCAAGACCCGACCCAGCTCGTAGTATCCCAGCCAGAAGTTGGGGTTCAATTCGATCCCGTGGCGGATGTCTTTTTCGCCTTCGGCGGAATCTCCCTTATTTACCAGCAGAGCGCCAAGGCCGACCGCGGCCTCACCGTATTTGTCGCTGCTGATATCAAGTGACTGGCGAAAGGCCCTTTCCGCGTCAGCAGAGTTGCCCAGCGACACGTAGGCCATCGCGGCCTGGTAATACGCTTCGTAGTAGCCGGGAGCGATGGAAATCGCTTGCTGCAGGTCTTGCAGGCCGCCCTGAGCATTTTTGTCCTGGTAGATCTTTTTCTCGCCCGACGCGACCAAGTCGCGAGCCTTCTGCGGCATGGACATCTCGTGTGTCGAGACTCTCGATGCGGGGGCCGGCGCAGGGGAATTGCTGGGAAGAGGCTTGAGGAATACGGACATGCCACGGTCGGACCCAAAGCTCAGGTCCAGATGGACGTCCTGTGATTGAAAACCGTTAGCGCTGACCGAGAGGATATACGTGTTGCGATTAATGCCTCGAAAGAAAAATTCTCCCGAGTCATTTGCGATCGTTTCCGCCACCCGATTGCCGCCGCTGTCGCACAAGCGAACAGCGGCTTGAGAAACCCGTTGATTGTGGGAATCGGAAAAAACAGTGCCGGTCACGCTGACGGTGTTGGTGTCGCCTGCGATCCCGCGCTGTGCCAACGCGTGATGAGGGAGCAGCGCAAAACAGCAAAGACCGAGAGCGAATGGAGCGAGTCGCGTCATAGGACTCTTCACCCAGCTAATTGAGGCGAATCATACCACTTTAAAGCAGCGTCGGCGGATGATTTTGAAGTTGCGGCGAGGATTCCGCGGGCGACTCGCGGGAATTGCGCGGAGCAAGGATCGCAACGTCTAGGGTGCCGCGTTATCGCTGGACGAGGTCCTTCAGGGCTGGGGCGAAGGGTGCGTGCGCGATGCCGTTTTCCGTGATTATGGCGGTGATGTAGCGGTGGGGGGTTACGTCGAAGGCGATGTGGGCGGCGCGGACGTCTGGGGCGGTGCGGATGCCCGCTGCGTGCGTAACTTCTGCTGGGGAGCGCTCTTCGATGGGGATTTGGTCGCCGGTGGGGAGCGAGAGATCGATGGTGGAGATGGGGGCGGCGACGTAGAACGGAATGTCATTTTCTTTGGCCAGGACGGCGATACCGTAGGTGCCGATTTTGTTGGCGGTGTCGCCGTTGGCGGCGATGCGGTCGGCGCCGACTACGACGGCCCCGACGCCGCCGGTGCGGAGGAAATGGCCGACCATGTTGTCGGTGATTAGTGTGAGCGGGATGCCATCCTCGTGAAGTTCCCACGCGGTCAGGCGCGAGCCTTGGAGGTACGGGCGCGTTTCGGGAACGAGGACTTCGATCTGGTGGCCTTCTTCAATCGCTACGCGGATCACGCCTAGCGCGGTGCCGATTCCGGCTGTGGCTAGCGCGCCGGCGTTGCATTGAGTCATTACGCGGCCGGATTTGGGCATGAGCGCGGCGCCAAATTTTCCGATGCAGCGATCGCCTGCGCGGCGCTCTTCGTGTACGAGCAGAGCTTCCTGCACCATGGCGGTGCGAATTCCATCCAGGCCGGCTGCGCCATTGCGCGATGCGGCTGGCGCGAGTTCGTCGAAGCGGCGCTTGAAGCGGGCTATCGCCCAGAAAAGATCCACAGCAGTGGGGCGGGTGTGCGCGAGAGTCTCGCAGATGATGGGAAATTCGGCGCGCAAATCCTCGAGCGTTTTGGCTTCGGAATGTTGCACGCCCAGTGCGATGCCCATGGCCGCGGCAACTCCGATGGCCGGAGCGCCGCGAATGATCATCGTCTTAATGGCTTTGGCGACGTCGCGGTAATCCGTGTAGGTGTGATGGACGACTTCTGACGGCAGCTTGAGCTGATCGAGAATCACGACGCCTGCGGGTGTCCACTGAATGGGTTCGACCGTGTGCAACGCTTTCGTCTCCGTTACTGGGGCGCGCTGAGTGCTGCGCACAAATTTCTATTGTAGCTGATTTTCGAGGCTTCTTCGCAGGGTGATTCGGGAGGGGCGATGCGGCATCTTCGCGGCGCTTGCTCCGAGCTGTAGAACTGGAAAGGCTTGGTTGATGAAAAAGGCAGTGGCTGTCGATCAGTGGCGGGTGGCTAGAATCCCCGCGCGCAAGCGCTTTCCGCTGAAGTGGCTGCGTTCACGGCGCGGCGGGGAAATGACGGAAGCCGTGCGAGGCTACGAGAAAACCCAGAAACAGGAATGAATTGTAGCTGACATGCAGCAGGTAGCTGGCGACGACGGTATGCGTCCGGGCGCGGGCGAGGGTGAAGACGATCCCAACGACGACCAGCAGGGCGATTTGGGCCCAGCCGCCCCACAACTGTGATGCGTGCAGCAATCCGAACAACGTGCCCGTGATGAGAACGCTGGCATTGATGCCGAAGCTGCGCGCGACGACGGGATAGATGTAACCGCGGAAGATTGTTTCCTCCAGCACGGGTGCGAGAAGGACGCCAAGTGACATGAGCAGCAGAGCGCTGCGGCGATCTTGAAAAAATTGTTCGATGGGCATTTTGGCGTTGTTCTTGAACGCCGAGGAAGAAATAGTCACCAGGATTGCGAGCATGCAACCGCTGAAAATCAATCCGAGGTAGGCGGCCGCGCGGGGCGTATGGCCGGTTTCCAGGTTACGCCAGCCGACGGTGCGCCAGAAAGGCTTGCGGAAGCTGTGACGCATTTGCGTGGCGAGATAGGCGAGCAAGACAACGGATAACAGCGCTTGATTCAGGATGAGGAAAAGATTTCTATCACCGGCGACATCCTGGACTTGGCGAAAGCTGACGCCCGCAATCGCGAAACCTTTGATGAGAAGCAGACTCACTACGAATGTTCCGGAGATGGCGACGGCGACCAGAAACAGTAAGTCCATCCAGCCCCAGGGGACGCGAAGGTCTTCAGGGAGCAGCGGATCGATTGGGCCCAGATAGCCGGGCGTGATGGAGGCTTCGAGACGGGGGCTGAGAGGTTCCGGCGTTGGCTCTGAGGAGCTCGCGGGGTCTGACTGCGGGGGATTGTTATCGTCGAAGGTCATTCGAGAGCGATGTTGATTATCCTCGTTCACTATACTTCATTCGGCGCCGGGCGAAAAATTGCCGGCGCCTGGTTTCAAGAACAGGACGCACGGTCGCTGCGTGACCGCGGCGGGCGGGTCTGAGACCCGCGCCCCTACGGAAGACTCGCGCGAGGTCTGCAGCATTGGCTTGGCATGCAGCGCCCCGAACTACTGCTCGTTAACGGACTTTTTGTTTGCGCCGTTTGCGCTGGTGCCGTTGCCGTTCAGGGCGCGGGCTAGAATTTGTCCGGTGTAGGATTTTTTCACGCGGGCAACTTGTTCGGGCGAACCTTGGGCTACGATACGGCCGCCTTCTTCGCCGCCTTCGGGGCCGAGATCGATGATCCAGTCGGCTTGTTTGATGACGTCAAGATTGTGTTCGATGATCAGGACCGTGTTGCCGAGAGTGACGAGGCGGTTGAGGACGTCGAGAAGTTTTTTGACGTCGTCAAAATGGAGGCCGGTGGTGGGCTCGTCGAGAATGTAGAGCGTGCGGCCGGTCTGGCGCTTGGAAAGTTCGCGCGCGAGCTTGGTGCGTTGGGCTTCGCCGCCGGAAATTGTGGTGGCGGATTGTCCGAGCTGCACGTAGCCGAGACCGACGTCCACCAGAGTTTGGAGTTTGATCTGGATGGCGGGGATGTTTTCCAGGACTTTGAGAGCTTCTTCGATGGGGAGATCGAGAAGATCGGAAATGGAGAGGCCTTTGTAACGCACGGCAAGAGTTTCGGCGTTGTAGCGCTTGCCGCGGCAGACTTCGCAGGTGACGTAGACGTCGGGTAGGAAATTCATTTCGATGCGGCGCTGGCCGTCGCCCTGGCAGGCTTCGCAGCGTCCGCCTTTTACATTGAAGCTGAAACGGCCGGGTCGATAGCCGCGTTCGCGAGATTCCGGAAGCATGGCGTAAAGCTCGCGAATGGGCGCGAAAACGCCGGTATAGGTGGCGGGATTGGAGCGCGGCGTGCGGCCGATGGGCGCCTGGTCAATCTGAACGACTTTATCGATGTGTTCGATGCCGGTGATGGCGCGATGCGCGCCGGGCTTTTCCATGGAGCGATAGAGTTTCGCGGCGAGGGCGCGATAGAGAATGTCGTTGATGAGCGTGGATTTTCCGGAGCCGGAGACTCCGGTGACGACGGTCATTAGGCCTAGCGGCAGAGTGACGTCAATATTTTTCAGGTTGTGGCCATGAGCGCCGAGGATGGCGATCGATTTTCCGTTGGGGCTGCGGCGGGTTTCGGGGACGGCGATTTTTACTTTGCCCGAGAGGTATTGGCCGGTGAGTGACCCCGGATTGGCGGCGATTTCGGCGGGCGCGCCTGCGGCGACTAGGTATCCGCCCGCTTTTCCGGCGCCGGGGCCCAGATCCACGACGTAATTGGCGCGACGGATGGTTTCCTCGTCGTGCTCGACGACGAGAACCGTGTTGCCCAGGTCGCGCAAGGTTTCTAGCGTATTGAGCAGGCGGCCATTGTCGCGAGCGTGCAAGCCGATGGACGGCTCATCCAGCACGTAGAGCACGCCGCGCAGGCGCGAGCCGATTTGAGTGGCGAGGCGGATGCGCTGGGCTTCACCGCCGGAAAGCGTAGCGGCCGAACGGTCGAGGGTGAGGTAGCCGAGGCCGACGTTGAGAAGAAATTCCAGACGCTCGGCGATTTCGGTGAGCGGGCGTCCGGCAATTTTGTGCTGGCGCAGGGTGAGCTTGGCGCGGATTTTATCTACTGCGGCGCGCGCGGCTGTAAGCGGCAGTTCGGTGAAATCGGCGATGGAGAGACCCGCGATTTTCACGGCGAGGCTTTCGGGACGCAAGCGGCGCTCGTTGCACGCGGTGCAGGGAGCAGGCGACATGTACTGCGTAAGCCATTCGCGGTAATTGTCGGATTTCGATTCTTCGAGATTGGATTCCAGATGCGCTAGGAGGCCCGGAAAGTTGAGTTCCTTGGTGTTCTTGCCGTCGGCGGGATTGCCCTGGAGAATCAAGTTCTGCGTTTTGCGCGAAAGTTGTTCGAAGGGCGTGTCCAGATCGAATTTGTAGGCCGCAGCGGCCAGACGCATGGTGCGCTGCAGATACGTCGAGCCCGAACCGGGGCCGAGGCCGCCTTCGAAGAGCGGCTTGGTCCAATCCACAATTACTTTGGAAGGATCGAAATCGTATTTCGAGCCTAGGCCGTGGCATTCCGGGCAAGCGCCGTAGGGCGAATTGAAGCTGAAGGAACGCGGCTCGAGTTGCGGAACGGAAATGCCGCAATCGGGGCAAGCGAGTTTCTCGGAATAGACGTGCTCCTCTCCACCAACGACGACGATGGTAACGAGCCCTCCGGTGAGCTTCAGCGCGGTTTCAACGGACTGCTCGAGGCGTTGCGCGATGCCATTTTTCAGCAGCAGGCGATCCACTACGATTTCGATGGTGTGATTCTTGCGGCGGTCGAGCGGAATGGGCTCGTCGAGATTGACGAGGTCGCCATCCACACGAGCGCGAACGTAGCCTTCCTTGGCATATTTCTCGAGTTCCTTTTTGTATTCACCTTTGCGGCCGCGAACTACCGGGGCGAGAACCATGATGCGGTCGTCGGGTTTCAATGCCAGCACCGACTGCACAATTTGTTCGGTGGATTGGCGCGTGATGGGCTTGCCGCAATTGGGGCAGTGCGGTGAGCCAATGGCGCTGTAAACCACGCGCAGGTAATCGTAAATTTCGGTGATGGTGCCGACGGTCGAGCGCGGTGAGCGCGTGGTAGTTTTTTGTTCGATGGCGATGGAAGGCGAAAGACCTTCGACGGAATCGACGTCAGGGCGTTCCATCTGGTCGAGAAATTGACGAGCGTAGGCAGAGAGAGATTCGACGTAGCGGCGCTGACCTTCGGCGTAGAGAGTGTCAAAAGCGAGCGAGGATTTGCCGGAACCGGAAAGCCCTGTAATGACCGTGAGCGTATTGCGGGGTATTTCCAGATGGATATTCTTCAGGTTGTGCTGCCGGGCGCCCCGGATAACGATTTTTTTCAGGCCCATGTTGGGATGGGATGCTCCCTACAGGATGCAACGTCATACACTGGGTAAAATGCGCCCAGTGTAATCTACTAACATAGCAAGCTGGCAACGGTTCGGTCAAGGAGCAGCGCGCGTACGAAAATAAATCGAACTCAATTAGAGATGACGGTGACGAGGGGGGAAATTTTGCCCTGGAGCTTGGATTTTTTACTTGGGGGCGAAAGTCGGAAAGGCTGTGTTTTCAATAGGATGAGTTTGGTTCCCGGCGTGCGATGGGTATGGACGTCAGAGGGAAGGAAAGCCGAGGATCCCTTTAGGGGATTGAGGGCTGGGCCGGCTTCCTTCCCTCGGCCTCTCCCGTCATATTCATATTTTTCATACGGGCCTAAAACGGCGGGGGCGTCTTCATTCTGCTGGTGCTGCTTGCTCACCGCGTTTTCGCTAACCTGCGTAATCCAGTCGATATAAAAATGCGTGGGAAGAAAAATTCCAATCCCGTTTACAATCTAGGGACGGCTGGGGCGTGGTCCAATTGGTAGGACACCTCACTGTTAATGAGGACGGTGTTGGTTCGAGTCCAACCGCCCCAGCCAACCTTTCCGTCTGAAAGAAAAGGCCTTCCATCGCCTGTTCGCACGGTGTGCCCCGTGTGTACCTCACTGGATGAAATTTCTTATCCGAGCTCGGCTTGGGGATGAACGTCCTTTATCATTCGGAATCGCGATAAAGAGGTACCCCTCGGGAAGGCGAGACCGTAGCGGAGTGGTGAGCACTTGGGCGAGAGTCGAAATCCCGTTCTTGCAGTCGCATTGGCAAACACGAGCCGACTTCTCCGGACGAATACGCACCATGGAACCCGCATACCTTCCGATTAGCCATCCGGACAGCATGACCTGTAGGGTTATTAGTCGCTGACCATTGCGGAGCCGGCGAGTCGACGCACTTTGATGTCCCGCATCGGCGGTTGACCGAAGAAGCGTTTATACTCGCGGTTGAACTGACTCGCACTCTCATAGCCGACCTCGAACGCGGCGCTCGCGGCATCGAGCCCTTCCACCAGCATTCGTTCTCGCGCGGCAACTAATCGAAGCTGTTTCTGATATTGCAGTGGGCTCATCGCCGTCAACGCGCGGAAGTGATGATGAAGAGTTGACATTCCCATGCGCGCAACTCCTGCGAGGTCCTCGACACGCAAAGGTTTCGTGTAATTGGCTATGAGCCAGGCGATCGCCCTCGCTGTTCTGTGACTCTGATCGCCCAGCGTCGCGATCGCGCGCAACCGCTCTCCGAGAGGTCCTCGGAGTAAGCGGTACACGATCTCACGTTGGATCAGGTTGCTAAGGAACGGGATGTCCTCTGGAGCGTCAAGAAGGTCCATAAGCCGACAATAGGGCTTTAGCAGATCGACGGACGTTTTCCCAATCGCGATGCCGCGAGCTGGGGATGAACTATCAGGTGCATGGAACTCCTCATGGCTGAGAATTTCCCGGACTACTGCCATATCGAGTTTTAGCAGCAACGACAGCAAGGGCACGTCCTCGCTTGCTGCGACGATTTGGCTGACGACTGGCACGTCAATGGAGCTCAGGACGAATGTCGATTCGTCGCATAGGTAAGTGGTTCCGGCGAGGGTTATGCGCTTTCGCCCTTGAACGAAGACGTTGAGGCTGGGCTCATACATTGCGGGATAGCAAGGACTCGGTGCCGTTCGCCGGTACAGGGTGAGGCCTCGTATCGCGGTTGCATGCGCTCCTGCCTTCGGGGCGTGGGCGGCAATCTTGCGCCGCAGTTCTTGCCTGAACTCAGCTACGCGTGGGGAGTGCTCTTTGTTTGTAATCCTCTGATTTCGCGCGTGTAGCACGATGTGCTCCTTCGTGGATCAAGAATAGCGCTGAATCGCCAATCGATCGGCACGAAATCGTGAACAGCGACAGGAATAGGCAATGAATCGGAAGGATCAGAATACCGCTTCCACGGCGCTCGGCCTTAGCCTTGAGATGAGAGAAACACCGCGAAGGAGAAACAATGCAGAAACGCAAACTTGGAAACGGCAACCTGGAAGTATCAGCGATCGGACTCGGCTGCATGGGAATGAGTTTTAACTTAGGTCCCGCCATGGACAAGAAGGACGGGATCTCGCTGATTCGAGCGGCAGTCGAACGCGGTGTCACATTCTTTGACACCGCAGAAGCGTACGGTCCATTCACGAACGAAGAGCTAGTCGGCGAAGCTCTTGCTCCGTTCCGCGATCAGGTGGTGATCGCAACGAAGTTCGGCTGGGAGCCGAACTCTAACGACGGAGGCAAGTGGAACAGCTTAAATAGTCGCCCTGAGCACATCAAGAAGGTCGCGGAGGCGTCGCTGAAGCGGCTCAAGGTGGATGCGATCGATCTGTTTTACCAACATCGTGTCGATCTAAACGTGCCGATCGAAGAAGTCGCCGGAGCGGTGAAGCAACTCATCCAGCAAGGTAAGGTTAAGCACTTCGGCCTGTCTGAAGCAGGAGCGCAGACGATCCGTCGCGCACACGCGGTTCAGCCGGTCACCGCACTTCAGAGCGAGTACTCGCTCTGGTGGAGGCAGCCGGAAGAATTGGTGTTGCCGACGCTGGAAGAACTCGGGATCGGATTCGTTCCATTTGCTCCGCTTGGTAAGGGTTTTCTGACAGGCAAGATCAACGAAGATACGAAGTTCGATAACACGGATTTCCGCAACACCATCCCACGCTTTAACCCGGAGAACCGTAAAGCTAACCAGGCGTTGGTTGATCTGCTCAGCAAATTCGCGGAAAACAGGAAGGTGACACCTGCTCAGCTCGCGCTTGCCTGGTTGCTTGCCAAGAAGCCGTGGATCGTTCCGATTCCAGGCACAACCAAGCTGCATCGCCTGGAAGAAAACCTCGGAGCGGCGAACGTCGACCTTACACCTGAAGACCTCCGTGCCATCGAAAGTGCCTCCTCGAACATCAGGATCGAAGGGGCTAGGTATCCGGAATGGGCTGAGCAGACGACCGGAAGGTGAGTGGCGTTTCGGGTGAACTCGTAGAAAGGAGAGAACAATCCCTGATGTGATCGCGAAGCTATAGCCATGACCGTAGGATTGCTGGCGAGAAGCCGACCTGACATTACTCATCGCAGTAAGCCAGCATTCAGATCACTTCGCGATGAAGCTCTTACGAAGTTTGGCGAATTCATCGGCGCCGGGAGTTTTCCTTCTGTGATTCGCCCCCTACTTGCGCGAAGCCGCTCCCGGATTGGCTCGCAGAGGGGCTATATCTCTTCTCCCGCGGAGAGAAACGTTTTCAGATTCTGGACAAGCGCACCCGAAAACCCGTGCGTAGACTCGAAGTGCGAAATGCGAAAGGGCAGATCCTTACGGCGAAGGATCTGGAACTGGTTCCTGTTTCAAATTGAACGGACGTTTACGGCGTCAACGAAACGCGGGTTTGTACCGACAAGCGCGCATTTCGTCGGTGCTTGATTTCCTGACGAGATGCCGACTTCCCGATATCGATGACCCCTGACGGAGTGAGCGTTCTGAGGAGCCGCGCCCCGGTATACCCGATGCACAACGAGGAGGTCGGATGGATCGAGGTGAAAGAGTCGGGTTCTTTACTTATTCTTCAGCGCACGCCTGGTCGTTCTCTGCGCAGCACGTTTCTTTCCTTGCTCTTCGTCCCTTGACTGGATGGCATGCGCGTTGACGATTGCCCGAATTAGTCCCGGAAAGCGTTGCTCGAGTTCCACGCAACGCGAGGTGTTGTGGACTTCCACACCGCGACGCTCACC
>Ga0210394_10000129_pt1 | contig 184588 bp, 151 predicted proteins | sample IncBWC12MmetaG_FD_160121 | JGI IMG/M metagenome (GOLD analysis project Ga0210394, IMG submission 160121) | Forest soil microbial communities from Barre Woods Harvard Forest LTER site, Petersham, Massachusetts, United States - Inc-BW-C-12-M | ecosystem: Environmental > Terrestrial > Soil >...
GATCCCAACTGCCGCGACTCGGGACGGCCGAGAGCGGCAGAAATCATACATGCAAGCAGAATCAGACGGCCTCAACAAACGAATAGCTGATTTAGAGCGAGCTATTTTGCGACGGAAAGTAGCTAGGTCCGGTAACTCGCGTTTATACGCACGTATTCCGCAGTGAAATCGCAGGTCCAATAACGCGCCGAAGCGCGGCCGGCGTGGAGATTCACGACGATGTGAACGTTCTTTTCGAGAAGGCGATTGCTGGCGGCGCGCTCGCTGAAATCGAGAGGCTGGCCGCGGCGGAGAACCGGTATGCCAGCCATGAGGATGTCCACGCGATCGGGATCGAATTTTACTCCGGCGCGTCCAGCCGCGGCGAAGATGCGACCCCAGTTTGGATCACCGCCGGCGAAGGCGGTTTTGACAAGCGGAGAAGTAGCAATCGTCTGGCCGATGCGGCGCGCGTCACGTTCGTTCTTTGCACCCCGCACTTCGATTTCGATCACACGCTGTGCGCCTTCGCCGTCGGCAACGATTTGCAATGCCAGGGAATGACAAACTTCCTCGAGAGCTTTCGAGAAGGCTCGATGCGCAGCGGAACCGGCTTTGATTGCGGGTGCTCCCGCGGCGCCGTTGGCGAGAACAAGGAGTGTGTCATTCGTCGAAGTGTCGCCATCGATGCTAATGGCGTTGAAGGTGCGGGTCGTGACATCGCGAAGAGTTTGCTGCAGAAGAGACGGAGCGATATTTGCGTCCGTGACCACGAAGGCGAGTGTGGTGGCCATATTGGGATGAATCATGCCTGCGCCTTTCGAACAGCCGACTAAATGGACGCGCTTGCCGGCCATTTTGAACGACGCGGCCTGGGTTTTTGGACGAGTGTCCGTGGTGCAGATGGCCAGGGAGAGTTCGGCAAACGAACGAGCCGAAGGGCGGCGATTTCTTGTGATGCCGGGGAGCGCGCGGAGGATTTTTTCGACGGGCAGAGGCACGCCAATGACACCCGTGGAGCAGACCGCGACCTCTTCCGGGCGGCAACGGAGATGGCGAGCCGTTTCTTCGACAATTCTTCGGGAGACGGCGTGCCCGGCTGTACCGGTGGCGCAGTTGGCGTTGCCCGCATTGACGATGACTGCGCGCATGCGTCCTTTCGAAGACTTCAGATGCGCCTTGGAGACCAGCACTGGCGCGGCAACAACCAGATTTTGCGTGAAAACGGCTGCGGCGGATGCCGGCACATCACTGGAAATCAGCGCGAGATCGAGAGCGCCGGTTTTTTTCAGTCCGCAGGCAGTCGCGGAAAAACGGAAACCGCGAGGCAAGGATGCTTCGGAGGGAGCTTGCTTCATGGGCGGAGGATCCGCGGGGCGAACGCGAATCTCACGGAAGGGACCTCCGATCCTCCGCGTGATAGGAGGCAGATTCGACGACGTAGACGACAGAGCCGAGACTCATGGTTGCTTCTCCAGTTGTGCGAGATTTTGCTCGAGCTGCCTAATGGCAGCGCGAACAGATTCTTCCGAAGTACCGCCGGGAACCGATTTAGAAGAGATGGCAGCATCGACGGAAAGGCTTTGCAAGAAATCATCTCCGAAAGCAGGCGAGATTTTGCGGAGATCCGCTGCAGAAAGTTGAATCCAGGGTTTGTCCTGCTTCTCCGCTTCGCGCAGTACTTGGCCGACGAAATCATGGGCCTGGCGGAAAGGCACGCCGCGACGGACGAGATAGTCCGCAGCGTCGGTGGCAAGAAGGGCTGGATTGGAAGCGGCGGAACGGAGCCGGGATTCGCGGAATTTTGTCAAGGAAAGGGCGCCGGCGGCAACCGCGAGCATGTCATGGACTTGATCGTGGGCGGCAAAGAGGGCTTCCTTGTCTTCCTGGAGGTCGCGCTGGTAGCTGGTGGGCAGACCCTTCAATGTGGTGAAAAGACTGAACAGGGCAGCGGTAATGCGGCCGGTTTTGCCACGCAAGAGTTCCCAGGAATCAGGATTTTTCTTTTGCGGCATCAGGCTGCTGCCGGTGGAATATTCGTCGGGAACAATGACGTAGGAGAATTCCTGAGATGCGAAAAGGACGAAATCTTCGGCTAGGCGCGAAAGATGCGTGGCGATGCCGGAAAGGGCGAAAAGATAGTCGAGCGCGAAGTCCCGGTCGCTAACAGCATCGAGGCTGTTGGGGGTGATGCGGGAGAAGCCGAGGTCGCGCGCCAAGGCATGGCGGTCGATGGTAAAGGCACAACCGGCTAACGCCCCGGAACCCATGGGGCACGTGTCGGCCGCGATCGAGGCTGCTTGCACGCGCGTGAGGTCGCGAGAGAGAGCTTCGGCGTGAACCATCAGAAAATGAGAGAGAAGGATCGGCTGGGCATGCTGCATGTGAGTCATGCCGGCCATCGGCACTTTCAGGTTGGCTTTGGCCTGAGTGGCGAAGGCGCGGACAAGAGTGATAAGAGCGCGCCGAATTTCTGCAGCAGCGTCGATTACAAAGAGGCGGAAATCGGTGGCCACGAGTTCGTTGCGGCTGCGGCCGGTGTGAAGTTTCCAGCCGAGTGGGCCGAGTTCTTCGACCAGCGCCTTTTCGACGAAGTGGTGGACGTCCTCAGCCGCCGCGGACGCCAGCCACACGGGATCTTGTTCCCCGCGTTCTGCGATTTTGTCCAGCGCGGCAAGGGTTTGCCGGACTTCGGATTCATTTAGGATTTGCACCTGCTGCAAGGCCTTGGCCCAAGCGCGATCGACCGCGATTTCGTAGGGAAGCAGGCGGCAATCGAACGCGAAGGAGTTCTGGAACGCGTCGAAGAGCGCGTCCGGCGCTTTGTCGAAGCGGCCGCCCCAGAGTCGGTCGTCTTTGCGTTCTGTCATAGAGGTTGTCAGAGTCGTGCTCCGTGTTCTATTACCTTCAAGTAGCTGTTGAGACTCTTCGTCGCGAAAAGCGCTCCTCAGGATGACAACGGATTATGGGCCTTGGCCAGCGGATTGCACCGGTTGCTCGCACGCCGAATTCTTGCTGAGATGGGGCACAGCATGCTACGAAAACTAGGCGTTGCCGCTTTTGGCTTTCGGTCGGACTGTGACCGGCAGCGCGAATAGATTGATAAAGCCCTCGGCGTCCTTGGGATTGTAGCGACCCATGGTGAAGCTAGCGAGGTCGGCCCGGTACAAGGAATAGGGTGAGAGGCGTTTCGTGACGTTGAGCGTGGCCTTCGAGAGCTTGAGGCCGACGGAGCCAGTAACGCGCTGTTGCGCGACGTTGAAATAGCCGTCCAAAGCTTCCCGGAGCGGGGAGAACCAAAGGCCGTTGTAAACGAGTTCGGCATAGCGAACGGAAAGCGCCTGGGCAAAGTGCGCGGTTTCGCGATCGAGCGTGAGGCGCTCGAGTTCGCGATGTGCGGTGACAAGAAGAGTGCCTCCGGGAGTCTCGTATGCGCCGCGGGACTTCATGCCGACCAGGCGGTTTTCGACGAGGTCGGTGCGGCCGACGCCGTGCTTGGCGGCGATGTCGTTCAATACGTTGAGAAGGTCGATGGGGCCGAGCTTCGTGCCATTAACGGAAACCGGAGTCCCGGATTCGAAGCCGATTTCGACCTCTTCGGCCTTGTCAGGAGCTTTTTCCGGCGAGGCGATCCATTGCCACATGGCTTCATTCGGAGCATTGGCGGGATCTTCGAGCTCGCCGCCCTCGTGACTAAGGTGCCAGATATTTCGGTCGCGGCTGTAAATGTTCCGCTTGCTCTGCTCCACGGGAACTTTGTGCTTTTCGGCGTAGGCGATGGCGTCTTCGCGCGAATCGATATCCCATTCGCGCCAGGGCGCAATGATTTGAACGCTGGGAGCGATGGCTTTGTAGGCTAATTCGAAGCGGACTTGATCGTTCCCTTTTCCGGTGCAGCCGTGAGCGAGACCATCCGCGCCGAGTTGCAGGGCGAGTTCGGCCTGGCGTTTGCCGATTACGGGACGAGCCATGGAAGTGCCGAGCAGATAGGTGTGCTCGTAGACGGCGCCAGCGCGAAGCGTGGGCCAAATGTAATCGCGGATGAATTCCTCGCGGAGGTCTTCGACATACGCCGTGGAAGCTCCGGTCGCGAGGGCTTTCTTGCGGGCGGCTTCGAGGTCTTCCTGTTGGCCGACGTCGCCGATCATGGCGATTACTTCGCAGCCATAATTCTCGCGCAGCCAGGGGATGATGATGGACGTGTCGAGTCCACCGGAATAAGCTAAGACAACTTTTTTGGGCTTTTGTGCAGTCTGATTCACTCGATTTTCTCTCCTCGATAAGGCGGCGAAATTTCAGGGGTAAAGAGCGTGCAGGATCGCCTTTTGCACGTACATACGATTTTCGGATTGTTGAAGGACGACGGAATACGGAGCGTCGAGAACTTCGTCGGTGACTTCGGCTCCGCGGTGCGCCGGAAGGCAGTGCATGAATACAGCGCCGGAGGCAGCCTGCGCCATGAGATTGCTGTTCACCTGGTAGGGTTGGAAGACCTGGCGGCGAACCTTTTCTTCCGCTTCAAAACCCATACTCGTCCAGGAATCGGTGTAGATGGCTTGGGCGCCGTTCACGGCTTCCCGCGGGTCGGTGAAAAGCTCAATCTTGCCGCGAGTCTCTTTTGCAACGCGCTTGGCGTCGGCGACGACGTCTGCATCGGGCGCATAGTTCGCCGGTGTAGCGATGCGAATGTGAACGCCCAGGCGAGCGCCGAGATACATCAGCGAATGGCAGACGTTATTGCCGTCGCCAACGTAGGCAAGCTTGAACCCTTTCACCGAGCCGAATTTCTCTTCGAGGGTGAAGAAATCGGCCAGCGCCTGGCAGGGATGGAATTTGTCGGAGAGGGCGTTGACGACGGGAATGCCGATATTCGCGGCCATCTCCTCGAGGACGCGCTGTTCGTAGACGCGCGCGACTATTCCTTGGACCCACTGTTCGAGGTTGCGAGCGACGTCCGGGATGGATTCGCGTTCGCCAAGGCGCGCCTGGGTGTGGTCCAGGAAAACCACGAAGCCGCCCATGCTTTGAATGCCAACTTCAAACGTGACGCGGGTACGCAGGGAAGGCTTTTCAAAGATCAGGGCGATATGTTTGTTGCGCAGCACAGAAGCAAAGCGCGAGGGTCGCGCCTTGATCTCCGCGGTGCGCTGTAGAAGATCGCGGGTTTCCGCGGAGCCCCATTCGGCGCCGGTGAGCAGGTCTTTGGCAAGCGAGACCGGGATAGTAAGAGATGCAGCAGTCGAAGCAGTCATTCATTCTTCTCCATAAAAGCAAAAAACTAGACAACCGCCTGGGAGGCGAGGCCGGCGGATGACTCCCGGAGCACACGCGTACCAGGCAAACTCGTGGACGATTTCTTGTTGGCCGCCTCGCTGAATAGCAGCGGATCGAGAACGGCCGAAGCGGAATCGCCGCCAACGATATGCACTTCGCCTACGCCGCCTTCGAGAGCGCGTTTGGCGGCTTCCAGTTTCAGCACCATACCGCCGGAAACAACGCGAGCCTGAACAAGGGTCTCGATTTGTTCGCAGGAAATCGCGGAAATCACGTTTTCGCCATGCAGAACACCGGCGACGTCGGTGAGATAGATAAGGTGGTCCGCCGCAATGAACTCGGCGCAGGCGGCGGCCATGTGATCGGCGTTGATGTTGTAGAGTTCGCCATCGGTGCCCAAGCCGAGGCAGGCGGCCACGGGAAGCAGATTTTCCCGCCAGAGTGATTGGAGGAAGGAAGTGTTGACGCCGGTGAGATAGCCGACGAAACCGAGGCTACCCTCAACGTCGTTGTGGACCAGAGGCGCAGCGGAGAAGCAGGCTGCGTCAGCGGCGGAAACGCCGATTGCGGGCTGGCCGGAGGCCGTGATGGCAGCCGCCACGCGCTTGTTCAGAAGCCCCGCGAAGACCATTACGGCGACGTCTCGGGTTTCGCGATCGGTCACGCGTAGCCCAGCCACAAATTTGCTTTCGATACCCAGGCGTTTCAGCGTGGCGGTGAAGAGGCGTCCGCCGCCATGGATAACGAGGATTTCGTGGCCATGGCGAGCAAGTCCGGCGACCCGCTGCGAGAGAGACTCGACCGTAGCCGCGTCCTCGAGCAGAGCGCCGGCGAATTTGATGACCATCCTCATAGCAATCCCGTTTGCTCCTCGATGCCCAGCATCAGATTGAGATTCTGAACGGCCTGGCCCGCGGCTCCCTTGCCAAGATTATCCAGGCAGGAAATTACGATCAGGCGTCGGCCTTGTGAATCCAGCGTGAAGCCGATGTCGCAGAAGTTTGTGTTGGCTACGTGCTGCAATTCAGGCAATTTCCCCGCAGGCCAGATGCGGACCATGGGCTTGGCAGCGAAGAACTCACGATAAAGCTTCTCGATGCTCTTCGGAGTGTGCTTTTCCCTGAGTGAGACATAAATTGTCGAAAGAATGCCGCGCGCGACGGGCAGCAGGTGGGTGGTGAACATCACCTGCGACTCCGGGAGCCCGGTGTGCTCCACGATTTCGGGTGTGTGACGGTGAGAAAAAAGATTGTAGGCGCGGAAGTTTTCATCCACTTCGACAAAGTGAAGGTCGCGGCGGGGATCTTTGCCAGCCCCGGTGACGCCGGACTTGCAATCGCAGATCACGGATTGCGAGGGCGAGAGCAAACCGGCTTGCGACAGCGGACGCAGGGCGAGAATGACGCTGGTGGCATAGCAGCCGGGATTGGCAACGAGCTTTGCGTCGCGAATTTGACCGGCATAGAGTTCCGGCAACCCATATACGGCGTGGCTGAGATGCGTGGCGTGCGGAGCAGGCAGTTTGTACCACGATGAGAAAGTTTCGGCGGAGGAGAAGCGAAACGCACCGCTCAGGTCGATGACACGCAGCCCGGCGTCAAGCAGCTTGGGCGCGTATTCCGCAGAGATCTCGTGGGGGGTCGCAAGGAAGGCTGTGCCTGCCGAACTCGCAATGATGTCTTGAAGCGAGAGCGGGCGCAGAGGGGCTTCGCCGCGGGCGCGGAGTTGAGGAAAAAGCTGCGAGAGGCAATGGAAGCCGTTCGTTTCGCGGACGTAGAAGGTTGGCTTCGCGATGGCGGGATGACGCAGCAGGAGGGTGGCCAGCGCGAAACCGGTATAGCCGGTGACACCAATAACAGCAATATTCCGAGGATCCTTCATTTTACGTGGGACTCGATTTCTCTCTGGAGGGATTCGCGAGTTTTGCGGCTGGGAGTGATGATAAGGACGGTATCGTCACCGGCGATCGTGCCTGCAATTTCAGAAAATTTTGCGCCGTCCAATGCGGCGGCAAGGGGTTGCGCTCCGCTCGGAGGCGTCTTCAGAACGAGAAGATTTTCAGCGGGGCGAATATCGAGAAGGAACTCGCGGAGAGCGCGGGTAAGAGGAGGCACGGAGGCAACTTCCTCAAGCGAAGCTGTGGCCGCGCGATAGCCTTCTCTGGTTTTGACCAGTTTGAGTTCCTGAAGGTCGCGGGAAAGCGTGGCTTGTGTGACGCGCATGCGCTTGTCGGCAAGCCGACGGCGCAGATCTTCCTGATTCGAGATACGCTCGGAGGAAACCAGTCGGAGAATCTGCCCGTGCCGAAATGTCTTGGTCGCGCTCATCCGTTTCCTATATACAACCCTCTGTATATTTATACATTCCCGAGGCAATGGCTGTCAAACATTTTCGATCCGCGTTTCAAAAATCAGAATACTGCCGAGAGCGTAGAAAATCGAGCCAACATAAGATTCGGAAAGCGCGAGGGAATAAGCACCTACGGAAAATCGCCACCTCGTTTCGAGGGCTTAGAACAGCGTTTTAGGCATGTACACGCGGTCTGCCCGCAGGGACAGGGTACAGGGCGCTGCATGATTGGAAGCAAAAAGCAGATGACTGCTGGCTTTTCGGCTCCGGGAATGTTACCTATCAAGAATCGCCGGAAACCGCCCAATGACCGAATCGTGCCACATCTCCGGTTGCAAACATGACGTGCCGGCCGCACTAGCCGAACACAAGCTTTGTGTCCTCCATTTCACCCTGTCATTGGAAGCGGGTTGTGCGGAGATGCGCCGGGAGACGGCCCTCGGGAATACACCTCACGAACGGCAGCGAGAAATCATGAGATTTATTACGGATAACGGCGAACGGTTGGCACGCGTGGCGACCAGCGGGCTGCACTTGACGGATGACTTGAAGGCGCGCGTACTCAGCACGTTTCTAACGCTGATGAACCTGCGGGAAAATCTGGATCGAGCGGCCATGCGCACGCCTCCCGGCCGCAGCGGAATTCTCCGCTAGGCGATTTCAAGTTCCAATATATTTTGCGTATAACGATCGTGCTACGACGGGGTCCTGGGTTCCTTTCAGAATGGCGCGTCCGTCGTTGAAGACCGTCATTTCGTACGGTGGGACGCGGAATCGCAGAAGGAATCCGTTCTGGTGCACCTCAGAAGCCGAGGACGCCAATCGATCCTTAAGAGCTTTCAGATCGAGCGAGCGGCTGCGTTCGTGGATCTGCACGGAATCCCTACCGCACATGGTGATATGAGGTTGCGCTGCACCCGAGAGATAGGAGAACTGATGGTGGACACAAACGCGGCACGCGGGATTGCGTTCGGGGCGGATGGCTTGGAATCGTCCGGTCCAGACGTCGCAGGAGACGAGAGAGCCGTGAAGCGCCGAACTGCGGCCCGCGAGGAGTTTCATCGCTTCGGTGACTTCGACGGAGGCGATGAGGTTCACAATGGGGCCGAGAACGCCAACCGTGTCACAGGTTTCGTCAAGGCCGGTGCCTAATGACGAATCGAGAAAGCAGGCGAGGCAGGCGGTTTGGCCCGGGAGAACGGTGAAAGTGAGGCCGTAACTTGCTACGGCGGCGGCGTAGATCCAAGGAATGCCGGAGCTGACGGCGAAGTCATTGACGAGGAACCGGGTTTCAAAATTGTCCGTGCCGTCGAGAATCAGCGGAAAGCCGGAGAGCAATTCCGCCACGTTTCGAGGAGTCAAGTCGGCGACCATGCCTTCGACTTGAACATCGGAATTGATGGAACGGAGATTTCTCTCGGCGGCAATAGCTTTCGGCAAGGCGTCGCGGGCGTCGGATTCGTTGAAGAGAGATTGTCTCTGGAGATTTGAAGGTTCAACAAAATCCCGGTCCAGGATGCGCAGGCGGCCGATGCCGGCGCGAACCAGGAGATTTGCCGCAGCCGCACCAATGGCGCCGCAGCCGACCAGCACCGCACTTGCGTTTGAAAGGTGCTCCTGGCCATCGCGGCCAAGAGGCTCAAACAGCGTTTGTCGCGAGTATTTCTGGTCAAGAGGATGAATCACGTAAAATATGGCTCCAGCACTGGAATCCTTCTCATGATAGCTCTAAAGGCATCCGGGGAAGCAACGCCCCTGTGCTACCCTTCGTCTGATTAATGGAACTGATGAACTTGTCGTGGGCCAGTGGTTTACGAGTTCTTGTGCTCCTGATGCCGCTGCTGGGAGGGAAGGCTCTGTGTGCCCAGGGGGTGAAGGACGATAAGCACAGCCAGATGGCGCTGGCGGATGTGCGGGAAGTCCGCATCGTCGAAGAAAACGGCAAAGTGCTGGCGACAAATCCGCCCGGGATTGCCGTAAAGGCCGGTGAAACGCTAAACGGCGACGCGGTGGCATCCAGCATCCATACCCTGTACGGGACGGGAGACTACGCCGACCTGAAGGCGGTAACGACTCCGGACGGAGACGGAGTCCGTCTGGATTTTGTGGTGCGCGAGAATTTCTTCTTCAATCAGGTGGTGATCGAAGGCTTAAAGCCACCCCCTTCTGAAGCATCCGCAAGCGGGGCGATGCAATTGTCCCTCGGGCAAACCTATTACGAAGGTGATGTTGAACAAGCGGTGAGCCGATTACAGGACACGCTTCGAGATGACGGACTGTACCAGGCAAAGGTGACCGTCGAAAAAAGGGCGCACCCGGAAACACATCAACTGGACGTGATAGCGCATGTGGAACCCGGACCTCGGGTTCGCCTGTCCAAGATAGATCTTAAGAACGACACCGAATATCGCGATGCGGAGTTGCTCAAACTTTTCAAGCTAAAGCAGGGGAGCCAATTGACCATCGCGCGAGTGCAGTCCGCAACGAGCCGAATACGCAAATTTCTCGAAAAGAAAGGGCACCTAAGCGAACGAGTATCCGTGCGACGCGGCGAGTATAACGCGGCTACGAATTCCTTGTCGCTCACGCTGGATGTGATTGCTGGGCCAACGGTGCGCGTCACGATTGTGGGCGCAAAATTCTCACGGGGAGAGTTGCGAAGGTTGATCCCGATTTATCAGGAAGCTTCCGTGGACGTGGACTTACTGGAAGAAGGAAAGCGGAACCTGCGAGAGCGGTTGGAGCGCGAGGGATATTTCGACGCGAAGGTAGATTACACCGTTTCCGATGAAACCGCGAAGAGCGAAACCCCGGAGTTGAAAACCGGACAGGAGACCATCACTTATAAGGTCGATCGCGGACTCGGATACAAGGGACTCCGCATCGAGATCACCGGGAATCACTATTTCAGCAAGCAACTCCTGTTAAGCCGACTTTCCATCACTCCCAGCTCCTTTCTTACGAAGCCGCGTTTCAGCCGGCGCCTGCTGGACTCGGACGTTGTTTCGATGAAAAGCCTGTACGCAGCGAACGGATTTCTGTCGGCCACGATTGTGGGAGGCACACCGTCGGACCAAAACAAGGGCGAGTTACTGGTTCGATTTGAGATCAGTGAAGGAAAGCAAACGCTGATTTCGAGCCTGAAGCTGGAGGGAATGAGCGCGATGACGGAAGTGGAGCTCCGCGGAGTGCTAGGCTCCCTGCCGGGCCAGCCTTATTCGGAAGTCAGCATAGCTTCCGATCGAGACAATATCCTTGCGCTTTATTTCAACCGAGGCTTTCCCAACGCGAGTTTTTCGTGGTCGGCGGTGCCGGAAACAACGAAAGCAGGTGAAGGGGACGAAACAAAAGACGCGGCGAGCAGCGGGAAAGGAGCCGAGGCGTCGCGCGAATCGAATGGATCCCTCGAACGCGGAGTGCCAATGGGGCTGATTTACAAGATCCAGGAAGGATCGCAGGTAATCGTGAACAGGGTGCTGTTGAGCGGTTACAAGCACACCCGGCGAAAAGTAATTCAGCGGCAGGTAAAGCTCCAGGCTGGGCAGCCTCTTCGCGAAGGCGATGTGGTCGAGTCGCAGCAGAAATTGTACAACCTGGGCGTTTTCAACCGAGTCACGATCGACGCGCAAAATCGGGATGGGACCGATCCAGACAAAGATGTGGTCGTGCTGGTCGAAGAAGCCAAGCGCTACACCATTGCCTACGGCGGGGGATTTGAGGTGCAGCGTCTGGCCAGTACCACCGACCCAACGGGTGGACAGATTGAAGCGTCTCCGCGAGGAATCCTGGAGTTGTCAAAGCAAAATTTGACGGGGAGGGCGGATACGCTCAGCTTGAAAATAAGAGGAAGCACGATTCAGGGAAGGGCGCTGCTGGCCTACAACTCGCCCGAATCGTTGAATCGAGACAACCTGAGTTTACAGGCGACGGCGTACGTGGAGAAATCGCAAGACATCAATACGTTCTCGCAGACTAGATATGAAGGGAACGTGCAAATCACGGATCGATTGTCGGGACGAGCGTCGCTTCTGTTTCGTTACGCGTTCCGCAAGGTGACCCTGAGCAATCTAAATGTGCCGCAGGAGGAAGTACCGTTGTTCTATCAGCCGACGCTGGTTTCTGAATTCAGCCTGTCCTGGTTTCGCGACACGCGAGACAATCCAGCGGACGCCAGCAAGGGTTCTTTTAATACGGCCGACTTTAGCGTTGCGGGTACGGCGCTCGGATCCAGCGCCAGTTTTTTCCGGCTCTTCCTGCAGAACTCGACCTACCATACCATCTCTCGCAACTGGAGCTTTGCACGCTCGGTGCGCATTGGAATTCTTCAGCCTTACGGCTCGACCGTCTCTTTAAGTTTTCCTGCACAAACTGGCACGCCTTCGCCACAGCTTATTCCACTTCCGGAGCGACTGTTTGCCGGCGGCGGAACCTCTTTGCGCGGCTTTGCGTTAAATCAAGCGGGACCGCGCGATGCACTGACAGGCTTCCCGGTTGGCGGCCAAGCCATGTTGATCCTGAATCAAGAATTGCGTTTTCCGATGAAACTTCCAATCATCGGTTCAAGTCTGGGAGGTGCGCTCTTCTACGATGGAGGAAATGTCTACAGCCGCCTGGACCGCATCACGTTGCGTTGGTCGTCTCCCACACCGGTTTTCAAGGCGGCATACCCTGGAGTGGCCCCGGGACGGTTCAATCCGACGACCTGTGTGTATAACTGCACGAATGAACTCAACTATTTTTCAAATACCATCGGCTTCGGTCTGCGCTATGCGACTCCCGTGGGTCCGATTCGAATTGATCTGGGTTATGAGCTGAACCGGCCCGAATTTGTTGTTCCTTGCACGAATGCGGCGGTGTTGTGCCAGGAGGGGACGCGGTTGCCAAAGTTTCAGATATTCTTCAACCTAGGATCGAGTTTCTGATGTGCAAGGCACGAAAAAGCGGGATGGCGACTGTTTGCTTGCTAACGCTCGCTGTATTTGGGTCTGCGCGAGAAGTAATCGACCGGATCGTAGCGCGGGTGGATACGGACATTATTCTCCTGAGTGATGTGCGAGAGCTAGCCCGTTACCAGAGCTTCGTGGACGAAAAGCCGGAAAGCGATTCGCAGGTCCTCGATCACTTGATTGACCAATGGATGGTCCGGAATGAAGCCAAGGCAGCATTATTTCCTCAGCCGTCCAGTGAAGAGGTGCAGCGCAGCCTGGAACGGCTGAAGCGGTCATTCTCGTCGCCGGAAGCGTTTGAGGAGCGAGAGAAGCAGGCAGGACTGACCGATGAAGACCTCCTACGCATGCTGACGCGCCAACTGTATCTAAGCAACTATCTCGATTCGCGCTTTAGAGCTTCCGTGCAGATCGACGAAAAGGATATCGAAGAGTATTACAAAACGCGACTTGTGCCGCGGGCTGAGTCGCGAGGACGGACGCCTCCAACGCCGGAGGCTGCACGCCCTTTCATCCAGGAAGCCCTGGTTCAGCGCGCGATCAACGAGCAGGCGGACCGTTGGCTGAAGGAGAGCCGGTCGAGAATTCGCATCGAGAAAATGCTGGATGAGAATCCGAAATGACCAAAGAATCCCGCTGGCGCAAAATCCTGTGGGTGGAGCACCTGCTCTGGGTGCTAGGCACCTGGACGTTGCTGCTGATTGCGCTGGCGATCATCGCAGCGGGAAGCGGGCTGGCCAACCCGCTGTTGCGCAAGATCCTGATCAATCGCGCGCAGGCGTTGACGGGCGCGCGGGTGGAAATCCGGACCGTGTCAGTCGGTTGGTTTTCGCTGAATGCCACCGTCAACGGGCTCGTTGTCCACGGAAAAGAGCCCGCGGACACCGAGCCGCTGTTCAGCGCCGAACAGGCCCGCGTTGGCTTGCGAGTTGACTCATTTTGGGGGAGGCGAGTTGGGCTGAACGATTTGATTCTGGATCAGCCCCGGTTGCATGTGCGGGTTGAGAAGGACGGCAGCAACAACTTGCCGACGCTACCTAACAGCGAATCGAAAGAACCGGCTTTGCAGAGATTGCTCGACCTGAAGGTGCACCACGTAGAGATCAAAGACGGTTGGATCCTGTACAACGATGTGAAGTCGCTCTTCGGCGTCGAAGGCGGCGAACTTCAATTCACGGTGGATTTGGGCGGCTCGGAAGAAAGGCCGGTGTATCTCGGAGCACTGAACTGGCAGTCGATTGAGTTCGCGAGGCGAAGGGACGTTCCCGTGCCTGCAAACGTGACCGCGAAATTGTCCTTGCGGAAGGATGGATTTTCAGTAGAGCAGGCGGTCGTGGACGTTGCCCGCTCGCACGTGGATTTGCAGGCTGAAACGAAGGATCTGGTTCGTCCGCAATGGAGCTACAGATACCGCGGGTGGCTGGACCTGTTGGACATCCGTGAGATTCTCCGTACCCCAGAGGTGCCGCTCGGAAGGATTGACCTGCGAGGAGAAGGCAGGATTGAGAATGGATCGGTTCTTGGAAAAGGGAGTTTTGCCGCAGATAACATCACACTGAGTTTTCAGGATTTCCATTCCGCCAACCTAACCAGCCGATCCAGCTACACGCTTGATCCCAAGGGGGTGGTGCTGCCGGATTTTGCCGCGTACGCATTGGGAGGAAGCGTGAAGGGGCGCATCAACATGCGTTACGACGGGCTGCGATTTCGAGGCGAGACCAAATTGCAGAATGTACGGCTATCGGCGCTCACCCCGGCAATCGACCATGCGGGATTTCCTATAGACAAATTGCATTGGGATTCGGTGATTTCGGCGGACACGGTAGAGACGTGGCGAGCGAATTTTCTGGATTTCGAAATCTCCGCGAGCATGCACTGGGACGCGCCGGAGGAAGTGACAGAAGGTCACATGCCGGTCACCGGAGACTGGAAACTGCGGTATCGCGATCGGCTGAGTGCTCTGGAAATTACACAGGGCGATTTTGAAACCCCGAGCACGCGTGGCACTTTTACCGGGCTTCTCGATCCGAAGAAAACGGCGCTGGACACGCGTTTGGAGATCGGCTCGCTGCTCGATTGGAACGACTTCATCCATGCCATTGCGGGGGACAAACCAGGCACTTCGGCGGCCGCAGTGCGAATCGGCGGTTCCTTGACGTGGAACGGAAAGATTGCAGGGCCGTCCGACGGACCCGAGTTTCAGGGGCACTTCCGAGGCGAGCGCGTTCGATACGACGACGTGCGGGTGGATTCGATCGAGGGCGATTTGAGTTATTCCCCAGACCATTTGACGATCACGCAGGGCCACACGGTGCGTGGCCAGATGAAGGCGGACATCGACGGCCAATTGAAACTCACCGATTGGGAGTTCCGTCCGGACAATGAGTGGTCCAGCGAACTCAACCTGGAGCAGGTACCCATGGAAGCACTGATGCAACTGGCGGGTGCGAAGTATCCGCTGCATGGAGCGATTACCGGGCAATTCCATGGGCGGGGAACTCGCGCACAGCCCACTTTAACCGGTCTCCTGGACGTGGCAGACGCGGAGGCCTACAGCGTGCCGTTCAATAGGTTGCGAGGCCAGCTAAGCCTGACGCCGGACGAAGTGCGGCTAAACAACGCGGAGTTGCGATTCTTCGCGCCGGGGACAGAAAAAACAGGCGGTGCGGGAATCGTGACTGGCAATGTCGCGTATCGGTTTGCCGATGGTTCACTCACGACGGACCTGGTCGGCGCCTCCTTGCCGCTCGCAAATTTCGGCAGAGTAAAAGCGAACAATCTTCCTTTGGGAGGGCAGATTTCTTTCCGGTTGAAATCGAGCGGCCCGGCGCGCCTGCCCCTGGCGACCGGAAACTTCCGCGTAGTGGACTTTCAGTTAGGCAACGAAGTGATTGGGAGTTTTGAAGGCGATTTACACGCCGATGGACAGACAGCACAGCTCAAACTAAGTTCGGCCATGAGCGCGGGAGCCATTGGCGGAGAAATCAAACTGGGGCTTTTGCAGCCTTATGCTCTGGATGGCACGGTCTCCATCAGGAATATCAATCTCGACCCCTATTTGCTGTCGGCGTTGCATTTGCAGAAATTTGAAGGGCATGGAACCGCTGACGGGGACATCAGTATGAAGGGAGACTTGCAGCATCCCGAAGGACTGGCGATGACGGGGAACTTTACGCACCTGGTCCTTACGTACGGTGGAGTTCAACTAGAAAACACCGGCCCCATCCGGCTGACCTCCACGCGAGACAGCTTGAAGATTGAAAACGCCGTGCTGAAGGGCACGGATACCGACGCAGAACTCTCCGGTTCGATTCAATTCACGGGGGGGCGCGCCGTATCGCTGAAGTTGAATGGTTCGGTCGACTTGAGACTCTTCAACGGGTACATCCCGGATGTGAATATGGCAGGGCACGCGGATATGAATGCCTCGTTTGAAGGCACGATGGATAGGCCGCGAATCACAGGACGGGTCAAGCTGAACAGTGTTTCCGCGCGGTCACCAGATTTCCCGACGGGGTTAAGCAATCTGAAAGGCGACTTAGTATTCGACGCCAATCGTTTGTTCTTTGAGAATGTGACCGGTGAGGCGGGCGGGGGAGTCATTGCGCTAGCGGGCAGCGTGAACTATTCGGACAAACCTCTCCGCTATGACATTTCGGCGCAGACTGACCGACTGCGCGTCCGATATCCTGAAGGGATGAGCTGGCTTGTCGGTGGGTCGTTGCGGCTGAGCGGCACGATGGACGGTGGATTGGTGACAGGGAAAGTGCTAATCCAACGCGTAACCCTCAATCAGGGTCTCGAATCGGCGGGAATCCTGTCATCGAGTACGAGCGCCGGGGGACCCAGCAGCTCTAGCTTTTTGCGAAATCTTCAGTTCGATGTAGAGGCAACGTCTACGCCGGACTCACGCATGGAGTGGCCGGGAGCGCATCTGGAAGCCGACGCGAACCTGCGGGTGCGCGGGACGGCCGAACACCCGATCATCCTCGGACACATTCACGTGATTTCCGGCGAACTGTTCTTTCATGACAGCAAGTATCAAGTTACACGGGGCGATTTGAACTTCGCCAATCCATTCCGACTGGACCCCACGATCAACGTGGAAGCAACGACGACGATCCAACAGTACGAACTTACGCTAAATTTCAGCGGGCAAGCGAGCAAGATGAGCTTGTCTTACCGGTCCGATCCGCCGTTGCCGGCAAGCGACATCGTCACGCTGCTGGCAATGGGGCAAACCAGCACCGAGGTGGCGTCGCGCACCGGAGGCATCAGCCAAGGATCGTCGGGAGCATCGGCATTGCTGTCGGAAGCAATCTCCAGTCAATTGGGCGGGCGAGTAGAGCGGCTATTTGGAATTACGCGGTTTCGCGTAGACCCTGGCCTGGCTGGGTTGGGGGCGGGGGGCTCCGGACAGAACGCGGCGGCACGCGTGACCGTGGAGCAGCAAGTGACGCCGAATCTGACGGTTACCTACGTCTCTAACGTTAGCTCAACGCAACAACAGGTGATACAGGTGGAGTACAACGTAACGCGGACGATTTCCGTGGTGGCGTTGCGCGATCAGAATGGCACGTTCGGTGTGGACGTTAAATTCAAGAAGCGCTTACCGTAATTCCAGCGTTTGACAAATTAAGGCTGATCCTGCTGTTGCGCCGACTGTTGGCCGGCGCCTTCCTGCGGTTGGGCCCGTTGCTGCAATGGATGCCGTTGGCCATTATTGGTCAGGCGCGCATTTTGACCGACTCCGGGGTTTTCCTGTTTTGCTTGCTGCAGAGCGTCTCTTACCGCCTTGGCGGCTTCGGATCTAGTGGTCTCTTGAATCTCGCGGAAAATCTTAGGGCCTTCGGCGGCGACCTTCTGGCCGAGGGGCGACCCATAGAACTGCAACAGGCTTTTGATTTCTTCGTCGGTGTAATGTTTGTCGTAGAGCGCGACGAGTTGTTCGGTCACGCGATCCACGTCGTAGCGCTTTTCATACTCATTAATGGTGGCATTGACAAAGGCCTGACCCTTCTCGTTGTTGGGCACCGAGGCCAAAAGCTTTTCGCGATACTGTTCGGCGGTTTGTCGAACGGATTGCTGGACTTGGTCGCGTGCGCCGACGAGTTCAAGAAGGGCGCGGATATCCGCATCCTTGGCCGGATCGATAGGGGCCATAGCCTTGGCAACGCCGCGCGGGCTGGCAGAGGGCTGCGCTGCGGCATGGACAGAGCCGGGCGACCCGCCTTGGATTGCCACAAAAAACATACCGATGTATATGACGACGAGCACCAAAGCCGCTTTCATGACAGCCTCCAAACAGAACAGCACAAAAACGAGAGAAACCAGGCCTGCTGATTCAACAATAATTTTAGAAGAAGACATGCTGGTTGCGCGCCTGCTCAGGGGTACAGTTTTGCCGCGTCGGTCACTGTTCGGACGTGCAGGATTTCGATGAAAATGCGGTGAAATTGATGTTTTGTTACGATCTCACCAGCGCCTGCGCGGTGAAAGTCAAAAGCAAACCGGGGGAATCACGTGCGAGGATAGAAGATTCTAATGCCGCATCGGATACACTATGCGCGATTACGCGAAGGGCCAGATCACAGTTGAGGGAACGCGCAACTTCTGGGCGGGGATTCTTGATGGCGGACGATCCGTATTTTAGACAGCGCATCGAAATGGTGGAGACGCAGCTTCGGAAGCGCGGCATCAAAGACGTCGGCGGTCTAGGCGCTATGGCAACAGTGCCACGCCACGAATTTGTTCTGGAGCAATTTCGAAACCGGGCGTATTCCGACGAACCACTCCCTATTGGCGCGGGCCAGACAGTCTCGCAGCCATACATTGTCGCAGCAATGACTGAAGCGTTGGGACTGTCCGGCACGGAAAGAGTACTTGAAGTCGGAACTGGTTGCGGTTATCAAACAGCGGTGCTGTCTCTGCTCTGTCGCGAAGTTTATGGCGTGGAGCTCCATCCAGAACTGGCGACGCCGGCGGCGGAGCGACTCCAGCGATTGGGATACACGAACGCGCATGTTCATTGTCGGGATGGATCATACGGGTTGAAAGAATTTGCACCTTATGATGCGATTCTCGTGGCGGCCGCCGCTCCGAGAGTGCCCGAGCCGCTGATGGAGCAGTTGACCGATGGGGGACGCTTGATTGCACCGATTGGGGTGGAACAACGCCAGGAATTAGTGCTGGTGACCCGCCGTGGATCCGAATATTCGACCCAGTATCGCGAGGGATGCCGATTTGTGCCGCTGCTCGGCCGTTACGGCTGGAAGGACAAGGAGCTCTTGTGACCTCCACCCCCGAACTCTCCATTGTCATCCCGTCGTTTAATGAAGAGGTGAGGCTGCCGGCTTCGCTCGGGAAGATTGCCGAATACATTCGAGACCGGCGCCCAAACACGGAAGTGCTCGTGGTGGATGACGGTTCGACAGATCGCACGGCAGCGGTTGCTGAGTCCCTGCGCGATCGCATTCCCGGGTTGCGAGTGATTTCAAATGGAATCAATCGCGGCAAGGGCTTCAGCGTGAAACACGGCTCCCTCGAAGCGACGGGCGAAGTCGTGTTGTTTACCGACGCGGACCTGTCCGCTCCGATCGAGGAAGCCGAAAAGTTATTCGCGGCGTTGAAGTCGTGCGATGTTGCCATCGGCAGCCGAGCGGTAGACCGGAGCCTTATTGAGGTGCATGAGTCCGTATTCCGCGAGTTCGCGGGGATCATCTTCAACCGAATTGTGCGATTGATTCTGTGGCTGCCGTTCGTGGATACGCAATGCGGCTTCAAGGCGTTCCGGCGGGAAAGGTGCCGGATTATTTTTGAGCAGCAAACCATCGAGAGATTCGGCTTCGATCCGGAGTTACTGTATCTGGCACGGCATCACGGTCTTTCGATAAAAGAAGTCCCGGTGCGCTGGGCGCATTCACCAGCGACAAAAGTGAGCATGATGAGGGATAGCGTGCAGATGTTTCTGGATGTATTTATCATCCGATGGAACGGGATGAGGGGGAGATATCACCGAATACGGTAGTTTACTTTATGACATAAAGTACTTGACCGACCGTCCATTTTGACCTAGGATTGACGTGCTATGCCCGCCGCCGGTTCCAACCGAGCTGTTCGCCGTGAACCCATCCCGATTGATGCCCGGGTGGCGGACCACCTCCGTTACATCCGCGAAACCATGGAGTCCGCGGCGGAATTTACCGCGGTACCTGGCTGGGGCGGCGTAACCATGGGAATGACGGCAATTGCCGCGTCGCTGGTCGCCTCCAGGCAGACGACGGCGCGGCACTGGATTGCGACTTGGCTGGCGGAAGCGTTTGTGGCGGTGGCCATCGCAGCGCCTGCGGCAGCGACCAAAGCCTGGCGGGCGAATTCCTCATTGTTTTCGGGGCCGGGCCGCAAGTTTGTACTGAGTTTCGCACCACCAATTGTTGTGGGGGGGCTGTTAACCCTGGCGCTGTTTTTGTCTGGGACGGTGTCCGCACTTCCCGGCGTATGGCTGTTGCTCTACGGCACAGCGATTGTGACCGGCGGAGCATTCTCGGTGCGAGCGGTTCCGATCATGGGATTGTGCCTGATGGCGCTCGGAGCCGGCGCCCTGTTTGCCCCGGCAACTTGGGGGAACGCCTTCATGGCCGCAGGCTTTGGGCTGGTGCAGATCGGGTTTGGCTTCTGGATTGCGCTCCGTTACGGAGGTTAGGTAGAGTCTGGCAAGTGAAAGGAAACATGGCCAAGTCATCTACAATTCGACAGGAACGAGTCGCCCGCGAGGAAGGGCCGTCGGCGGTTCGTTCGGCAACGCAGCAGCCCGTGTCCGCGAACCTGGACCGTCTGATTCACGAGCGGATCCGATTGGGAATCGTGAGCGCGCTCGCGGTGAACCGGTCACTGACGTTCAATGAATTGAAAGCTTTGTTGAAGACAACCGACGGCAATTTGAGTGTGCACGCTCGCAAATTGGAAGAATCGGACTACATCGTTTGTACGAAGTCGTTCGATGGGCGCCTGCCGAAGACGGAATATCGTCTGACAGCGGCGGGACGACGGGCACTCGAGCGGTACCTCGACCACATGGAGGCGCTGATCCGGGCGACACGCGACCGGTAAAATTTTTTGCCTGTTCACTTTGCATAACAAAGTACTTTCACAGCGGCGGAGAAATGAGAATGCTCATGCCATCGATCAGTTTGCAACAGACCCTGGAAATACCCGCAGCGTCCGCTCATCCCCTTCATGTGGCCATTATCTGCGATGGAAACGGACGTTGGGCCACTTCGCGAGGGCTTCCGCGTTCGGCGGGACACCGTGCAGGCGCGGAGGCGGCGAGAAGCATAATCCGGTGCGCCCCTCTTCTGGGAATTCATACGCTGACGCTTTTTACTCTTTCTTCGGCGAATTGGAACCGTCCGCCCGCCGAGGTAGCAGAGATCCTAAGGATATTGCAGGAATATTTGAAAATCGAGACGGAGAATTGCCTGGAGGAAGGCATTCGGTTGAGCATTATTGGGAGGCGGGACCGGATGCACCCGATGCTGCGTAAGTCGATCGACGAGGCCGAGGCGCTGACTTGTAAAGGAACGAACCTGCATCTTCGGTTGGCAGTGGACTACTCCTCCCGCCATTCGCTGTTTCAAGCCGCGAGCAAATTTTATAAGGCGACCAGACTTTCGACGGAGGCATTCGGAGACGTGCTCGCGGAGGTGCAGCGAGGCGGTTCAACCGACGTAGATTTGCTCATCCGAACAGGAGGAGAGATGCGGCTCTCGGACTTTCTGCTCTGGGAGTGCGCCTTTGCCGAATTCGTGTTCTTGGAAAAACGCTGGCCGGACTTTACGCCGGTGGACCTGCGAAATGCCGTTGTGGAATTTCAGAAGCGGGAGCGGACGCGCGGTGCCCTGCCGCAAGAGTGCGCGAGCTAGCAGGATATAACCCAATCATTTTAAACGTGTTACCGCCGGAGCGACGGTTTCGACAGCCGCTGACGTTTGACTGCTTCTGATCGTCTATACCACAGGAGAACGCGATGGGAACTGTGGGACTAGCGCTGCGGTGGGAGGATAGAATCCCTTCTGCGGCAGGTGAGGGAGGGCGGCGAGTGGAACCATCAGAAATCGCAGCCGGACAAAACCGCGAAAACACCGCTCTCCCCGAAGACGCGGCTTTGGCGGCCGCGTGTCTGGCCGGGGATTTGCGCGCGTACGAACGCCTTTACCAATCACAAGGGATGCGCATGAAGAACCTAGCGCGCAACCTGCTGGGTTCGACGACGGACGCAGAAGACGCTGTTCAAGATACGTTCCTGAAAATTCAGCGGGGGATAGGGACCTTTCGTGGACACTCCTCTTTTGTCACTTGGACGTTTCGAATTTTGGTAAACACATGTCATGACTTACGCCGAAGCCGAGCTCGGCGCAAGGAGCAGACGCAAGATGATACAAGCTCGACGGCTCCCGCTCCCGAGCCGCGCGCACCGAGCGCCCATCCGACGTTGCGCATGGCTCTGGAACGCGCGCTAGCCATGCTGACGCGGCATCAACGCGAAGTTTTTCTCCTGTACGAAGTAGAAGGGTTCCGGCACGCGGAGATTGCGGCCCTGCTCGAGATCAGCGAAACGGCGTCAAAGAATACTCTGTTCCAAGCGAAGAAGAATTTGCGCGGCATGTTGGAGCCTCTGCGCGGCGCGGAAGCAGGTGGCCAGTGAACATGACGTGTAGCGATCGCGAACGGATTTTTCTGGATGGTTCGGCCGAAGAGTGGGCCACGCTGGAACAACACGCAGTCAGTTGCCCGGTTTGTGCAGAAGAGATCCGTGCGTGGAAATCCTTGAGCACGGCGGCGGAAGAGTTGAGGGATTACCGGGAAGACCTTCAATTGTGGGCGAAGATCGAAACTTCCTTGAAGGAAGAAGAAGACGATCGGAGGCAGGCAGGGCGGCGAGGGTTCTGGGAGAAGTTGGGTGCCCTGGGTGCACTAACCTTGGGATGGCAGAGCGCGCTTGCGGGTGCGCTCGTTGTTGCGCTGGCGATTTCCGGCGTTTACGTATTCCGCCAAAGGAATTCGGTGGATGTTGGTCAGGGAAGATTGCTGAGGAATTCCACGTTGGCCGAAGTCGAACGAACCGAACGCGACTACATGAAGGCGATCGACCGGCTGGCTGAGGAAGCAAAGCCGGAATTGGATTCGCCGGCGACGCCAGTGATGGCCAGCTACAAAGAAAAGCTGATCGTGCTGGACAGCGCTATCGACGAAATGCGTCTAGCGGCAGGGCGGAATCCATCGAACGCGCACGTGCGCTACGAACTGCTGGCGATGTACCAGGAAAAACAGGAAACGCTGCAGGAAGTATTGGAGACCAAAAGATGAATTGTCGCCCTAGCGCGTGTCGCGTTCGCAAGTTTGGAATTGTTGTGATGCTTGGCTGCCTGGGGACGTTGCCGGTTTGGGCCAAAAGTGCTGGTCAAAACACGGCAACCAGACAGTTTCAGAAGACGCTGAGTCTCGGCGAAAATCAAACCGTCAGCCTGACGCACAAGTATGGAGATGCGCGGATTCACGGAGGAAATGGCCGGGAAGTGAAAATCTCCGCGACAATCCGAGTGCAGGCGCATTCGCAAGCAGAGGCGGACAAGTACGCAGATCAGGTACGGATCGATGTTTCGCAAGATTCCCAGGGAGTTAAAATAGAAACCGTGTATCCCAGCGAAGAGTCGAAATTCTTTGTGGTTCGCGTTGGGGCGCCGTCGTTCTCTGTGGATTACGACATCACCGTCCCCGGGGATGCCAAGCTGTGGATGAAGAACAGCTTTGGCAACGTGGAAGTCCAGGGAGTGCGGGGATGGGCGGACGTCGAAAACAGCCACGGCCAACTAAAATTTCGTGACGGCGGGTCGACGAAGCTCACCAATTCCTTCGGAGAGGTTCAGGTGGAGGGGGCGGACGGGAACGTAGAGGTGAATAACAACAATGCGGCCGTCACGGTTAGGGCTGTGAAGGGAACCTTGGAGGTTAAAGATCGATTTGCCTCCATTACGGCGAGCAATGTTTCCGGAGCGGTCACCGTGACGGGCGGGAATGGTCTTGTTGAAGTGACGGATGCGGGAGCATCAAGGATCAACAATTCGTTTGGCGCGGTAACGGCGCGGAATATTCACGGAGAACTGATCGTAAATAACAACAACGGAACGATTGATACCGACACGGTGAACGGCGGCGCGCAATTGAATGGAAGCTTTGGGCCGATAAGCTTCGCGAACGTTTCCGGGAATGTGAGATGTACTTCGTCGAATGGAAAAGTAAGTGGCAAAAGGATCGGCAGTGACGTCTATGTGAAGACGACATTTGGCGAAGTGGCCCTGGAGCAGATCGGTGGGGGAGTAGAGGTGGATGATTCAAACGGGGGAATCAACGTCCGAGACATCAAGGGAAAAGCGAGTTTCAATACTTCGTTTGGGTCGATCGACGCGAGCGGACTGCCGAAGGGAGTGAGAGCGACGACCGGAAACGGAAGGATCAGCCTGAATGATGTAGGTGGAGACACGTACGCGAAGACCAGTTTCGGTTCCGTCGACATTCGTCGCGTTAACGGAAATTTGATCATCGAAAATACAAACGGGCCGGTGTCGGCGAGCGGAGTCAAAGGAGATGCGTCGGCGAAAACGAGCTTCGCTTCTGTAACTCTAGAAGACGTTGCCGGTACGGTAACGGTGGACAATCAGAATGGCGCGGTTTCGGTTTCCGCGACGCGGAGTTCCGGCGGCTGCAAGAATGTTTCGTTGAAAACCTCTTTCGCGCCGATACAAGTACGTTTGCCGGGAGACGCGGGCTACGAGCTGACGGCGCGCACTTCCTTTGGTCACATCTCGAGCGCCTTGCCGGTGACTTCCACCGGGACCATTGGCGGCGATTCTCTGAATGGAAAAATCGGGAATGGCGGCTGCACGCTTTCTCTTACGAATTCAAATGGAAATATCGAAATTGCGAAACTGTGAAGCCGGGCCGAGCGCAAGCGAGGATTCAGCTGATTTTCCGCCGCTCGCGATGCATAGCAAAAGCCTTGCGGAGCACCCGCGTGGCGGTTTCGGTCAATTGAAACTTGTCGAGTTCGTTTTCCGCGGCAAAGGCGACGTCGGTGACATCGCCGCCAGCGCGCGGTTCACCGGAGATTCGTTCACAAAGATAGTCAACGATCACGTAGTGAAACCTGGGGCCGCGTGCTTGGCGGTTCGGGCCCGGGTCGCCTGGGAAAATTCGATCGAACACCTCGATTACATCTAATACGCGGACCTCTAAACTCGTCTCTTCCAGTAGTTCCCGGGTCACACCCTGCTGCAAAGACTCGCCTATTTCCAGCGTGCCACCCGGAATGGACCAATGGCCAAGGAGCGGTTCACTGCCGCGTCGAATGAGCAAAGCCCGGCCTTCCTCGATGATGACGCCACCGATTCCTACGACAGGTCTTTCCGGATATTCTCGCGCCATGCCTAATTTGTCTTTCACCCAAGTTGTTGGGTTACACTCTAAACAGGCGGGAAGGGGTGAGGTTGACTTTCCTCGCCGAGGTATATAATACGCCGGATGGTGAGCCCGAATGGTTGAGGGCTGCCAGCCAAGTCCAAGACCGGAGGATGGACCGTGCTTCGCTGCCCCGAATGCTCCGCAGAAATCGACGTGGACGAAGACGAAGTCGAGGAGGGAGAGATCCTAAGCTGTCCCGAATGCGAGACCGAACTGGAGGTTTCGCAAATTCATCCCGTGGCGCTGAACCCCATCTCGGATGAGCTAGAAGAAGAGGACGAGGAGCTCGACGAAGACGAGGACGACGAAGAGTTTGACGAAGACGGCGACCTGTTAGAAGAAGAGGATGAGGAGGACGAGGAAGACGAGGACGAGTAGCCTTGGCCGGCGGAAACACGGGGCATCCCAAACTACGTAGCGACCATCAGAACAATGGGAAGTCCGTCGAAACAATGGCGCGGGATGACTAAAACAACCTTAGTCTTGTTGGCGGCGCTGTATCTTCCAGGCTTCGTTCCCGCGCAAGAGCCCGTTCCTCCGGCTCCCACGGCACCTTCAGCGAGCGGAGAATCCGGGCAGGACACCGGAAGCTCTTCGAGCAAGACGAAGACCAGGCTGATTCCGAGCTTTCTGATTATCGGTACGGTGTTCAACGAAAATGCGCTGTCGTTTCCTAGAGTTCAGATTCGCATTCGCCGGAGTGGAGAGAAGAAGTTCCGCTGGGAGACATACACGGATTCGCGCGGCGAATTTGCTGTGCGTGTGCCACCAGGCTTTGAGTACGAAGTGGTGACGCGCGTGAAAAAATATGCGGACCAAACCCAGCATGTGGATGCCAAGGTGGAAGTGCAACAACGACTATCAATCAAGCTCGAACCACAGGTGCAGTCAAAGGCGGGCGCAAAATCATGAGACAGGGCCCGAGGTTCCTTTGGCTGGCCGCGCTGTTGGTGGTTCTGAACGGAGTGGCGTTCGCGCAAGGATCGAAGAAAGAATCGCAACTCAGGTCGGTGCGGGGAATGGTCAGCGACAAGGCGGAGAAACCGATCCAGAACGGGGTCGTTTTTCTGAAGAATTTGCGGACGAACATCGTTATTAGCCACTTCAGCGACGACCAGGGGAATTACCGGTTCACGGGCCTGGATCCTAACGTAGACTATGAAGTCTATGCGGAATTCGACGGCGAGAAGTCGGCTTCGAGGACGCTATCGCCGTTGGATAGCCGCAAAGAAATCACATTGAATCTAAAGGTCGACAAAAAGAAGAACTAGATACGGGGAATCTCTCTCTCGCCCGAGAAGAGGGTGCATTTTGGGGGACTGGCGGGGATCAAGTAGATCGAGATCTAAGCCAGGTCGGCACTGATTCCACGGTAATTCTGCGCGTTGAGGCATAAAGACGCTATGAGTCTGCGTTTGCATCGCGGTTGGTGGGCATTTGCGCTGGTCACCCTGATTTTTTCGGGGGTGCCTTCGTTTGCCCAGGAGAAGCCCGATAGTCCTCAGCCCAAAGTACAAACTGACAACGCGGACAAGCCCGCGATTGATCTGCAGGATAAGGAAGCCAACGATGAAGTGCCCAAGCGTATTTTCTGGATTATCCCCAATTTCATGACGGCTAACGATCAACCCGAAAATCAAGGTCCACTGACCAAGAAGCAGAAATTCGATATCGCGTGGCACCAGTTTTGGGATTTAAGCGCGCATTTCGGCAATGTGATTCAGGCCGGCATTTCCCAGGCGGCGAACGGCCTGCCGCATTACGGGCAGGGGTGGGGACCGTTTGGGGAGCGCTATGCGGCCCAGGAAGGCGATCAGTTCACGGGGAGCATGCTGATTTATGGGGTCATTCCTTCGGTGCTGCATCAGGACCCGAGATATTTTCGCAAAGGCCGCGGCAGAACTTGGTCCAGAATCGGCTATGCCGCGTCGCGAGTCCTTATCGCGCGAACGGACTCGGGGAACCCTACCTTCAATGTCTCACAGATCGTCGGACAACTGGGGCAAGCGTCGATTTCCATGGCTTATTATCCAAAAGAGGATCGCAGGCTCACGGGAGTCCTGAGCGGCTGGGCGATCAACCAGGGCTACAACATCGGGTGGAATCAGCTGAAGGAGTTCACGCCGGACCTCGGCGCGTTCATGAAACGTCATTCAAAAAAGAAGAAACAGTCGACGCAGGTGCAAGACGGCCGTTCGCCGCTTACCGAGAGCAACTAACCTTCGGTGTTTTTGGCAGGACCAAGCACACGCACTGCCTTTGGAACGATTGACACGTCCACGGGAGTCAACCCAAGAAGTTCTCCATCGCCGTGAAACCAACAGGGTGGGTCGCTTTCAATCCTGACGTGAGGCGTGCTGATCCGGCGGAGACGCTGCGTTTTCAATTCTCCTCTGAATGCGAGTGCCGGAAGCAGTTTGAGAATTTGACCCACGCTCAAATTCTCCAAAAGTATGACCTCCAGACTCCCGTCGTCGATTTTCGCGTTGGGGGCAAGGTAGAGTCCGCCGCCGTAGCTCGGCGTGTTCAGAGCGCCGACCAGCAAGGCGGAAGCTTCGAGAGGCTGCGATTCGTTGGCACCCACGGTGATTCGCACTTGGATGGCCCGAAAGCCAAAGAGGGCGCGAACTGCTGAAAGGACGTAACGCGAACGCCCGGGCAAGATACGGTAAGCGCCATTCGCGTGACGAACCGCTGCAGAGTCCAGGCCGACGCCGCCTCCGCCCGAATAGAACCTCTCATTTCCGTCTGATGTTCTGACCCGGACAATGTCCAGTTCACGGGGCTGGCCTTCGAGAAGGAGCGCAGTGGCTTCGATGGGATCCGCAGGCAAACCCAATGCCGCTGAGAGGTCGTTGCCGCCACCGGCAGGAATTACGCCCAAGACCAGACCGGCGTAGGCCGCGACCGCGTTGAGGAGCAAGTGGAAAGTGCCATCGCCTCCAAGAACAAAAATGCGCTTGCGGCCTAGTTTCGCTGCGCGTCGAGCCCTGGCAACGAGATCGTCTGGGTTTTGGGTTACGCAGATCTCCACGCTCCAGCCGCGAAGGCTTGCGAACCTGCGCAAATCGGAGAGAACTGCCGTACCACGACCGCCTCCTGCGGTGGGATTCACGAGAAGTAGGTCTGTTTGCTCGGGATTGTCGCGGGCGGGATGTTGCACAGTTCGACATGCTGACGGAGGTTCGACCGCCTGTCAATTTGTGTCTAGAAAATGGTTAAATGCATGGGAATGTTTTGGATGCGATTCACCGAACCGCTCTGCGCGGCCAACGGGCTGCCGAATTGATCGCGGGATCTTCGAAGAGAGGAATGATGACTTATCAGGGGTTTGATTTGAGCGGGAGAGTTGCGGTGGTGGTCGGTGGGACATCGGGAATTGGCCAGACAATCGGACGAGGGCTGGCGGAGGCTGGGGCGGACGTGATTTCGACCGGGCGCCGCGCGGAAATGGTGGAGGCTGAGGCGAAAGAGATTGAAGCGCTCGGGCGGCGATCGCTACGGATTTGCTCCGACGTAATGGAGCGCGCTTCGTTGCAGAAACTGCTGGATGCGGCAGTGAGCGAATTTGGCAAAGTGGATATTTTGGTCTACGCGGCCGGGCGAACGAAACGTACACCATTTCTGGATGTTGCGGAAATGGAATGGAACCAGATTGTGGATACAAATCTGACCGGTGCGTACCGCGTGAGCCAGGTCTTCGGGCGCCATATGGTCGAACGGAAGTATGGACGGGTCATTCACATTGCGTCACTGTCTTCATTTGTAGGTTTGCACGAGGTGGCCGCCTATGGGGCCAGCAAATCCGGGCTTGCGGGCTTGACGCGGACGTTGGCGGTCGAATGGGCTCGATTTGGGGTTTGTGTCAATGCGATTGCTCCGGGTGTGTTCCTTACCGCAATGAATGACAAGCTGCTCGAAGGGCCAAGGGGCAAGGAGTTCCTAGTTCGGACGCCGATGGGACGCTTCGGCAGATTGGAAGAATTGGTAGGAAGCGCTATTTTTCTGGCTTCCGAGGCGGCGAGCTTTGTCACCGGCACGATACTACCGGTCGATGGGGGATTTCTGGCCAGCGGTGTGAATCAATAGATCACGAAGACTCCTGGAAGCGATGAAAAGAGTCCGGACCGCGAAGAACAAAAAAGAAAACGATTCGAACATTGATGACCGAAAACCAATCCAGAATTTCCGAAGAAACTACACCACCACCACTACAGTTGCGCGCAAAGGAATACTCGCAGGCGCACGCGACCTTTCTTGCCGGAAGATTCCGCTGGGTGATTTGTGCGGTGTTGTTCATCGGGATCACCAAAAACTACATGGACCGGCAGGTGTTGGGCGTTCTGAAAGTGACGTTGCAGAACGATCTTGGATGGAATGAACTCGATTACAGCAATCTGGTATTTGCGTTTCAGGCCGCCTATGGCGTAGGAATGCTGCTGATGGGCGGTTTGATCGACCGGATTGGAACGCGGCTCGGTTATGGGTTGGCTATGGTGTTTTGGAGCCTAGCCTCGATGGCGCATGCAGTGTGCGGCTCCTTGCTAAGCTTTGGCATTGCGCGAGCCGCTTTGGGTTTGGGAGAGTCCGGAGCATTTCCGGCGAGCATCAAGACGGTCACCGAGTGGTTTCCGCAGAAGGAACGAGCGCTGGCGACGGGGATTTTTAATTCAGGCACGAACATTGGCGCGATAGCGACGCCGATCTTCGTGCCGTGGATTACCGTCCACTTTGGATGGCGATGGGCGTTTGTGATCACAGGCGCCGTCGGATTCTTGTGGTTTTTACTTTGGATGTTGGTCTATCGGAAACCTGAAGAACATCCACAATGTTCCCCGGGAGAGTTGGCGTACATCCGAGGCGACGGGCGGCCGGAGACGACGCGAGTGCCTTGGTCGAGATTACTCGGTTATCGACAGACTTGGGCGTTTCTGGTGGCGAAATTTCTGACTGATCCGATTTGGTGGTTTTATCTATTCTGGGTACCGGGATTTTTTCAGAAGGAGCACGGCTTAAACTTGGTGCAAATCGGACTGCCTGTCGTGGTCATCTATCTGATATCCGATGCCGGCAGCATTGCAGGAGGGTGGTTGTCGTCGCAGTTCATTCGGCGCGGTTATTCGGCCAACGTGGGGCGGAAAACGGCCATGCTTGTTTGCGCAGTGTGCGTGGTCCCGATCGTGTATGCGTATCGCGCCGAAGGGATTTGGGTGACGACACTGCTGATCGGCCTAGCGGCAGCAGCGCATCAAGGGTTTTCCGCGAATCTGTACACGACAGTGTCCGACATGTTTCCAAGTCCCGCGGTGGGTTCCGTGACCGGAATTGGCGGCGCTGCCGGCGCGGTGGGCGGAATGCTCATTGCGAAAATCGTCGGACACGTTTTGCAGGCAACGGGGAGTTACTTTGTGCCATTCCTTATGGCAGGGACAGCGTATCTGATTGCTCTGGGAGTGATGCACATGATTGTGCCCCGGTTGCAGCGTGTGGACGCAGTGTAGCGAAGAAGGAGTCACGACAGCGGTAAGCAGTTTCACGGGTCAGGAGCGAAGATGAGTCTTAAGGTCCGAGCGAAGGAAAATTGCCGGTGGGACCTGATCAGCCTGGGGGAGGTAATGTTGCGGTTGGACCCCGGCGAAAAGCGAATCTGGACGACGCGCAGCTTCGAAGTGTACGAGGGAGGCGGCGAATACAATGTAGCGCGCGGCTTGAAGCGCTGTTTCGGCTTGGATACCGCCGTGATCACCGTGTTTGCGGACAATCCGGTGGGGCGGCTTTTGCAGGACCTTATCTATCAAGGAGGGGTGGACCAGTCGCTGATACGTTGGGCACCGTACGACGGCGTGGGACGAACGGTGCGGAATGGATTGAACTTTACGGAACGAGGATTCGGGGTCCGACCGGCGCTCGGATGCTCGGATCGCGGACACACGGCGATTTCACAGCTCAAACCCGGTGAAATTGAGTGGGAAAAAGTGTTCGGAGGTCAGGGAGGAGCGCGTTGGTTTCACACCGGCGGGATTTTCTGCGGGCTCTCGTCGAGTACGCCAGAAGTGGCCATCGAAGCGATGCAGGTGGCGCGTAAACACGGGGTAATTGTTTCGTATGACTTGAATTACCGGGATTCCCTGTGGAAAGCAAATGGAGGACAGAAGCGGGCGCAGGAAGTGAATCGGAAGATTGCCCCATTTGTGGACGTGATGATCGGAAATGAAGAGGACTTTTCGGCAGCACTCGGGTTTGAAGTTCCGGGGATGGGTCAAGACATGACGAGCTTCGAGGTCGATGGATTCAAGAAGATGATCGAAAGAGTGGTCAAGGAGTATCCCTTTCAGGTGGTGGCAACTACATTGCGAAAAGCAAAAACGGCCACCCTGAATGATTGGGGGGCCATTTGTTATCACGGAGGAGAATTTTTCCAGGCGACAGAGCGCGAGAACCTGGAGATCCTGGACCGCGTAGGCGGCGGTGATTCGTTCGCCTCCGGGCTGATTTACGGTTTTCTTTCGGGCAAAGACGCGAAGTGGGCGGTGGAATGCGGGGCAGCACATGGGGCATTGGCAATGACTACTCCCGGAGACACTTCGATGGCGACGCTTGCTGAGGTTACGCGGTTGATGAAGGGAGCGGGCGCACGAATCGAGCGCTGAACGCCGAATAGGTTATTGTGAAAGAGAGGAGTTGGGGAATTGGCACGCGAGCAGGTCTTACAACTAAACCCGGAAGATAACGTAGCGGTAGCGCTGTTGGATCTGCCGTTGGGCGCGGCGGTTGCTTGCCAGGGCCGGAGTTTGGTTTTGACCAGCGCCGTCCCGGCAAAGCAGAAATTCGCGCTGCGTGACATTCCTCAGGACGGCCCGGTGATGATGTACGGCGTCAAAGTGGGCAAGGCCATGCAGCCGATTCGGGTGGGAGAAGTATTGACGACGCGGAATGTCCACCACGAAGCCGCTCCTTTCCACGAGAAGACGGAGTCTTACAAATGGACAGCGCCGGATGTTTCGAAGTGGAAGACCAAGACGTTTGCCGGTTATCGCAGGCAAGACGGCCAGATTGGCACCAGGAATTATTGGCTGGTCGTGCCACTCGTTTTCTGTGAAAACCGGAATATTGGTGTGCTGAAGCAGGCATTCGAGCAGGAATTGGGATTTGCTCAGCCGCCGTTGTATCAGCAGCAAGTTGCGGATCTTGTGCGGTTATATCGATCAGGACAAATTGAGCAGATCGGCGACTACATGGGAGCGCCTAAGGAGAAGAAGATCGAACACCCGCGCATTTTTGCAAACATCGACGGAATCAAGTTCCTGCTCCATGAAGGCGGATGCGGCGGAACGCGAGAAGACTCCAACAATCTCTGCGCTCTAATCGCGGGTTACATCCATCACCCCAATGTAGCCGGCGCGACGGTGCTCAGCCTTGGATGCCAGCACGCTCAGGTTTCCGTGTTGCGCAGTGAATTGAAAAAACGGAACCCTGATTTTTCCAAGCCTCTTTATGTCTTTGAACAGCAAAGAAGCGGAGAGGAATTCACGATGCTGTCCGACGCGATCCGGCAGACTTTTCTGGGGCTTCTGCAAGCAGACAAGTGCCGGCGCAGTTCTGCACCGTTGTCGCAACTTGCGATAGGTCTCAAGTGTGGTGGTTCGGACGGGTTTTCCGGTATTTCAGCGAATCCTTCCATTGGCCATGTTTCTGATCTCCTGGTGGCTTTAGGTGGCAGGACGATCTTAAGCGAATTTCCGGAACTCTGCGGAGTGGAACAGGAACTGGTGAACCGCAGTGTATCTGCAGAGGTCGCAGAACGCTTCATCCAACTGATGAGAAGCTACGCTGCGCGCGCCAAGGCGGTCGGCTCTGGTTTTGAAATGAATCCGTCACCCGGCAATATTCGGGACGGCCTGATTACGGATGCCATGAAGTCCGCGGGGGCAGCGAAAAAAGGCGGCACGTCATCGGTGACTGCGGTTCTGGATTACCCGGAATATTTGGGGGAAGCAGGGCTAAACCTCCAATGCACTCCCGGAAACGACGTGGAGTGTGTTACGGCGCAGGTCGGCGCGGGAGCGAATCTCGTTCTATTCACAACGGGCTTGGGAACGCCGACGGGAAACCCCATCGCTCCGGTGGTAAAAATCTCGACGAATTCGCAACTGGCCGCAAGAATGCCGGACATTATCGATATCGATACCGGCGGCGTCATTTCGGGCGAAAAGACCATTGAGCAGATGGGAGAGGAAATTCTGGAGCGGGTTATCCAGATTGCGAGTGGAGAAAGCAAGACGTCAGCGGAACTGCTGGGGCAAGACGATTTTATCCCCTGGAAAAGAGGCGTTTCATTGTGAGGAATCATGGCCGAGGCGTTCGGCGCCCGTAAGCTCTCGAGAGCACTTAATATCCATGACCTTCGGGGTTTGGCGAAGCGGCGGTTGCCCGACGTTGTCTTTGACTATCTGGATGGAGGCGCCGAAGACGAGGTTACACTTCGCGCGAATTGCCGGGTATTTGGCGATGTGACATTCCGGCCCCGGCACGCCGTTCATGTACCTGACTGCGATCTGCGGGCGCGGGTGTTAGGAGTCGATTTAGCGCTTCCGTTTGTGCTTGCGCCGATCGGTTACAGCAGACTGATGCATCCCGATGGCGAAACCGCGGCGGCTAGAGCCGCCGGGGCGGCAGGAACAGCATACATCTTGTCCACATTTTCCGGCCATGAGCTCGAAAAGGTGAAGGCGGCATCCGCGGGGCCGCTTTGGTATCAACTGTATTTAGTAGGCGGACGCGCAGCGGCCGAAGGGGCCATCGATCGAGCACGAGCGGCAGGGTTTTCCGCTTTAGTCGTTACGATCGATACCGCGGTTGCCGGCATGCGCGAACGCGACCTTCGCAACGGCATGAAAGAGCTACTGGGGACAAACGTTTTGGCAAAGATCCCGCGTCTGGCGCAATTTCTCGCTCGCCCGGGATGGCTCGTAGGTTTTCTGGCTGACGGAGGCGTGCCGCACTTGCCCAACGTAATTTTGCCGGGAGTGGGCGCAATGCCATTGACGGACGTTGCGGCGGCGCTGGCTCAATCGGTTGTGACGTGGGAAGACTTTAAGTGGATTCGCGAGGCGTGGCGTGGTCGGATCGTGGCGAAGATTGTGCGGACCGGCGATGATGCGCGGTGCGCGATCGACCATGGTGCCAATGCCATTGTTGTGTCCAATCACGGTGGACGTCAGCTTGACTGCCTTTCGGCGACGTTAAAGGCGCTCCCGGAGGTAGTGAAGGTAGTAAACGGCCAGGCCGAAGTGCTCCTTGACGGAGGGGTGCGCCGAGGAAGCGACATCGTTAAGGCGATATGCATGGGCGCTCGCGCTGTTCTCGTCGGGCGGGCATACGCATATGGGCTTGGCGCGGCTGGGGAAGCAGGAGTCAGGCGCGCGATTGAGATATTGAAGGCCGATCTGGAGCGGACACTCAGATTGCTCGGCTGTCCATCGGTAGGAGCGCTGGACCGTTCGTTCGTCGACGTGCCGCCTGGTTGGCAGTGCCTTTAGACCATGCGGATTGACGCTCATCAGCATTTTTGGATTTACAGTCCGTCGGAATATGAATGGATCGACGAATCGATGGACGCTTTGCGCCGCGACTTTCTTCCCGGGGATTTGAAACCCGAGCTCGATCATGCCGGATTTCAGGGATGCGTCGCTGTTCAGGCGCGCCAGAGCGTCGAAGAGACAAACTGGCTGCTGCAGTTGGCCGCGGAGTGGCCGTTTATTCTTGGCGTTGTCGGCTGGGTGGACTTGCGATCAACACAACTGCGTTCGGAATTGGAGGTATTTGCAAAACAGCCTAAACTGGTTGGTGTTCGCCACATCGTGCAGAGTGAACCTGACGAAAGATTTCTGCTACAGCCTGAGTTTCTGCGCGGCGTTTCTTTGCTGGAAGACTTCGACCTTGCTTACGACATCCTGATCTATCCGAAACATCTGCCCGTGGCGGTGGAGTTTGTACGGAAGTTTCCCCGGCAGCGGTTTGTTCTCGATCACCTGGCCAAACCTCGTATCCAGGAACAGGCGATTCATCCGTGGGCGGAGGGAATTCGCGAACTCGCGGTGTTCCCGAATGTGTATTGCAAAATGTCGGGATTGGTGACGGAGGCGCATTGGAAGGACTGGAAGCTTGAGGACCTCACACCTTATTTGGAAGTCGCACTGGAAAGCTTCGGGCCAGAACGGCTTATGATCGGGTCGGATTGGCCGGTTTGCACTGTGGCGGCGTCTTATTCGCGGACCGTGAACGCCGTTGTGCAGTATCTCAGCCAGTATAGAGAAGACCTGCGTGAGAAGGTTTTAGGGGCCAACGCGCAAAAGTTCTATAAGCTGAGAGTTCCGCTTGATTGACGAACCTAGCTTGCAACAACGATGGTCTAAGGAGGTGGCCGGTTCTGAACTCTCAAACTACAAGTCAGGCGAACTTCAGCCTGAAAGGGAAAATCGCAGTGGTGACCGGAGGCGGTAGCGGAATCGGGCGGGCTATCGCGCTGAAGTTTGCGGCGCATGGCGCCAAAGTGCACATCCTGGACGTGGCGTTGAATGACGCGAACGCAACTTGCCAGCAAATTATTTCTGAAGGCAGTGACGCCGCGGCTTACGCCTGTGACGTGACCGATCAGGCGCAGGTGAAGGGTATATTTGATCAGCTCGCGAAAAAGGAGTGCCCGTCGATTCTCGTGAACAATGCGGGAATTTCCAGCATAGGGACGGTGGAAAGCACGTCTGAGGCCGAGTTTGATCGCGTGTACCGTGTCAACGTGAAGGGATTCTACAACTGTATGTATGCCTGCGCGCCGCACATGAAGAAAAATGGCGGGGGCGTCATTCTAAATCTGGCTTCGATCGCCGGGTCCTCCGCGCTTGCAGATCGCTTTGCGTACTCGATGAGCAAAGGCGCAGTGATCGCCATGACGTATTCCGTTGCGCGCGATTATCTGAGCCACAACATCCGGTGCAATTGCATCTCGCCCGCCCGAGTTCACACGCCGTTCGTGGACGACTACTTGCGCAAGAACTATCCGGGGCGCGAAAAAGAGATGTTCGAAAAACTGTCCAAGGCCCAGCCCATCGGCAGAATGGGAGATCCAGCAGAAGTGGCGTCACTCGCGCTATTTCTGTGTTCCGACGAATCATCCTTCATTACGGGAGTCGACTATCTGCTGGATGGCGGGTTCACGAATCTGCGAGGGTAGCGATGGATCTGCGGTTGAAAGGTAAGGTCATACTCGTTACCGGAGGAGCAAAGGGAATTGGCGCGGCCATCGTCAAGGCTTGCGCCAAGGAAGGCGCAATTCCCGTGATTGCGGATCGCGATACCGCGGCGGGCGAGAAACTCGAGTCGGAACAACGAAACACGGGCGCAGCATGCAGATTCATCGCCGCGGATCTGGTAAACGCGGAGGACTGCGAACGGGTCGTTCAGGAAAGTGTCAGAGCATTTGGTCAAATCGATGCGCTGGTGAACAACGCGGGTGTGAACGATAAGGTGGGTCTCGAAAGCGGCAACCCTTCCGATTTTGTCGCTTCGCTAACGCGCAATTTGATGCACTACTACAACATGGCGCACTATGCCTTGCCGCATTTAAAACAGTCCAAAGGCGTGATCATCAATATGGGTTCCAAGACAGCTATGACCGGGCAAGGCGGCACGTCCGGATACGCTTGCGCGAAAGGAGGAATCCTCGCACTTACCCGGGAGTGGGCGGCGGAACTTCTCCCCTGTGGGATTCGTGTAAACACAGTTGTACCCGCAGAGGTAATGACTCCTCTCTACCGCCAGTGGCTGGAAACTTTTCCTAATCCGGGAGAGAAGCTGGAAACAATTCTTTCGCGAATTCCGCTTGGAAAACGAATGACGACTCCGGAGGAGATCGCCGCCACAACATTGTTTTTGATTTCGCCCGAGTCCGGGCACACCACAGGACAACACCTGTGCGTGGATGGCGGGTACGTTCACCTGGACCGAGCGCTGCCCTGAAGAACGTGACGGGGACTGACCGAAGGCGCTGCTACTCCAGGTTAAAAACTTCCCTGGTTTCTGCCCAGATCTTGCCATTTGCGGCAGCATCTGGCAGTGGTGATTGGCAAGAATCGGTCTCTTTCCACCAACGCTGCGTTTCCGGATCGGCAGCCATTTTTTTCATGTCCGCATCGAAGTCCTTTCCCGTGTATTCGAGGTAGGAGATGAGGAAAAGCTTTCCGTCGATTTCCCGCTCATGAATCGAAAAGTTCTGTATGTGGCATGCCTTGATCATCTTGGTCACACCAGGCCAGGGCTTGGCGTGAAGTTCTCGGTAGTATTGCGCCTTTTCCGGTTTCAACCCGGTAACCCACACGAAGCGTCGCAACGCCTTTGGGGTACGACCCGCAACCATTGCGGCAACTAAGAAACCCGCCGGAATGCCCATGTAGTCTCTTTCTGTTTTCCTACGCCAGTATCGGAAATTGTTCCGGGTGCGATAATACTATTAATCAGCAAGACCTGGTTTGCATCGACCCGTGAACTGTCGAGCGATCGGGTCTGCCCGGTCGGGAACCGACCGTTTGCCGAAACGTTTTGTATTGGCAATGTGTGGCAGTTTAGTGTTGACTTGAGTCAACACGGATCACGTTAATATCCTAACGTCCACAAAAGAATGAAAGGATCGGCTGCAGCCATTGTGAATCGAGATCGTGCGGGCGAGACATCGGGGGGCGTGATTTGAAGGCGAAGAGCAAGCGGGTCCGGCGACACGTTACCATTCGAGACGTTGCGAAGGCTGCGGGAGCTTCCGTTTCGACGATATCGGCGGCGCTGAACAACTCCGACTATGTAAGCGCGGAAATGCGGAGCCGGATTGAAGAGGCAATCAAGCAGCTCAAGTATCGTCCCAATGACTTGGCACGGGGACTTCGGCTACAGAAAACGCATTCGATCGCGATCGTTGTGCCCGACCTGTCGAATAACTTTTATATCGAGTTGGTAAGGGGCGCCAAAGATTACGCAGCGTCGGCAAACTACACTGTTCTTATCGGTGATTCACGCGACAGTTGGGAGGAGGAACGCAACTACCTGGATTCGTTCCATCGACGGCGCGTCGACGGAATCGTGCGCGTTCCCGCTATGGACGCTCTGAAAGGAAAAGGAAAAACCGACCTCGGAAATCTTCCCGTCGTTTACGCGGATCGCTATCCACTCACGCGGGACACCTATGTGGGGCGAGTGGGTGTAGACAACCGGCGCGCTGCCGATAGCGCCACACGCTACCTGCTCAGCTTGGGTCATCGCAAAATGGGGATTATCACGGGTGATCCCTCGAGCGGGACCTCCGTCGACCGGCTGGAAGGATTCCTGCAAGCGCTCCGGGCAGCGGGTATTCGCCCAGACCGTTCCATGATTCACAGTGGCCACAACGACATGGAGAGCGGGCACGTCCATACCATGCAGCTACTGACGAGGGCGGATCGCCCAACGGCGATTTTTTGCACCAACAACATGATGGCTTTGGGAGCGCTGGCGGCGATACAGGAGATCGGGCTGGTTTGTCCCGATGAGATCAGCCTGCTTGGGTTTGACGATTTTTATTGGGCGACGCTGCTCCGTCCTCGGCTGACCGTCGTTCGTCAACCCGCTCGGGAAGTGGGAATGATCGCGGCGCGCATGCTGATAGACCATCTCGAAGGACGTCCGAGCGTTCCCACACCCACATTGCTAGCGACTCAGTTGATGGTACGCGATTCTTGCTGTCCTCCGAAGGCACCTCAGTCGCACTGAGCTCTCGAGCAGGGATTATTCCGAGTCGTGTTCGAGTTGCCACGACTTCAAGGCCCGCGCCCGGATGAAATAGACGACAAGTCCGAGCACCAGGAGAATGAGAGCGGTGCCTAGGTACTGTCTTTGGTCTGGCGTGGCCGCCACGTAAATCCATCCGATCAGCGCAATGATGGCGGGGAGCGGATAGAGCCACATTCTGAACGGAAGCGCGATTTCCTTACGATAGAGATGCATGGCAAATATCGCGAACACCTGCGGGATGAACTGGAACACGATCTGAATGATCATGAGCGCGGACACCAAGCGCTCCAGCGAGAACCAGCAAAGTGGAATCGCAAGGGCGTTGATCACTAAAAGCGCAACGGTCGGAAAGTGGCCCTTTGCGTGGACGCTACCAAGAATCTTGAAAAAGTTTCCCTCGGCCCCAGCGGCGAACAGAATCCTGGAATAGCCCAAGCTCATGGTGAAAATGCCACCGAGCGTGGCGGCTAGAATCAAAAACGTCATGACCGAAGCGGCACGGGGCCCGTGAATCTTGCCGATGAATTCGGAGACGACCGCGTGCGACACAGCGGCATCGCGCCAGGGGATCGTTCCAATGATGACCACGCTCATCAAGAGATAGAGAACAGCGACTACCAGGACCGACAAAACGATCGCGCGAGGAATATTTTTGGTCGGGTTTTTTACCTCACCACCGAGATAGGTGATGTTGTTGTAGCCGCCATAGTTGTACATGGCGACGAGCGTGGCATTGGCAAGTCCAAAGAAAAACGCTTTCGAGAGACGAAAAGCTCCGGGTGGGAAGTCGAAGGCCATTTTTGCGTTCATGTGAAAGAGGCCGGAGGTAATCACCCAAAGCATTGCGATTAGAACAAAGGCGAGCATTATTACGGAGAGGCGTCCGACGGTTTGGATCGGACGATAAAGCAGGAAGGTGATCAAAACACAGACGGCCGCCGCAACCGCTGCAACGCCAGTGTGAGTCAAACTAGGAATCACATAATGCATGTAATCCGCGAAGCCCACGGAAGCGGCGGAAATACCGAGCGGCGCGACAAAGAGCGTCTCCCAGAGAAACAAAAACGAAAATAGGCGTCCCCAGCTTCGAGGATTGAATGCTTCGCGGAAGTAGATGTAGGCGCCACCGGCACCGGGCATGGCAGCGCCAAGTTCCGCGTATACCATTCCGTCGCAAACGGAAAATACCGCGCCGAGAAACCAGCCAAGAATCGCTTGGGGCCCCCCCATGGCCGAGATGATGACGCCGATGGTGATGAAGGGGCCAATACCGATCATCTCCAGCATGTTGACGGCGGTGGACTGAACCAGCCCCATACCGCGGACTAACTTTTCAGAAGTGCGCGTGATCTCCGCTGGGAGGGATGAAGGAAGGTCGGACAAGTTAATTGTTCAGGCTGGAAAAAGTAATCACGAGGCCGCAATATAGCAGCGTCCTTTGCGGCGGGCAAGGTCCTGAAATTAGAAAAATACTGAAACGTTTCGGTACCGGTCCTATGCGGGATTTGGCCGTGGACAAGCGCGGAAGCCTTGCGTTAACCTGCGGACGAAATTGAGGCTCGAAATGGAACGAATCAGCCGAAGAAACGCGTTGCTGTGGGGTATGGCCTTGCCTGGCATCACGCGGGCTGGATTCCCTGAATCGCAAGATGAAAAGGTCGTCGGAAAACCGAAACGATTTGAGGAGCTCGCCGGCTTCGAGATAGCCGAAGCGGTCTCCGAGGCGCGTTTGGCTATTCTACCGTTGGGCAGTCTGGAATTCCATGGACCTCACAATCCCTTGGGATCGGATTCGATTATCATTTCTGGAATCGCAGAGCGCGTGACTCTTCGCACCCAAGGATTGCTATTTCCGGCAGTGAAGTTCACGCAATGTCCGGCGCAGACGGCGCACTTTCAAGGAACATTGTCGATGCGCCCGGAGGTCATGACTCTGTACTTTGCCGACGTGCTTCGAAACATGCTCCAACTTGGAGTTCGGAAGGTGTTCATCCTGAACGGCCATGACGGAAACATCGGGCCAGGCCGTGGCGCGATCGCGCAAGTTGCAAATGAAGTGAAGGATGCGGCGTTGTTGTTTGCCAGTTGGTGGGAGTTTCTCTCGAGCGAGAAGCTGAACTCCTTGGGGCTGTTTCGTCAGGCGAACGGTGGCCACGGGCATGGAGGGCCGCTCGAGACCTCTGCCGTTGCCGCGTTCCGGCCTGATCTGGTTCATGTGGACAAGGCCATGGACCTGCCTGAGCCTCCGGACCTCTCCGGAGGCGCCCCATATTTCCTTCAGAAATCGACAGCTGCAAACTGGCCTGGATATTCGGGGAAAGTGAGCGAGGCTTCCGCGGAAAAAGGGCGGAAACTGGTGCAGATGAGTGAAGATGGAATCGTGCGACTGGTCGAGAATTGGCTGCACAATAGCCAGGCACCCGGAAGCTGGTGAGTTGTTGAAGTGTTGGGACGTCAGCTTCTATGCACGATTGCTTTGAGGGTCGGAGAATTGACCAACGTGACGGGCTATGGAGTCTTTTGGCGGTGGACCATAGCGGTCAGCGCTTCGCTGGTCTTCTGCTTTGCATCGTTGTGCGGACGCACACAGCAACCATCTCCTGCTCAAAAGAATGAGCAACAAGCTGCAGGGCCGTTGCGTGCTGCTCAATCCGCCCTAAAGCAGGGAGATCCGGACGATGCCATTCGCATTTTGTCGGAATACCTGCAAACGCATCAACAGGATTCCAGTGCGCGAGTCGCGCTTGGGCAGGCGTACGCAATGGCCGGACAGACGAATCGCGCCGAAGAAGAATTTCAAACAGTTCTCAAGGCCGCGCCAGAGAACTATGTCGCGTTGGCCGCGCTCGGCGAGATTTACAATCGCGGAGGACAGCCGAAATTGGCAGAGGCGCTGTTGGGGCGCGCAGTAAAGGCCAGTCATGGCCTTCCGCAGATTCGAATCGAATGGGCCGTCATCCTTGCGCACCTGCACGAGTATAAAAAGGCGCAGAGCGCGTTGTCTGGAGTCTTGCCACCAACCGATCGGGAGGAGCAAATCCGATTCCTTCGTTTGAAGGCGTCCGTAGCGCTGGGGTTGGGCGACGCAAAGGCGGCAAGTTTCGAGATGGAGAAGGCTCTCAGTCTGAAGCCAGACGATGCCGGATTGATGATGGCGACTGCGGCGGCAGAATTGCAAGCCCGCAATTCGAAGCGCGCCGCGGAGTTGACAAAGCCCGCGTTCGCCAACAAGCGAGACTCCGCAGCAGGAATGCTGCTCTTGGAAGCACAGATAGAAGCGAATGAAGATTTTAGACCAACGTTAGAGTCGCTCCGTGCCAGCGCAATGAACACACCGGACGAGTTGGCGGTGCGGCAACATTTGGCGCAATTGCTTGTATCTCACGGCAAGTATGCCGAATCGGTGGAGGATTTTCAGAGAGCAGCCGATATTGGGCCAAATCGCGGAGACTTGCTTTTCAACCTCGCGCTCGCACAATTTAACGCTGGCCGCTTGGATGACGCCTTAAGGAGTGCGGAAAAAGGCAAAGATCTTGGCGACACCACAGACCTAGAGGATCTACTGGGAGATATTCAGGAGGCGAGGGGAGAAAATCTTGCGGCTGTGAAAAGCTATCAGGCGGCCGTGGCGCTAGCTCCGAACGAAGAGAAATACCGTCTTTCTCTCGCACTGGAATTCATACGGCATAAAAGCTTTGACGCGGCAAAAGTGGCTCTTCAGCAAGCAGAGGAGTTGCACCCAGATTCGTGGCGCGTGAAATTTAGTCTGGGCATGCTGGAATATTTTGAAGGCCGGGGCGAAAAAGCCAGCCCAATCCTGCTGCAAGCAGCGAATTTATCCCCTGAGCCGGCCGTTGCACTCAAGTATGTTGGCGATATTCAGATGGATCGTGCCGCTGAGCCGGATCCTAACGTGATATCGCAACTTTGCAGATATGCCGACCTTCATCCGAAAGAAGCTGCCATGCAGTACTACTGCGGCGCTTTGCTTTTTCGAAGAGACTACACCGCTGAAGACAAAACAAATGTGCCGGACATTCTCCGGCGACTAAATACTGCCCTGAAGGAGCTTCCTAACGATGCCCCCGCTCACTGCCAGCTCGGCAGACTCTATCGATGGCTGGAAAAATGGCCGGAGGCGGTGAGAGAGTCGGAGTCGTGCGTTCGCCTGGCCCCGGACTCCGCGCAAGGGCACTATCGACTTGCACAGATCTACCAACATGAAGGCCACACAGCGCGAGCGAAAGAAGAGATGAACCTTTATGAGGCAGCGTCAAAGCGTGTCGCGGACGAAAACGCGCGGCGCGATGAAACGATCAAGGCGTTCCTTTTTACGATTCAGAAGGAAACACCAAGTCGCTAACCTCTTTCTTTTTTCTAGCGGCCAGCTGTCCTTTGCGGATTCTTAGCAAGACTCACCATGTTGGCGAAAAGCCGATAGGCGCCCGGCACACCTTCCGGCAATTGACGGTAAAACGCGTAGGCATTGTAGATGTATACGCCTTTGCCGTAGTTTGCGTAGAGCAAGCCGCCTTTTTGAGGATCCTGGCCCGGATCGTGTGTTTCGAGCAAAGGAGTGTAAGCAGAATCCCAACTGACCAGAAACTTTGAGCCACGTTCTTCCACCCAGTGTTCGAAATCCTTGCTGGTGATTTTGTTGGGCCAATTGAAAACAGGATTATCCGAAGCCAGGATTTCGACTTTAGAAGCCTCGTCCGTAACTTCTTCCGGGTTGGAACCCATTTGGTAAGGATATGGACCGTAGTTGTGATCATATTCGGGAGTGTTGTACTGAACGATGACTACGCCGCCGTTCTTCACGTAGTCGAGGATGCGGCCATTGTTGGTTTTGAGGTCCTCGCGGGCGGCGTACGCGCGAACGCCCAAAATAATGGCGTCAAATTTCGAAAGGTTGCCACTTGCCAGATCTTCGGATGTAAGGAAATGTACCTTGATACCGAGATTCTCCAGAGCCTGAGGCACTTCATCTCCGGCACCAACGATGTAGCCGACGTTCAGATCCGGAGCGACCTTCACGTCTACTCCGGACGTGCGATAGGTGGAAGCGCGATAAAGGTTGTAGGGGCGCAGACCAGAATAACCGACAGCATGGTATCCCTCTTTGTACTCATGGCCGTCGTAGGTGGCCACAGCAGTCAGCGTGTAAGACTTTTCTTCCAGGCGACCCGGAGTCACGCGTAGGCTGAGAGTTTGATCATCGCCATCTTTCGCGGTTGCAAACTCTTCCGGCGGTGCTTTCCAGCCTTCGGGCAAATCGAGCCTAAGTGTTCCCTTCGCGGGGCCTTTGACATTGCTGTGAATCGTGACCGTAAGGTCAAAGGATTTTTCTCCGAGAGGAACGATTCCGGCCTGGGGAGCAATGGAAACGGAAATGGCCGGGCCGACCGCTAAAGGCTCAAACACCGTGCCGACACCGTTCCCGCGACTGACGGACTGGATGACTTGCGCGATTTCGAACGGCAGGCCGTCAAAGGTAAAACGTAGTCTCGCCGAAATCGGATAGGGAGCCAAAGGCAGATTGAGATACTTTGGGTCGATGATGTCGTAATAGGGCTGTTCGATGTCCGGTCGCGTAAAGTAGGGCCGCGTAAAAGCAGCGTTCTGCGGGACCTGCACGGTGAAGCGAAGATCCTTGGACTGATTTCCGTTGAGTGTGCCGCCCGATTGATTTTGCGGATCGATTTTCCACTGTTCGCCCTGAGGAGTGTCGAGGGCGACGCTTTCCAACTGCACCGGAAGGTTACTAGGGCTGTTGGCGTGAACTTTCACCCAGAACTGTTGTCCTGGGATTGCGATTTGGAAGCTCGGGGGATTGCCAAAGAAGCGTGCAAACGGCCCGGTCGGCTCTTTTTCCGGCGCAACCGTGGCCAAAACCGACAGTCCCAACGACTCCGCGAGGGCATTGCCGAATTGCGCTTGTTTTACCTTCAGTTCGTGGGTCACGTCATACTTTGAATCGGCGGACAATGCACTAGCTGTGACTTTGTCCAAGAGTTCGTTTGTTGCTTTCAGACCCGCTGCCAGAGTGGACGCGATCGCTTCCGGATGTTGGGCAGAGAAATCAGTCGTGGCTTTCTCGACGAGAGAATTGATCCCGCGCAGTCCATCCTTGAGAAAACCTGTGTCACCGCCACTGGCAAGCGAAGCTATTCCCATCAAAGAGGCGTCGATTCCCTCGAAAATTGACGATTCCTTGTCCGGAACGGAAACTTGACTCGCGAAGCGATGATAGGGATTCATTTCTTCTTCAGCCGGTGGCAGTCCAGTGCCGCCATTCTGCGATTTCTGCTGGCCGAGCCCGAGACGAGAAACTTGCACATAGTTGAGTCCCATGAGCGGGCTATAGTCCCCCGCCGGGATTTCGACCGAGGCGGAAAGTTCGCCTCGAATGACTGAGCCATCCGTATAGTTTCGGAATTCGGCCGGATAGTATTTGCCGTCCGCGTAGTCATAAATTCCCTTGTCCGTGATCCGCGCAAACGGCACTCTCGCATAGTCTTTGAGAGGTTTCCAGGGATGCAGCCCTTCCTTGAGTTGTTCGGGAAACATCGCAGGATCGCCGGCCGCCTTATAGACCTCCTGGGCCATCTGGCCGGCGACCTGGTGGTTGCCGTGCCCGTCGGTGCGCCCGCCAACAAAAACGGAAGTGATGACCAGAGGACGGGTCATGCGGACAACTCGGACGGCATCCGCGAGAACCCGGTCATGGCCCCACTTTTCCAAAGCTTCTTCGCGCGTCTTGGAGAAGCCGTAGTCAATCACCCGCGTCCAGAATTGTTGTGTGCCATAGTAACGATCCGCGGCCAGGAGTTCTTCCGTGCGCACAAGACCCAGCGCATCGAAGTAGTCCGAGGACATGACATTCGCGCCACCTTCGCCACGATTGAGCGTCAACAAAGTGACCCGGGCGCCTTGTCCGCGGGACTCGTAGGCCAGCATTCCTCCATCTTCGTCATCGGGATGGGCGGTTACCATGAGCACGCTGCCGCGGGTGTGAAGCTTTTGCAGGCTTTGCCAGAGTGCGGCAGCGCCGCGGTCAAACAGGAGAGCTTGTCCCGCGACGTCAGGTTTCGAGCTGACAGCGGTTGGCGATTGTGCGGTGAGGCGCGCCGATGGAAGCGACAGAAAAAGCGTGAATGCCACACTGGCGACAAGTGCCGGCAGCAGTTTACTGGATTTTGATGTCATTTTTCCTCCCCGCCCCTATCTAAAGTGTGTCGCGTTTCTCCTCCGTGCTTGCGTTGCAGGTGCAGGCGGCGCTGCGATCCTCTAGCCGCAAATGAACTGCCGTTCTGCAGACTTTTTTCAGGCGATCGGACCGCGCCGTCGAGCAGAAAACATAAATGGGCGTAGAGTCCCCATTCTCTGGTTGAAAGATGGCATTGTACGTTCGCGACAGGTAAAGTCAACAAAAATCCCAAAACGTTTTGGCACGCAGTGGGCTAGCAAATCAGGAACGGTTATTCTCGTGGGAAATGTGACAAATGGCGCAATAGAGCTGATTTGGAAAATCAGCTTGACAAAGGATATTAGCGGGTGGTAATTGTTCTGCAATTGAGCCGAATCGTTTCGGCATGATCCAGGGGTGGGATCGAGGGCGCGACGAAATCGACTGTTGCTTGCCTGTTTCCATTCCATTGAGTCGACGATTCGTTTTCTGAGCGTAACCCTCCGTGGAGGTGTTGCGCGTTGTTCGCCAGGGAAAAGTAAATATTTGTCCGGCGAAGCCAAAGTCTGGGTGCGAGAGACAGGGGCCAACGCAATTCAGGTGCAAGGCGGTTGCCCGAGGGCGGGCGGTTGCAGGTGCACGTCGACAGTCGAGGGACAGTTCTTCGAATCTGGACAGTGGAGGCTGCAATGAAGCGAGAGATGGGTTCTCGAAGATTCTTGCTTTGGGGGATATTGGTTTTGGCGGCGCTGGCTATCTGTGCTGGACCTGCGGCAGGGCAGATCGATCGCGGGACTATTTCGGGCAAAGTCTTGGATTCTTCCGGTGCCGCGGTGCCCAAGGCGACGGTGACGGTCACAAACAAAGCCACTGGTGTCTCGGAGACAACACCAGTCAATGACGCGGGTGATTATCAGGTGCTTGCGTTGATCCCGGGAATCTACACCGTAAAGGTCAGCGCGGACGGATTTCAAACCGCAGTGCAGGACAACATTGAGGTACACGTACAGGACCGGCTTTCCGTTGGTTTTGTATTGAAAGTGGGATCCGTGAACCAGGAGGTCGTGGTCACTAGCGGCGAGCCTCTCCTTCAGACGCAGACCGCCGATCTAGGAAGCGTCATCAATGAAGAGCAGATCAACGATCTGCCGCTGAATGGGCGGCGGTATGCGGACTTGGCATTGTTGGAGCCCGGCGTGCAGAAATTCTACGCCGCAGCGAACCCCGCACCGGACCGCTTCAGTGTGAATGGGAACCTCGAACTTCAGAATAATTTTCTCCTGAACGGCATCGACAACAATTCCTGGTCGGAAAATTTGCAAGAGTTTTCTGTGCAGGTGGTGCAGCCGCCCCCCGATGCCGTGCAGGAATTCAAAATCCAAACGCGGACTTACTCCGCCGAATTCGGCAACTCCGCAGGTGCCGTCATCAATGCCAGCATTAAGTCGGGAACCAATGGATTTCATGGCGATGTCTATGAGTTTTTCCGAAACGCAGTGCTGGACGGAAACCAGTGGATCAACGATGCGAACAACGTGAAGCGCGGCCGATTCACACAAAATCAGTTTGGCGGAACGCTAGGCGGCCCGATCCTTAAAGATAAGCTGTTCTTTTTTGGCGACTTTGAGCGTTTCAGCAGCCGCCAATCCACGACGATAGCGAGCGTCGTTCCGACTCCTTTGATGCAGCAGGGCAACTTCACCGAGCTGCCATATTCGCTGACCAATGCGTCCATCCCGGGCCAGGCCGGATGCTATGCGGGAAATATTTTGCAAACGACAAGCACGACAGGAGCGACCTGTCTTGATCCGGTTGCTGCCAAGACCATGGCCTTGCTGCCCGCGCCAAACGTAGCGTCGCTCGTGGCAGTCCAAGGGACGCCAGGAAGCTGGACTGGGCTTCCGAATTACATCTTTTCTACACCCGTTCCCAACGACGTTTATTCCACCGACGGGCGCATCGATTACAACCTGAATTCAAGTAACCAGATCTATGGCAGCTACAGTTATCGACATCTCAGCCGTGAGGATCCTTTGTGGACCTCAAATCCTGTCGTGGGCAACGGCAACTTTGCTACACAATACCGCCTGCATGATCAGTTGCTGTCATTGGGTTGGACGCACACTCTCTCCCCGACGCTGATAAATGATGCGCGTTTTGGCTGGAATCGCGATTTTGCGCACAGCGATCCTATCGGCATAGCATTAGGCACTTCGCAAGCAGAAGCGCTTATTGGGTTGACCGGCATTCCCGATGGTCCGGGTACCGCCGGATTGCCGCCCATCGAGATCAATGGCCTGACGCGCATTGGAACGTCTCCGTGGCGGCCGCAGTACCAAGTTGCGCAAGCCTGGAACATTATTGAGAATCTGAGCTGGTTGAAGGGCAACCACAGCTTCAAGTTCGGCTATCAATATCTGAAACGCACCGACAATTTCCTTGATATTCGTGCGCCGCAAGGCGAGTTGCAAACCGACGGCGTCTACACCGCAGGTGGCAGGTTTGGCGTGCCCGATTTCCTGCTTGGCGACGTGGATGGCGTCCATTTCACGACGCCGCACGTCGTTCACTACTATCAGCCGGGGCATTCGTTCTATGCGATGGATACGTGGAGGCTGACGCCGAAATTCACGCTCACTTACGGTCTGCGCTATGAACTGTTCGCTCCGCTCATGGACAGGAGCAACGACACGACAAACTTCACACCGGCAAACGGCGGCGGATTGATCACTGCCGCGAGCAATGCGTCCGGCTGGTACAGCCGGTCGCTCATTCATCCCGACCTGAACAACTTTGCTCCGCGTCTCGGCTTCGCGTACCAAATGACGAATCGCCTCGTGTGGCGAGGCGGTTACGGAGTTTTCTACCAGCATGACAACCGGATTGGATCCGAGGCTATGCTGCAGTTGAACCCTCCATTCCTTTTGGATACCCAACTGAATCAAAGCGGGGCTAGCACCGTCTTTCAGCTGAAGGACGGGTTCCCGTATGACAGCATTATTAATTCTGGAGTGGACTTAACTAGTCTTCAGCTCCGCGCGCAAGACCCGAATCAGCGCACCAGCTATGTGGAACAGACGAGCTTCGGGCTGGAGTACCAAGTCTCGAACGACACGGTGGCTTCGGCGAGCTATGTCGGCAATTGGGGACGTAAGATGAATCGCCTCCGCGATTACAACATGCCGCACGTCACGGGATTCGACGACGGATGCCCGATTCTTCTGTATCCCTACGCAAACCTCAACACTGTTACAAACATTGACACTTCGACCGGCGTCGCGGGAGCCTGCGCTACCACCGGCCAGCACGCCTTCCTCGAGACGGCTACCAATGACGGGAATTCAAACTACAACGCTCTGGAGCTTTCGTTGCGACGCAGAATGTCGAAAGACCTGACCTTCAACTTGGGCTACACGTTCAGCCATGGCCTGGCCAACTACGCCGATAACCTGACGGCCACGCCGCTACCCCAAAATTCCTATAACTACGCCGCGGAAATGAGCAATTCGGACCTCGACATTCGCAGCCGATTCATTGGGAATTTCCTGTGGCAGTTGCCCTTTGGTCAGGGAAAACGTTGGCTCTCCGATCAGGGCGCGGTCACTCGTTGGCTGGGCGACTGGCAATTCAACGGGATCGTAACCTTGCAGACCGGAAGTCCTTTCAGTGTAACGGCTGCGAATGATGGGTTGTTGGGATTCAATCACCAAGTCTATGCAGATTGCATCGGCAATCCATTTGCCGGCGCGACGGGGAATCACAGCCTTTACACCACGTCTGGTTTCATCATCAACCCGGACGCGTTTGCGCAACCCGGCCCGGGACAGTTCGGAACGTGTGCTCCGTTCAAGTTCTATGGACCGGGAATTCAGATGTGGGATCTGAGCTTGTTCAAAATGTTCAAGTTCACGGAAAGATGGCAACTGCAATTCCGGGCGGAGTTCTTTAATGCCTTCAACCATCCGAACTTCGCAAACCCAAGCGCGAATATCGCTTCGCCAGGTTCATTTGGAAAGGTCTCCAACACGATTGCCCCGATTTTGGGGACGGATTCGGGAGGACCGGGCGATCCAAGAGAGATCCAGCTGGCACTGAAACTGTATTTCTAGTGGATGGGAGCGGCTAGGACGCTCCCTCCTTTTTTCATGAGTTCTGTCCCGAGGAACTTGCCCTCGGACGGCTCGTGCCGGTACTGCAATCTGCCAGAGCGACACCTTGCAACGCGATCTTGACGGCTCTAGTTCACCGACTGAAGGCAGAAAGTGGTTCCTAGAGGAAGAGCCAGCGATGTCGCGGCAATTGAAAACAGGACCAGAGACCTCTATCGCCCCGAGCACAGTGAAGGAGTTGCCGCCATGCGTGTGGCTGGGTAAACGGGACCTTGGGAAGTGAAGGAGAAACTGGGAATGTCACACAGGGTCGGAATTGTGGGAGCAGGAGGTGTCGCCGGGATTCATGCCGCTATTTTGGCGAAAGACGCGCGTGTCAAAATCGAAGGCTTTTTCGATGTAGAAAGGTCTCGCTCGCAAGGGTTGGCGGCCCGATTCGCGGGCCGCGCCGCCAATTCGCTCGAAGAACTCCTCGAGCAGAGCGACGCTGTTTTTGTTTGTACGCCGAATACCACGCACGAAGAGGTAGCGACACAGGTTTTGAACGCCCGCAAGCATGTTTTTTGCGAGAAGCCTTTCGCGTTGAATTTGGAATCGGCCACGAGATTGCGGGACCGAGCTGCCCGCTCCGGCCTGATCTATCAAGTAGGCCACAACCGTCGATTCGCGCCGGTTTATAAGATTCTGAAGAGGGCGATCGAGAAAAACGAACTGCGCCCTCTTTCCGTTCACGCCAAGATGAATCGAGGAGAGCTGGTGAATCCGCCCTGGGTGTGGAATGCCGATTTAACGGGGGGCTTTCTGTATGAAACTCCAGTCCACATGTTCGATCTGATGACTTTCTTTTTTGGGAAAGTGGAATGGGTTCAAGTGGCCGCCCGGGCTCACGAGCATGGAGAATTGGATGATTTTTCCATCATGCTGAACTTTCAGTCCGGCTTGCAGGCGACAATGAAAACTTATGCCCACGCGAGTTGGCACTTTCCGTTCGAGCGCTTTGAGGTTTACGGAATGCATTCGACTTATGAAACCTTTGAAATGGAAAGCATTTCATTCACGAACGGCTTGGAATCCAAGACCACGACCTATGATTTTTCTCTTACGGGAATGCACGAGCAATGGGGTTACATCGAGGAGGACCACTTGTTTGTCGATGCCCTTGAGGGGAAATCTCCTGTACCGGTTTCCGCGGAAGATGGCTATCAAGTCGTGCAGCTTATCGAGGCTTGCTATCGAAGCGCGAAGGACGGAGGCCGGGTCCACGTGAATGGCGTGGCAAGCAAAGTGCGACCTGGTTAAGTATTGCCGGCCGATTTCTTTTTGCCGTGTTTGGCTGAGTGAGTAAAGACTTACGCCGCTTGTAACCTCATTTGTTGCCCGAAAACATGAACATATTCTTTTAGCACTTCCTGCGCTATTTCAGGCCGGGCGACGAGTGGATTCTTTACGAGCGCGGCGAGCGCAACCTCGCGAGAGCGTTCGACCGAGGCTCGGACCGTGAGGCGCTCATATTCCTTAACCTGCAGTAACAAAGGACGCACCGCTTCGGGCGCGTAGCCAACGGGAAGCACCTGGGCCCCTTTGGATGAAACCTGGCAGGGAAGCTCGACGGCATCGTTGGGCGCAAGATCTTTGAGCGCCCCGGAATTGCGAACGGTAAGAGGAATTGTGGATGGCTTGTCCGAGTGGAGCGCCTGCAGGAGGAGCAAAGCGATGCGCTCGTATCCGGAGAATTCCGAATATAGTTCCTGATTCTCTCGGCGTTTTTCGCCGGCCGTCGCCTCGATGCTGAAGTAAGAAGCGTTTCGTTCACGCAGATAGTTCTCATAAATGTCCGCCAAATCCGTTTCAGGAGCTTGAGCCAGCTTTTCGAACAGGCGCGTGTTCATGGCAGCGATGGCCTGGCCACGGGATTGCCCGCTCTTTTCCGTATTCTTATAAGCTGCCTGAGGGAAATAATAAAAGTAGAGATACTCGGTGGGTAGAAGTCCGAGTCGCTGAATGAACTCCGAGGGAAAAAGACCATGCCGGTAGCATCTCTGAATGATTTCTCGGGACGACAGGACATTGGGCAGCAATTCTGCGCCTGCCTGATCACGAATAGATCGAACCCATCCCAAGTGATTCAGGCCGAGGTAATCGAACTGCAACTGGAATGGATTCCGTCCTAGCGCGTGGGCGATCGCTTCGAAAGTTTCCAACGGCGTATCGCACACACCAAGGACATTGATCTGCGAATGATTCAGAAGGCCCTGCGAAATGATCCCCACAGGATTTGTGAAGTTAATGACGGTCGCGCGTCGAGCCACTCTTTCGATCAGTTGTGCGTACTCCAGCATCGCCGCCAGATTGCGCATCCCGCAAGCGAATCCGCCGGCACCGACGGTTTCCTGGCCCACAAGACCATGCGCAAGCGCGATAGTTTCGTCCTTTACTCGCGCGGCGATACCACCTACGCGAATGCTGGTGATTACAAACTCCGCGCCCTCCAGCGCTTCTTCCGGAGTAGAAAATGATTTTAGGCGCGCACGCAGCCCGCTCCGTTTGCCCATGGCCTCAGAGACTCTTGTCATGGCGTTCAGCCGCTCCGCATCTATGTCCCAAAAGGCCAGCTCATCGAGATGCAAACGGTCGCCGGCGCCCGCAAGGCCGTGGACCAGAAGCGGTGTCCTTACCCCGGCGGCTCCGATCAGAGTAATTTTCATAATGCGTCGCTGTCCTCGTGGGTGAAATTTAATGAAGTGTCTTCATCCAATCCTGAAGCTTTTTCGGCGTAGGTATCGAAGAGGATCCGCCCGCCTGGCTTGCGGCAAGCGCGCCGCAGACGTTACCCGCGCGCATGCATTCTTCCAGTGGCCAGCCGGCGAGGTAGCCGTGTAGAAAGCCGCCGTTGAAGGCGTCACCGGAACCGGTTGCATCCACCGCGCGGACGCGAATGGATCCTATCCGCCGAATCTTTCCATCGCGAACGGTCAAAGAACCAGCTTGGCCGAGCTTGACCACAGGCATGCGGACCCAGCGTGCCAATTTTCGCGCGGCCGCATCCACGGATCGCTCTCCGGTCATTGCTTTTGCTTCTGCTTCATTTGGCAGCACAAATTCGAAATGTCGCACCAGCGAAGGTAATTGCGGCGACTGGAGAGCTTCTGGATTCCATCCGATGTCGGCAGAAAGGGTCAGGCCTAGGCGCCGCAGCTTGCGAACCACCGGCACCCATTTGTGAATTGGCCAGAGAGAACACGCCAAATGCAAATGCTTCGCAGACCGCAGTTGCTTTTGCGTTGTCGCCCGCACGAGAAGTTTTTCCAGATTTCGATTGATGGTGTCGTGGGTAATCAGCATGCGATCGCCATCGAACGCGGCGCAAACGGTTACGGCCGTGGGCAAATTGGGTTCGAACGCACAACCATCCAGCGAAATGCCGCTTTGCGCTAGCTTCTGCCAAACCGGACTGGCGTGCATATCGCGGCCGACTCTTGTGACGATTTTCGTGGGAGTGCCGAGATGAGAGGCGACCAAGGCGGTGGTTGCAACGCCGCCTCCTGGAAACATTCCGAAACTCGTGGTTTTCACCTCTTCGCCCAATTGAGGAACCCTCGGAAGATCAAAGAACACCAAGTCGACGAAAAATTCGCCAAAAACTACGAGCCGGTTGTTATTTTGAACCGAGGCGGGAGTCATTAGGCCGGCAATTTTAGCAGAATTAAAGTTAAGGACAAAGCCATTCGCGATAAGTGCCGAAACGTTATGGCACTAGTGTTTATGCAGGATAGAGCGTTTCGCGTTTGCGCGAAATCTGTAAGCAATGCTTCGTACCCGATTGTCACGGGACGACTTTATTCTGGAATTTCTTGAATTCACGGACCAATTCAGCGAGCGATTCACTTCCCGAGGTTTTGAAAAGGAGATCATGGCCTGCCCCTTTTAACTCAAACAGAGCGTGGGCAGCGGGAATCAGTTCCAAGGCTGATTTCACTTCGGTAATCGTGCCGAAGGAATCTCGAGTGCCGTGAGCGAAGAAAGCGGGCTTGTCCACCTTGGGGAAATGTTTCGTACGAAGCTCGTCAGGTTTTCGTGGTGGATGCAGTGGGTAAGAAAGCAGAAATAATCCATCCGCCACTTGCGGCTCTTCCGAGATCAACATCGAAGCTTGACGCCCGCCGTATGAATGTCCCCCCAGAAAAATCCTCCCGTTTCTTCTGTTTCGCATGACCGCGACGGCGCGGCGCAAACCGTCGCGATCCTTGGCCGCGCTGCCGAAGGGTGGCGGACCGTAAGGGCGAGCGCGTCGAAATGGCAAGTCGAAGCGCAAAACCGTAAATCCAGAGGCCGCGAGTTCATCGGATATTTCTACCAATAGTTTTGACTGGCAGTTCGCGCCCGCACCATGAGTGAGCACCACGCAGTCTTCACCCAGCACCGAGGGTGAGTGGAGGAAGCCATGGACGGCCGGGTCGCCTTCAAGATCGGCAAACGGGATGAACATCGAAGCACACGTCCGTATTGTTCCCCAAGGATAGAGTCTATGGAATGCAAAAATAACCGTCAAATACTTGCCGGCGATGTGATTGGCAAACTACCAGACATGAACCGCACTGATGCGCGGCGGACCCGAGCGGCCCTGAATCACCTGAGTTTCAAGAACAATCTCGAGGTTCTTGCGTTTCCAGTCGCGTGGAACTTGCGCCAGCATCTCTTCCATATGATGGTCGTCGACGAGAAATTCACCGGCGGCCACGGTTCCCCCTCGGCTGATACCCGCGGCTACCACTACGAATTGATCTGTATTGGGATCCACAAGGCGCGCTACGATGGCGTAGTCTTTGTACACCCCGGTCTGGATTTGTTGAGAGCGCTCCAGCACCCAGTCGCGCTTGCTGGGGTTTGCGCGGTCCTCGATCCAGAGGCGGGTCATCTGGGGATCGTTCGCGAAATGGAAACGCAGAGGGGAGGTTAGACGCAAAGTCCAACTGTTGTCGAAGGCGCCGATAAACACGGAAGGACCGCGACGCAGATCTTCGAGAGTTGTCGTTGATTCTCCCAGTACCCGGTAGGTTTTTCCGTAGGTGCGAAGCATTCCGGCAACATTTACGAGCGGGCTCACGTCATCAATAATGATGGCGACCATGGTGTCTGACAGAGTGATTTCACGCTGTGGGTCCGCAGCGTCGCGCAGGCGGATGGTCGAATACTGATTCTGATCGGCAATGCAAAACAGTACCGGCTCGCGGGATTTCACAAACGGTTCCCAAAACTGTTTAAGCGCCGGCGGCCGGGAAAGGAACCAGATTGCTGCCGCGGCGATCCCAACCGCCAGCAGGCCCAGCGAAAATGAGGTTCGCCACTGCTTCCAGAGAGTCCGTTCTGGTGTGGGCGAGTAGGGAGCCATCGGAGTCGTTGCAACCTTTGCCAGCGTCGCTTCCTGAGGCTGCCGGGCTACTTCCAGTGGCAAGGAGACCGTATTGGTACCAAACGGATGGCCGGGCCAGGAAAACTGCGGCGCGTAGGAGCCAGACGGTAGATAGATTCGGATCTCCGGGCTGTGCTTGGGGTCCTGATAGTAAAGCTCGATGCGCTTACGGATTTCCGCCGCGGTGACGCGGACAATCGGGTCGGTGTTTGTATCATAGTCAGCGGCCCGGCCGAAGATTTCCACACCGAGAATGCGCTCTTTGAGTTGGTCCGTCTGGCCAGCGAGGACTCTGGCCACGACGAGCCTCAGAAAACTTGGGTATCTCTTGCTGGAATTGAACAGAGACGAGGCCAGGAGCCTTTCGAGTTGTTCTTGAACGGCGCTCTTTTCGACTTCGCTTGAAGGCGCCCGGCTTTCCGTTACCTGCTCTGGTAGCAAAGTTGCCCCACTGCTTTACCCGAGTGACAAGCGTCGCTGCACCGCGAAACGGAGCACGGGGTATCGAGTTCGAGGACCCTGTTTCATCCGATGGTACAGTGGCATGCGAGCGCCTGCAAGGTAAAAGACTGAAGGGAGCTGCTCTTATCTGTCCCGATCTCGTGCCGCAAATTCTTGCAAACAATAGTGATAAACGAGCTCGGAGCTCTTATCTTTCTTATCCCGGTTGTTTAACGAGCAAACCCTTGCGCGCGTCCATGAAATTTTTCTATATGTGTTCACAGTAGTTTCGATTGCCAGCAGAGTTCCAAGGGCTTCGAAACGCCCGTGGGCTGCAGGCGCTGGTTTTCAACCGGGTGTGTTGGGGTTTGGCGTAAAGCCTTTAGCGGATTTCAGGAGGGGTGTCCTTATGTCAGGCAAACCAGGTTTTTGGAAGCTGCGTTTCTTGTTAGCTGTTTTCGTGCTGCTGATTTTCGGGAGGACCCAGCTTTGTGGTCAGTCTCAGGCGATCACGGCAACGCTGAGCGGCAGTGTTCTTGATCCCACCGGGCAATCGATTAGTGGCGCGAAACTGACGCTCAGCAACCCTGAGCGTGCCTTCTCCCGCACATTCACCACCGGGGACAGCGGCCTTTACACGTTCACCCTGTTGCCCCCGGCAACCTATTCCCTGGAGGTCGAAGCGGGAGGATTCAAGCGCTACAAACAAGATGGAATCACCCTCGGAGCGGGGCAGGTAGCGGAACAGCGGATCACTTTGAGTGTCGGTGCTGTTACTGAAAATATTGAAGTCACATCGCAAGCGCCGCTTTTGAACGCGGACAACGCGAATATTTCGTCGGACGTCAGCGCGAAGCAGGTGACCGATCTTCCCTTGAACCTTCGCAACATTATCAGCTTGGCGGAGCTAAATTCGTCGGTCAGCAACGCGGCGGAAGAGCAGATCGTAGGTGCGCCCGGAATTTCCGGGAGCGCGGACCAAGATATTTCGTTCCTGAATTTCGGCGGTACTTTCTTCGACACGGCGGAGTACCTGCTCGATGGAACCTGGGATACGCGCCTGGATTGGGGCGGGGTGGTTTATGTTCCGTCCGTCGACGACGTCCAGGAGTTTAAGATTCAGACGAACGCCTTTACCGCTCAGTATGGTTTCAGTAGCGGCAATGTGATCAATGTCGTTACGAAATCCGGCTCCAACGAATTTCACGGCGATGTATACGAGTTCTATCGGAACAGCAACGCGGATGCGCGGTATTTCTTCAACAGTGGCGCCCAGCCGAACTTTCATCGCAATCAGTTTGGCGCGACGGTCGGCGGACCAATTCGCAAGGACAAAACATTCTTCTTCGCGTATTACGAAGGGCTACGCCAGGCCACGCCGGCAACATTTGTCGGCACGATGCCCACGGAGGCAGAAAGAACCGGAGATTTCTCCGCACTTTTGGGTGGTCCGACCGGGCAAGTCGACGCCTTGGGAAGACCCATCGTTAGCGGAGCCATTTACAACCCCTTTAGCACGCGACAAATTACCGCGGGCGTGGTCGATCCGATGACCGGATTGGTCGCGGCCAGTTCCGGATACATTCGCGATCCGTTCCCTGGAAACATTATCCCCGCAAGTTTGCTCGACAAACTTGCGGAAGGGATTGCGACGGGAAAGTACTGGCCGTCGCCGTCGAACAGCAATCTGGTGAACAACTTTTTGAATGCCTCTGCAGCGGAAGCACATTCCAACGAATATTCCGGACGTATCGACCATAACTTCTCCGAAAACGATCGGCTAAATGTGCGCTGGTCGCAAAAATACCAGTCGAAAATCAACTATCCTACCTATTACGGCGCAGATGATCCCGGGGGGCCGGGTGTCGTCGCTCCCAACAACCGGTACAGCGTTAACGCAGGTTATAACCACATTTTCAGCCCGACTTTTGCGATGAGTTTGAACTTTGGCGTGAACCGACATGTCGAGCAGTCTGTCACGCAAAGCTTCGGCTTCCAGTCCTCGAGTCTTGGATTGCCTTCGTTCATCAATTCCATTGCACCGTCGTTTCCCGAGATCCAGCCGCAAAGCTATTCGCCGCTCGGCGCGCAGGCGGGATTAGACAACTACATCGTTCCACAAACAATCTGGACCAGTTCCGTCGATTTCACGAAGGCGATGGGCAGGCACACACTGGGATTTGGTTTCATGGACGTGTGGGCTCGGATTGACGGTGGCCACTACGCCAATACGGTTCTGCAATTTCAAACAACTTCGACTGCCGGACCAAATCCGCAGCTTGAGACCACCGGCACCGGCAACGGGTTTGCTTCGTTTCTGCTCGGCGTGGGCAGCGGCCAGGATCAAACCGGCGTCAACGCGTTCCCGGCTACGGACAAGCACCTGCTCGGATGGTATCTGCAGGACAATTGGAAAGCCACGAGCAGACTTACTCTGAATCTAGGCTTGCGCTACGAGATCCAGACGGCTCCCACGGAACGTCATGACGCGCAACAGTATTTCGACTTTACCGCTGTAAATCCCATCAGTACCGCCGTCGGGTTCAACGTCCCCGGTATGCTCGTTTTTAATTCCGGTGGAAACAGCGGACTTTACCAAACCTCGTATAAAAACTTTGCTCCGCGCATCGGCGCCGCTTACCAAGTCCGAGACAAAATCGTTTTGCGTGGCGGCTACGGCATTTTCTATGTCCCGAGCTATTACGGTCAGGGTCCCAACATCGGCTATTCTCAATCAACTCCTTGGGTCACCAGCTTGAACAATGGTTTGAATCCGTCGTCCACTCTCAGCGGAAATGCCGCGTTGGCTCTGCCAAGTGCATTTCCTGCGCAAGTCCCGGCCACCGGTAACTCGTTGGGTGGTCTTACCGATGTCGGCTTTGGGTTAAACCCAGTTGTAAACCCGAACCGCGATTCTCCTTATGTGCAGCAGTGGATGATGGGCGTGGAGTACGCGTTCACCAACAACGACTTATTCGACCTGAGTTATGTCGGCAATCATGGCGTTCACGTCCTGGCGCAGTATCTCGAATGGAACGAGCTTCCGGCCAAAGACCAAGCCTTGGGCAATCAATTGAACCAGATGGTGACCAACCCCTTCTATGGCCACATCAGTTCAAGCGGATGCGGATTGAACGAGCCGACAATCGTGTACGGTCAATTGCTGCGGCCGTACCCGGAATATTGCAGCGTCACCGAAGCGCCGCCTGCGGCGGGCACATCGACGTATAACGCCTTGCAGGCTACCTACACGCATCGTTGGCATTCCGGATTGCAACTCAACGTTTCCTACACCTACTCCAAGTTCATGGACAACGTGCAAGGCGCTTCGGGCTGGGCCTTTCCCGGAAGTGGGAGCTCGGTTCGAAATTCGTACGATCTGGCCGCCGAGCGCTCTGTCGATGCCAGCGACCTCACCCACAGTCTTGTCGTTAATCACAGCTATGAATTGCCTTTTGGCAGAGGCAAAAAATTTGGCGCGGACTTGAGCCGCCCCGTGGACGCCGTCCTCGGTGGATGGCAATGGACCGGCATCTTGACCGTGCACTCAGGACTGCCTCTTTCCATCAATCCAGCCTCTAACAACACCGCTGGTTTCGGCTTCAACCAGCGCCCGAACATCGTGCCGGGGGTTAGCCCGGTACCGCAGAACCAATCCATCAACGATTGGATCAACGCAGCGGCATTCGCTCAACCCGAGCCCTTCACATTCGGCGATGCTCCAAGGTTCTTGTCCAATCTCCGCGCGCCGGGTTTTGTCAATTGGGACATGGGCTTACAAAAATGGTGGAAGTTGACCGAGACCAAGCGACTCCAATTCCGCTTCGAGTTGTTCAACGCTTTCAACCATCCGAACTTTTTCGAACCGGATACGAATCTTGGCGACGCTAACTTCGGAACCATCACAGCGGCGTACCCAGCGCGAAGCTTGCAATTTGCGGGAAAATTCTACTGGTAGTTTTTCGAAACCTAGCCCGTTCCCCTCACCCCGGGGAGCAAATGCCTGGCAGGCGACGAGGAAGATTCTCAGTCGAGGAACGCGCAGCCTGCCAGGCTTTCGATGCGTTTGGTCGTAGTCTGCACGACGCAGCCGGACCAGGAAACAGTTCGAGCTGTGGCGCAGCACCAGGACACCCAAAATGAAAATTCTGCGAGATGGAAAAAGCAAGACTGGCTGTGGCGCGATTGTACTGTTCGTCCTGGCGACACTGCTTGCGACGAATAAGCCGTGTCTAGGTGCCACTCGCGGAGAAAAAGCGGTTGTGGCAAAGGCGCTTTCGAACGGGATTGAGATTCGTAGCGACAAGATCTTGCTGCAAATCCTTGCGCTGCGCGACGATGTTCTCCGCGTCCGCGAATCGGTAGGTGAAGAGCTGCCGGAGGACGCCTCATGGGCCGTCCCACAGACCATTCGGCAGCGATCCATCCAGGTCATTTCAGAGACTTCGGATGAAGCCCTCGGTTTTCGCACGAATACTCTACGGGTGAGTATCGAGCGGCATTCCCTGGCTCTATCGATCACCGATTTGCAGGGCCACGTTTTGCAGGAGGACGCTCCCGGATGGCCCATCGAAACTCACGGAAGCGAGTTTCGCGTTTACAAAAAAATGCCTGAGGACGAACACTACTTTGGCCTAGGCGACAAAGTCGGGCCGCTGGACCGCCGCGGCCAGTCTTTTCGGCTCTGGAATACGGACGCATTCCGCTTTCAGGAATCCACCGATCCGATTTACAAAAGCATTCCATTCTTCATCACCATGCGAGCCGGCCGTTCCATGGGTTTTTTCCTTGACAATACCTGGTCCGCGAATTTTGACTTTGGCAGCGACGAGCGGAATCTCTATTCGGTCGGCGCGGAAGGCGGGCCTATCGATTATTACGTCTTCTACGGGCCAGATCCGAAGCAAGTCCTTCGCACCTATGCCTGGCTGACAGGCGTGCCGCCGCTGCCACCTCTTTGGTCGCTTGGTTTTCAACAGTCGCGTTTCAGTTACGAATCGGAATCGCGTGTTCACGAAATCGCTTCGCGTTTGCGCAAAGACAAAATCCCCTCGGATGTTCTCTACCTCGACATCGACTTTCAGAAGGAACATCGCCCGTTCACTGTGGACGCGGAACGGTTTCCTCATTTTGAGCAAATGTTGTCCGATCTCAAGCGCGATAACTTCCATGTCGTTGTGATCACCGACCTGCATATCGCTGACCTGCCAAATTCGGAGTACGGGCCGTATGATTCCGGAACTGCCGGGGATCATTTTGTAAAAAATCCCGATGGCTCCATCTATGTCGGGACGGTTTGGCCCGGACCTTCCGTTTTCCCCGATTTCACGCAACAAAACACAAGGGCTTGGTGGGGCTCTTTGTACAAGGGCTTCTTGTCTGAAGGCGTCGCGGGTTTTTGGAACGACATGAATGAGCCCTCCGTTTTTCGCACTCCCATTCTTACGATGCCGGACAATGTGCAGCATCGGATTGAAGAGCCTGGGTTCCGGCCGCGGACCGCCACTCACCTGGAAATTCATAACGTTTACGGCATGGAAAATTCTCGCGCCACCTACGAAGGATTGCTCAAACTGAATCCCCATCTCCGGCCCTTTGTGCTGACGCGTGCCTCTTACGCCGGCGGCCAGCGTTATGCAGCAACCTGGACGGGCGACAACACGAGTTCGTGGAATCATCTCCGTCTGACCACTCCGATGCTTTTGAATCTGGGCCTGAGCGGATTTGGACTTTCAGGCGCCGATGTCGGCGGCTTTATCGGTACTCCAAAACCGGAGCTGCTCACGCTCTGGACGGAGCTCGCTACGTTCCAGCCCATCGACCGCAACCATACCAACAAGGGTTCCGGGGACAAGGAAGTCTGGGTTCATGGAACCGAACAAGAAAATATTCGCCGGCGTTATATCGAAGAACGTTACCGGCTTTTGCCTTATCTCTACACCACGGTGGAAGAACTATCTCGCACAGGCGTGCCCGTCGTCCGACCGCTTTTCCTGGAATTTCCGAATGCCACCAACGACTCTCATCCACTCGATCTTGATGCCGGAAACGAATTCCTATTTGGTCCCGATTTGCTTGTGGCGCCACCGCCATTCCCGGAGCAGCCGGACAACTACGACCTAAAGTTGCCGCCGGGCATTTGGTACGACTATTGGACTGGAGAGAAAATTCAAAGCGCAACCGATCAATCCGGAACCCAGGTGGACCCGACCATTCAGCCGAGGCCCGATACACTTCCTGTCTACGTCCGGGAAGGCTCGATAGTGCCACTGGAGCCTTTGACGCAAAGCACCGAAGAAACTCCTCAGGGACCATTGACGCTGCGCGTTTATCCCGGGAAGGACTGCCACGGCGCTCTGTACCTCGACGATGGCAAAACCTTGGCTTATACGGGCGGCGAATTCCTGCGCGTGAACTTCTCCTGTGAAATTACACAGCAAGGCGTCTCTCTGCACGTTGGTGAGCACCAGGGTTCGTTCCGTCCTTGGTGGAACCAAATTCGAGTTGAAATTTACGGTTGGGACTCCGCCACCGGCCACGTCAGCGTGAACGCTCGGCCAAATGGGCCTAACGCTTCGGTCGACACGTCAAAGCACATGCTCACCTTTGATCTCAACGACGAAGGACATGGAACCGCTCTGGAAATTCGCAACAGAAACTGACAAACTTTGCGAGCGGCTTGGAGAAGAGACGGCTCGTTGAAAGAAAATAGCTTTCGTTCGTTTGGATTGTCTGATGTGCGCAAAGCCAAAGCGTGCTTGCTCGTGCTTCTTTTCGCACTGAGTTCGTTCGCGCAAGATGCAAAGCCGCGATCCGACGCGGTGTTCCGAGTGAGCTCCTTGAACGGTGTCGATTTCGTCCTGCGCAACTCCCCAACATCACTGAAATATCTGATTGAAACCATGCCGGGGGGCGTGGCTCTGTTGGATTACAACAATGATGGCCTGCTCGATGTGTTCCTCGTGAATGGCGGTCATGTGCGAGAGCCCATGCGCAGCCCGTTCAGCTTCGATCGCCACGATCCTGCCTATTGGAACCGGCTTTATCGCCAGAATAGGGACGGGTCGTTCACGGATGTCACGGAGCAGGCCGGCCTGGCAAATGCCGGCGACACGAACTACGGAATGGGCGTTGCCGTCGGTGATTACGACAACGACGGTTTCCCGGACATTTACGTTACGAACTACGGGAAAAACATCCTCTACCACAATAATGGCGATGGCACTTTCACCGACGTTACCGCGAAGGCCGGTGTTGCCGCTGGCGGCTGGTCCGTCTCTGCTGGATTTTTCGACTACGACAACGATGGGAAACTGGATCTTTTTGTTACTCGATATCTCGACTGGAGTGTGGAAACCAGCAGGACCTGTGGCTCTGCAAAGCCGACGTATTGCGCTCCGGGAGTATTTCCTCCCATTACAAACATTTTGTACCACAACCGAGGAGACGGCACCTTCGAGGACGTTAGCGTTCCTTCCGGAATTGCCTCAAAGAAGGGCCATGGATTGGGAGTTGCTTTTGCGGATTACGACGGAGACGGCTTCACGGACATTTTCGTGGCCAATGATGTGACGGAGCAATTTCTTTTCCACAACAATGGCAACGGCACGTTCAGCGAGCGAGCCTTGGAATCGGGAGTGGCTCTGACGAGCGATGGAAAAATGCTGTCGGGTATGGGTGTTGCTTTTCAGGACTACGATAATGACGGCTTTCCCGATCTTCTGGTCACGCAGCTTCCTCACGAGCCCTACGTGGTTTTTCACAACGATGGACACGGCACATTTAGTCCACAGGAACTGGAGGCAGGTTTCGGCATGCTTTCCGGAAAATCGTCGGGTTGGGGCGTGGGGCTTGAAGATTTTGATAACGACGGATGGAAGGACACTTTCATCACTCAGGGGCATGTGTTCGACAATGTAGAGATCTATGACAGTTCGCTGCGATATCGTGATCCTCCATTGCTCGCCATGAATCGTAATGGACACTTCGTTCAGGCCGATGCCGGGTCGGATGTACCTGTAGCCGGTCGCGGCGCGGCATTCGGTGATTTGAACAATGATGGCTGGGTGGATGTGATAACGACTTCTCTTGGCGATCGACCACAATTATTCTTGAATCGCGAAGGAAAATTGCATTGGCTGACGATTACCCTGCGAGGTAAACGTAGCAACCGAGATGGCTTCGGCGCCCGCGTTCAGGTGAATGGGCAGGTGCGCTTCGCCACCGCAACGGGAAGCTATCTTAGTTCGAATGATAAGCGTCTTCATTTTGGTCTCGGAACCGCACCGTCGGCGAATATCGAGATCAAGTGGCCTTCCGGAATTCACCAGGTGTTGAAAGATGTCAAAGCGGATGAATTCGTTACAATTGAAGAGGCGGCGTCGCCATGATGCAGTGCTTGCTCGCGGTGTGCTTACTGCTTCAAGCGCAGGCGGCAGCGCCCACCGTGCCTCCGGAGGCGCAGGCTTTCCTTCAAGATGGCATTGAAGCGGAGAAGCGCCACGACTTCGATGCGGCCATTGCGGCATTTCGCAAAGCCGCTGACCTGGCTCCTTCCTCCAGCATCGTTTTTTATCACCTGGGCGGCGCTTACATGAAGAAAGGGGATTACGCCGCCGCGATTCCGCCCCTCAAACACGCCGCCGAGATGAATCCGGATTCTCTTCCCATTCATCAGATGCTTGGCTTCGCGCTGCTGGCCGCGGGCTACGCTGCCGACGCAATTCCTCAACTCGAAATAGCGCATGAATATGGCGCTCTAGGAATTGCGCAGCTGCAAAATGGCCAACCCACGGAAGCTGTAGCCAATCTGCAAGCGGCTCTCGCCAAAACTCCTGGAGATCCCGATCTTCTCTATTACCTGAGCCGCGCGGCGGCTTCACTTTCTTCTCAATCGCTCGACAAATTGCTCTCCACCTTTTCTGACTCGGCGCGGGGGCACCAGGCCAAGGGTCAAACCTATTTTGGAATGAAGCTGTATCCCGAAGCCGTGAAGGAATACCAGCAAGCTTTGGCTTTGCGTCCTGATCTGCCCGGCTTGCACCTCGAGCTCGGGCAGGTTTATGCCGCAAATTCTGCATGGGCGAAAGCCGAAGAACAATTTCGGTTGGAAGCAAAATTGCAACCAGGGAATGCGGAGGCAGCTTATCGCCTCGGAGAGGCTTTGCTGCAACAAGGCAAAATGAAAGAGGCCGCCGAGGAACTCAGGCGTTCCGATAGCCTGCATCCAGATATGCCGGAGACGCTTTATTCCCTGGGCAGAGCGCTCACGTCCGGTGAGCCGACAGCGGCACAACAAGCGTTCGAGAGTGTGATCGCGTTGGAGAAGGAGACACCCCTAGCCGCGCAGGCCTATTTGGCTCTTGCTGGGATCCATCGCAAGCAGGGCAAAACTGAACTCGCGGCCCATGAAATGGAGGAATTCCGCCGGATTCAGTCCGCGACGAATACTCCTGCTCCTACTGCACCCTAGCGGCAAACCCACCGAGTCCGGCGCTTCAATGGTCATGAGGGGCGCGAGTCCGCAGAAAATGCGGTACAGCGTATATCGCGGCAGCGCCGATGATGCCGGCGGCGGCGACAAGTCTCCACGCCAGGTCATAACTGTGCTGCGCGTCAAAGAGTTTTCCTACGAGGAACGGACACGCCCATTGGCCAATGGAGTATCCCATGATAATGAGCGCGAGAAGTTTGCCGAGAGAAGCCGTGCCAAAGCAATCGGAAGTCACAAGAGGAATCAGCATGTAGTCTGCACCCATCGAAAATCCAAACACCAGGGCGAAGGACCATAAGATGACAGTCGAGTGAGGATAGGCGAGTAAGAACACGGACACACCGATCAAGAAATAGAAGGCAGCCATGATGTACGCCTTCTGAAAACGGTCCGCAAGGTGGCCGACGATTACCCGGCCTCCCAAGCTTGCTGCCAGCAGAATCGTAGAATACCTTGACGCAGCGGTAGCCGAGTAGCCGGCGTCCGTTAGAAACAAAATATAATGTTGGATCACCGCTCCGATTGCGCCGATGGTCAGAGTGGAACCGGCGAGGATGAGCCAAAAAGGCGCTGAGCGCACGGCTTTGGAAACCTCGACCGAAGGTGGCATCAGGGCCGGTGAAGCTCCAAGCGATGGTGGTGTTTCTCCGAGCGCTTCGGGAGCAATCCGAGATTCCTGCGGTGAGGAGCGCGTGACCAGAATGCCGATGGGAAAGAGTACCAGCAGTATAAGCGTGCCGACTAACTCGAGTGCGTGACGCCACCCTAAGCTTCGCGCCAGGAAGTTGATCGACATTGGCGCGACTACGCCGCCCAAACCGAGACCCAAATACGCGTATCCCATCGCCTGACCGCGGCGCCGCTGGAACCATTGCGCAATCAATACTTGATTGGCGATCGGGCCAGCCAGGACGTATCCAATCACTTCCACAATGCAAAGAACTTCGAACTGCCAGAAACGGTTCATGGCTCCCATGAGCAAAAGCGGAATTCCGACCAGGCCGACTCCCGCTAGAATCACGAAACGAGCGCCGATCCGGTCGATGAGCGTTCCCGCTAACACTCCGAAAGGAAGTCCCGCAAAAAGGAATCCGAGAAAAAACCCCTGAGTTACCTGCGCTCGAGTGAAGCCGAGGGATTCGACGAAGTAGGGATAAAACACAGGGAAACCATAAAAGATAATCCCGACCACGAAAAAAAGATTCAAGAAAGCCGCGAGAACGATCCACCAGCCGTAGTAGACGCGATTTGAGGAAGCGTTCGATTTACCGAGAGCCATCCGTCTCCTAAATAGCGACCTTATGTTCGTTCGCGGGTGGAAGCGAAGCTTACCCCGATTTGCAGGAGGATTTCATCCAAATTCCGGGCCGAGAATTGCGCAAAGCGAATCAGGCCGGCCGGGGTGGGTGTTCGGACCTCGCACCATACGGGTGAGACGCCGAGAAAGGGTAAAGCCGCAAGAGTTGAGCAATTCGAGTGTCATGGAATTCGATTGGAAGCAGTCCACAATGACCGTGTCGCGGGAGGATTGCGTCAGAAATGCGTGCAGGAGCTTTTCCGAAACCGCGCGGCTTGTGGACATCCACGGTCCGAGATGATCCGCGAACAAACCACGGCGGCCGAAACAGTAGCCCTGTGCAGACTCCTGTTCCCAAACGGCCATTGTAAATTCCGGTGCTTGATCTTGCAGGGAGTGGAGCAGGAAGCCGCGATCCGCCCCAAACAATTCCTTATCCAATTTGCAAATTTGGTCAAGCTGGACCCGAGTCAGTCCGGCGGGTGTTCGTCGTGATGTTGGTGAGACAGAATCCGCCGCCGACCGCTTCACAATCCACCGCTCGATTTCGTATTCGCTGACAAAGCCGAGTTTGGCATAGAGGGGCTTTCCTTGAGGAGTGGCGTCCAGCTTCATCGTGGAGATATGGCATTGATCCAGATACTCGATGGTTTTATTCAGAAGTTGAGTTCCAATCCCTTGCTTGCGGCGTTCGGGATCGACCAAAACCATTCCAATCCAGGCAAACCGATTCTGGTAAGAAATCGTGGTCGCAGTGCCGACAACGTTTGTGTCTTGCTTCATAACGAAGCAGCCGTTGGGACTTTGCTTCAGAAAACGGAGCCAGTCGGCAGCCGTCTGATTCCATCCACAGAGTGTATTCAGCCGCAGGCCAGCCGAAACGTCTTTTTCAGTCATCACACGAATGCGCATCAGAAAGTCCCGAAGGATTGTAAACTGTGCAACAGAATCCGAAAACGGTAAAGCAGCCTGCAAGCGGTTCGAGTACAATCGCGCGGCAGTTCGTCGCTAAAAGACCGGAGAAGATATTTTGTCATGCCAGGCAATCTGACCTCCATCGAAGATGTATCGCAACTGGAAGACGTTCTCAGCGAACCTTCGCAAGGAGCAATTCGCACCCTGGGTGCACTCAGCGGGGACATTTTGGTTCTGGGCGTCGGCGGGAAAATGGGACCAACACTGGCGCGGATGGCGAAGAGGGCCTCTGACGCCGTCGGAGTAAAGCGCCGTGTCATCGGCGTCGCGCGATTTTCTTCCGCTGACCTTGCGAGTCACTTGCGGGCCTGGGGCATCGAAGCTGTGCGTTCCGACTTACTCAACCGCAGTTCCCTTGCGACGCTCCCCGATGCGGAGAATGTCATCTTCATGGCGGGCATGAAATTTGGTTCGACGGGACAAGAGTGGCTCACTTGGGCCATCAACGCCTTTTTACCCGCCCTCGTCGCTGAGCGATACCGGCACAGTAGAATTGCGGTCTTCTCGACAGGGAATGTTTATGGACTTTCTCCAGTCCACAACGGAGGTTCACGCGAAGAGGATGCCTTGAACCCCGCGGGGGAGTACGCGATGAGTTGCGTTGGTCGCGAGCGGATTTTCGAGTATTTCAGTAGGGCCAACGGTACAAAAATGACCGTTCTTCGGCTGAATTACGCGAGCGAGCTTCGGTATGGTGTACTGCTGGACATCGCTCAACGAGTTCACTCGGGGAAGTCGGTTTCGCTTGCGATGGGTTATCTCAACACCATATGGCAAGCTGACGCGTCAGCGATGAGTCTCGAGTCACTCGCTTGCGCAACTTCGCCGCCTAATGTGATCAACATCACGGGTCCAGAGTTACTGAGCGTGCGAAGTATTGCGCAGGAGTTCGGGAAAAGACTAGGCCAGTCCGTGCGGTTCGAGGGAGCGGAATCGAAAGACGCCCTGCTCAGCAATGCGGAGAAGTGCTATCAACTCTTTGGACCTCCTCGCATCAGTTCGAAGCAGATGACCGATTGGATCGCGGAATGGGTCAAAAAAAACGGGACAACTCTGGCGAAGCCGACTCACTTTGAGGAGCGAGCGGGCCAGTTTTGAGTTGCCTGCAAGGCGAAAACGCTGACGGATAATCTAGAATATGGACCCAACAATTTATCAAGCGTTGAAGAACGGGACAGTGATTCCAGCGCATCCGCTCGCTCTCGACGCACGCCGCCGGTTGGATGAGCGGCGGCAAAGGGCGCTCTCACGCTATTACATTGCGGCAGGATCGGGCGGCCTGGCTGTTGGTGTACACACAACACAGTTTGCGATTCGGGAGCCGGGCGTCGGTTTGTTGGAACCTGTCTTACGTTTGGCCAGCGAGGAAATGGACCGCGCGGACAGAACTCGAAGTGTTCCGCTAATCCGAATCGGAGGGATCTGCGGAAAGACCGCACAAGCGGCAGCAGAGGCGCGGCTGCTACGAGATTTGAAATACACCGCCGGGCTTCTTAGCTTGGCCGCTATAAAGGATTTAGATGACGGAGCGCTTATCGCCCACTGCAAGGAGATTGCAGACATCTTGCCGATCATCGGATTTTATCTACAGCCTGCGGTAGGCGGCCGCATCCTCTCCGGTCGATTCTGGAAGCGATTCGTCGAGCTAGAGAACGTGGTAGCAATCAAGATCGCGCCATTTAATCGTTACTACACTCTCGATGTGGTTCGAGCCGTCGCGGAATCAGGTCGGGATATCGCGCTCTATACCGGCAACGACGACAATATCGTGATGGATCTGGTTACGCCCTTCCATTTTAAGGTCAACAGCAAGCAGAAAGAACTCCGCATCGTTGGAGGTCTGCTGGGTCACTGGGCCGTGTGGACCAAGCGCGCGGTCGAGCTTTTGGCGGAATGCCGCGCATTGGCGACCTCGGACCGGCCTCTACCACAATCCATAGTCAGAAAGAGCGTTGAAGTAACCGATTGCAATTCCGCTTTTTTTGATACGGCAAACCAGTTCGCGGGATGCATCGCCGGCTTACATGAGGTGCTCCGGCGACAAGGGTTGCTCGAGAATATTTGGTGCCTGGATCCGCAAGAGAATCTGAGCCCCGGACAACAAGAGGAGATTGATCGCGTCTATCGCGACTATCCCGAGTTGAACGACGACGAATTTGTACGCGGAGGACGAGACGCGTGGCTGAGACCATAGCCGCACCGCTCTTCAGCACTCTTTGACGGGTGGCCCTCATGTCGGGCTACGTTTTACGTTCATAGGGTACGTAGCTGGGTTCCCAGGTGTTTGCCTGAATCCCCGGGTGCAAAGCATCCTCGTTCGGCAATTGCGACTGGCCGTCCTCGATCGCCTGCTTTCCAACTGCCGTGGCGATCAAACGAGCGATCTTGCGTGCCTCCGAAATTGGTGGAAGAAGGCTTGCGCTTTTATCTCTTCGTGTCGGCACCTGACGAACGAGCTCCTCTGCTGCGGCCTTGACCATCTTGTCGGTGACACGTTTAGCCTTGGACGCAATGATTCCCAGAGCAAGGCCTGGGAAAATATATGAATTGTTGGTTTGCGTGACGTGTACCTTCCTCCCGGGGATATTCACGGGCTCAAATGGGCTCCCGGTCCCAATCAGAGCACGCCCTTCTGTCCAGTCCATCAGGTCTTGAGGAGTCGCTTCGCTGCGTGAAGTGGGGTTCGAGAGCGGAAAAATCACTGGGCGGCTCGTATGCTTCGCCATTTCCTTCACGGATGCCTCCGTGAAAGAGCCGGGCTGACCCGAAACTCCGATAAGAATGGAAGGCTTGGCCTCCCGGATGACATCGAGCAGTCCGATCTGTCCATCCGCTTGCCTCCAACTCCGGACTTCCCCTTCTTCTTTTGCGTACGGCAACTGCTCGGGGCGGACGTCTTTACCCTCTTTCGTGATTAAGCCGAATCGATCGATCGCGTAAAATCGGCTGCGCGCTTCTTGTTCGGTCAGACCCTTGTCCATCATGAACTGAGCCAGGAGATTGGCGATGCCGACGCCTGCACTTCCGAAGCCGAGCACCGCGACTTTTTGCTTGTCGAGAGGCGTTCCGGTGACATTCATCGCGGAGATTACGGTCGCCGTCGCGACAGCCGCAGTTCCTTGGATGTCGTCGTTGAAAGTACACAGGTGGTCTTTGTAGCGGGCCAAGAGTCGAGCGGCGTTCGAGCCCGCGAAGTCCTCCCACTGTAACAGCACATGCGACCAGCGCTTCTTTACGCTCTGGACAAAAGTATCGACAAACGCGTCATACTCGGCGCCTCGAATTCGATGACGCCGCCAACCGATGTAGATGGGGCTCTTCAACCTCTCTTCATTGTCTGTTCCCACGTCCAGCAGGATCGGGAGACAATTCTCTGGATGAATCCCGCCCAGCGCGGTGTAAAGCGCCAATTTTCCGATCGGAATGCCCATGCCTCCAGCCCCTTGATCGCCCAACCCAAGAATTCTTTCTCCGTCGCTGACGACAATACACTTTACTTCGTCGTATCGCGGATGACTCAGAATCTGCGTGATACGGTCCCTATTTGGGTAGCTGAGAAACAATCCTCGCGGCTTTCTCCATATCTCGCTGAAACGTTGACAGCCTTCGCCGACCGTCGGGGTGTAGACCAGCGGGAGCATTTGTTCAACATTGCGGACGACGAGCGCGTAAAAAAGGGTCTCATTCGTATCTTGAAGGTCGCGAAGAAAGGTGTATTTATTGAATGGGGTCGGCTGGCCCGTCAACGCCTGCATCCGGCGTTCAAGCTGATCGTTGAGATTCCCAATGTGTGGTGGCAACAGACCGTGCAGGTCAAATATGTCGCGTTCGTGATCGGGGAATGCTGTTCCCTTGTTCAGCCGCGGGGAGTTGATCAAGTCAAAGCCGGAAAGAGAAACCAGTTGCGCGTTCATCATAATTCTCCCGAATCCGAATCTCGTCCTAGTTTTGCCCGGGGAAAGCCTTGCTAAGCGAGCCGCCACCAATCAGCAGGGTTGCGTCTGGCTTCGCGGCCGCCAGGCGGTTCCACGAGATTCAAATTTGATGCGGTACGTGGCACTCAGGAATGAATCATTCTTCTTTTTACTTCCGCGCCATTTTTAAGAGTTGTCAGACAAAAAACTAGTCCAAGTAAGAGCTCTCATAGTGCGAAGAAAATCCGCCACCGGACCAATTGGGTACGCCAACATACCATACCTAAGATGCATCGCCAGAAAGGCCGAGAATGTTCCGCAGAGCTTCCTGATTCATGGACGATCGAGCAAAATCATCGAACGAATTTGCAGCTGCCGCAATAATATGTTGACGGATGAATGGCGCTCCTTCGCTTGCGCCCTGCTCGCTGCTTTTAATACAGCACTCCCATTCTAGGGTTGCCCAACCCGGGAAATTATATTCCGTGAGTTTTGAGAAGACAGCCCGAAAGTCCACCTGGCCATCACCTGGAGAACGAAAACGCCCAGCGCGCTTTAACCACGGTTGGTATCCGCCATAAACACCCTGCTTGCCGGTAGGACGGAATTCCGCGTCCTTCACATGGAGCATCTTAATCCGGGAATGGTAAAGGTCGATGAATTGCAAGTAGTCGAGCTGCTGCAAGATGAAATGGCTGGGATCGTAAAGAAGGTTACAGCGAGGATGACCGTGCAATCGATCTAGAAACATCTCGAAAGTCACGCCATCATGCAGATCCTCACCTGGATGAATTTCGAAACAAAGATCCACTCCCGCATCGTCAAAAGCGTTTAGGATAGGGAGCCATCGCTTGGCGAGTTCTTCGAACGCCGTTTCGATAATATTCGGCGGCCGCTGCGGCCATGGGTAGAAGTAAGGCCAAGCAAACGCTCCTGAGAACGTGGCATGCGCGTTCAATCCGAGGTGCCTCGAAGCCTTAGCTGCCAAGAGCAGCTGTTCGACAGCCCAAGCCTGACGTGCTCTCGGATTGCCGCGCAGTCTATCCGGGGCGAATGAGTCAAACAGTTTATCGTACGCAGGATGACAGGCGACAAGCTGGCCCTGCAGATGTGTCGAAAGCTCTGAGATAACAAGATTGTGACGGGCGGCTGTTGCTTGAGCTTCATCGCAGTAGGTCTTGCTCTCAGCGGCGCGCTGTAAATCGATCAACCTGGCATCCCAGGACGGAATCTGGACTGCCAAATAACCTAGATTCTTGGCCCAACTGCAGATCGCGTCGAGCGTGTTAAATGGCGGGTTATCGGCAGCAAATTGTGCCAGGAATATACCCGGGCCCTGAATCGTTTTCATTTGTCCGCCCCTGCGCATTGGCATGAGCCACAAAGAATAAGAGACATACGACTGACCCGATGAAAGTGCGTTTGAACATATACCTGGCGCCTTGCGAGTGTTGGACTGTCAGCGGCTGGTCCCGGGCGTGGATTCCCCGCATTCCGGGCCGAGTCTATACGCTTATTGGGGATTGTTCAATTAGAGAATTTGACGTTGTACGAAGATCCAGCGATCATTGCACATCCGTTATCAGCCAAGAACCGTTTGTCCGGGCCAGTTGAAATGTTCTTGGTGTCTGCTTCCGGCCGGATTTGTATCCATCCATTTTTGATTCCTGAAATTCCTGAGCATGGACCACCGCGGTCGTTCCGTCAGCGCCGAATTGGATGTTTTCAATATCCACGCGCATGGTGATAGAACTGACTTGCTGGAATAGAGATTTGTAACGGGCGTAGAGCGCGCCCATGTTTGGCCAAACTTGGCGCAGCGCGTCGGCGTCCCGTTGATTGAAAGCCTGCGCATAGCGCTGGATCGTGGAGCGAACGGCCGCATCTGGGTCAACAACAGGCGGAGCAGGCTCGGCCTTCACGGGAGGCTTGGCGACGACCGGAGGAGGTTGGTTTAACGTGGCTAACCTGTCATTAAGTTCGGTCACATACTTCTGAGCGTCAGACGCATGCGGACCGCCCCCTTGGATCACCGACTGAAAATCAGAGCGGGCAGAGGCGAGTGCGTTCTTGTCGTTGGTGGAGGCAGCGAGCTGATATCTTTGAACCATCTGTTGAAATGCAACATCGGCGGCTTTCTTATCCAAGCGAGCGCGAACGTCGGCGATGGTCCCAGGGATGTTGTTGGCGTAAGTCTGTGCTTCGCCGGACGGGGAGCCGCCGTCACTTGCTAAGGCCTGAAACTCCGTCTGCAATCCTTTCAACTGTTGTATCGCAGAGTCATCGTCCCGCAGTTTCAGCTGGTCGAATTGGCTCTCCAGCCGTTTGAGTTGCGCCAGTTCTGCCTGATCAATCTTGGCAATCAACACCGCCGGATCACCGCCATTCTGCTTGAGTTGATCGGCGGCATGGCGAGCCGACAGAAAGTCTCCTTGATTCAGTTTCTGCTGAGTCTGGAGCTCTAGACTGTTTTGGATTCTCAGTTGTGGGATCGTCTTGTCGAGATACCGCTGAGCGTCGTCTCTTCGGACACCTCCGGCCGGCAAGGCGAGAACTTGCTTCAGATCTTTCTGAGCTTCTACGTATCGCCCATCCGCAACCAGACGCATCGCTCGTTGCCAAAGGACTTCTTCCCCTTGGCGAAGCTGACGAAGATTGACATCCTTTTTGGACTCTTCGACCTGGACCACTCTTTGCTGAATTTCAGTTGTAAGCGGACCGTTGAGGGCCGCAGCGGGCTGCAATATTTCCAGGGCTCCATCGAGATCATTTGCTGCGATTTTGTTGCTGGCATCTTGCAAGGCTTGGCGCTGTTGTGTTTCCAGTGGATCGACGGGAGGAGGTGCAGGCTTTTGAGTAGTTGTTACGACCGGCGGATTCGCCGGGACTTTTGTGACGATCTTTGGGCGGAGTCCTAACCAAAGAGCGGAAATTATCGCAAACGTCAAGATTCCGAGGATTGCCGGTTTGCGCCAGAACGGAGTGGACGTGGTCTGGTGCTTCGGCGGAGCTGGCACCACGCTCGGAAAGGCCACCGCAGAAGTGGAGGGCGCAGCGCTGACCGAAACGGCAGGAGGAATGATCGAAGGCTCCGCCTTTGTGGCGGGTGCCTTGGCGGTATGCCGCACATCGGTGGCTTGGCGGACACCAGGCGCCGGTTCTGCCGTTTCTCGAGGTGCAATTGGTTCTGGGAGCGCCGTTGCGCTCATCGAATTCTGCGCCGTAGTAGCTGCTGGCTCAACGGGCGGACTCTTCTCCTGGGGCGGCGGAGCCTCCGGTGCTGGAGTGGCCTGGAGAAAGGCATACTCTTTCGAAAGCTGAGGGCCGAACTGAGGCAAAACGGCTGTGGGCTCAGCGGTTGTTGCAGTTCTTTCCTCCCGGATGCGGTCTGATAGCCGCTGAAGCCGCGGATCAAAAGAGTCTATAGTTTGGGAGTTAAGAACCTCTTCAATCGTACGGCTAGCCGCGTCCAGATCGCCAGAGTCGATTAGAGTGCCAATTGTTTCGAACGTTGTTTCTTGTTGTCTCTTCTTTTCGCGCGCTTGCAGTTCAATCTGCGCAGAATTCAACAGGTGGGTCAAGTCTGTATCCGGTCCGAGCGTCATCAGCGTCTGCTTCGCCAAATCGACGGCCTCGCTGAGTTCTTCCCGGTTAATCTTGACTTTGATCTCCCGGATACGTTGCTCGATCTGTTGACGAACGGCAAGTTTCTTCTGCTGGACTTCGCATTGCCGATACAGGTTCTGCAGCTCAGCATTTGCGGGGAAATTCTTCAGCGCATTCTGAAGAACATGCATGGCAAGGTCGAAGCGGTTCGAGTCGAAGAGTTTTTTTGCTTCGTCCAGTTTCTGTTTGAGCAATGATGCCTTGTCAATCTCCGACTGCCGGCTCGATGCAAATTCTGCTAGGCGAACCAAGTTGGGTTCAGACGGGAACTCAGCGAGGAGGCTCTTTGTCCGCGTGATGACCTCGGGATAGCGGTTCTCGCCCATCAGCTTCTTCAGCGCATCCAGCTCCCGCTGCAGCCTTTCCTCTTTGGCCTGCTTTTCTTGCTCACACTGGACAAGAGCTCGCAATTTGATGACTGCCGGATCCTTAGGATGAGCGGCGGCAAGGCTGTTCAGAACTGCGAGCGCCTCCGCGAACGATCGGGCGGCAAGCAGGCTCCTGGCGTCCGCAAGCTTCAGTTCTCTTTGTTGCTCCGCGAGATCTTCGCGCGCGGTGGCCAGTAGCCCGGTGATCTTGCCTTCGCCTGGGAAAACAGCCTGAAGCTGACCTAAAAGCTCAATGGACTCGTCAAAGTGGCGGGTTGCGAGAAGACTGTGAGCCTGCGCGAGCCCATCACGCAGCTTTTGCTCCGCCTGTTCTTTTCGAGCGGACTCCAACAACTTCTCGATCCGACCATCGCCCGGAAATTCGATTTGGAGCTGAGTCAAACGCGCGAGGGCTTCCGTGTAGTGACGCGCCGCCATAAGGTTGCGGACCTGGGCGAAACCATCGCGTTGCCGTTGTTCTGTCGCTTCCTTTCGAGCGGACTCGAGCAGTTTGCCGACGGCCGACTCGGCGGGAAATTCTGCTTGAAGCTCGGTCAAAAGATCGATGGATTCAGAGTAATGCCGCGCTGCCAGGAGATTGCGGGCCCGGGCGAGAGCTGCTTGTTTGCGCTGCTCCGTTTGCTCTTTCCGCGTGAATTCCAAAAGCCCTTGAGTTTCACCGTCGTCGGAGAACTCTTTCTGTAACGACGATAAGATGGTCAGAGACTGTTCATAGTTTTTGGATGCCAGGAAATTCCGGGCCTGCTCCAGACCCTGCTGTTTTTTCTGCTTTAACCGGTCTTCGGTCACTGCGTTTTGCAGGGCGAGGACCGCGTCGTCGCCAGAAAAGCGCTTCTCCAGAGCTGCCAAGACGGCAGAACAATCGTCGAACCGACGGGCAGCAAGCAAGCTCCGTGCTTCCTCCATGCCTTGCTGTTTCTCCTGCGCGACTTGTTCTTCTCGAACAGATTTCTGCAACGACAAGATTTCTTTGTCGCCAGGGAACTGCGTTTCCAGATTGGCCAGAAACGTCGCGCATTCCCTGTATTGACGAGAGGCCAAAAGCTTGCCGGCTTCGGTGATGCTCTGCTGACGAAATTGCTCGGCGCGGTTCTGCTGAGCAGTCTCCGCTAGTTTGGGAATCTCCTGTTCTTCAGGGAAAGTCTTGCCTAATGACGCAAGCAGAGTAATACAAGCGTCATACTGTCCTGCCGCCAGAAGATTTCTGGCCTCATCGAGGCCAAGCAGACGCCGCTGGTTCAATTGGTCTTTCCATACCGCTTCCAAAAGATCAGGTATTTCCTCGTCTTTGGGAAACTGCTTTTGCAGGTCGGTGAGCAGCGCAATCGCTTCATCGTGGCGGCCGGAAGCGACGAGATTGCGCGACTGCTGCAGACGCTGCCGCTTCTGCTGCTCTATCCGGTCATCGCGAACGGTTTCGAGCAGCCGGCTTACCTCCTCGTTGCCCGGGAATTCTTCGCCCAACTCCTGCAGCAGCTTTAAGGATTCGATGTAGTTTTGCTGCGTCCACAGTTCGCTGGCGCGTTGTAAGCCTTGAAGGAGCCGACGAGCTTTCTCGCGCTCTGCCTTTTCCTTCAAAGCCTGGCGGAGTAGATCTTGCGCCTGAGTGTTGGAAGGTTCTGCCTCCAATACTTTGGACACCAAAGTCTCGGCTTCTTCGGGTAGTCCCTCGGCCAAGTGTTGCCGAGCCGCTTCGAGCCATTCGGCAAGCAGTCGAACACGATCAAGCTCTTTCTGGATCTCACGCTGTAACTCTTCAGCTGGAGTGAAGCTGGAGTCGAGCTGCAGGGCCTGTTCGGCCGCGAGCCTGGCTTCCTGGAGCTTTCTCTCTCCGAGCAGGGCCTGCCCTTTCTCCACGAACTGCTGAGCCTTTGGCCTGTTCAGGATTCGCTTAAGCTCCGCATTGGCCTTCTCCAGCAAGGAACGCGCCTGTTGATTGGAAGACTCGAGTTGGACCGCTTGACGCGCGAGGTCTCGCGCTTCGGCGAAACGCTTCTCGCCGAATAGCTGACGGGTTTGCTCAAGGAGGTCAGTGACGGATTGCGACTGCAGCGTTTTCCAGATCGGTTCCAAGTCCAACAACACGTCTTCCATGGATTGGTATCGATCGCCTGGAGATTTCCGCAGCATCTTGAAGACAACCGTATCCAGTTCCTTCGGGCAATCCGGGAAAACTTCCTTGAGCGGGGCCGGTTCCACATTGCATATGTTGTGCATGAGGCTCGCCGGAGTAGGGCCCGCGAACGGCTTGTGATATGTAAGGAGCTCGTAAAACAAGACTCCGAAAGACCAGATGTCGGAGCGTTCGTCGGCGTGCTCGCCGTGATACTGTTCCGGAGACATGTACGCGAACGTGCCGATCAACATTCCGGTCTGTGTGCGCGAGGTTTCCAAAACTCGGGCGATCCCGAAATCGACAACCTTAACTGTGCCGTCCTTGCTAACCATGATGTTGCCGGGTTTGATGTCGCGGTGCACAATGCCGCGTTTGTGCGCATAGTCAAAGGCGCGACAGGACTGTATGGCGTAGGCGAGTTTTAGTGTGGTGGGAAATGCCGAACGACGGGCGATCAACTGTTCGAGATTCTCGCCCTCGACAAGTTCCATCGCGATGTAAGGGAGAGCGCCCGCCTCCCCCATGTCATAGATGGTTACGATGTTCGGGTGTTGAAGACCGCCTGCCGACTGCGCCTCACGGTAAAATCGCTGGAGCAGCGCGGGATCGTCCGCCACTCCGGTCGTGATGGTCTTAAGGGCCACCAGCCTGTTGATAATCGGGTCGCGGGCGCGATACACCACGCCCATGGCTCCGTGGCCGAGCTCTCCGAGGACCTCGTATTTGCCCAACTTCTTCAAGGCACGCTCCTGCGTCGGTGGAAGTTCGCGGTCCCACCGCAGGCCATTGACTTAGCGCGGAATGAAAGTGCCCTCCCCTTGCAGTGGGCGTCCACCGGACCAGTAGCGAATGGCGACAAATAATCGGAGCTTCCAGTGGGAAGCTTTACGCAGCGCTACAACCCGGGTACGTGGCTAAGTCGTTCGAAAGACTAGCCCTAGCTTTCTACGAGATACTCCCAAAAATGCCGTAAGAGTGTCAATTTAATTTGAATCCAGATGCCAAAGAAGCGACTCCCTCCAGATCCGAATTCCAGAGGGACCGGATGCGAAGAACTGTAGCCGATGTCTTGACGTTCGCTGGATTCCGATGATGGATGGAAGCTAGCGTACGGCGGAGGCGCGGCTTGGCCGAAGGAAAACAGCATCAGGAAAAGGCGCAGGCCCTTGCTGGCCTATGTTTCTGACGTGGGACAATGAAGAAGCGCTCCAGATGCATCCCGCTTCTCCGGCTCTCTAAATCGTTGGCACGAGTACAATGGATTCACCCTAGGGCTGGATTTCGGAGGGCGCCATGAAACGAACGATTTTTGTACTCGTATGCGCTTCCGCCACATTGCTCATGGCCGCGAAAAATTCAAGCCGAGCGTATGCGCACACGTCTGCTGGCTCCCGCCAATCGGATATGAGGTCCGCGACGGTGCCGAACCTCGCCCGCATGGAACAGGTAATTCAATCGTTCGTTGCAGACAAACAGTTCATGGGGGCTGTCCTCGTCGCACGCGAAAACGACGTCTTACTCAATAAGGGCTATGGCTTCGCCAATCTCGAGTGGAACATTCCAGACTCGCCAAAAACGAAATTTCGATTGGGATCAATCACGAAGCAGTTCACAGCGGCGTCGATTCTGCTTCTAGAGGAACGGGGAAAGCTGAGCACCAACGATGCAGTGAAGAAATACATGCCGGACGCCCCGGCGGCGTGGGACAAGATCACCATCTTCCACCTGTTGACGCACACGTCCGGAATACCGAGCTTCACAAGCTTCCCCGATTACGCAAAGCTCGAGCCCTTCTCGGCAACGCCAGGGGAGCTCGTCACGCGCTTCCGCGACAAGCCGCTTGATTTCCAGCCGGGGGAGAAATGGAGTTACAGCAATTCGGGATACGTCCTGCTGGGATACCTAATTGAGAAAATTAGCGGCGAAAGTTACGCGCACTTTGTGCAAGACAACATCTTCAAGCCTTTGGGAATGGCGGATTCGGGCTACGACTCGAACTCTGCCGTCATTCAGAATCGCGCGTCGGGATACACGCTGGGCCAAAACGGAATAGTCAATGCGGGTTACATCGATATGACCATTCCACTCTCCGCGGGCGGGCTCTATTCGACAACTGAAGATCTGCTTCGCTGGGAACAAGGCTTGTTTGGAGGAAAGCTGATTTCACCTGCGTCGCTTAAGAAGATGACTACGCCGTTCAAAGACGACTACGGATTTGGTCTGAGCGTACGCACCGTTAACGGCCAGGAACAAATCGAGCACGGAGGTGGAATCGAAGGCTTCAACACTATGCTGACCTATTACCCCACCGCCCAGCTCACGGTGATCGTGCTCGCTAACTTGAACGGGGCAGCGCCGCAGGAGATTGCGGAGGATCTCCACGCCATAGCTGAGGGTGGAACCGTGGTGCTCACTTCAGAGCGCAAGGTGGTGAAGATTGATCCGAAAATATTCGACGGCTACGTGGGCAGCTATCAATTGGCGCCGAACTTCATCCTGAAGATTACCCGAGAGGGCGATCGTTTCATGACCCAGGCAACCGGGCAAGGACAGGTCGAAATATTCCCTGAAGGCGATCATGATTTCTTCGCCAAAGTCGTCAATGCGCAGATTACGTTTGTGACGAACAGTGAGGGAAGGGCGACCGAGCTGATCCTCCATCAAGGCGGCCGCGATCAGCATGGGCCTCGAGTCGAAGGCGCCGCCGCGGAACCGAAGCAGCACAAGGAAATCGAAGTCGATCCGAAGATATTTGAGGGCTATGTCGGCAACTATCAATTGGCGCCGAATTTCTCGATTATGATCACCCGCGCCGGGGATCACCTATTCGAGCAGGCCTCCAATCAACCAAAATTCGAAATCTTTCCAGAGAGCGATAAGGATTACTTCTTGAAAGTGGTCGATGCCCAGATCACGTTCGTAACGGATGCCCAAGGCCGCGCCACAGAGTTAATCCTGCATCAAGGCGGAGCCGACCAACACGCCAGGCGAGTGGAATGAAGTCGGACCCGCGCGGCGGATTCTGAATCAAGCTCCCAGTGCTGCGGCTAAACACAAAGGAAGCATCTTCCAGATTCTCCATGGCCGCTATGTGCTGGGTCTGGGGCACAATCAAACCATTGGAATAATTGCCCACAAACTCAGCCGCTTGGTCTGGAAGATAGTGCACCGAGGAATCCGCTACGAAGAACGAGGTGCAGAGGTCACCAAAGCCTCCAAGCAAAAGCGTACCCGAAAAATTGATCCGACAACTGCGTAGGCTTGGTTACCGAATCGAACCGAGCCCTTCTCCATCAGCCATCACGGCATGATCGCGATCTCCGACTGGCACGATTTTCGACCCTGCATTAATTGCATTAATGAGGACTTGAAATCGAACCGCCTAGCCCTTCCGGCCGGTATCCCTTCGGACACCGCTCCCGGCTCCAAACAGTGACACCATCTCCCCCAGCGACTAGAGTGGGAGGCCCAGCTAGGAGTCGGACCCGTGACTACCATACGCCAACGCATCCTGGTTGTGGCTGCGTTTCTCGCTTTTTTCAGCCCCACCCTTCGACCTGAGCAGCCACAAAAAGCCTCGCGCGCCACCCAGGACGACCGCATCAAGAAGCTCGAGGAGCGCGCCGATGCCGCCGAAAACGCCGCTAGCAGCGCAGTGATGGAAAAGGACTACATCACGCGTACGCAGAAGCAGTACGAGTCTTACTACCAAAAAGTCCTCAACACGCAAATGTGGACAGTGGGAATCACGGGATTGATCCTGACAGGCGTGTTTGTCCTTGTTGCCAGATTCAGCCTGAAAATGATCGACGAACAGACAAAAACCGCTACGGCCGGAGCCACTGTTCAAATGCGCAACGAATACGCGCGGATTCTCGCCAAGGAAGTCCAGAAACTGTGGGATTCCAATGCGGCCGATGTCAAGAAGCTCAAAGAAACACTGACCGCACAGTTCGCGGAACTCGAGCAGAACCTCAAAGATCGATCCAATTTTCAAATGCAGTTTGTGCAGGTACTTGCCGAAGGCCTCGATGAGCGCCAAGGCGATTCGCTGCTCACGTTCCGCAACGCACTCAGGTCCTACACGTCCGGAAAACCTCGAAACCTCATCGAGGCAAAGGTGGGCGCAACAACCGCGCGGTTCATCTTTGAATCCCTCCGAAGAAAGCATCGGGAAAACTACGTGGACAAAGCACGAGAGGAGTTGGCAGATTCGCTCTACAACGACCTCGCAGAAGAGCTCGCTTTAGCCGCACTGCAGAGTCCTTGGCTAACGCCCCTCATCAACGAAAGAAGCCCGGCGCTCCCAGAGCCACCAGCGCCCGAGCCACCCGCGGAGGGGCGCCCCCTAGCAACGATCGCTGAAACCGATCCCCCAGACCCAGATCTACCTTTCGACGAAGAGTCTGACTCCTGCCGCCTGCTCAACACGTGACATCAGGACGCCGGTCCGCTCACGTTTTAAGTGCAATGGATTCCTCCCTTCTTACTTTAACCACACAACTGTCTGCCGTCTGCCGTTGAAGCCGGAGCGAGAGATAAACGCAACACTCCTCCAGTCTCTTGGTCTAATAATGCTTTCGCAGAAGAACCGATCTCTAGTGGTTGTATCGATTAGACCTAAACTGGGCAGTCTTGTCGTTGAATTAAGCTTTGAAATTTAGTCTTTGAAATCCTTACAAGTAGACTCGGGGGAGCGCAGCCATTGGATCTCTTTTCTCCCTGAATACAAGCGTAAGCAACCGCAAAACGTAGGATCGAAGTGCCGCCTTCAACTAGGGCGGTCATCTCTTTTATCCACTCGTTTGGTCGAGCGCCAATTCCAATCTCATCCTCATCGCTTCCAAGTCCGAACACCCCCCAGCTGCAATGACCTTAGGTCCAATCACTCCGGGGCAAGATTGCAACAAACAGCCGAGCTCGACCGCCGAGATCAGGTGACTGCGACTAGGTCCTGGCCCAGTTTCCTTCAAAAGGGAGAAAGATGTCGACAGGGAAAGATGTCGATTACCAGATAGCAGCAGCTACTGAATCAAGTACACCCAACTTGCACCGAGCGATAATCGCTCAACAAAGAGTGCGGATGGAAGGGTGGCGACAGAAAACAATGTCCTTTATTTGTGAGGGCCGAGCATAGTCTGAACCAGATCGCCAAGTTGGTCTGTGCTGTATTCGTTTCCTTCGAGGTCCGCGGAGAGATTTCCCTGCCTATCGACGAGGAACGTATGGAGCGAGTGCGTCATCAACCCTTCATCCTGCCAAAAACTAATCCCATAGCGGTTGCACACTGGCTCAACGTCGGATGGAGGTCCGCTCAAGAGCTTCCACGTTTTCGGGTCGGCGTTCCAAGATTTTCCGTATTTGGCCATCACCTCCGGAGTGTCATGCACAGGGTCAAATGTGATGGTTATGAACACCAGGTTGCTTCCGAGCTGGCTGCTGAATCGCTTCTGCAAAAGGCGGAAATTGTTCGCACTTCGAAAACAGAAATTGGGCAGAGCGCAATGTGTATAGGTGAAATTAATCGCGACAACTTTTCCTTTGAATTGCGACAGCGAGACTTTCCGCTGGTTCTGGTCGATCAGCGAAAAGTCCGGCGCCTTTTCTCCGGTTTTGATCTGCGGCGGCGCCGATTCCGTATTGGCAATCGAAGTCATGAGCTTCAAACGCCGTGCGGCGATCGGATCCTGCTCGATGCCCTCATATTTCTGGACGTGAATCTTCTCGATGTGGGAGGTATCTCCGTCGACCACAAGTGTGAATTCGATCATGGTGCCGGGGGCCAGCGCTTCCAGTTCCTGGGGATCGCGCACAGCGAAAGGCATCACCATCGCATCCATAAAATCGGGAATCTTTTCGCAGGAAATGAGTAGCGAGTTATGCGGTTTGTCCACTTTTAACACCAGCCCTCGCGCTAGGTAGCTCCGCGCCGCGAAGCCGTGCACAGCGGACAGCAGAAGAGCTGTTGTCAGAAATATTGCTCGCTTCACCGGATTTGCCTCCGATCACTGAAGCTATCGGTTCGGTGTTTTATTGCTAGTCGCCCCGGTTTTCCTGTCCCCTCAAACTTGTCGAGCTGCGTTTCGGGCCGCCCAGGCGGACTGGCTTACGATCCAACACCGTGTACTTGTCCGCGAATTCTTTGATTTCAAGGAACTGATTTTTCTGTACGTCGCGAAAAACCTGCTGCGTCTTGCTGGCGGGCCAAGAAACTTCGATACTCAGAATTCTTGAAGATTTGCCCAAGCCGATGTGTTGCTCAAGCGGAGACGCTCCAAAGGACCCGCCGCTCCCCACGGTGCGACAAATCGACCGCGTGCCGTGGCCCTCATTGTCAACGGTCACCTTGATGCGCGCGCCTATGGCAACACGGTTTGACTTCACGCCCACTAACTTCAGGTTGATCCAGTCGTTGCCGTGGCCGGGGTTTTCGAACACGCGCAATACGTGGCTGTCTCCAACCGTTGCGCCGCCCATTTCAGCGATGATGTCTTCATTGCCATTGCGCGCGAGGTCCGCAAACGCGACCCCGTGTCCCTTATGAAGCTCTCCGGTACCCGATGAACTGGTCACGTCCACAAAATACTTTCCATCGTGATTGCGTAACAGAACATTTGGTAAGAGAGAGGCATACGAGGGATTGCCCGTTCCGAGATAGATGTCCAGATAGCCGTCGTTGTCGATGTCTCCAAAGTTCGCTCCCATGGGCATAAACACGTTATTGAGGCCAGTTTCGACGGATACATCGCGGAACGTGCCATTTCCCATGTTCTTGTAGAGCCTGAGGGTCTCGGCATTGTGGGGAAGTGCGAGGTATGTTCTCAGGGTTTCGTCTATTGATGCGAAGAAGCTGGTCACAAACAGATCGGGCAGGCCATCGTTGTCGTAGTCGAAGAACCAGGTCGCGAACCCTCTACTAGTTCCGAGGACGCCGGCCTTTGCGGCCACTTCGGTAAAGGTATTGTCATGATTGTTGTGGTAGAGAAAGTTCGGCCCATTCAGGTTCGAGACATACAGGTCAACGTATCCGTCGTTGTCGTAGTCGGCGGCCGCCACGCCTTTCGAGAGCGCTCTCCCGTCGCCCGCTACGCCGGCAGTCTGTGCAATGTCTTCAAATGTTCCGTCGCCTTTATTTAGAAAAAGCTGCGCGGGCCCGGCTTCATTCCCAACGAAGAGATCCAGGAGTCCGTCATTATTGATGTCTACCCAAACCGCGGTCTGCGAAGCGGTCGGCACACCCAAGCCGCTGGCTACGGTAACATCCGTGAATGTCCCGTCGCAGTTGTTGCGCAACAAAGACTTACGTTGGGGGAATTCCCAGGCTCCCCGCAACAATAGAATGTCGATGCAGCCGTCGTTGTTGTAATCGGTTTGGATCATGTTGAGTGCGCCTGGTTGTCCCAAAAGACCCGCCTGTTCGGTTCGTTCGGTGAAGGTGCCATCTCCATTATTGTGGAAATAGTGTAATGGTCCGCAGCTTTCAAAACCGGAAGTGACGACGTCGAGAAGCCCATTGTTCTCGAAATCGTCGACGACCACTCCGCCCGCACTCGAAAACAATTTCAGTCCCGCTTCCGTCGCCACGTCCACAAACCGTCCTACATCCTCTTTCGAATCGAACGCCGATTTCGGAATTAGATATTTCTGGGGAACGCCCGCGGGGTATTTCTCAAGCGTCATGTATGCCAGATTCAGTAACCACCGCACTTCCAAATCATCCGGTTTACGTTCGAGGTACTTCAGGAGGTATTCGATGGCTTTTTCCGAATCCCCTGTTTTTTGATATCCCTGGCCGGGACGCATTGGAAACAAATCACGCTCCCCCGGAGTCCGATATATGTCGTTCTCTATCTCGGAGGAGTGCAGGTACAGGATGCCGAGTGTCTCTTCCATTTGTGGGATCGCCGATGGGACGCTAGACAGTGCGAGCCGGTAAGCCTCCTTGGTCTCCGCGATCGCCGGCTCCATGTTTCCCTGGTAGGCATAGAGCTGCGCAAGGGCATAATACGTCTGCATAATATCGATGGCAGCGACGCTCGACCGCGCCGCGACGTTTTCCGGAGAAAGAAAAGTCTTCAGGCGGTCAATCGCGAGGGCCAGAGTTTCTTTGCGTTTGCCGCAGACGGCGAGCGGATCCGTTTGCCAGCTCCCGTCCCTTAGAGCAACGCGGAGCACGGCGTCCGCTTCGTTCAGTCCATCGACGTCTAGTGCATACCGGATCGTTCCCGCGGACTCCAAGGCGAAGTTTTTCGCCGGGTCGGGATTCTTCGCTCCCGGGCCTACGTCTGTCGCCATCACTTTCAAGATCGCGTAACCGCTCGGCAGATGTACGATCGGGGTGATTTGTCCCGGGCCAATGCCCTTCAATGCGTCCCTCAACTCGCTGCGAAGCGCGGTTGGCGATAACCTGCCCATGTATCCTTCGGAATCCGAGGTTGGATCGATGGACTTTTCTTTGGCAAGCTTGGTAAAATCTGCGCCCTTTTCCAGTTGCTCGATCAGCAACTGAGCCTCTTCCGGAGTACGCACCACGATCACTTGCAACGGAATTTCGTCGCTAGTTGAGTTTTGTGTGGGTCGAGTGTCTTGCGGGAACATCGGAGACCACGACCCAGCCAAAAAGGATACCCCGATTAAGCTCGCCAACCGCGCCCAATTCCAAAATCTTGCATGCCCTTCAGACATCCCGGATCCACCTGTCCTGACCCGCGTTGTTTTCGCACTTACCTGTTGTGTTAAGAATTATACTGTTAACGTGCCATAGCATAAATCCCTTATTCGCCGTGTAAGTCCCAGGTGCGATGGGAATCGCAACGACCCCCGAAACCATTCCCCAAACTCCTAGCGACAATGGTTACTTTCCCGGTGATGAATTGGCAGTGCCCGCGATCCCCAAGGGCCACCACGCGCACCTGGCCACCAAGGTGAATGCCATCGATCATCAGCACTACCAGTTTCAGATCCTCCAATCGTCGCTCGCACAGCACGCGCAACTGATTGCCCTGCCGACTCACACTGCTTTTCTCGATCCTGTAGCCTTCCAGAACACTTTCTACGGCTCGCCGATAGTTCCGCGTGGACAGTCCGGCCACCATGCGCTCCTGCACTGCTTGTTGCAGTTTCCCGTCTTTCCCTTTTTGTCGAAGAAATCCGGTGGGCTGTTCAGCCCAATATACTTGGCACCATTCAAGACGGTGCTACTGGTATCAGGTAGAGATGCGAACGATCAAATCCTATTCCAATCGGACGCCCGGCGTTTACCCGGCATGTGACACACCTAGTCTTAAGCCTTCTTGGATCAGGGCTAACTCCCATTCGCGAACCCCGTCTAATGGATCAAACTGGAACAAAACTTCGAGAGTAGAAACGTCATATGTTACATAGTTCTTTTAGGAGATCGATGGGCGCCGCTTTTCATTTCTTCGAATTGTTCATGTTACTTCTGCCTGTAGCTGTACCGTCCTACTCCATACAAAGCAGCGTTTCAAAAGAACCGCAAGTGCGGTTGACTTTGGATTCATCAGAGGCCAAACAAGCTCTGGTGATTTTGCACAAGGAGCAGGTCCACCAAACGGTGGGGGATTCGGACTGGCAAAAACTGTTTGCAACCATGCCTTATCAGTGGCTGAAAGCTCGCGAAACGGGAATGGGACGAAAATTTACCGACGAAGACTTTATGGAATTTATGAAGCTCCCGGAAACCCAAGCACGGACAACCGAGTGGGAGCTGACTTTGAGCGAGATGGAGCAGGCCAACATGACCGCACTGGGGAAGCGCGTACTTGCCTGGCTGCCCACGGGTGCGGTGATCGAGGCGCGTGTGTTTCCTTTGATTAAGCCGAGGACGAACAGTTTTGTTTGGCGCAATGAGCAGGGTGAGCCTGCTATTTTCATCTATTTGGAAAAACAGACTCAGGCGCAGTTCGAGACCACAGTGACGCATGAGTGCCATCACATTGGACTGTTTAGCCTGGAGGCGCAGCAGCGGGAAACATTTGCCGTCTTGCCGGACACCATTCAGACAGCGATACGGTGGATGGGCGCGTTTGGCGAAGGCGAAGCGGTACTGGCATCTGCAGACTCAACAGATCGGCGGCCCCACTGGGAGGATGATGCGATTGCGCTAGCTCGCTGGGACAGTGACTTGATGCATTTCAATCAGGATTTAGCGAATTTGACGCAGTTTTTTGATGAAGTGCTCGATGGAAAATTAAAGGGCGACGCGATACTGGAGAAGGCTTCCACTTTCTACGGCGATCAGGGCCCCTGGTACACGGTGGGCTACGAGATGGCGGTTTTGGTGGAGAAACGCTTCGGGAGAAAAATCTTCACCGACTGCTTGCTCGATCCGAGGCTACTGTTACTGCGGTACAACGAAGTCGCAACGGAGGCCAATAAAAACGGAGCGTCCTTGGCAATATGGCCCGAGACTTTACTCCGGCGCATCTATTCCGACCATCCACCTCTACCACTTCCGTGAGCGTTTACTCCGTTAGCCGACAATCGGCACGCGTTAGATTGACCAACATCGGGCCACCGCATTTGGGGTAAGGGCAAAGATCGTTGGGGACTGGCAATGGAGATGTCTTGCTTGGCTTGCGGTGCAACAGGCGCGGATCAGCGATCATCACTCTCATCCTCCGCGCATACAATGTACACCAACCTCCAATCCCCTTTCTTTCTACATATAACTGTAGAATCTTCTTTAACTTAGACTTTTAGCTTGTTTCCATGTTTTTCTTGAGGTGCAGGAGTTTGGGGCAGCGATGGCGGCTATGCCGCATCGGGAACTTCGCTGAATTCCTCATTGCAAGGGCCAGCGTGGTTGACCGGCGGAAAACTAGGCCCGGAAGCCAGCATGTTCTCGATGCTGGTGCTCTGCCTCGCAATGTCGTGTTTTCACTTTTTCTATCCGCAAGCTAGTCGCCAGGAAAACCCACGTCTCTAACCTGGCGAACGCTCACGATTGCGGTTTGAGCTACGATCCACGTTTCGTCACTTGATTCCCTCTGCTAGTTCACCGCGGGAGTGATCACAATGCTGCGGTAAGCGACGCGGCCTTTTTCGCTGCCCTGGAGGTAGATGGGCCCTGGCAGCTCTTCGTGGCTGTCGAGCGCACCTCCGGTGATGCCGGGGATTTCCTTGTTGCCAATAATCGTCTGACCATTCTGGACCACGGTGACCATACGCCCGATCAGCGTGATGTCGTAGGTCTGCCATTCGCCGGGCTTTCGAGGTAATTCAGGCGAGGGGACAAGGAAACCATAAACGCCTCCCATGTGATGGCTCGGTGGCTCATCGATGGAGTCAGTCTCGACTTGCACTTCGTACCGGCCGCGCAAGTAAATCCCACTATTTGAGTTTTCGGCACAATTGAATTCGACGTGCAGCTTGAAATCCTCGAACTTCCGATCATTAATCAGCTCGGGCCCGTTACCGGGCGTGATCAGTAGTCCATCTTCAACCTTCCAGACCTTGCTGGAATTCGCCGGACTCATACGCCAGCCCGCTAGTGATTTCCCATTGAAAAGCGGAATTGGCTTCCCCCACTGAACAGTTCCGGTCCTTTTCAACGCTGGGGCGCGTCGCCCGGTCCAAGTCCAAATTGCTCCATCCGGGCCTGCGACGGTGCCGGACAACTGATTACCGGTGAGCGTTCCCTCGAAGACCATGTCCGCTGTTGCGTCCTCTTCCTCCTTCGGAGAGACAAACGTGATATGGCCATTCGATATTGACACTTTCGGAAGCGGGCGGGCGTTTCCCCATCTACCAACCATTTTCGCCCGGAGTTGACCACCTTCCTCACTGAGTTCAAGCCAAGACGGATATTCGCGGTCCGGCGCTTTCAATGTCAGATCCCAGCGGCCCAGAAACACGCCAACCGATTCGGTCGCGGCGGGTACAATCCGAGAGCCCGATGGGTCCGCGTTCGTTGAGCCGTAATGTGACAATGCCAAGACTACGGCGACAAAAATCACCTTTGCAAGTCTCATCGAGTCCATGCCTTTCTCATGACTGTGTGGATATTCCGATCTTATGATTGTAACCCGTCATCTTGGTGGATCTTCGCGCCCACGGCCACGTCGGGTGTTCTTGCGCGTTGTTCGACCGCCGAGGCGGACTGCGTTTCCTGACCAACCCATACTCGACCTCACGGTCAGTTCGTACCTAGAGCGAGTTTACAGGTAACCCAACAAATCCGCCGAGCCCAACTCTGGCAAGCGGGTTTCTGCCCTGCAAGTGACGCATCTAATCTTAAACCTTCTTGGATGAGGGCTAAGTCGCAATCGCCGGGGTGCAAATCCTTTGTGACATAATCTTGCTACGATCCTCTCGAAGCAGGAGCGAAGTTATGATTCTTTCTTGTGCAAGGGGTTCTTGGTTGGGACTGTGTTTGGCAGCGTCAGTGTGTTTCGGACAAGACCAACCGAAGGCCGAGCAGGATGTACAGCCAGCAACTCTGATCCACCGAGTGAAACCGGATTATCCGGACTCATGGAAACGAGGGGGGCTGCAAGGTACGGTGCATCTGCACGTGACGATTTCGAAGGACGGAAGCGTGGGGGGTATCAAGGTTGTCGATGGGGATTCGCGTCTGGCGAAGTCGGCAGAAAAGGCGGTGAAGCAGTGGCGGTATAAGCCGGCATTGCGGAATGGTGAACCCGTTGAAGTGCAGGCAACGGTCGCGGTAGCGTTTGCGCTGAAGGCTGTTCAATGATGACTCGCACAAGAGAATGCGCGAAGGGTAACAGCGTCGCATAACAGGAGAAGCGGTGGCCCGTGCCGACTTCGGCGATTGCTGTCGCGTTAAGCGTCCAAGTGGATTATTTCCGAGTGCGTCATGATCAAGACATCATCCTGGGCCTGCAAGAGGGACTGCTCCGATGCGCTACTGTCCTCCACCGATTCGCCCTAGACCCATACCGATGATATAAGTAACGATTCCTTCTAGCGCGCCGATCCACGTCATCTCGAATCCACTCCCCCACCATGACCGAATGGTGATCAGAGATTTCGCAGCGCCAACAGCGAAGTGCGCTAACAACGAAACAATCGCCGCCACAACGACTGCCGGAATTCCCGTCATGAAGAAAAACGGGATAATTGGGATGAATGCCCCGACTGCCGTCGAGAGCGCTCCGGAAACCGCGGAGACCAACGGCTTACTCAGCCCCTCTTCGCTAGTATTTAGTCGCTCTCGTGCGAGCGCCCTGATGAGTTGGTTTTTGTCCTTCGCAAGGTGCTCGACGAACTGTGCTGCATCAGCTTCCGGTAGGCCGCGAACTTGGTAACTGAGAGATAGCAGTTCTCGGGCTTCAGCTTCGTTATCTTCTACGGCCTCCCTTTCTCTAGCGAACTCAGCTTCGTAAATCTCTCGCTGACTCTTCGCAGCAAGATAAGCGCCAGACCCCATCGAAAGAGCACTCGCAACCATGCCCGCGAGACCAGCGATGAGCACGAAATGGCTGTTACCAAGCGTGGCCCCGGAGACGCCCGATACGATGCCGAAGATGGAACCAAGGCCATCGTTCACGCCATAGATCGCATCTCCCACCCAGCCCGCTGCATGTGAGTGCCCCTGGTCACGTGCTGCAACCAACTCATCGATTGCTGCCTGAACCTGCTCAGAGGGCAGAGCTGGGAGAGCCCCACGTGAACGAATTAGGTTTCCCAACGTCTGGTAATGCTCGCGTTCATCGGCAATGACTTCCTGCAAGATGGCAACACTGGATTGATCACCCAGCAGTTTGAGCTGTTTGCCGTACTTGGCGATGTCCCGAGCTTCATCAATTTCCAGACGACGAAGTGCGAGGTCAGCCCCGCCGATTCGATTCGCCAACGAATCCGCTTTACCTGACAAATCTCCGGTGTAAGAGGGTTCTGGGCCTCCAAGCTCACGAATACGACCAGCCCATAAATCGGCATGCTGGCTTTCTGCTGCTGCCAAGCCTCGTAATGCGTTCCGCCTGTGGGGATCGATCTCTTCCTTCGCGAGTGCAGTGTAGGTATTGAAACCCTCCATTTCCGCTTGCCAGTTCGCTGCCAAAGCAGCTAAGAGTTTTTTCGTTTCGGAATTCGCCATTTTCATTAGATGACGGCACACTCTCAATCGGTTCTGAACTTTTGTGAGATGTCCGCCATAAAAATGGCGCTAATATCCTGGATATCTATGAAAATCTGACCACATAATCACGGGTACTGGACAAGCGGTGGGGGCTAGACAGGCGGGTCCCCAGATTGTCGGCAATGCGTAAGCTCTCCGCCGGTCACTTGATTAGCTCGTCAGCTTTCTACACGCACGACGACCACAGTCATGTCGTTGCGTTGCGGCTGACCTGCCGCGAACGCGAATACCTCGTCCAAAATGGCGCTGAATGATCTCTTCCGAAGTTTTGCTCCGGCAGTGGCGCAGGAGATTCTCCAGGCGACGCTGGCTCCACATTTCACTCGCCGCGTTTTCAGACCCTAATTCCATCAGTATACGCAACAAACATATCGCCAGGTTCGAATCGAAAGGTCCCGGCTCAAACCGTGTTTCTTTCCAATAGTCCGACAGGCATTCCATCCGCTTTCAACTGGAAAACCTCGCACCGATTCTCCTTCCAACGCAGCACTATCGGCGGATGGTGTCCTGCGTTCACATACTCCAAAACCCGGGTCACCGGTTGAAACTTCGCGTAAAAAAGTGAACCATAAAGTTGCACCGGTGAGGATGCAAACACTAGCTTATCCATGTCGGCGATGCGGGTGGGCGTGCGACCACAGCTTCTTTTCACCACAAATCGACTACTTCAGCCGTTATCACCGGGAAATGCGAAAAGCGTTCTGGGTCTCGGCCCTGATCGTCTTGGGCGCAACCCAAGCAAGCAATAGCGCAAACGCATACGATGGTGGTCGGCACTATGATTAACGGTCAAACTAATCCCGAGCAAATTCCCATCACTGTGATGCTCGAGCTCCGATTGCGATTTTGAAGACTTCTCAGTGCGTCGACAGATCCCGCAATTCAACTTCGTTGCTTCGGTACGGCGCGAAGTTCTTGCCCCAATCCACGCCTATCACCTGCATGTCGAGCTTATCTCCATCCACCTTCACGATGAGGTAGTGATACGGCGTCGGCGAATCCTGGTTGCCCGGCTTCACCAAGTGCTGAAGCGAGACTTTGAGCGAATCATTCGCCTTCAGGTAGCCATCGAGATCAGGTTCGCCGGTGTATGGATAAATAGGAGCGCCGCCCCCACCGGACACAACGAGATCCATGCGATGCGTTCCAGTGGCGTCGGTGTAATGCTCCACCCAATGTTCAAATAAGTGCTCGTGCCCGGAAAACACAGCCCGCACATGGTGCGTATGGAACAGGGGCATATAGCGCGTCCGCAGCTCGACGGTCGGCTGCTCCACCTTAGCGCCGCCGTGTGGACCGGAAGAAAACGGCGCTTGATGGCAAAAGACGAGTACGTTGACGTAGCGAGTTCGGTCCAGCCCCTCGAGCTGGCCTTTCACCCATTGAAATTGGTTTTCATCGCCAGCGATATTCGCGTCCAGTCCGATCACGAAGGTATTGCCGTAACCAAACGAGTACGTAGGATAGCCCGTCAGCCGACGGGGCGACCCATCCGGAGGTATCAGGGCGGAAACGGCATCGAGATAATTTCGCAGCGCGAGAATGCGGTTTGCGTCTTCTACAGTAAGGGCTGCGCTCACATCGTGATTTCCCGGCGCTAGGAAGTACGGGATTCCGCCCTCAGTCGTGAGCCGGTTAATCAACGGCACAAAACTAACATTCCATTGGTGTGCATCCTGTCCCTTTGCAACGGCGTCGCCAGACTGCAAAGCGAAACGTACTGGGTACGGGGTGTTGTTAAGTTTCTTGATTTGCTGCAGCATCGAGTCCACGATGACCGAATGATCGTACTGAATGGAAACGCCGTCGCGCCTCCCCCGAGTGTCGCCGTAGGCGATGAAAGAAAATTGTCTGACGCCCACCGATTGCGCCTCCGGTGGGAATGGCGTGGCCGGTTGGACGATAGGAGTAACGCGCTCAGCGTCCTGAGCAGCCACGCACACAACGCTCAGGAGTATCAAAGAGCCGACCATCGACAAAACGGCGACGAGCGAAATTCTCATCGGGTCTCGAAACATAATGGTTGGCCTTTCTCGAGCAAGTTTAACGATTACTCGCTGTCTGACTATGATAAGCACGAGGAATGAACAGACGCCCGCCACCTCCGAGAAGGTTTGCCAGCAACACCGTTAAGCCTTTCACAGCTTGCTTTTCACGGTTTGCGGGACAGCACCAGAACCTGCATAGCGCCGTTTTCGCTGGTGGGAACAATCAGGTTGCCAGTTTTGGGATCATAGCCCATGGTCTTGGCGCCGGGCTTGGTAGTGATTTCTTGTGCCACGGAATATTTGTCTGGCGAGTCTTGATGAAAAACGAATACCTTGCCATCGCCTGTCGAGAGATAAACAAGGCGGGTCTTGTTGTCGAACGCGCCGGCATCCACGCGATCGCCGATAGGAGCGGTAAACACGAGCGTCCCGGTATCCGCGTTGAGCACAGCGAAGTGCTTGCTGCGGCAGCCCACAAATAGCCTCCGATTGTCCGTATCCATCGCCAAGGCCGTAGGCGTGGCGCACGGCGCTAACGGCCAACGGTCCTTCACGATCATGGCATTCACATCGATGTGTAGGGTTTCGTTTTGCTCCTCCAGGTTCACGTAGAGATTGCCCTTGCTATCGGAAACCGCGAATTCAGGTCCGCCCCCGAGCGCGATGGTGCCAACCTCGGTGCCATCAGCGGCGTTGAGCACAGTAATGTTGTCGCTGTCACCATTCATCACGTAGATGCGCTTGGTCAGGGGCTCATAGATGATGGCATCCGGTTTTTTCCCGACCTTAATCTCCCCAAGTGGTTTGAGAGTTTTCAGATCAAACGCAATTGCTTTGTCAGCTTTTCCGGCCGAAATATATCCTCGTCCAGCTTCAGGAGCAATCGCGATACCGTGGACGCCGGGAGTATTGAGAATCGTGCCGATCAGCGAGAACGAATCGGCATCGAGCACATCCACTTGCGTGGAATGGGAGAGATAAACGCGGCGAGCGCCGGGATCCACGGTGACGTAGTCCCAGCCGCCAGTCCCGGGCACGGGGACCTTTTTCAGAAGCTCGTAGTTGACGGCAGCAACGCTAGCGACTGCCAGAAATAGAACCGCACAGCACAGCGCGAACAGAATCTTTTTCATGTTCCCTCCTGAAGCCGCAACCCGAATAACAAATCGCAGCTAAACGCTTGCTAAATTTCCCCTGAAACTTTTTTCACACAGGCAAATCAGGGGAATGGCCGGTGTGCACGCTTGTAAGTTATGTGCGCACCCGCCGATTGGGTGTTGCAAACTTCTGTTGTCTTCGAGAAGCGACCTGCTAACTCTTGAAGTTCGACTCCGCTACGGGCTTACTTCTCGTGCGTCGGCGACCAACGCATGCCCCCCGCAAACGTTGGTCCGTAGTATTCGCGCTGGACCATGTACTGTGATGAACCGTTATAGAAACCAAAGACCTCATTCGTCAGGTTCATCCCATAGACCATCAATGTGAACCCACGCTTCAGCCGATAGCTGCCTTGTGCGTCTAGCTGAAAGTGCGCATACAGATAGTTGTCCCCGAGAGGGCCATAGAGTCCGCCCGGAGTTGGTCCCGGGCCGCCATTGACTGGATTGCTGCTCCCCGTGCCGTCTTGATATTGATATTGGTAAATGCTGGCGGCGTTGTAGGTCATAGCCACGCGAAGAGAAAGTCGTCCCCGATCAAAGGTGGGACTAATGTTGAAGGTGTTCGGCGCCTGCCGCAACAGTCTGGGGCAGTCAGAGCGTCCCGGCAAGCCGCATGCCTGCGAATTCGTGTAGCTGTAGTTTGCGGAGATGCCCAAGCCTCCGAGCGCTCCGGGTAGCGACGTGAATTGCTGAAGATAAGCAACCTCGAATCCGGCCAGCCAACCGCTGCCTGCGTTCTCTGCTTGACTGATAATCCAGTTGCCGATCGGATAGAGGGCTGGGTTACTTGGATTCGGGCTGTAGTTCGTTCTATAGGTTTGTTGGCTAACGATGGGCAGGTACAACTGCTTGTAAAAGAAACCCCCTTCAATAATGCCGAAAGGCTTCAGGTAGTGTTCCATCAAAACGTCATAGTTGTTGGCCTTCTCTGCTTTGAGATTGGCGTTGCCGAGCGACTCAGAGTAGGGCTGCTGGTGGATCGTCACGCTATAGGCTTGGGCAATATCCTGCGGGTCGGGGCGGGAAAGAGCACGACTATAAACCACGCGAACGTCGGTATCGTGGCCGAGGTCATACCGAACCGAACCACTCGGCAAGAAATTCACGTAGGACCCATTCAGTTTGAGCGACACAGTACCCTGTTGAGTGGAAGTAAGCTGACAGGCGGCATCACACGTATAAGTGTCCGTAAAGAGATTGGTGCCCTCGATGCGCAGTCCTCCAACGATGCGGATCTTGCTGAAATTGATGGTGTCCATCACGTACCCAGCGGACACCTTTTCCACTAAGTCGAAATTTCCTGCGTTGGGCCCTGTGGTGCCCGGCTGCAGCGTATAGCCGGTTGGGTCACCGTTCAGATTGTTGACCAATTTGGACCAACTGGTCGACGCTGGCGGGCCAAACTTATAGTTACCCGAGTAGTAGTTGTTGTCCGCAAATGAGCCCAGGAACATGGTCAACGGCAGCGACCCGTTTGGCGCCCATGTGGGAGCGTAGGAATTATCGAACTTATGGGCGTTGCGGAACTTACCGCCAATCTCAATCGTGGAGAGGTGCGAACCGAGGTGATAAGTCTTGCCTATAGCGCCGGTGAACTGCAAATTTAGCTGCGGAGACTGCCCGTATGAAAGATTGATCAAGGATAAGTCATAATTGGCGGATGAGTAGGCCTCCGTAAAGCAGCTAGGAGTCCACTGTGGAATATATTTCCTTACGGTCAGGGCCGGGCTGAATTGGCAAGTACTGCCATTCGGATACAGGCTGTTGTAAGTGGCGTTCGTGGCAAAAGAGGCGCCATAATCTCCGCCGGAATGGATTTGTGCGGAACGGGATACCGAAGCGTCCCACGAAATCCAGGTGGTCGATAAAACATGTTTCCCACCTAGCAAAAGGCTTCCAATCTGAAAGACGGGCGGCCGATTGTCGACACCGAAGGTCGGTACGCCCGCTCCGCAGGTTTCCGCGCCTCCACTCGTACTGCACCCATTCGAATTTAGCAACTGAATCCCAGGCGTGTTGTCGGTGAGCGCATAATCCCAACGATCGCCAAAGTCGCGAAAACTGGAAAAAATACCACGTACGTAGATATCCGAACCCTCCGCTAATTTGTAATCTAGGCTGCCGGTCAGGCCCCACCGGCTGCGTCTGTACTGGTAGTCTCGGATATCGATCGAATCGAAATAGCGAGTTGTGGACCCGTCTGCCAATGTGGCTACATCGGGTACTGGCTCAATGTCATGGATCCCGCGGCCATTCCAGTCATAGGAGCCACCAATGAGCGCGCCCCAACGCTTGTTTGCGCCGAAGCGCTGCCCAACCGTTCCGCCGATCTGCATCAGATTACGATTCCCCATGATCGGCGTGGTTCCACCGCCACCGAACAAATCAATGGTCGGGCGTTCGCCGGCAGTTTTGGTGACGATGTTAACGGAACCTCCGATACCGTCACCGTCCATATTTGCTTGCAGTGTTTTATTCACCTCGACGGATTGCACGAGATCAGCGGGCATGGCGTCGAATTTAATTTCGCGCACACCAGGCTCTGGCGAAGGCACGTTTACGCCGTCAATCGTGGCATTGGTAAGACGCGGTTCAAGGCTGCGCACCTGAATATACTTGCCTTCGCCTTCGTCGCGCTCCAGGCTCACGCCGGGTAACCGGCCCACGGCATCGGCGATATTCGCGTTGGGCAAAGACATAATCACTTCGCTGGACATGACCTGCAAAATATTGTCGGCTGTCTTTTCCCGGTTCACATCTTCTGCTTCACCCGAAGCAGCTTGCGCCGTCACGATCACTTGGTCTTTTTGAGAAGAGACCTCCATCTTCACATCCAGTGTGGTGGTCTGTCCGGCGGTGATATCGAACGTCTTGGTGAAAAGACTAAAGCCTACATAGGTCACCGTGACGGTATAAGTTCCGGGAGCGAGATTGTTCACGAAATAGCTGCCCTGCTGATTGGAAACTGCCGTTATCGCCGTCGGTTGCAATTCGATTGTGGCGCCTTGCAAAACGCTTCCGGATGGATCCGTAACGTGGCCCGTCACCGTGCCTTTGCCGGTTTGGGCCATGGCCGCTTGTACTAAAAAGATCGCCATGCCCATGAATAGAATCGAGAATAGGCGGAAGATTTTCGTCATAAAAATTGTACCTCCAGAAATGAGCACATATACTCTGTCCCCGAAAACTTGATGACCTCTTTAAACCGCTCGCTCAACGCGTCCGTCGTGCGGAACGCTACGGGATTCGGGGTGAGACACCGAAATCTCTTGTAACCACCTTGACCCTGATTCACACCTGCAGAACCTCAGGCACTTCCTGCGGGCCTTCCTGGAAACTCCTGCACCTGATCTTCAGAAACGCCAGTGAGGCTTGCTGCTGACGGTATTAAGGCTCGATTGTGCTTAAGATCCGATGAACGTCTGTAAACAACTGTTTTAAAAAGGCCTGAAAGAACTGTCATCTGAAAGAACTTTCAGGTGAGTGTGCCTGAAAATCTTGCAAATCCAGGTTTTGGCCCTGGGCACTGGTCGTCGCAGCGAGTATCGGAAGCACCATGCGGAAGTGGGACCCAGAACCCAGTTGGCTTTCGACTCCAATCCGTCCCTTGTCGATCTCGGTAATCGAGCGGGCAATGGACTACCGAGGACTTGCAAAGGACGCGTGGCCGTTTGGGAGTAATAGTACGGGAGCAATGATTGGCGTGCACTTTCTCCTACCTGCGCTCTTTCCGTTCTAGGAAAGCTCTCTTGTACCTGGAGGGCATCTTCTTCTCGAAACGGTTCCGGCGGCGGCCAGTTGCTTCGGTAGGGAATAAGTAGAGAAAAGGCGGTCGGATCGCGGACGCTACCCTTAGCAAAGGCCACAACTACGGTGAGACCTTCGTGCATGGCAAGCGGGGTGGTGGTGCGGAGGTCGGCGCCCGCGGCGGTAACCTTTGCGGCGGCGTTGTGGCCGACGGACTAATAAGCGCCCGTGAAGTCATTTGCGGGGATGTCGGAACTACCTCGGTAGGGTGATGTGTGCGCTCGATTCGGCGATCGAGATCGGCCATTCGTCGCCGGTGACGTTCCCGTAGAATTCGTCATGGTCACCAAAGAAACGAAACGCATCCGATACTGTGTATTCGCAGGATACGGTGCGCGTGCTGTTATCGGCATCCGGAATATAAATTGTGAGTTTCAGGTTTCGGCCTCCGCAGGCCCTAGGTAGGACTTGACAAATAAGTCGGATTCCGATATATCGGAGTGCGACCATGAAAGACGACCACAAAGGATTACTCCCGCTGTCCCCCGCCACTTTCTACATCCTGCTTGCTCTGTCTGACGAAGATCGCCACGGCTACGGAATCATGCAAGAGGTAGCACGCCAGTCGGAAGGCAAGTACAAGCTCGGTCCCGGCACGTTCTACGACAATCTGGAAAAACTAATCGATCACGGAATCGTCAAGGAAGTGCCTCGGAAGTCCGCAAACGACGACCCTCGACGACGCTACTACCGAATGACGGGATTTGGCCGCAATTTGTTCTTAGCAGAGGTTTCGCGTCTGGACGGTGTCGTTCGCGAGGCAAAGGTGCGTCTACGCGGTGCCAAGCCAAAAGAGGCCTTGTGATGCGTTTCCTTTATGCACTTCTCATCAGCCTGCATCCGCCTTCCTTCCGCAAGCGGTTCGCACAGGAGATGTTATGGATTTTCGAAGAAGCCGCGAATTCGTGGGGCGCCGCTTCACTCTTCCGTGATGCCATTCTCTCGCTCGTGCGACAGTGGCTCATTCGCTCAGAACTCTGGAAATGGTTAGTGGCAGGTATCGCCGGCGTCCTCCCACTCATGATTGCATTCGGAAGTTTCTTGCCATGGGACAGACCGATGCACCCTTAACCCGCCGGGCTATCTGAGCTGACCGTTTTAGTTTCGCCCGGAAAGGAGAATGCTCTTTGAGTCGGCGAAGCAGGATCGTTCTAAAGAGCCTAGCGCTTTTGATCGCGGCGGCGCTCGTTGCTGGGATCGTATATGAACAACTCGGACGCAGGCGTGACCGAGCGCGGTTTCCACAAATCGGCCGGTCCGTGGACATTGGCGGCCGGACTCTCAATATCTTCTGCTCCGGAGTAGGTGCGCCTCCAGTGATCTTCGAGTCTGGCGGACCTGGACCCGGCCTTGAATGGGAGGCGTTTCAGCCGGAAGCCGCCAAGTTCACACAAGCCTGCTGGTACGATCGCGCTGGCGAGGGTTGGAGCGATTTGGGATCCTACCCTCGAACCAGTGTGGCCATTGCAAAGGATCTTCATGAGCTTTTGAAACGAGCAGAGGTGCCGGCGCCCTACGTGTTCGCCGGTGCGTCTTTTGGCGGTCTGAACTCGCGGGTTTACGGGGGCCTTTACCCGAATGAAGTAGCTGGGATGATACTCATTGACTCCACACACGAAGACGAACTACGGCGCGCACCCAAATTCTTTCTGGGCCGTACGGCGCCGCGATTTCTCTGGCACCCACTTCAGATGGCATTCGAGGCCGCGGCTTTCGTTGGCTTGCTGCGACTAACGCAATCGTCTCCGACGCAAGGCAAGAATCCCTCGCAAATGACCCGCGAAGAAATCATTCAGGCCCTGAGGCAACGGCCAAAGTCGTTTGTAGGAAACGTCTCGACGGGGATCGTCCTGCCAGAGAGCTTTGCCGAGGGATCGTCTGTGACAAGGATTGGAGACTTTCCCTTAATTGTGCTGACGGCGGGTCAGTCGTTCGATTTCGGAGATGCCGAACTAAATCGGGAGGCTGCGGCGTATCAGCAGGTGTGGATTCACGAAATACAACCGAAGCTCGTGGGGCTTTCTACGCACGGGCGGCAAATCGTTGTCCCGAATGCGAACCATGGGTCGATCCCGCAAGAATTGATCATCAGCTCCATCCACGAGGTCGTAATGGAAGTTCGCGGCGGGACCGCGACTCATTAGCTCTCTTCCGATCCCTCGACCACGAAACGCTTCCCGTAGGTCCTCTAGGAAGATAGCAGAGCCCTTCGAGCTTGAATAAAGCCAAAGAGAGCGCTTTATCGGCAGTGGTTGTTTCGTAAATTTGACGAGTCCTTCTCGCCTAGACCAGCAGAGCTGTGGGTGTGTAACGTCGTTGCATCGATCCTGTCCGAAGCCCAAGCACGCTCAAGCGTCCGGTTCCAATTGCCATTCCTGATCTAAATCGCGCATACAATGCAGAACAACTTTCGATTCTTTCCTTAACAAGATTCTTATGGATTGCCTTCTAGGATGCTTACAGGTGAGGTCCAAGCATCTTGTCATCGATCAGAAGCAATCGCGGCGCGATATTTTTTGTGTCGTTGGCCATCGCGGCGTATTTCGGTGTTGCGGCTCAACTGGCAAGCGCTCAAACGAGTGATTCTCCTGCTTCGCCCGGTCCGGGTGCCGGATCCGCCGCCGCGGTTGAAAACTCATACGACTCAGGCGGTTTTTTCCATCGCCTGGGCAAGGGTTATTGGGACGACTGGACCGGCGCTGCGGGTGAAAGTCCAGATTTCCCGCGTCGCGGATATCCCGCGCCGGTCTCTTCCCCTCCCTTTCCGTTCTCCGATTGGCCTTACGGTGGTTCACCCACGATTGGCGCACCAGACACGACCGGTGGGCCGTTGATGACCGCCATTTACGGGGGAGAGCACGGAAAAGCCTGGGAGGACAGCCGCGTAAAAATTTATGGCTGGATCAACGGAGGGTTCAACGTCAGCACCTCCGATAAGCATTACGGCAACGCGCCCGCCGCTTATTACATCCAGCCGAATTCGGTGCAACTGGACCAAGCCGCTCTCTACGTGGAGCGCGCTCCGGACACAGTCCAAAATGATCACTTCGATTGGGGGTTCCGCATCACCCAGCTGTATGGGCTTGATTACCGCTTTACCACAGCCAGCGGATATTTCAGCCGGCAACTCCTGAAAAACAACAACAAATACGGCTATGACCCCGTGATGGCGTATGTTGATTTGTACTGGGGTCAAATTGCGGAAGGTATGAATGTTCGCATCGGGCGCTACATTTCCCTTCCCGATATCGAAGCGCAGCTAGCGCCAGACAACTACACTTACAGCCATTCGATCCTCTACACCTTTGACGCCTATACGCAAACGGGAATCAATGTCACCACAAAGCTGAATAATCACTGGATGGTCCAGGTGGGACTTTCCGCCGGGAACGACGTCGCTCCGTGGATCGGCGAGCCGAACGCCAAACCTACGCTGAATGCCTGCGTCGGCTATACCTGGAAGCAGGGCGGAGACAATCTGTATGTCTGCGATAACTCTACGAACTCAGGCAAATATGCCTACAACAACCTGCAGGCCTACTACGCGACTTGGTATCACAAGATCAACAGCTCGTGGCACACGGATACAGAGACTTGGTACATGTGGGAGAAAAATGTCCCCAACGTGAACAATCCCGCAGCCGCGCCGCTATTCATCACCGGCGCGAACGGTGCGATTTGTGCTTCTTCGTCGGACGTGACGTGCTATGCGCCCGAATGGGCGATTGTGAACTACTTGGTTAAGCAGTTCTCCACGAGGGATTATCTGACCATCCGGAACGAATACTTCAACGACATCGTAGGGCAGCGGACTGGATTTAAAACGCAGTACTCGGAGCATTTAATCGGTTGGGGGCATTGGATCGGCACAACCGTGCTTATCCGCCCGGAATTGCGCTTCGAACACGCCTACGACGCTCCCGCTTACAACGCGGGCACCAAGAAGAGCCAGTTCGTCTTCGCGAGCGACGTCATCTATCACTTTTGAGTTTAGAAGGAACTAATCCGAGCGCGCAGTCACGTGTCGCGGTGCCACGCTCTTGCCAAACGTTGGCCTCAGATAAGACTGAAATCGGTCCCTATCGATGTAGACAACCGGAATGCGAACAGCGTCAGAATCTGGCTTAGGATGAGTCCGCCGACAATCGCCACACCCAGTGGGCGCCGAATTTCTCCTCCGACGATGAAATCACGGCCACTCGTTGCAACTCTTTCTGACTGAAGTGAAATGTCTCCTGTCTCATAGGGTGACATTTTCACCGGGCCATTAAGGGGTGACAGAATTATTGGGCCAAGACCGCCGCGACCTTGCAGGGTCCACACGGGAAGCGTACGATGAACGAATTGGAGGTCCAAATCGCAAATTCCGGTCAATAGTCCACGTACCGCGAAGCCGAGGGTGGATGCGAGAGGAGGGACCAGGAGATGAGCGACAGCGAAGATCCAAAAACGATCGAATATCCGCCAAATACGCTCACACGTCGCGAATTAATCAAGGGAGTAATCGTAGGCGGCGTGGCAATTTCCTCAGTAAGTTATCTGTTTCGCCCCTCCAGTCTGGCCAGCCAGCCGGGTCGCGGCGCAGGCGAAAGACTCCTCACCATCAACGTCAACGGGCAGCAGCGGCGGGCAGATGTTATGAAACAAGAAACGCTGGCCTGGACACTCCGCCACAAACTGGGGCTGACCGGCACGAAACTGGGCTGCGATCGAGCCGAATGCGGCTCTTGCACCGTGCTGATTGACGGCGTACCACACTATTCCTGCTCGGTGCTGACACACACCGTGCGCGACAAAAAAATCTTGACAATCGAAGGGCTGGCGAGCTCTGACGGTACGCTGCACCCGGTCCAGCAAGGCGTGATCGACGAACAAGGATTCCAGTGCGCGTTCTGCATGCCGGGTTTCATCATGACGGCGGTGGCATTCCTGGAGACGAATCCCAATCCCACGCGGGGCGAACTGGCGCAGGGCCTCTCGGGGAATCTGTGCCGGTGCCAGGACTACGACAAGATTCTGACCACGATGATGCGCGGCGCAGAGAACATGAGGAGGGCAAGCCGTGCCTAAGAACGATGCCAAATCTGTGGCACCGAATGCGCGCGTGTACGGGGCTGGACACAAATTGATCGGCAAGGATTATGTAACGACTGACCTTTACGCGAAGGTTACCGGGCAGGCAAAGTACGCGGAGGACTTTCACGCCGAAGGAATGCTGTTCTCTAAGCTGCTGCTGAGCCCGTTGCCGCATGCGCGCGTGAAGCATCTCGACCTACGCCAAGCGCTAGCAATGCCCGGCGTGAAAGCGATTCTCACGGCCGACGAACTTCCACCTCCGGCCGATACACTCACCGACAATGGTACGGTGATCCGGGCCAACCCAAAGAGCGAGCGGGCTCTCACCATGGAGCCGCTCTACCAAGGCGAACCGATTCTCGCTGTGGCCGCGGTCGATGAGCTCACTGCCGCTGACGCGATTGAAAAGATTCTAATCGAGTTCGAACCGCTTCCCTTCGCCATCGACCCGCTCGATACCTTGCGGCCCGGTGGCCCCAATCCCAGAACGGACGGGAACATCTGGGTGCAGTCTCCGACACCACCGGCCGTCGCGGGAGCTCCGCCGTCGGCCCCTCCACCTCCCACGATCGGAGCGCTCAAGTGGACCGAGGGGGAGTTCACCGACGCGAAGTACGGGCGTCTGCCGATGGGGAAAACGCCCGATGAATGGTCGTACGGTGACATCGACGCGGGGTTCAGGAATGCGACGCTCGTGCTCGATGAAACGTTTGTTACGCCGGACACGAGCCATCAGCCGCTGGAGACGCGCAGTGCGCTGGCTTACTGGCAGAACGGGAAAGTCTATGTTCACACCGGGACGCAGAGCACCGCACAAACGGTTCCCGCCATCGCGAGATGGTTGAACATCGATGTGAGCAAAGTTGTCCTCGTCAGCGAATATACCGGAGGAGGCTTTGGGAGCAAGGTCACGGCGGGCGTTTCGCTGATTATTCCCGCGCTCCTATCGAAAAAGGCCAATGCGCCGGTGATGATGCGGATCAGCCGGGAGGAGGAGACTTTCATCGGGCGCGCCCGGCCCAGTCTGCTCGGGCGGATGAAAGTTGGGTTTTCCAAGGGCGGGCGGATCATCGCGCTCGACATGTTCGTTATCTCCAACAACGGCCCCTATGACGCGAACGGCGATGTGCCCACATCGGGACGTATCGTGTCGCTCCTCTACCAACCAGAAGCGATGCGCTGGCGCGGAGTCACGGTGCTGACGAATACGCCGCCCAGAAGTGCGCAGAGCGCGCCCGGTGGCCTGCAGGGCATCGTTATTATGGAGCCGATCATCGCGAAAGCGGCGCGCAAGCTCGGGCTCGACCAAGTCGCCATCCGCCGCCTCAATTGTCCGGAGGGCAAGGCGCCATTCGGGCCAGAAGTGAAAGGCAAGCGGCCTTATGCGACGAGCGCGTTCCTCAAGGAAGCCCTCGACCGCGGGGCAGAACAGTTCAAATGGAACGAGAGGGTCGCGCGCACGCCGAAGCGGATCGGTACAAAGGTACGCGGCGTCGGCGTATCGCTCAGCTGTTATGTTGGCGGCACGGTCGGATTCGATGGTCTCCTTGTTATCAAGCCGGATGGCCGTGTGAACTTCCAGTCCGGAATCGGCAACCTCGGAACAGAGTCAGTCATCGACGTGCATCGCGCGGGAGCCGAAGTACTCGGAGTGCCCTGGGAGAAGTGCGACGTCACGTGGGGCGATTCGTCGAAGAATCTTCCCTTTACCTGCGTCTCCGGCGGCAGCCAGACGACTCACGCGATGACACGCGCTGCCTATGCGACCGCGATGGATGCCCGGCAAAAACTCAAGGAGATTGCGGCCAAGAAGCTCGGCGGCAAGCCAGAGAATTACGATGTTGCCAACGAGCGCGTATTTCGCAAGGGCGGTGGCGCGGGCATGCCCCTGGCGCAGGCCGCACAGTACGCGATTCAACTCGGTGGCATCTACGACGGCCACCAAGTATCCGCCGACCTCAACCGGCGGACTAAGGCGTCGGCAGCGGCGCTTGCGGGCCAGGGCCTCTTGGCGGCCGCGAAGGACAATTACCCGCGCGATGGAGCGACATTTTCCTACATTGCCAGCTTTGCCGAGGTCGAAGTGGATGTGGAGACCGGCAAGTACAAAATCGTCGATTTCCTCGCCTACGCCGATGTGGGCTCGGTAATTCATCCCCGCTCGCTTGGCGGTCAAGTGCTAGGCCGGTCCGTTCTGGGGATTGGGCATGCGATCGGGCAGAAGTGGGTGTACGACCCTCATTACGGCGCCATGCTTTCGACGCGCTTTTATCAGAGCAAGCCGCCGACAATTTTGGACGTGCCCGTCGATATGCAATGGGCGGCGCTCGATATTCCAGACCCCGAAACACCGGTCGGCGCCCGCGGTGTGGGCGAACCGCCTGTTGGAGGGGGGTGCGCCTCCATCCTAAACGCGCTTTCGGATGCCCTGGGTGATGAGATTTTTCAGCGCGCGCCCGTCAACGCGGACACCATTCTCACGTCCCTCGAAGCGGGACGTCCCATGCAACATCCCCTAATGGCGCACATTTAGCGGGTATGCGGGAGGAGAAGCCATGGCGGTAATCCGAGACGTAATGCCGGCTTTCGACTTGGTTCAGCCGAACTCTATTAGTGATGCGCAAAGGGTGCTCGAGCAGCAACGCGACAACGGCTGGGTACTGGCCGGAGGCATGGATAGCTTCGACTGGCTCAAGGACCGCATCAAGAAACCCAAGGTAGTGGTCGATTTGAGCGGGATCGGGGAACTCAAGGGAGTTCGCACCATCGCCGACGGCATCGAGATCGGAGCGATGACCACGCTGACGGAAGTGGTCCAGCATCCCGTTATCAGAGAGAAGTACAAGCTGCTGGCGGAGAGCGCGGAATTGGTAGCCTCGCCACAGATTCGGAACCAGGGCACGCTTGGCGGCAACGTGTCTCAGGATGCGCGATGTTGGTATTACCGCGCCGGTTGGCCATGTTACCGAGCGGGTGGGAACATCTGTTATGCCGATACGCCGGAGGGCCGCAACCGGGAGCACGCGATTCTGCATGCGGACCGCTGCGTGGCGGTGAATCCTTCTGACTCGGCTCCTGCGCTTATTGCGCTCGATGCCAAATTCGTGATTCGCACTTCCCGCGGTGAGCGCGTGGTGGACGCCGAGGACTACTTCATCGGACCTCAAATCGACATTACCCGGCTGCACATCTTGAAGCCCGGGGACCTGCTGACGGCCATTCGTATTCCGTCTACGTGGGCTGGCGCACAGTTTTATTTTGAGAAAGTGCGGGACAGGAATGTGTGGGACTTTCCGTTGCTGAACGTGGCCTCGGCGATGGTGGTATCGAATGGCAGCATTGAGCGAATGCGGATAGCCGTGAACGGCGCGGCTGCTCGTCCTCTGCGCTTGAAGATTGTCGAAGACGCGGTCCGCGGCAAGGCACCGAATTCAGCGACCGGAGAAATGGCGGGGAAACTGGCAGTGCAGGGAGCTGTCCCCTTGCAGTTTAATGCTTACAAGGTCCCGCTGATGAGGAATCTGGTGAAGCGCGCCATCGGAGGAGTGCGGGAGGCAACATGGACTTCCTAGAGTGGGCCACCAGTCCGTGGGGGCAGAATGTCCCGATCCACATTGCGTGGTTCTTAATATGGTTAGCAGCGATCGCGGGATTGCTCTTCCTTATCGTTCACGCCACTTATATCCGCTATTTCGCCAAAGCGAGGGAGTTTGCGAACAGCGACTTGCCTGCGGTCACGGCGCGCATACCTGAGCGTGTGCTCAGGCACTCGCTGACCGCGCGGCTGTTCCACTGGATTATGGCCGCCTCCATGTTCACATTGCTACTTACCGCCTTTCTGCCGAAGGTGGGTGTCCAGTTCGACTGGGTCACCTATCATTGGATCGCGGGTTCCGTATTGGCCGTCTCCATCCTTTTTCACATCATTCATGCGTCCTTCTTCATGGACTTCTGGTCGATCTGGCCGGACAGAATTGACCTGCGTGACGCGTCGAGAAGAATACTCCGGTTTGTGGGGAAGTCCGCGCCACCGCCGGACAGATTCGCCAAGTATCCTTTGGAGAACAAGCTCTACCACGGCGCTATCATCGCCGCAGGTCTGTCCTCGATCGTAACCGGTGTGTTTATGATGTTTCGCGTACGCACGATTTTTTTCCCCCGCAATCCGTATCTGTTCAGCGACATGACCTGGGGCATGATGTACGTGCTACACGGACTGGCAGGCGTCGGACTGATCGCCTTGATTATGGTGCATATCTACTTTGGGCTGCGGCCTGAGAAACGCGCCATTACGAAGTCGATGATCTTCGGCTGGATGAGCCGCGACTTCTATCTGAAAGAACACGATCCCGCGCGATGGTCGGTCGAAGCCTCAGCGTCGCCTGCGAGATCCCAGGGAGCAAGGACCGAGAGGTTAACCGATGCTGGCTGATATCTCGGAACGCTGCGACACGATCGAAGAATGTTACGAGTTTATGCTGGCCTACGCGGCTCAAGGGCTTCCCAGTGACGAGGGCAGCCCGTCAGGCGGACAAATACGCGAATACCTGGATCGCGCCGCAAAGGCGATGTCTGGCCTGGCAGACAGCTGCGCGACGGCCATAAAACAAGAGCGCTTTGAGCCGGGTGAACGATGCCAGGCGTTCTTTGCAGTGCTTGACCGCGACGTACACGACTCGCTCGCCGCGGTTGAGATGGTTCTCGCACAACCCACCATCAGCTCTCAATTGATCGACAACCTGAACGCTTCCATTCATCTCCGCGCGCTGCTGACGGATCTGTTTCTTCTAAGTGAAATCGCAAACACCCAACGCAGAGCGGCAAAGCCGATGGCTTCGGGCGGTTAGGTTTCCGATCCGAACTCCCAAGCGTTTTGCACCTTTAACTCGACCGATTCCGGTTGCCAGTTCGGGACTCAGGAGACCTGGATCAGCCGCCTCGTGTGCGAGTCGTCTCACGGCCGCTGCGCGCACCTTGATATGGGGAAGGGCGGTTGGATCGCGCCGGATGCGCGTGTACCCTGGCGCCGAAAGGTTTGGTGATCCACTCGTTTGTTACCGCGGAGGAACCTCAAGCGTGAGGATTGTGAGAAGACCGCTATAAGCTCTTGAAGGAAGCCGAGGGGGTTGCGGCGGACGGGTGTTATGCAAGTTCAATTGAGGAAGAGCAGGTTTGGCGGCGTACCGCAGCGCAGAACGCTATACCGCTTCACGAAATTAGCGGTGCAACCGCTGCCTCTGACACGCTACAGATGACGGAGCGGGTCCTCAATCGCTTCGCTGGGCTGTTTTTTTCCGTCGCGCTCGAGCGACTTGGTGACCAGATCCTTCGATCCGAGCCCAACGGCGAGCATCAATGCAAATACAATTCCGCCAAAAAGAATGCCGAAAGCAAGCTGAACAATGCCAGGAGCAATTCTTAAGTGTTCAAGTGCCATCGCGCCTGCGAGCACGATCACGAGCCATTTCACGCCTACGCTTAGCACACGCGCATACTGAAGGTTCATGTTAACCGCACCGATGAGTACACTTCGTGCAAGGAAGCGGGCGACGACGATACCGACCAGGAGGACCAATGAACCAGCCACAAAATTCGGAATATAGGCGAGGGCGCTCCGCGCAAGCTGCGACGTCCATTCGGCGTCGAACGCTGTAATGCCGATCAAAAATCCTACAAGGATAACCAGACCGGCTATCGCTCGCGACACGAGTACGGCGGGGCCGCTTGTCGGCGACTCCGCTCGAGAAGAGAAGCCCCATTGGACGAGCCGCTCTGCAAACCGCAGCCTCGTGAGCATGCGCCGAACAACATACGCAAGGATAAAGGCCAGCACGATCGAGACCAACAGTGCCAAGATCAGCGCCACCATGCCGGGCAAAAGACTCGCAAATCTGGTCAAGAACCGCGTCGTTGACTGCATCAATGCCTGCTTGACTTGATCCCACATACATACCTCCAGTAGAGCTCGCGGGGGAGCTACGGGTTGAAACGGTCCGGCCATCGCCATCGAGAGACGAGATACGATTTGCTGGATTCGTATGCGATCGACAGACGCTCGAGCCTTTGTTCTGCGGCATCCTCCCCGACCGTGCTCAACTCCTGCGCATACGACGCGACCCACGCCAGGTACAGAGGCGTCATGGATTTGAGCAGGTGATCACGACTAATGGTGCGAAGCCGATGGGCCAACGCAAAATCGTAAACAATACGCGCCCATAGTTCGTCAGGCATGCGGAACTGCTCCAGTGGCAAGCGCGACAGCTTCCTCAGCTCGAATAGAGTAGCGGGCGGCAGCACCAAGCTCCAGATTTCCTGGAGGTCTCGATTTCCGAGTTGGAATGATTCGACCATGCGGCTGATGTCTGGAGTCGCGGTGTCGTCGGAGACGAAGACTGGATCGCCGATCGCTGGAACAGGCACGCAACCGCGCGTTCTTTGCCAGCAGATGGCATTTCGCTCCATGTCGAGAAAGATAGGGCCCAAAACCTGGGTTATCAGGGAGCTAATGTTCGTCAAATCCGTTGGCGGGTAACTGCGGGCTCCGACGTGCGCCTCGCAAACCTGCATGTTATCGCAAAGGGCGACCGGTGCAAGCGAAGCCAGTGGATGCGTGCCGCCTGCCCTGCCGTTCCGTTCGGCCCCCAGGATCTTTCGAAAAAGGCGCTGCGAGGCCCCTAAATCCGGTCCCAATGGATTGTGGATTCGCTTCCCGTACAGACACCTCGTGAGCGGAGAGATCACGCCACTATTCAGCAATCCCTCGAGTTTCCGGCGAGCGTAACGTGGTAGGACGAGATCAAGATTGCTTTGAAGCATCGGCTGCGCCAGTTGGCAAATCCACCGCGGTGCTGCGTTCTCGAGTTTGGAAGCCACCATGCAACAGGCTCGAGCTCCGAGCTTTTCGCTGGCGGCAAAGACAGCTTGATATGCGGCGAACGCGCTCAACACCGGGGCACCCGCAGGGTCCGGGCGCAATAGCGGCCAGGGGACCAAAAATGGAAATGCACCCTTTGCGGCGGCCTCGGAAGGCGTGGAGGTTGGGCTGCTGCCTTTATCGTTTTGCAACACAACGATTCGAGTTGATCCGTCAAGCGTTTGAAGGTCTTCACACAGCATCGTAACGCGCTCTGGCTCGAGGTCTGCGAGAATGCCGACTACCAGATCAGCGTTGTCTATCTTTTCGATCGTTTCTTGCGCTTGCTGAGGGATGGAATCAACTTCCACTTTTCAGTCCTCTTTTGAGCTCTTCCTATCGTTAGACCCCTAGTATCGACGCTTCAAGCCTGCAGCGACAGAATTCCCATCAACGGGATACGAACCCACGCCGGACGGCTATTCATCTCATAGAGCACTTCATAGAGCGCTTTATCCAACAGAAAGACATCGAGCAGCCTCCGCAAATCGGCACTATTCCGAGGTAGAAACTCAGCACCTTCAGCGGCTTCGCGATAAGCCCGCAAGAATTCCGCAGCCGCTGAACATTCCCAGAGCAACGCCCAAGGCTCGAGACGAGCAACATCTTCGGAATGCCGCGCCGTATAGTTGATCAGGCTGGCGTGAGCGGCGTAACTGAAAGAGCGCAACATTCCCGCCACATCCTTTAGGGGGCATTGCTTGGCACGCCGATACGCCAAAGGCCGCGCAGGTTCACCTTCGAAATCCAGAATCACAAAATCAGTCTTCACTTTGAGGACCTGTCCCAGGTGATAGTCTCCGTGTATTCGGGTTCGCTGCGTTCGAAGGTTATCTGATCGAAGCCCATGAAAATGATCCAGAATCCGGCGACGCCTACCGAGAACCGTGGCGGCAATTTCAACTACCTCATCGGGCAAATAGGATACGCGCTCTTTTAACAGGTCGAAAACACCCGAGGCGCGCTGGCGCAGGTCCCGAAGCAAGGCTTCAAAATCCTGCGCTGTTAGCGGCTCCGGAGCAAATGCCGGATCGTCCGTCGGCGAGGCCAGCGCCAGATGCAACTCGGCGGTTCGCCGCCCGAGCGTCGCGGCAGAGTCGAGATAGATGCCCACATGGTCCCGGGCCAATGGGGATGTAGGGCGTTCGGAAAGGTCTACCGGATTCTTCAGCTCCTCGGTAATTCCTTCTGGAAAGGTAACGGGAGCAAACGTTTCGAAGTAGCGGTCAAGTTCTTCAAGGGTCCACTTCCAGCCGTCGCCTTCGTTTGTCACGAGGCCTTGCAGCATTGCTAAGGTCGCGGTTTCGGCATCCGCGGCTCCGGCATATTCAATCGAACCCGCAAAAGGAGGAATCCGGTTGAAGTTGGTCTTCTCGGTCAGATATCGCCCGATCTCAGCGTCTGGATTCAAGCCGGGCTCATGGCGTCGGAACAGCTTCAGTATGAAACGGTCGCCGTACAGAATCGACGTATTACTTTGCTCTGCTGACCCGCGACGTACCGGCAGCGGAGTCGTTGCCGCGCCCAAGACATCTCGAAAGACCTTGCCTTGCACGCCAAAGATGCGCGTGTGGCGTGCATCCAATTGCGTCTCCTTCTCAATCAGCGAAAATAAGCTTGCACAGGCTTTATCGTCAAAAACACCGTCGTGCAACACGCCGGACACCTTCCCGGACATAATTGGGCCAACGATTGTGTTAGGCGCAGTTCGTCGTAGTTCTTCGGCAGCATCTCCGAAAGTCATTGCCAGCAACGTCACGTAAACGTCGGGTGTTCCGCTTTCGAACTGCACTTCGATCATTGCTAGAACCGACTGCGAGGCGTTCAAGGAAGCCCAATCGAGAATGCGCGTCGATTTGATGCGCCGCGACTTTCCTGCAAACCACCGTTGCTTGGGAATATATTCCGGGAGGTTCACCGTCTCCAGCCGCAGGCGGCCTGCTCCCTCTAAGATATCTCCCCAGCCAGCCGTTGCATTGATTGGCGTTTGCTCTATGAGGCCTGAAATCGTTTCTGCGGGCTCGACCCTTCGCTGAAGTTCCAGCCAAAGAAAACTGTACGGGGCCAACGTGAATCGGTAAGGCTGTCGCTCGATCGTTGGGAACTCCACATAACCGAGCATCTCTACGGGCGTCATACCCTCCAGTTTTGACAAATCCAGATCAACCGGCTGCGCAAAACGCGAAAGATTTGCAACGCACAGAATTTGTTCCGAATCATACTGCCTGAGATAGGCCAGCACTTTGCGGTTCGACGGATCAAGAAACTCAATTCCGCCCCGGCCAAACACAGCAAAAAGTTTTCGCAGGGCGATCATGTTTCGCATCCAGCTTAAGAGCGAAGATGGATCGCTCTGCTGAGCTTCCACATTGATCGCTTCATAGCCCCAGACCGGATCCATGATGACGGGGCTATACAGCCGAGCCGGTGTGGCTGTCGAAAAGCCAGCGTTGCGATCCGCATTCCATTGCATCGGTGTCCGGACGCCGTTGCGGTCGCCGAGATAGATATTGTCGCCCATTCCGAGCTCGTCTCCATAGTAGAGGATCGGGGTACCAGGAAAGGAAAGCAGCAGGCTATTGAGGAGCTCAATGCGTCGGCGATTATTATCTACCAACGGCGCCAGTCGCCGGCGAATGCCAAGATTGAGGCGCATGCGAGGATCGGCGCTGTAGGCGATATACATGTAGTCTCGCTCATCATTGGTTACCATCTCGAGCGTAAGTTCATCATGATTCCGTAGAAACAGAGCCCACTGGCAGGTTTCCGGAATCTCAGGTGTCTGAGAAATTATATCGGTGATTGGCAAGCGATCTTCCTGGCGTAAAGCCATATAAATGCGAGGCATCAGAGGAAAATGAAACGCCATGTGGCACTCGTCTCCGTCGCCAAAATAAGGACGGACGTCCGTGGGCCACTGGTTGGCTTCGGCCAGGAGGACGCGGCCAGAATACTGCAGGTCAATCTCCCGGCGGAGTGTCTTGATCACGACGTGGGTTTCCGGCAGGTTTTCGCAACGGGTTCCTTCACGCTCGACCAAGTAGGGGATCGCATCTACGCGTAGCGCGTCCACGCCCATGTCCAGCCAGTAGCGCATGACTTTAAGAATTTCCTCGACGACTCTTGGATTGTCATAATTCAGATCGGGCTGGTGCGAGAAAAACCGATGCCAATAGTACTGCTCGGCGACCGGATCCCAAGTCCAATTGGATCTTTCCGTGTCGGAGAAAATGATGCGCGCATCTTTGTATTTCTGTTCTGTGTCGCTCCAAACGTAGAAGTCTCGTTCCGGCGAGCCGCGTGGTGCACGGCGGGCGGCTTGAAACCACGGATGCTGATCGGATGTGTGATTCACAACCAACTCGATCATGACTTGCAGCTCACGGTCGTGCGCGGCATCAAGAAAACTGCGGAAATCGTCGATGGTGCCATACATGGCGTGAACGCCGAGATAGTCAGAAATGTCGTAGCCGTCGTCCTTGAGCGGAGAGGGGAAGAAGGGCAATAGCCAAAGACAGGTGGCACCGAGATCTCGCACGTAGTCCAATTTCTGAATCAAGCCGGGAAAATCGCCAATTCCATCGCCGTTACCGTCTTTAAACGCTCGCACGTGCAACTCGTAAATGATCGCGTCTTTGTACCAAAGCGGATCCGCTGCGCTACCCGGGCGTTTTACCATATTCCCTTCCTTGCGCCTCACGCAGCGCTGCGCGACTCGGGCCGGAAAACAACTATTCCTAGAGCCGGAAGCGTCATGTTCAACGAGAAAGGCCGTCCATGAATCGGGAGCGGGACTGCCGACAGTCCGCCGAAGTTTCCCTGGCCACTGCCGCCATACAGAGGGGCATCGCTGTTCAACGCTTCCTCCCAGGATCCTTCCCGTGGGACGCCGACACGATAGTTTTGTCTAACGACGGGAGTGAAATTACACACGAAAAGGAGATGATCATTCGGATTTCGGCCCCGGCGCAGGAAGCTTATGATGCTCCTCTGATAGTCCTTACAATCCACCCACTCGAAACCTGCCGGGTCGAAGTCGAGTTCGTGTAGCGCGGCGGCGGCGCGGTACAGGGTATTGAGATCGCGGACCCAGCGCCTCAGGCCAGCGTGGAGAGGGTTGTGTAGCAGGTGCCAATCGAGGCTTGCGTCGTGGTTCCACTCGGACCATTGGCCAAACTCATCCCCCATGAACAAAAGCTTCTTCCCCGGATGACCAAACATGAAGCCATAAAGGAGCCGCAAATCCGCGAATTTCCGCCATTCATCGCCAGGCATTTTGCGGAGCATGGAACCCTTGCCGTAGACCACCTCATCATGTGAGAACGGCAAGACAAAATTCTCGCTGAATGCATAGATCAGGCTAAACGTAATCTGATTGTGGTGATAGCACCGAAAAACCGGATCCTGCGACATATAGTCGAGCACGTCATGCATCCAACCCATATTCCATTTGAGACCAAAGCCGAGACCGCCGACGTACGTCGGTCTCGACACTTGTGGCCAAGCGGTCGATTCTTCTGCAATCACTACCACATCCGGGAATTCAGCGTAGACTCGCTCGTTCAGCGATCTCAAGAAATGAATTGCATCGATGTTTTCCCTACCTCCATGGCTATTCGGTATCCATTGACCTTCGCGCCGGCCATAGTCGAGATACAGCATCGCGGCCACGGCATCAACGCGAAGGCCGTCCACGTGGTATTTGTCCAGCCAGAACAGCGCGTTGCTGACTAGAAAATTTTGGACCTCCTTGCGACCATAATTGAAAACAAAGGTGTTCCAGTCAGGATGCTCTCCCTGCTTCGGATCTGCATGCTCATAGAGATGAGTCCCATCGAAATAGCCGAGTCCGGCCTCATCCTTTGGAAAATGGGCCGGCACCCAATCCAGGATTACTGCGATGCCGCGCTGGTGGAGATAGTCTATGAAATACATAAAGTCCATAGGCGTGCCGAACCGGCTCGTGGGCGCGAAGTAGCCGGTCGTCTGGTATCCCCACGACCCGTCAAAAGGGTGCTCCGTTACAGGAAGAAGTTCAACGTGAGTGAAACCTGAGTCATGGACGTAATCAGCCAACAGAGGCGCTAACTCGCGATATGTCAGCCAACGGTTGCCCTCTTCCGGGACGCGCCTCCAAGAGCCAAGATGGACTTCGTAGATGGATATGGGGGAATCGAGAGAATTGTTTCTTCCCCGAGCGGCCATCCACGCACTGTCCTGCCACAGGTAGCTTCCGAGATGCCACACACGCGACGCCGTCTGGGGGCGAATCTCGGTCGCAAATCCATAGGGATCTGCCTTGTCGACTTTAAAGTTTTGATAGTTGGATTCCACGTGATACTTGTACACCGTTCCCTGGCCAACATCGGGTATGAAGCTCTCCCAAATCCCTGCCGGAGTCGGGAGCATCACATTAGCCGCCGGATTCCAGCCGTTGAAGTCTCCAATCACTGAGACGAGCTTTGCATTCGGTGCCCATACCGCAAAATGCACGCCGCGCCGGCTATCTCTTTCTGCGAGGTGAGCGCCGAGCTTTTCGTAGGCACGGGTGTGCGTGCCTTCTCTAAGCAAATACAGATCGAATTCGCTCAGGTTTGATTCCAAATGATGCACTCCTTTGTCCTTATACCGCTCGTCGCTGGCTCCAGCGCCATGTTTTACAGATCTCCTTACAAGTAATAGTCGAAATCCCGTTCCGTGCGGACCCATCGGCGCAAACGTAAAATATGCGCGGGAAGACTTTCCGGGACTAGCTCCACATAATTCGCGGAACCTTGCCACAGATATTTGCCGTCACCCAGCAAGTCATGAACTTGAAACGCACGATTCCCATCGATTCCAATCGACCCCAGATCGAGATGGACCCACCCAGATTGCGTATGAAGGCAATCGAGATTGACAACGACGACGATAACGTTGGCGAAGTCGTCCGTTGTTCTGCTGTAACAGATCAAGGCTGGATTATCTGTTTCGTGAAAGCGCAGATTGCGATTGCTTTGCAGCGCCAGATTGTCCTTGCGGATGCTGTTGACCCGCGAAATCAGGTCCTTAAGGCTCGCGGCTGAATGGAGATCGCGGTGCTTCAGTTCATACTTCTCGGAATTCAGATACTCTTCGCTCCCGGGTTGGATGGGAAAGTTTTCACAAAGCTCGAAAGCCGGGCCGTAGATTCCATAGCTGGACCCAAGGGTAGCCGCCAAAATGAGCCGGACTATGAACGCAGGCCTTCCACCGACTTGAAGAAACTCCGGAAGGATGTCCGGGGTGTTCGGCCAAAGGTTCGGCCGCAAGTACTCTCGTAGTTCGGTTTGTGTCAGTTGGGTGAAGTAACTTGTGAGCTCATGTTTCGTATTGCGCCAGGCGAAATAGGTGTATGACTGAGAAAAGCCGACCTTGGCAAGCCGAGACATCACATGAGGCCTCGTAAATGCCTCGGCAAGGAAGAGCACATCGGGATACTGCCCCTTAATTTCGCCAATAACCCATTCCCAGAAGGAAAACGGCTTCGTATGAGGATTGTCTATACGAAAGATACGAACCCCTTGGTCGATCCAGAACTCGAAAACGCTCTTCAATTCCTCCCACAGCGGCCGCCACTGTGCACTTTCGAAATCCAGTGGATAAATATCCTGGTACTTCTTTGGCGGGTTCTCCGCATATTGAATCGTGCCGTCTGGTCGCTTTCGGAACCATTCCGGATGCTGCCTCGCATACGGATGGTCTGGCGAGCATTGAAAGGCAATGTCGAGAGCGACTTCAAGTCCGTGCTCAGCAGCCTTCGAGCGGAACCGGTTAAAGTCTTCGAGTGTGCCGAGTTCGGGATGAATACTCGTGTGACCGCCCTCTTTCGATCCAATGGCCCAAGGACTGCCAACGTCACCTGGCTGAACAACGACGGAATTGTTCTTGCCTTTTCGAAACGTATGTCCAATCGGATGGATGGGCGGAAGGTAGACGACATCGAAACCCATCGAGGCAACGTAGGGAAGCCATGCCTCGCAATCACAGAATGACCCGTGACGTCCGGGTTCGGACGAACATGATCGGGGAAAGAGTTCATACCAGGTTGAGAAACGCGCCTTCACACGGTCAACGACGACGGTTAATTGTTTTTCGTATCGGCTGCTGAAGGTGCGGTCGGGGTTGCGCTCCATAACGCGGAGCAACTCCTCGTCCAGAGCAAGTTTTCCCCCAGATGGCTTATCTTTATTTTCTCGCAGGCGGTGCGCCCATTGTCGAAGAAGAGTTGCGTCTTGTTGCGCCGCCGCTCGCACAGCGGCGGCTTCAATCAGCTCGACCCCAATGAGCAAATCAACGTGAACATCCTGGTCTGCGGCAATTCTCTTTTCGAGAGCATGGCGCCAGGTTTGGAAATGATCGATCCAACCTTCCACCGTATATTGATATTGGCCAAGTTTAGCGACCGTGAATTCACCACGCCAGCGATCATTGGCGAGCGGCTGCATCGGTGACGATTGGAAATTCTCGCCATCTTCCGAGTACAGAATCTGGCAGGTGACTTGATCGTGACCATCGGCGAAGACGTCGGCTTCTACGACCACGGTCTCTCCGAGAACGCGCTTGATGGCAAACCGGCCGCAGTCGATTTCCGGCGAAACTTGCTCAATTACGACTCGGCGTCGGCCATCCGCTGCTTGTCCCAGCATTTGCCTCAAACTCCCTCCTGTGACTTTTGGACGGCGAAATGATCATTCGCAGCTTTTCGATGCAATACCGGTTAAAAAGCAACCGCAAAAAGCGGCGGGCCAAGCGCGCCCCTGCCTGCAAGATAGGCAATCCCATTCTATCGTTCGCGCTCGTCCATACAATACATGGTTTCCTTGTGTCAGGTTTTACTTTGCAGAAGGGCAACCGGATAGTTCCGAAAAACGTCGCTCAAAGGCACCGATGGTCCTGGTCGCAAGTGTCTCGTTTTGAGCGTCTCCCCGGTGAGGGCGTTCACCCAGCACTCCGGAGCATTCATTGGAAGAACGAGGTGCGAACCAAGCCAGAACCCTGCTGTACGAGTTAGGGTGATTGGTGCTCTGGCTAACCTCAGCCATCTCGGCACGACGGTCACCATCCAGGAATTGCCTTTGCGGCGTGCAAAGGACATCACGTTCGCTTTCCTCTTGCCTGAAGCATTCAACGGAAGGTAGTGTCCTTCGAGGAAGACTTGGCGATGTTGGCGACGGAGATTCAAGATCTTCCAGATGAGATAGAGCTTTATACGGCCGTCGTGCCAGTTTCGAACCAGAACACGACAAAATCGCAAAGGATCTTGCTGACTTCGTGTCTCGATTTCACGGAGGAGAGCGGCTCGATGCTCGAAATCGACCGGCCCTCGATTGTCAGGATCCACAAAACGAAGATCCCAAAGTTCACATCCCTGGTAGAAGTCCGGCACTCCCGGGCTCGTCATCTTCACTAAAACTTGTGCGAGACCGTTCGTCATCCCATAACTGGCAATGTTCCGCTGAAATTTCAAGAAATCATTGAGGAACGAATTATCGCGGGGTTCGAGTATGGCCCGGAGAAATTTGACCACCGCTCGCTCATGAGCGGTATTCGGCTTGCTCCAACGCGTATGAACCATGGCCTCACGGATTGCCTTGAGGATGTAAGCCTCCAAGCGCTCGCGAAATTGGGGTATCCCCGTATCCGCCAATGGCCAGGCGCCAATCAGCGTCTGGTACAAGAAAACTTCCTCGTTGCGGTCGGGAACAGCATGGGACGCAATGATCTCTTTCTTACTCGCATTCCATTTCGCCCACGCGTTCAGCTGTCTTTGCCACTTGCCGGGTATTTCGGACAGCACATTGATTCGTGCGCGCACATCTTCGCCACGTTTGGCATCGTGGGTAGAAGTGGAATTCAGTGCATATCGCCACTGACTTTGCCGCTCACGTACCATTTGGTTGAAATCGAGCGGGGACTCAGCCTCCGGTGAAGGGTTGCCTCCCACTTCATTTAGAGAAAGAAGGGGGCAGTAAACATATAGGACGGTATCTTCCAGGCTTTTGGCGAAAATGGGACCTGTGAATTGTTGCCAGCGCATCACGAAAGCCAAACGGGCTTCCCTCTGTTCCGCGAAGAGATGGCCGGTATCTTTCAAGTGCAACACATCATCAACAAAGTCGAAGCAAGCTGAAGCGAGATTTGGGTTAAGAGCGCGTGCGGCGTCCACAGCGTGACGAATGTGATGTTTCGCATCGTCCGCTACATCCATGCTGCGAATGTACGTTCGATAGACCGGGAAGCACGCAGTCGTTTCGATTAGCGCTTGCGCGAGTTCAACGCGCGGCAATTCCCTCGCGTAGCGATCGCCCTGGGCCAAGACGGCGAGTTGGTGACTTAAGTACCTCATCTCGGCCGCGAAAAGCTTCGACATGACTAGTTTTTTCCTACGGTGCACTACATCTTGGTAAACAAGCTTGCGCCCTAAAAAGCGAAAATAGTTCTCCTCGATGGCGCGCGCTCCTTCGGGGTAAACAAATAACCGGTTCACGGCATTCAGATACTCATAACCGGTGGTCCCGTGCACCGGCCATTCCGCGGGGAGTTTTTCGTTCGCGGAGAGTATCTTTTCCACAACTACGTACAAGCCTTTTTCGTTTTCCTTCTCTTGGCGGCCAGAAGTTCGCGCTTGTAGCTGCCGAAGGTAGCCCAACGGGTCGCGAAGTCCGTCAACATGATCGATTCGAAGCCCGGTAACTATTTTCCTTTCCACTAAGCGGAAGACCACCTGGTGCGTCGCCTCAAACACCATCGGGTCTTCAATGCGCACTCCGACGAGGTCCGCGATGGTGAAGAACCGCCGATAGTTGATTCCTTCATTGACATTTTGCCAGTAGGCCAAAACATAGGCCTGTTCGGACAGCAAACGGTCGAGGTTGCGAACCGTGCTGGGGCGACGGCGACGTCCATTGAAGATTTTCAGGTTTTCTCTCACAAATCGCGCCACTTCGCGGTTTGTGTCATGAAGCCGGCGCAAACGCTCTTTAATACCTTCGATCTGAAGGCGCCGTTCGCCGGCTGCGCCAATGCTCAAGGACTCGCGTTCCGGCAAAGCGGCCAACGCAGCGACGATTCCTAAGTATTCTTGGAAGGGATGCGAATTTGCACCAAGCCTCTTCTCCAGAACGTGTTCTCGATGCTTAAGAACACGGCGGTACGACTTCGGAGTGAGAGGAAAGACCATGTCGTAGTATCGGATCAAGAAACAACCTTGCTGAAAGACAAGCTGCAGTTCCAGGTTGTCGAGAGCCTTGCCATAAAAAGTGCCGAGCACAGGCAGAAAAATTTTGTTCTCGACCGTGAGTGATGGCGGATGCCAATCAATATCGAAATAAGCCGCGTAAGCGGACCCGGACCCATTTTCCAAAACATCCATCCACCAAGGATTTTCCTGATTCGCTGCCATGTGATTGGGAACGATGTCAAGAAGGAGGTGCATACCGTGTTTTTGAAGGCCCGATTGGAAAGCCTGGAACTGCTCTTCGCTGCCTAAATCGCCGTCAATGCGGGTGGCATTCGTGACGTCGTATCCATGCTGACTGCCAGAACGACTCTGTAGTAGGGGAGACGCGTAGATATCTGTGACGCCCAGTCGATAGAGGTATTCGATAATTCCGGATGCTTTTTGAAACGTCAAATTCCCCCGGAATTGAAGGCGGTAGCAAGTGAGCGGAATCTGTGGATGTGCCATAGGCTCCTGAGATTCATTCCAAACTTTTCGCTTATCGCTGTGCACCGGAGATTGGCTTTCGCCACGCCGGAACGTCATTTCCTGATGCGCTTCTATTAGAGTGCATAGATGGCTTTCCGCATCTCCCAAGGCGTACAAGCTCCACCCTATGCGCGTGTGTGCCTCGAGCGCGTGGGGGGCGGCATTTAGCGCATAATACTCCGCTGTGATGCGCTCGATCCAGTCGTGATACGAATTTGTGGAATCTTCTTCAAAGCCACGGATAACGTAAGGAGTTGATAAATTGGCAGTAAAAAGGCTCCCATTCAGACTGGCCAGAAATTATAAGTCAGATCAATGACAACTGGCCCGGCTGTCTCCCATAGAATAGAAGCGTTCCCTCAAAGGAGCTATCCTTACGAGGCTGCGTCGGTGTGAGCTAGATTATCTCTGGAACGGTATGCGCTACCTATATACTGAGTCGTTGGGAGACACAAAGCGAGCGCAGGCACGGTGACTGCGGAACACAAAGCACCTCTTGGCGCGTCCCTTGGGGACAACAATACATGCAGCTTTCTGGTGTGGGCACCGCAGGCGCGTCAAGTAGAAGTGTGCATCGTAGAACCTCAACAACGCAGAATCGTCATGCACCGCACGTCAGGCGGATATTTCCATGTCGTTGCCGAAGATATTCGACCTGGAACGCTCTACCGATACCGCATGGACAATGATAAAGAACTGCCAGATCCTGCCTCCCGTCATCAGCCCCAAGGCGTCCACGGCCCCTCTCAGGTGATCGAAAATCGGTTCGCGTGGAACGATTCCTCGTGGCGAGGTCTACCACTAGAGGAATACGTTCTTTATGAACTTCATGTGGGGACATTTACGTCACGGGGAATTTTCGAGGCGATTATTCCACGGCTTGCAGCGTTGCAGAAACTCGGTATAACAGCGATTGAGCTGATGCCCGTCGCTCAATTTCCGGGGAACCGCAATTGGGGCTATGACGGTGTTTATCCTTATGCTGTTCAGACCACCTACGGCGGCCCGGTGGCGCTGAAGGAATTGGTCAATGCGTGCCATCAAAATGGAGTCGCCGTGGTTCTTGACGTCGTTTACAACCACCTCGGTCCTGAGGGAAATTATCTGGCACATTTCGGCCCCTACTTTACGGATCGCTACAAGACGCCATGGGGCCAAGCGATTAACTTCGATGGCCCCGGAAGCGATGAGGTTCGGCGCTACTTCATCGAGAATGCGTTGCAATGGGTCACGGAATTCCATATCGATGCTCTGCGCCTCGACGCTGTCCACGCGATTGTGGATTCCTCCGCTCGGACATTTTTGGAAGAGATTGTTACTGCGCTCCATGAAGCAGGAAAGAAACTGAGTCGCAGCGTGTATGCGTTTCCGGAGAGCAATCGAAACGATGCTCGCATCGTTAGCCCTCCAGAGTTGGGCGGGCTCGGATGCGACGCGGTGTGGAATGATGACTTTCATCATTCGTTGCATGTTCTGCTCACCGCAGAACAAGCCGGCTATTACGAGGACTTCCACGGGATCGAAGATCTGGCGCACTGCTATCGAAACGGTTTTTTGTTCTCCGGGCAACACTCCAAGTATCGACAAAGACGCCACGGAAATTCATCGAAACATATCCCGGCCGAGCGCTTCATAGTTTGCGCGCAAAACCACGATCAGGTGGGAAATCGGAGCATCGGTGATCGCCTGGCCGAGATCGTGTCCTTCGAGCAATTGAAACTGGCCGCAGGGACCGTGTTGCTTTCTCCTTACATCCCTCTGCTGTTTATGGGCGAAGAGTACGGCGAACTAGCGCGTTTCCCATACTTTGTCAGCCACGGGGATCCGGCACTAATTGAGGCCGTGCGTCGCGGCCGGCGCGAGGAATTCGCGCGCTTCACCTGGAGCGGAGACACTCCTGACCCACAAACCGAAGCAACCTTCTTCAGCGCCAAGTTGAACTGGGAGTTGAAGGACACCGGGCGACATCGCACCCTTTGGCTTTTCTACCAGGAGCTGCTTCGCTTGCGACGCGACATACCACCACTAACGCGGCGGGATAAAGACACCTTGGAGGCCGTGCCTCTTAGCGACGAAAAATTCCTTTTGGTGGAGAGGCGGTACGCCTCCAGCCGCGTCTTTGTCACGTTTCACTTCAGCGAAGAGCCGACGGAACTGACGATACCAATTCCACAGGGGCGCTGGTACAAACGGTTGGATTCGGCCGACGAGAAGTGGGGTGGCAAAGGCAGCCAGACGCCCGCGACTCTTGAGTCACGAGGTGAAGTACAGCTGGTCTCTGGCCCTTGGACTTTTCTGGTGTTCGAAAACACTGTCGAAAACAACCATTTGAGGCAAGCGCGGTGCCCTTAGCGCGAACCGTTGCGTCGACAATGCAGCTCATCGGTGGCGACTCCGTGATATGGTCGACGACTTTGCACTGCCGACGAGCTGGGTTGCTTCGGCACGGCGAGATCCTACTACTTCTCGCGAGCCACGGAATTTGCCTTGATTTTAGATAGGTTTAGCCGCACTGCTCAGATTCCTTTAATTCTTCTTCAGCCATTCTGAAGACAAAGGTGCAAGCAAAACAAATCCTCATCGGATCGCTATCAATAGGCCGCCGCTTACGCCGAGCGATTGCTCATGCCCTCGTCCAAAGTTGTACTCGTAGCTGGGCTCGACGAACCAGCCGAAACGATGCCTCTTGGAACGCCAGAACATGACATCGATGACCGCTTCACCGCTAACTGAGTTGGGTGTTTTTCCGAGTTCGTTCGTGTGAATCCACTCAGGACCCACCCCGACCATGAATTCCACTTTCTCGGACAGCGCCCAGGGTTTCTTGAAGAGAAGGTCGGTGCCCCACTCTGTAGAACGACGGCTGAAAAGCGGCGTAACGCCTGCCTCTAGTTCGAGCCAGTTCTCTACTGGTGTAACTTCTACAGCAACTTCGGGGCCAAAGCCCGACCCACCGCCTTTAATATTCCAGCCAGCAGCTCCCCCGAGTTCGATCACTGCTGCAGGCTCCTTCTCACTCGATTGCGCGAACGCATTTCTAGAACAAAAGAACAACGCCGCTAACAACACCAATTTCGTCGCGCTCATTGCGTTCGTTCTTTGCATCTTGCAAATAGTAACAACTTTCTCGGTCAGACACCTCCTAGCAGGCCATTTTGTGGCTTAAAGAGGTCTCGGCCCGTAGACCCACGACACGATTGGCTAATTCAAAAAACGATTGATTCGACGCGTTGTTACAGACCATTGATCAATTTTTGACGAGCCTGTTAACGAGCGTGAACCCGATTGCTTCACCATTTGGCGTCGTCGTTCGTCAAAAAATCTTAGGAGGGTCACGAAATATGAAGAAACGGGTTCATATCTTGTTCGCCGCAGCTCTCGCGGCCGCGCTGACACTAGGACCTCTTGCCATCAAACTTAAAGCGCAGGACCCCGATCAGAATCAGGGCTTTGATAGCGATGAAGATCACTCCGAATTCCGCGGTTTTGTGCCCGGCAGCATCGTCTTAAGTGGGACAGTCTACGTTGGAAAGGCCGACACCATTATTCCCGGCGAAGTGTTACCGCCCGGATGTCTGAACACCGGGCCGATTACGAACCCAAATCCCGCGACATTCAACGTGCCGACCTTGACCGGTAGCACCCTGGCTGTACCGGTCTCCTGCGGCTATTCGAGCGATAATGGCGAAGCTCCAAATCTCAAGGATAATCACAACGTTTGGAACAACGCTAGCACCGATCCCAACTTTGGCGTCTCCTCGCCCATCATTCTCTGGAATCTTAGTCCCAACGGCGATTTGTTCGGCACGCTGCGTGTTCCCAGCCACGAGATCGTAACCAGCTTTAGCTCCAAATCCGAGCTCGCGTTGAATCGCTCGGCGGATGGTCACAGTCTGACTTTTATGGGCTACCGGGGCGGTCCCGGCTGCCCTACCCTCACCCTGAACACGGATACCAATGTCCTCACGCAGGGCACGAACGTAGGTCCAACGTCGCCGACCGCAGCGAACCTGATCGACGTTTCGGCCTCCAGCACGCCAGGCCTGTGCGACCCAACCAATCCCACGGTCGCGAGCTACGTCGGCGCAACCAATCCGACGGCTTACTATCGCGCCGTCGCCGAAGTGGATGCCAGAGGCGACATCCGGTACACCGACGGAGATGCTTACAGCGGTGACAACTCCCGCGCTTCGATTAAGGCGGACAATTGGCTTTACTACTCAGTGGGAAACGACAACAACGGTGGCCTTAAGGCGAAGACGTTCCTGACGACGCAACTGGGCTACAATCTGTCCCACTCGACGGGTGCCGAGCTTTTCGTCCCCGGTGCCGCGCCGCTCGTCCCCCCCAACAACAACATGATCTCCTATTTTATCTCGATCCCTGGAGACAAGCCCGGCAAGGATACCAACTTCCGCGGGATGACGATCTTTAACGATACGCTGTATGTCGCAAAGGGCAGCGGAGGCAACGGCATTAATACCGTCTATCAGCTCGGTACGCCCGGTGTTTTGCCAACCATAGCGAACGCCCCCGCTGGCGGCCTCGTCAAAGAACCGTACACGATCCTGCCGGGATTCCCCAATACCAGTGCGAGCACGAATAACCCGGGTGGGGACTATCCTTTCGGCATCTGGTTTGCTAACCCTACAACGTTGTACGTTTGCGACGAAGGTGATCTGATCTACACACCGAATCAGGCGATCAACGGACAGGTGAACGTTGCTGACGCCGGTACACTGGCGACCGCTGGTCTGCAAAAGTGGGTTCTAAGCACACCAGCAAGCGGAAGCCCCACGTGGGTGCGCGAGTACGTCATCCAGAATGGCCTCAACCTTGGCGTGCCCTATAGCGTCCCAAACTATCCCGCGTCGATCGAGCCAGCGGCCGGCGGCTGCCGCAATATTATAGGTGTTGTCAATCATGACGGTACCGCCACAATTTACGCCATCACGTCCACGATCAGCAACAACGGAGACAACGGCGCCGATCCCAACAAGTTGGTGAAAGTCACGGATCGCATCAGCGCCACCCAACCGGCAACGAGCGGGGACCTCGACAAGTTCGTAACCATTCGCTCGGCCCGCGCTGGCGAAGCGTTCCGCGGCATCGCCCTGGCCCCGGAAGATGATCGATAGGAAGCCGTAACACGGTTAAACAACCGATCAAGGCTCCCCGCTCAGCGTGGGGAGTGTTTGATCACGCCGTCTTCCATCAATCTGGGTGCAGCGCCAGTCACTTCGACGGTGACTTTAATCGCGAATACGAGTGTGATCCAAGGAACATGGAAACTCACGTTCAAAGGCACTCTAGCCGGCATCACCCGAAGCACAACGTCTACACTGACGATCAAATAAACGGACGAGCAAGCCGAAATCGCGCCAACTTATCGGCACTTGATTCAGCCGCTTCACCGACACGAACAGAACACGCGAGTTCAGTTCGTGGGACAGAGTAACGTGACGGCGAGAACTCGGTAGGAATTGTTGCCAGGTTAGCGCACTCACATCTCAGACGAACCATGAACTGGCTAGGAGCTTTGTCGCCATCACACAACCTTTTCATTCTTATTACGATTGTGTTCAGCCGGTCAGCTTTGGTCAATTCGAACGCGAGTGTCTTCCAGAAAAATCATCCGACCGTCAAACGACGAATAGTAGTCGAAGAAGAAGGCATACCCTGCCGCTCGACCATCCCATTCAGCCAGGAGAACGCGAAACCTTGGCCGCGGCCCAAACCCGTCCCGAGCCAGGATTTCATTTGTAATGGAAGCCGAGAGGCGTTCAAATTCTGCAAATTCACAAATCATATCTTTGAGCAAAGGAACGTCATCGAGTGCTGCGAACCGAATTGTAAGCATAGATGGCTCTCCGAAACACGATCACTTTTGCGCCGGGTTCGTCATCCTTGGAATCCAGTGGATGGCGTTATCGTGATAAAGCTTGCGGAGGACAGAGTCCTGCAACTGGAGGCCTTGGGCCTTTCGTCCTTGAAACTCGACCGTGTCGTTCGTGGAAAAAAACTTCCAATCCCGCAGGTAGGTTGACTCCCACTCTTGCAGGCTACCTGAATCTCCCTTCCGTCCATATTCCAAATCGGTGCCGTAGAGGACGCGATCCTGATACTTCAGCAAGAAGGCCCGCACTTTGTCGCGCGGTTGAAGTGCGAAGTAGGCTACGCGGGCGGCCGTGTCGATGGCAAAGTTGGGGTAGCGATCGAAGCGTTTCGCCATTTCGTCTACATCCACTTCCATGCTGCCAAGATGCGCGCCTACGACACGCAACTTGGGATTCTCCGCGAGCAAGTGATCGCGAGCCGCAAGTATCTGCTCTTTGGAAGGGCGATCGGTCTTGCCGTACATGTACCACTCCGGATGCTCTTTGTAATACTCGTAGTCAGGACTTGCCGGGTTGGGAGGCTCCCAACAGGAATTCGGCTCCGCCACGTGAGCGATCAGCGTCATGTTGTGTTCGGCGATCACCCGGTAAATGGGCGCAAACACGGCATTGTCAGGCATCACAAATTTACCTTCCGGAGTTTTGAGCTCCATGCCGATGTTTTTCCAGATTTTCACGGCGACGGCACCGTTTTTGGAATCTCGATCGAGCTGCCGGATGGTGACCGCGGCAAAATTGGGCGAGCGAAATTTGAATGGATCGAAAGTCGTGCAAAAGGCCACATGACCCTTAGAAGCGCGGGTTACAGCTAATGCGGAGTCGATCTGGGCCTGCAAGGTGGGGAAGGTGGGCTCTTGGTCTGTGAAAACGCAGATGTCCACCAGGTGCAGGTGCAATCGGTTCAGCATTGCATGGAAGGCTGGATCGTTCTCGAAGACGTGAGTGTGCGTGTCAATGGGATCGAGTGTGGCAAAGTGTTTTAGTTCGTCGTCCAAACCCTGAGTATTCTGCTGGGTTGAAAGCGATGCGGATGCGGTGACACTGAGTAGCCAAGGCAAGCTTGAGAGCGTAATTAATAAGCCGATCATGACTAAGCCGGACAGTTTCTTCAACGGTTCCTCCGTGGGTGTCTTGAGAATCTGGCGCCACCAGATTCTAACTCGGAACCAACAAGACAGGCTTCGTGGCTTTCGTTGTCCCACTCACACTTTGTGCGAGAATCCTGCGCATGCAAACCACGGCAAGTCCATGGTCGAAACGAAATAAAAGCAGCGCTGCTCTGCTTGATGTGAGTATAGGTAAACCGTTCTTCCCTGGAAAAAGGGGCGGGGCGCCGGACCAGCCTTGATCCGGCGCCGGGGGCCACTACGGAGTTCGCTTAGAAGCTGCGTCGCGCGTCGTCCGCCGCTTCAGCCAATTCCATCAATTTGGCCACGATGCCGGTATTCTTGCCGGTCGCAGGGTCAATGAAGAGTCCATCAGCGGCAAAAGCCTGGACCGCCGCCTGTGCGCCACCGTCGAAATCGGCAGTCGGACGAATGATCGCGACCGGTCCGAAGGCCTTATTCAAGAAAACAGTTGGCTCGGGCATGATCAAGTTGGTCTGGAAGTCGTTTGCATTGCCCGTGCCGCCGGAATTTGGATCTGTACCGGCGTTGAGATTCGGGAACGAAAGACTCTGGCTGGGATCGGATATCAAGTTGAAGTTACCCGCCTTGTCGCTCCAGGTCTGGAAGTGCATGGTTTCCGATGGGCCGATGCTCAGCAGAACGCGTAGAACTTCAAGGTTGGTCACCTTCTGAGCCAGAGTTGGGTACAGGCTCGTGCCTCCCTGTTCGATGAAGCCGAAATGGAAACCGGCAGTGAAAGCAATTGCCTGCAGGTGGTTCGGGAGGCTGCCATCGGGGTTGAGAACAAGATCGCCATCGTTGAGCGGGATCGCGGGGTGCTGTCCTTTCGCAAGATCCGGAATGGCATTCTCGAATTTTCCGCCGAGATCAGGGTTCGCCGTGGAACTGCGATAGCGCGTCCACCAGGTCGTGTCCACGGTTAGTTGCTTAAGTTTGGTAAGCCGCAGATTTTGCGGGACTCCGGTGACCTGGCTTGGTGGCAATATTGCAAATTCACTCAGATCGATGGGGCGGCCACCCTTGGCGGCGAGGAAGTTGTTGAGAAAACGGTGGTGGCTGATTTCGTCGTCGGTGTTGTCGGTAATATATTGCGGCATATCAGTATCGAGGATCTGGAGCGCAAGAACATAATTCGTGGCGATACCAGTGGTGATGGCCTTGCCGTTTAGTTGCAAGTCATTGAGAGCCAAGCCTTCGCCGCCTGGCACGGCGTTGGTCAGCCCGCCGAGTTCGGCATACTGGATCCACAGGTCGGCCTCGACCTGTTCCAGCGCGCTCAGGAACGTCAAGATGGCGAGGTCGCCTCGCGTGATTGGCGCGCCATCGTCATGGTCGTCGAACGCCACCACGCTATCCGGCAATAGGGCCGCGCCAACGCTTACCGCCCCGGCGGCAACGGCCCCATTTCTCAGAAAGGAACGTCGATTTGAGCACTTCTTCAATACAGGTTGAACAGGTTTCTCCATAAATTCTCCAGGACACGAATTTGACTGCTTGTGAAAGAGATCACGGTGGACTGGTGCTGTTGTCGACGGGCCGCGCGGCGGCAGCTTCCCCTCCACGCAGGAGCTGCAATACCTGTCAAATCGGCGGCACTGGTGTTCCGTGACTTTTCTACGGAAACAAAGTAAGCGAGGAAAAAATGAAAGTTGTCACCGAAGAGTCGGTCAAGTGCACATTGTTGGTCTTAATCTGATGAATTTGCGGAGAATGATTGTCACGAAATTGTGCCGGGCATGTCCCCGCCACCTGGCACCGTCGAAGTCAAACATTCCGCGGGACCTACTTTTGTGAAGAGGAAACAGAGGTCAACTCCTTCCACCATTCAAGCGGTCTTGTGTTTAGGGTCTCCAAGCCAGGTTCGCAAGCGCTTTGGCAGAGGCAATCGGCCCAGACCAGCCGTAACCGTCGTGAAGGATACAAGCCAAAGAAGGCGGCAGGCGACAATGCTACAAGGCAAAAGCCAATAAGCACGGCGATGATCTCTGACTTGCTCATCTTGGAGTACCCCTTTAGCTTGTGCCCATTCTATCTTCACAAGAAAGGCGGGGGGCAGGTCGAAATGAAGCATCCCGGGTCGCAATCCGCACTTTTACTTTTCGGCCACGCGTTTCAGGGAGATTTTCCCCGACCCGTTCACACCCGGTCCGCTCCATGTGGCTCGTCCTGTCATCTGATCTCCTTTCACCTGCATTTCAACGTGAATTGAGCCTTCACCATTTGGGCCCTGTGGAACGTCAAACGTTAGTTTGTCACCATCCACCTTCCCGCCTTCAAACGAGCCTTGCTCGCTCTCGTTGGGTCCGACGCTTCCTGACAACTTGTTTCCATTTTGATTCAGGATGGAGTAAGCAGGCTTGGCGTCATTTTCCCCATCCATTTGCAACGTTCCCGACCACTTGCCAGTGACATTAGGCGTGCAGAGGGCCACCACCGAAAGCATTGCGCCCAGCAGAAGGCCCGCAAACAGGTATGACTTTTTCATGGCTGTTCTCCTCAGAAAGAAATTGCGAGCTGTAATTGATCCCCAAATTCGCTCTGGCAGTGCAGAAATACAGGCGCTCTGAAAAAAGCGAATCTGGTCGAAATTGCTCCCTGCATTTTTTCTGGCTGGGGCAAGGAATAGCTAAGCTAGGATTCATGGTCATTTCTCGGTCCAACACTGCGGTCTACCAGAAGCAAAAACAAACATCCGGTTTGACCGGCGACTGTTTAACTATTTGCCATCGCACACATTCGACATTGCGTAGAATATCGCCACAAACAAGGCGAACGACGAAACCAACGACAGCGACATTGCGACCACAATTGAACTTTGCAAATGAAGCGGCACAGCGGCAGAAAGCACTTCTCCGAGCGCGGACCGCCACACCCGAGCGACTCCCGGCAGACCGTTGTGTTCCCACTCGTCGCAGAGCAGATCAGAAAACGTGGTTACCATCTCGGTCCCGAAGCGCAGGCGAAAGTCAGCGGGATACGCGAGCAACAGCATTTTGTAGAGGCCACAGCTCGCTCGAACGGCGCTAGTCATACCATTACTCCGATGTTTTCGGCACTAGCTTCTTGTCACGTGCCAAGCGCACGACCGATTCCATCCGGCTGAGGTCGGCGGCGAGGACTGCCTTTCCCCTGCGGGTCAGCTTGTAGTACCTCCTCCGATTTTCGTGGTCGGATTGACCTGCGCTCTCCGTTTCTTCAATCAAGGTCAGATCCAAAAGCCGCTGGATCGTCGTATAGAGCGTGCCAGGGCCCATACGGAATTGGTTGCCAGAAATTCGCGAGACCGTCTGCATAATGGCGTAGCCGTGCCTCTCCCCCTCGGCCAACGCGAAAAGAATAAAAAAGACCGCGGGAGTCAGGGGGAGAAGGCGCTGCAGATCATCTGGAACGCGATGGGCAGTAGGCATTGGTATGTCCACCACTGATATATCAATAACGGATATACTGTGTCAAGAAATTTTTCACGCTACAGACGGCAGTAACGCTTGGCCGCGTGGCGGAAGGCAATCGCAGGGTCGTGGCTTTGCGGAGGGATCAGGAGCAGTTTCCCGGAGACCCTAGATTCTCGCGAATGCCCGCATGGCTCATTCCCGAAACCACGCCCCAGCACGTGGTACAGGATGTCGATCGAACTTTCAACCTCGTTGATTTCTTGCATTCACCAGGACCGCATCCATTCTGTATTTAATACAAATCGGGGTTTTGGCCTCCTTTTTTATGGGCGGGGTGGGTTCCGCCGTGCAAGCGGTTTTGGGCGAGAATTCCGGTGTGTCCTTCGACCCGAACCTGGCATCTGCGGTCGGTCGCCTGATGCTGCATTCGCAGCAGTCACTGCTTGCTCCGCTTACAAGTCTGTTTGGAAGCCGCACAGGGGAGGCGCTGTCTTGGGCGGTGCCAGTGTGTCGAGGATTGGTTGCGGTACGTACCAGACAAGACCATCACTGCAGCGATGGCAATGGCCATCATAAGATATGGTCTGCCAGTCTTTAAGTATGGGCTGACATTAGGGGGACCGGCGGAAAAACCGCCGACGGACAATTGGGTGGGACCTATTTATTTCCCCTTGTTCCTTCACTTCTTGAATAAATACCAGAGTTTTTGGGCTCTTTGGTGTGTCCCTCTTGTGATTGCTTCGGTCGGCCTTGGAATACGGCTATGGCATGGTCCGTCGAGCGCAGAACTCATCGCAGCCCGCAACGAGAGACTCAAGACCTATCTGCGCGTGTTGGCGGCATTGGAGGCGACTGTACCATTCGCTTCCGCGACGACTACGGGTTGTGGTTTGGCGCCGCGGTGGCAAGCCTGTTTTTCATCTTAGCGCAACAAGTCTTCGATTTTTTGAAATTTCATCGAATCCGTTCACCGAAGAAGATTTCCACTGCAAAACTAACTGGAATCGCATAGATGAAGACGAGCAGAGTTGTTTTGCTGGGTGGGAATCGACTCAAGATGCCTGCCTGATTGACAGTTTCCGGTGTTGCCACTATAGTGCCGCCATTCCGCATTCCGGATTCAGGCCCTTTTCACAGCACGGCATTACAACTCACGCTGGCAGCGTGTTCAGGGAGTTTTGTGTGGCGGTTCAAAACGTAGGGTTAACGGCTCGTATTGAGAAAGCAGCAACCACAACAAACCGGTTCAAGGGTTTCTTGTGCCGGTATTTCTATTTCTCTATGTCGCTGGTGTTGGCCGCGCTCGTGGTCGCGGGGTTCCGCCGTACGGTCAATGCCAACCTGTTCCACGCCAACCCGCCAAGACCATTTCTCTTGTGGATACACGGCGCTGCCTTCTCCACGTGGGTGGTCTTCTTTATCGCTCAATCCGCTTTGGTGCGCGTGCGGAAGGTCAGCGTGCACCGCTTGCTCGGCTGGTTTGGAGCCGGGCTTGCCTCGGTGATGGTTGTGTTGGGTTTTACCATCGCGGTGGTGATGGGTCGCTTCGATATCACTGTGCTTCACCAAAAGGACGTAGCTCCCTTCCTCTCCATTCCGTGGGTCGACATGATCATCTTCGGCTCCTGCATCGTGATGGCGATTTACTGGAGAAAGAGGCCGGAATACCATCGGCGGCTTGTCTTTATAGCAAGTTGCCAACTGATGGATGCAGCCGTTGGTCGGTTCGATTTCGTATTCGACCACAACCTCTTCTTTCCCATCTTGGACTGTTTAATCGCTCTTGGCATGGTGCGCGATCGGGTGATGGATGGGCGCGTTCACACCGTGTATCTCTACGCGCTGCCCCCAATGATCGTTTTGCAGAGTCTTGCAGTCTACATGTGGAGAGCGAACCCGGCATGGTGGGCGGCAATCACTCACGCGATCCTCGGTTCGTAAGGAAAGGCTTACCCTCCCAGTACCCACACATTATAAAAAGGGCGCCCCTTTAGAGTGTTTAGGATCTTTCCCAGAATTTTCTGAGCACAACGGCACACTCTTCCAGCATTTTCTCGGTCGAGGCATCGAACGCGTTTCCTAGCTCACTTTCCACGTCAATCGTGCCAAGAACCTGGCTGCTTCGCTCATCAACAACCGGAACGATAATCTCGGACCGCGTAGTAGCCAACGCTGTGAGGTAATCACGGTCGCCCACAACATCACCGACATTCACAGTCCTCCTTTGTGCGACGGCCCTCGACGTCAATCCTTTTGTCACCGGAAAGCTCACGTACTCCGGTGCGCTGGGACCACTCCAAGCCACATTCGATACAAGTCCGCGGGCCATATCCACGTCGTAAATTCCAGTCCAACGATATTGACCATGATTGCGAATCGCTTCGGCAATGCTTCGGGCAATTGTTACTCGGTCCGCCTTGTGAGTCAGCAAGAACCCTACGAGATTGGATAATTCTGCCGGCATGCATCGCCCTCACAGACAGAAAGCATACCGCGACTTCGCCGAAGCTGAGTGCTGCTAGCTGGATTGGTTAGCTCACCGGAAAACTTGCTTCCTGGGCGCACCCGAAGCCAACGGACCGATACTTGCCTGGACGGTTTCGTCGTTTACCGGGACTTAAGGTTTCGCGCTCGGCCTATATTGGTGAACTCTGCTTACGTGGCCTGTATTCGAGCAAGCTTAATCGGGAGTCGAGAATTCTCGAATTCGTGAGTTCGAAGCTCGTTCTTTCGTACCCAGTGTAGATGAATTCCCTACCTGCCGTGCCAAGCACCACAGGGAAGATCATGAGCCGGAGTCGGTCCACAAGTTGAGACCTAATCATGCTCTTCACCAAACTGATGCTGCCGATCGAACGAAGCGGTGGTTCGCCGCGTTCGTGTTTCAGCGTTGTGATTTCCTCCTCAACCGAGGTTCTGACCAGGCGTGTATTCTTCCACGTAGGCGGTTCTTGAAGTGTTCTTGAGAATACGACTTTTGGCAGCGCCGTCATTCGCATGTTCAGCTCGTCGTTGGAGGCAACCGCAAATTGTGCCAGAGCCGCATAGGTCACCCGCCCCATGATTAGCATCTGCGGTTTCTCCAAGTTCTCTCTTATCCACGCAATGAGGTCCTCACCGTGGTATCCGAACAAAGGCGGTTCGTTCATGCCTGACGCGAACCCATCGAGCGAGATAAATAGGTCTGCCGTTAACTCTCTCACATGTGCTCCTCGAAACCTTGGACTGCGTTGCGCAGCCTAGTCTAGTACGCGCTTGTCCGGTATCGTCAATCAGGCACTGACGAGATTCGTTGGTGTAGAGTGTGTGGCATGAGACGTTTCTCGGTCAGGCTTCTAACCGCAATGCTCTTCTTGGCCGCCGGAGTCCCTGAATCTCCCGCCCAGAGCGCGACCATCGTTGAGGACGTTGTGATAACAAAATTGTTCCAGCCAGTCTACCCTCCTCTGGCCAAGCAAACACGAATTACGGGTGACGTGGAACTAACACTAAAAGTCAAGGCAGACGGGAGTATCGAATCTGCGATTGTAGTTAGCGGCCATCCCTTACTCAAACGGGCTGCCGTAGATAGTGCGCTGCATTCACAATTCGCGTGCAAAAACTGTGGCGAAGAAGTGCGCTCTCTCAAAATGCTGTACTCATTCCAGCTTGGTCCTACGAGCTATTGCACGGAAGGACCTCCAACCGCAAATAGCAATGAGAAGCAGGAAACTTACCCGCGGGTGACCGTATCACTGAACTACGTTTCTATAATTGACCAGCCTGTTGGAACTTGCGACCTCGCTTTCATAGCCACCGAAAGGAAGGTTCGCTCAGCAAAATGCCTTTACTTGTGGAGATGCGGTTCGACGAATTTCCAAGAGCGACCGCTCGCAACTCCAGGCTGATGCTAAGGTCCTGATTAGCCGCCAAAGAATCTCAGCAAACTGTATAAAAGTAGACAGCATTCACCCGTGACAGTTCCTATCGTAGAAGACCCGATAGAGAGAACCAGCACTCGTGACTCAATGCAGTCCAGTGGGCGCTGTGTTTGCCGCCCCTTGGAGGCTGAGATGATGGAAAGGCCTGCAAACGCATCGCTACGGCCCGGGGCCAGGATTACCGGTGTCGTTTATTTGCTTTACTTTGTGACAGCAATATCCGCCGAGGTCTTCGTTGGCCAGACCCGGCTTGTTGCATACGACGCCATCAACCTCATCGCGTACGCGTTCTACATAGCTGTGACGCTGCTCTTCTATTACATGTTTAAGCCCGTGAACAGGTCTCTCTCTTTGCTCGCAGCATTTTTCGGCTTCGCGGGATGCGCCAATGAAGTTCTTGGCATGTTTAATCTCGCTCCCTACAAAATCAGCTCCCTGGTATTTTTCGGCCCCTATTGCCTCCTGATCGGCTACCTCATTTTCAGGTCAACCTTCCTGCCTCGATTTCTGGGCGTGTTGATGGCATTTGCCGGTTTGGGTTGGCTGGTCTTTCTATCACCGCTCGCAATTCATCTGTTCACTTATCTGAAAGTCCTCGGCTTTCTCGCGGAAGCATCGCTGATGCTATGGCTCATCATGAAGGGCGTGAACGTTCAACGGTGGAGGCAGCAGGCCAGCGCAGCATGAAAGTGTCCGTCGAATTGCCGGAGCGGTGCCGCGACTTAAGGGAGGTAAAAGTATGAGCGCAACTTTGATGATGGAACGGATTGCAGAAGTGTCGCCGCGTTTCAAAGCCAGGATGGCCGGCGCCCTCAATTTTTTCAGCCTACTGACGGCAGGCCTCACCGAGACCTTTATTCGCGGCTGGTTGAATTTCGTAGGAGGCTACATCGCGATCTCCAGCATGGCCGTTGTGACACTACTCCTTTATGGCATCTTTAAGCCCGTGAATAGGGGCGTCTCCCTGCTCGCGACGTCCTTCGCTTTCGTGGGACTCACCTTTGAGGTTCTTCGATGGCAGCCTCACGGCGTGAACATCGCTATCGTAGTTCACGGATTCTACTGCCTCCTGATCGGCTACCTCGTTTTCAGGTCGACATTTCTGCCTCGAATTCTGGGGGCGCTGATGGCGTTTGCCGGTTTGGGTTGGCTGACCTATCTATCCCTGCCGCTCGTAAACCATCTGTCTCCCTACAATTTGGCCTCCGCCATCTTCGCGGAACTATCGCTGATGCTGTGGCTCCTCATGCTGGGCGTGAACGTTCAACGATGGAGAGAGCAAGCCAGCGCCGCGGCCGAGCGTGAACCACTAGCGTTAATCGGGACTTAAACTCTCCTGAACGAACTTGACGGAATCGTTGGTCTCTTGCATAGTCTCGGCAAAAGCGGCACGCGCCGCTATCTTTTCAACCGGGAGGCTCAGCATCAGAGCGAGCTGAGTCAGAATCTGCGCAGAGGGTGAATTCCGATGGGACGCAAAGTGACTTATTGGGTGGTGACAGGTTTGCTAGCGCTGTCGGCAGTCTTTGCCGGAGTCAACTACTTGTGGGGCAGTCAGCAGGCGGTCCAAGGATTCGCGCACGTAGGTTATCCGCAGCAGCTGCGCGTTCTGCTCGGCATCGCCAAACTCCTGGGCGGGATCACGCTGATTGTTCCCGGCCTGCTCACGCTCAAAGAGTGGGCTTACGCGGGGTTCACATTCGCGTGGATTGCGGCGGTGGTCGCACACTATCTGGCTAAAGACGGCGCGGTAGCTTTTTTCCCGCTCATACTGCTGGTCCTTCTGTTTGTCTCAAATTTCACGCGGCCGGCAAGTCGGCGGCTGGGGTCTAAAGCGGCGACATGATTCAACTGCACGCGGGGTTTGATGAGGCAGGGGCTGGAAACCAGCGTACGATTCGGCTCGTGAGGCACTCCCAGAGGAAACGGGGAGCAAGAGATAGGCTGAATCTACGGCGCTGGGCGCCAGTCCTCGACCCTACTGATGATTATGGGCGTAGATTATCACCCGAGCTTTCAGCAGATTGCGTTTTTTGTTGAAGAGAGTGGTGAGTGCGGTGAACGGCGGTTGAACCACGACGATGGTGAAGCTGAGAAATTCTATCGGGACCTGCAGCCCTGGCAACGCGGCTCGAACGAAAACACAAACGGGCTCTTACGACAATACTTCCCGAAGAACACAGACCTAACCGACTATTCCCAGTCAGATCTGAACCAAGTAGCGCTGCGCTTAAATCAACGCCCACGACAAATTTTAGGTTTTCAGACTCCTGCGAGTAAACTTCAAGAAAGTGTTGCGTCGACCCATTGAGACCACCCCGTTAACTGGGAGATAAGAACCCAGTTCCGGTTTGCAAAACATCATTGACACCAAGCCAAGTCCATTTTCGCTTTGGTGAACAGGTGCTGCATGCCCTCCGAATACATTCTCAGGGACTCGAAACTCGGCACCGACCCAACGCAGAGCCTCTGCGGCGGAACAGGGCTTGACTCCAGTGCTATTGACTGCACCTTTCTCTCCGTGCAATTGTTAGAAACTGAATCTGAGACATCCTCGGTGCAGATCGCTGACCTCATCCTACCTGTATTTGCAGTGATCCTAACTGGCTGGATTGTTGGCTATACGGGCTATCTGTCACGGGCCTTGTCCGACGCACTGATTCACTTCGCGTATAACATCGCGATGCCGGCGCTGCTGATCGCCACAATTGCACAAGAACCGGGTCATTCGCTGATCAATTGGCGCTTTCTTGTTGCCTTTGGTGGTGGCTCCCTCCTCTGCTTCCTCCTCGTGTTCGGTGTCATGAGCATTCATGTTTCTCGAAGTCTCGCAAGCCGAACGATGCATGGTATGGCGGCATCGATGACCAATACCGGCTTCGTCGCCTTACCCGTCCTGGTGGCGATCTATGGTCAGCGCGCCGTCTTGCCGGCGGCGATCGCCACGGTATTCGTGGCCGTTGTGATGTTTCCAGCAGCCGTGATCTTGCTCGAACTTGGTCAGCGGGATGCACATGGCTCACGCACACCACCACTGGTCACCGTTAAGCATGTCGTGCTTAACCCGTTGGTCATATCAACACTGATCGGCATGCTTTGGTCGGTCCTCGATCTGCGCATGCCCGGGCCAGTCACCGCTTATTTAGGCATCTTCGCCGATGCGCTCACGCCTTGTGCTCTGTTCGCCATCGGATTGGGGCTGTCGATCAATGGATTGCGCGCCAACATTCGGCAAGCTTCGCTGCTCTTGGCCGTCAAGTTAGTTATCATGCCTATGATCGTGTACGGATTGAGCATATCCTTGCGACTCGACCCCCTCTACACCATTGCAGCCGTAATCTGCGCCGCAGTGCCCACGGCCAAGACCGCCTACATTCTTGCGGGAGAGTATCGCTGCGAGGAAATGATGGTAGCGTCCACTATCTCGATGACAACTTTAGTTTCCGTCATCTCGCTCATGGTCTGGCTTTATGGGCTATCCGGACTAGCAACACGCATCGCTGCCCGATAAGCTGGAAGCTGTCAGAGCAGCCTACGTATTCGATGTTCTGATAGTTTGACCTGCGCCCCGAGTCACGAACAGGAAACGAACGAGCGCCATGCCAAAAGCAAAAGCGAAACCATAACCAAAGCTCTCTATCTGCATGACCTTCCTATTGCGCTTGCGCTGCCTGGAGCCAACAAATGACATCCCAAGACCTGCAAGGACGGGGCTGATTATTACGCTGATTCCGGGAAATCGGGAAGGATGGACGAACGGGTGGGGGACGAAGAGAAGACTGATTCCTCCAACAGCTGCTCCCAAGAAAACATAACCGATGAAGGCCAACAATGGGTTCCTAAATTCACTGTTGTCTAACACAGCTTCGATGCCGCGCAAAACAAGAGCCGTCAAAAACTCCAGTGCAAACTCAAACACAGCCTCAAAGAAAAGCTCCGCTAGTATTTCGAGAAGTGCCAACAGTATCTTGTCCATTGTGCGCTGATTGTTCCTGCGCTCCCGGCATGAAAGAAATTACACTGCTTGGCTGTGGAGGTTCTACTACCCAAGCCTCCGGTAACCCCGTTTGATCAGGGCCTTGTAGAATTCGTCGGCTGATTTCCATACCACTGCCGAATTTCAGGCCGATTCAACCAGTACAGTAAAGTTACGGAGCGACCATTTCCATCGCCCATACACCGGCGGGACGCATGTACATGGACGCGCGGAAATTTCCTTCGTCGTTCCAGGCTTCGGGTGTACGGAACCAGTAGCCTTTCGTCTCGTAGACGACGTGGTAGACGCCCCAGGCTGTCTGGAAAGCCTCGTCCTTCATACCTTCACTGAGGAACAGCGCGGCAAGGCTAAAAGTCGTTCCTGCCCAAACCTCTTCGCCTTGTTCGTTACCGCGTAGGATTGAACCATCGGCAGCCATGCCATTGGCAGCGCCCATTTGGCCGTCGCCGAATTTCATCACGTTGTTCGCGAAAATTTTCTTGAGCGCGGAAATCTGCATGTCATGCGGCACGAGGTCGCCGAGTCCGGTCATGTTGGCGTACCACTGTCCGGCGAGTTGATCGGCTTGGATAGCGTCCCTGGACTGGTTATCCATATCGTATCGAAAATACTGTCCATTCCAGAGTTTTTCGATGTAGCTCTTCTGCGCTTTCTTGAACATCTGGCGGTACTCAGCGGCGGATTTTTTGTCATCGAGGAGCAGCGCGGTCTCTTCGGCGGCGCGCAAAGCGGCAAGCCAAAGGTTGCCGCAGTAGGCGCTGATGCCGTTGACCACCCAAGAATCATAGGTCTGGTCCGGATAGCCGCTGTTTTCGGGGATGCCGCTGCCGCGATCGAACTGCTGCAGGTAGGCGAGCGCTTCTTTCATTGCTGGCCACATTTCTTGGAGGAAGTTCTTATCTTTCCGGCCCGTTAAGACGTAGTCGCGATACACCATCAAGACAAATTTCGTGTTGAGGTCTTTCCAGTCGTTCGTGTCCTGCCAGCCCGGCTCGTTGACAGAGAAAAACGGATCGCCTTCCGGAATGCCCAAATCATGCGGCACCGCGCCTTTCTTCTTGCGCTTGTGGAGAACAGGCTCGCCGGTCTGCTGCGTTTTCCACACCCAGAGGCCGAGTTCGGGCCATTCGCGCGGAACCGTGGCAGCAAATTCACGCAGGACCTGCTTGTCAATGTCCGGCCAGAATTTGAGCAGCGGCATCGAGCCATAAAAGCGGACGTCGAGCGTGCCGTAGTAGGCATAGTCGAAACATTCAAGGAGCGCGAAGGTTGGAGCAATCTTGGGGTCGCTTCCGGCGGGACGTCCCCAAAAAGTTCCGCCGTCGGTCAGCACGTACATTTCGTTGAATAGCATGCCGCGGTACCAAGCGGGTTTGCTTTCGTCATTGACGTATGACGTTTGCCAGCGGTCGATCGCCGAACTCCACGTGGTGGCGTTTTGCAAACCGTCGCGCGCAATGGCCCACGCATTCTTGCCTGTGACGCCGTAGAAATCGGTGTAGCGGCGATGCCACTGGCGTCCTTGGCCAAACTCGACAATGGGGAAGTCCCAAGCGATGACCATGGGAATGATTTTCTTTTCGCCCGGCGCCAGTGTGAAACGAACGGAAATGGCTCCTGCCAGTTTTTCGCCAGCGCTCACCCACGACGTGTCTTTGTTCAGCAGCGTCCCGTCTTTTGCGAAAGAGGACCAAACGGCTTTGCCGTCGCCGTCCGCGAGGAACGAAGTTAAATAACTAACCTCAACGCCCGGCGTTTCCATCGCGGCGATGACAAACTGGCCGTCCCATTCGCTTTCGACGTTGTCGGCACGGTTGCGGTCGAAAATGATGCCCTTCATTGTTCCGTTTGACCCGGATTGTTGGCTGGCGAAGTGATTGAAGTTTCCCTGGTTTGGCGCACCCTTGAAGTCGCGCGTAAACGTCCGGAACCAGCCGCCCATATTAGTCCAGGAAAGTAAAACCGACACGGTCACCGCGCGGTTCGAGGGATTTTCTGCGTGCCAGCGATAGACCGCGACTGGGTAGCTGGATTCCGTGTAATTGTCCGGAATGACCGGAGAGAACTGTTCGAGAACGACATGCGCGGGGAATTTGTCCCATTTGTAGTCGAACCAGGATTTGGGGTAGAGCGAGGCGTATTCCCCGGCGCCAACGGGATAGTCCCATTGCCAACTGGAAAGTTGTCCATCGGTTGGATGACCGTTCATGAGGACGCGGGCGGTTCCTTCGGTGTCGCCGTCGGCCTTTTGAAACATGGCGAATTGATTGGCGAATACGGTCTCGTATTTGTGAATCGCCGCTTTGATGTGCCAACGAGCGAAATCGCCGCGATAGGTACGGGAGAAAGTTCCCGCGCCGAAACCGCCGACCGGGGCGCCCTGCCAATAGCCGTCGTCAATATCAACGTTGTTCTTGCGCACGCCGGGATGATCGAGCGGCTGGCCGAGCGGGCGGCGCCAGGCGATTTTCGGGATTTCGTCGCCGAGGCAACTGAACGGAGGGGCCACGAATAGGGCGGAAACAGCAACGAGAATCAGCGAAAGATGTTTTTTCATTAGGTCAGCGCCCGCAGTACATCATAAACATCTAGATTATGCACACAAGGCCTTCCATGAGAAAACCGGTCCCTGTCAAGAGTGAATGCGTCCCCGTCTCCATCGCCATGCGACACCGCCGCATGCTACCGAATACCTGCTTCATGGCTTCCGGTGTGGTCGCCAGTTTGTGCTCCAAAACAATTTCTCCTGCTTCATTCAAGACGCAGTACGCACTCGAGCGATCTCCGAGATCCACACCAATCGTGAGCTGCCCTTGGAAAAGGTTTTTCCTACTTGTCTGCATAGTGTTAATCTTCTGCATTGCCGGTCTCCTTTTTCATTGTGCTTCGAGCACGTCGAACATTGGGAGCGTATAGCATCCCGCGGAGACCGGCCTTCTCATTCCATCTGATAAGTCGTTAACCACGCAGAACGCACATTGAGGGTAAGGAGTAGCTGAATGGGTGAATTTTGTCAGTGAATGCTCGTGGAATTCAGTGCCGAATGAATTGCCTGTTGAAGGCGGTCATGGTCGAAACCCTCCCGAGAATAAATCACCTTGCCGGAAGAATCGACAAGAACAAAAAACGGGAGGCCGTGGCCGGGAAGTTTGTTGTCAAAAGGGGAATCAAGGTGGTAGTTGGGCCACGGGAGTTTCTGCTCAGACCAGAATTGCGCGGCTTTCTGAACTTCATCGCCTTCATCGATGCTCACGAGAACAAGCCCTTCCGCGTACAACTTTTGCAAGTCAGGTATCGAGTCCCGGCAAGACGAACACCACGTGGCCCAAAAGTTGAGAAGCAGCGGCTTTCCCACGAAAGATTGTAGCGAGACTTCGCGATTGTCGGCGGTTTTGACGTTGACGGCAGGAAGAGGTTGACCAACGAAGGCGGGCCGTTCCTTGATATCTTGTTCGGCGATTACAGGTATCAGGCGCAGTATTTTGCGTAAGCCGAGCGCGGAGTCCTCACTCAGGACAACGGTCTTAGGCGCGAAGTTCTCAAGCCGAATCGTTTCAGTACGCATGATGCCGTTCTCGGTGATTTCGAGCGTCATCTCGATAGCATTGTCTGGCAGCCATCGGCTTTTCGCGTGGATGGTTGGAGGAGATATTGCTACTTTGAGATCTGTGCCGACGGCGCCTACGCTTTGGCCGGAAACTACTGGCAAACCCTCCTGTAAGTGCAGCACATCGAATTGTATGAGCACCGAGTTCTTGAAGGGGTTTGCTTTTTTTCCTTGGGCCGTCGTAACAGCCGCTGCCAAGAAAAGATATACGAGGGCTGCGACCCACTTCCGCCGGAGATTCATGGGGCACCTCCGCCTGGGTTAAGTGTACACCTGCCCTCCGTCACGCGGATGTGCGTCGGTGGACCTGCCCGGGCCAAAGAACAGCGGGGTGCAATATGCAACGGTGTGGCAGTTTGTGCGGTCACCGAGGTCGAAGGAAACGGCGGCCGGATGTACAGGTTATGCAAATGACGAGAATTGTTATGCGGCGCTGGACACAGCGCATCGCTGGCATTTGGACCTAGACGTGGCCAGTTCCACCGATCCCTCCGTGCGTCGGTGAGCCCTGGACTCTGAAAGTTATCTGCCCGATTTGTCGTGCGTTGAACAGGTGCTATGGGCCCACGCTGTACGTATGAAGATCAAAGTGTTGTTGTCTTGTGTCCTCTTCTCGTTTGCTGATATACGCTCTGGCGCCGCCAATCAGAAGTCTGACCTTATTGCTCGCGGAGTGCGTCCATAGGTTGCAGGCGAACGGCAAGCCAAGCCGGACACAGGCTTGCTAGAAGAGAAACGCCAACCAGAACGATACTGGCGATAAGAATGGTCCAGGGATCAAGATCCGAGATGTTGTAAAGGAAATCGGATAAGGAACGCGAAACCATCCAAAAACCAAGCAGGCCAATGAAAACTCCCAGAGTCGCCATCCACAGGCTACGCTTCAGGACCAACTGAAATATATCGCTTGGCAGTGCTCCTAAGGCCAAGCGCAGACCAATCTCCGAAGTACGGCGGGCGACCATTTCGGAGAGCGTGGCGTATAAACCGATAGCCGATAACAACAGCGCGGCAATCGCAAAATACGTGAGTAATTGGGTTTCGAAACGCTCGTATGCCGTGGATTGCGTGACGCGATCATCCATGGAACTAACGTCAAAGAGCGGAACGTCGGGATCGAGATCGGCAGTCCTAGAATAAACAGCAGTGATATAGCCATTGGGATTGCGTGCGACGCGGACGAAGATGCCTTGTACCCAAGCGGGAAACTGCTCGATCGGCAGGAAGAATTGAGGGTCCGGCGTTTGCGTTAGATCGGATGTGCGGATACCTGCGACGATGCCCACAATCTGATACCAATCCGGAGAATTTTCGTCTTCGAGATGCGGCTGGATAGACTTGCCGATGGCGTCGCCATTGGGAAAGTAGCGACGCGCAAATTCCGCATTCACTATCGCGACGCGGGCGGATTGCGCATTGTCACGATCTGTGAAGGTTCGGCCCCGCAGCAAAGGAATTTTCAGCGTTTCAAAATAGAGAGGCGCGACAAGAGCAACCTTGGTGGTCAAAGGATCCGTCGGGTCATAGGGAACGCCTTCGAGACGGAAGCCGCTGAGTTCGTCGTAGGTAAATGGGATCGGGTAAGCGCTGGTCACCGATTGAACGCCAGGCAGCGCAGAAAGTGCGGAAGTCACTTGATGGAGAAACGGTAATGCTTTTTCGGGCGGATACTTCGTATGCGACATGCCGAGGCGAAAAGTGAGCAAGCCATGAGTATCAAAACCCGGATGAACGCGAACGGTTTCCACAAAACTTCGAATTAGCAGCCCTGAACCGGCGAGCAACACGAGGCTGATGGCGATTTCGGCAATCACTAGTGCGCTGTGTATCCGGGCCTCGTGGCGCCCGCGAGGGCTGGAGCGGTTGCTGCCGAGCGCAAGGGCCGTGTCGGAACGAGAGGCGCTCCAAGCTGGAAACAAGCCGAAGGCAACGCCGGTGATGAGAGAAACAGCCAGAGAGAAGAGAAGGGTTACTCCGTCGATTCGCAATCCTTGAATTCTAGGCAAATCCCCGGGGACAATCGCAAGAAAAGCGCGCAGAAATACAACAGCCAACGCGACGCCCGCGATTCCACCGAGACAAGACAAAATCACAGATTCGAGCAGGATTTGCCGGATGATCTGTCGACGGTTTGCCCCTAGAGCGATGCGGACAAAGAATTCAGTTCTGCGCGTGACGCTGCGGGCGAGCAAAAGCCCCGCCACATTCACACAAGCGATGAGCAAGACGCCAGTAACGGCAGCGAAGAGTAAGAAGAGCGGCTGGCGTTGGCTCCCGGTCAGGTTTTCCAATAGTGGAGTGACAGCTACGGCGCCGAAGTTTCGGTCATCAGGAAGACTCGAAGCCAGTGTGCGTTGAATCGAGCTGATATCCGCTTGCGCTTGAGAAAGCTGGATCCCGTCGCGCAACCGGGCAACTGCATTGGTGTCGCGATATGCGCGCCTGGCGAGAACTGTGTTGGCGTCAAGAGCGGCAAGAGTGCGCCAGAATTGCGGCGGGCGGCTGTGATAGGGGAAATTGAAACCGGCAGGCATAACTCCGATGAGGGTGCAAGGATAGTCGCTCAGAAGAATGGGCGTGCCAATGCTCTTCAAAGAGCCGCCGAATTCGGACATCCAGAATTCATGGCTGATGATTACCGAACAAGTTCCCTGCCGCTCGTCATCGGCGGTGAAGGAACGTCCATATTCGGGAAGGACACCGAGGACTTCGAAAAAGCCTGAGGACACGTGGACGCCGTCGATGATGCGGGCCTTTCCACCGTTCTTTGAAGTGAATTTACGGGTAGTGGCATACGAGAAAGAGGCGATGCCGGCGAAGGAATGACTCTGACGGCGCCAATCGAAGAAATCAGGATAAGAATTGTCGGTGTAAGAAGCGGCAGCACGGTTCGCTCCGATTGGTGATCCGGTAGGAAATTCCAGTGTGCTGAGGGCAACGAGGCGGTCGGGGTGCGGAAACGGCAACGACCTGAGTAGGACGCCGTTTACCAAGCTGAAAATGGCGGTGGTTGCGCCAATGCCGAGAGCGAGCGTGGCCACGGCCAAAAGGTGGAAGCGCGGGTTGCGACGGAGTTGCGTTAGCGCAAATTTCAAATCCTGAGTCATAGCCTACTTATTTCTGTTCGCAGGTACCCAATTATCATAAATGACTCGCGAACTCGAAGTTGTCGAGAGAATATCTGCTCGGAGTAGAGAGAGAGTCAATACTCACGTTCCCACCGCCGTCCACTTGACTGGGCGTCCCGCTCCCTGTAAAGGGAGTTTGAATTACGCCTCGAAAGTGGCCTATCTTAATCGGCGGCGCGAGGGACCTCTCTAAATGTCCGGCGCGAAGCCAGTTTCTAGTATTTATTTCTTGCGAAAAGTTCAAACGAGTTCCGAAAACTTCCTGTATGCTCGTGCAGTGCAAATTCTTTCGTTGGAGTTTTCCGGGCAGGAAGTTATGCCGGAGGGGTGGCAAAAATGAATCCAGAGGACTCGCCGAAGGAATTGAGAGCGAGAATCGTGCCTTCTGTTGGCGAGTCTCCGCGCTCCAAATTTGCTCGTTTACATGGATTTACAGCCACCGTGCTGCTTCTCTTGGTTTGCGTGGACATTCTTGGGCAAACATCTTCTGGCAAAGAAGAATATGTCCGTCTGTCGGCCCCAAACCTGCTTTCCTTCGACGATTTGGTCCAGTTAGAGAAGGTAGACGATCCCAGTCCAGAACTCGCGATTCGTTTGGATCAGCTGCTGCATACTCCGTTTTTGAGCAATGAAGCGTTCTATGGCGGTGCGAGGCCGAATCGCCCCTCATCTGATGCTCTTGGACCATTCATCCGCGCAACAATGTGGAACATCGAGCGGGGCATTGAACTGGATGGGATAAAAATCGCTCTGACCGAGCCGGACAAGTTTGGAAAATACATGGAAGAAAAGAAGGACCCTAAGTCCAAGCCACTTACGGCCGAAGCGCTGGACGCGGTCAACAAGCAACTGGAAATCCTTAAGCCCACAGACCTGTTCATTTTGAACGAGGTAGACAACGGAGTCACCCGCACGGATTACAGGGACGTTGCGCGTCAGCTCGCCCAGGCGCTCAAGGTGAATTACGCCTATGCTGTCGAGTTCTTGGAGATCGATCCGCTCAATCTGGGACTGGAAAAAGTGAACATGGAGGACAAGGCGGCGCAGGAGGACATACAGAAATCCTTCGAACCCGACAAAAGTCGTTATCTCGGCCTACACGGCACAGCTGTTCTGAGCCGGTACCCGATTCTCAAGGCCACAGTTCGCCCTCTCCCGGTTTGTTACGACTGGTTCCTTGGGGAAAAGAAAGAAATCTCCAAACTGGAATCGGGGAAGCGGGCGGGCGCCAATCTCGCCTTTATGGAGAGAATCACGCGCGAGGTTCGCCGCGGCGGCCGAACGACGCTGATCGTCGAACTGGCGGTACCGGAATCTCCCACGGGAGCCGTAACCGTGGTAGCGCCTCACCTCGAGACCAAGTGCAAGCCGGAATGCCGGAGAAAACAGATGACCGAAATCCTCGGGTGGATAAGAAGTGAGAAAAATCCGGTGATTCTCGCTGGTGACCTCAATTCATCTGGTACCGATACTTCGCCCACTTCCGTATCGAAAGTCGTCACAAATCGCCTGAAAGATCCTGACAAGTGGGCGACCAGTGCGATCAAGTGGTCAACCGGAGCTCCCACCATCTTGCTCATGCCCGTGAACATGATGCGAAACAAGAATGATCCGACCGGTTTTGACGTACCTCTGCTTTCGCGGAAAAAAGAGGCAAAGATGTTCGGCGATCTCGACAATTTCCACTTTGATGATGGCCACACCTTCGACTTCCGCGGCGAAGATGCTCGCAGTGCTGACCGCAGGGGAGGAACACTCAGTGATTCGAACCAGCGCGCTACAAAGGGCTTTCGGTACACATTCGCTTTAGCTCGTACTTATGGGGGACTTGTAGGCGAATACAAACTGGACTGGTTCTTCGTCAAAGGATACGCCACCGACGCCGATAAGCCGGGGGGGAGCTATAAGTTCGGCCCACATTTCGCTCGAACTCTCCAGGAAGTGAATGATGCTCCGGACGAATCCTTATCGGATCATTTCCCCATCACCGTTGACATTCCTCTCACGGAGCCTCCCCTGAAAGGGGACAAACCCTGACGCATTGGCGCAGAATGATAACAATTTACGCCAGATGTTTGTCGCTGCGCGATTTTCCGATCGGCTTTTCTTGCGGCTCGACATGTACCGACATGCCGGCTAACCTGTGGCAATCCATCCAACACCTGGTTTTATACTTTCTCATGTGCGATCTCATGTCCTTGGCGAACGCTGAGAGGGGACAGAAGGGTATCATTTCGAGGGACGCACGTTTGTAGCCTTTATATATTGGTTGCCGAAGCTCTCAATTTGATACTCTCCTTTCTTCTTATCGAAGCGGATTCTAGCAGCAGCCATGATTTGACCAGTGCCTTGGCCGTTGGCATCGAGCTTCACCTGAAGATAACCGAACGGGTAGTCGGTGGTGCGTCCATTGTTGTATAGTTCTATGAAAGGCATCGTGCGAGCGGTAACGATGGTAATGATGGTATTTGAGCCTTCTTGTCGTTTGCGGGCAACTGCAATCTGATTACCGGTCGAGCCGACGACGGCTATGCGTCCCTTATCTTCCTTTTCCAATGCGCGGCGCAGAGCGTCGGTACCTTTCTCCTTGACGAGTTGAGCGAGGCTCTGGACCTCTTGATCGGTCGTGTACTGCGTGATGCGAAAATCAAACTGCATAGATTTGCCGCCGACACTTCCACCGGTGCCCATGGCCACGCCTGAGTAAGCTTCCGGAGGTGTCCTGTCCTGGGCGAACACGCAGAGAACCGAGACAAGGAACACCAAGATGGCGAATGCTTGTGTGCTTTTTTTCATTTTCCTTATCCTTCGTGAAAAATCTGTGGTTCGTTTTGTGAGCAACTATACCTGTTAGGTGATGGTTCTGCCAACATGTTCGTTGCGCTCTGCAATGGTTGGAGTCTCAAACGGTCTTCTGAAACACAAATCAATCCTTGGGTTCGCCGGCCGTCGGCATGCCTTTCAACCTATCCAATTCATTGAGTACTTTTTGCCAAGCTTCCGGATCTTTCTTGGTTGCGAACCCCTTCTCGAGGTCCGCGTAATAGGCGAGGACGTCGCGACGCAAAGCATCCGAAATAGGTTTGCCACTCGTCTTGTTCAGCAAGGTCGCGTAGGTTTCGTCTGTGAGTCTGTAGACAGCCGGTCCGGTTAGTCCTCCGGTGTCGAGGTTGTCGTTGGGCAGTTGGAGTCTGCCTTCCTGTTGTGCAAGGAGCAACAATCGATAGTGGTCCAGCGTCTCGTTGAAACTGTGCATATAGATCTGCTCTACGGCTGGAGTGGGCGGATGATATCCAAGGGCGCTGAAGGGACCGACTCGTGGCACCAGGTACAAAGTGAACGCTTTGAACCGCGCGAAGAAATCGGGCTTCTCGTAAACGTCGCCCCACTCCTTGCGGTACCCGGAGTTTGAGATGTGGTAAACGAATTTTGTTTTGGTCTCACTCGGATCGCTGTGCTGGATTTCTCGCCTCTTGAGGTGCCATGCCACCTTGGTGGTGCGGGGAATGACGGTGGAAACAGCGTGCCGATAGCTGCCAATTGCCAGATCGACGCGGAAAAAGACGCTCGACATATCGAGCGAGTATGTTCTTGCGAATGCTCTTTCCAGGAGCGCTTTCGAAACCTCAAAACCGATAAAGTCGTGATAGGCCTTCGGCGCATAGTGCCCCTTGGCGACCTGATCCACGTCGAAACCGAACTCTACCTTCATGTGCGCGGAGGGCTTGTCCTCATACGTCACCACCGGTCCGTACTTCTTTGCCAGTTGCGGATACGTCATCGCTACGGCCCGATTGGTTGCAATCGGATGACCTGAGTTGTCAGCGGCATAGTGTGCGAGTGCGCCCAGCGCAAATGCGTATTCGTTGAGATCTCTGGATTCTTCAATTAAAGCGAGAACAAAATCTCCGCTTCGGACATAGTGCGTTAGATCACTAAAGAACGCGTTGCCGAAAGGGTAGTAGCCCATGTCCTGAATAATTGCGCCCCCGTACGCATACGCATGCGCCTTGAGCAGTTCCTCCGGTGTTGCGTTGGGGAACCGCTTCAAGAGCAACGGCGCGATGCTCTCCTTCCACGCAGCGTCGATAATCGCTTCGTGCGTGAGGACGGCGTAACCTGCACAACTAGGCGCACAACATGTCCCGAAGATGAGTCCGAGGATAACGGGCACAGATAGTGAGAACGACTTGAATCGACTAAGAGTCAGCATATTAAGTGATGATAACAGGGGTTTCTCACCGACCGGTTGGATGGTGTCTGCTCAACGCGCAATGGAATATGTGACTCTCGATGTCCGTCGGGTGTAAATTACCGTAATGCAATTCAGCAAGGATTCATCCATGCTCTCCGTGTTACTGACACTCTGGCTCTGGGTGAGTGTTGGAGCGCCTGCCGCCTCTGCGCAGGGTTCGACCAGTACGGCTTCCACCGCCGGTTCAACTTCTCCACAGGATCGAAGCGTTTCTCTCAAGCAATTGCCCGGAAATATTCTGGGAGACCAGAAAGACGTGTGGCTCTTTCCCGTCAAACTGGTTCACGGAGAGCATTGGTGGCCCACAATCGGGGTTTTAGGCGTCACTGCCGGACTGGTTGCCAGCGATCCGCATACGGCGGCGCCCTTCCGCACGACGAATGACTTTAGTGGCTACAATCGTGTTTTGAGTGGCTCCAACTCTGCGGCTTTGATCGCGGCTGTTCCCGCGGTCATCTATGGAGTAGGTTGGCTGCGCAAAGATTCGTACGCCCAAGACTCGGCGCTGCTTGCAGCAGAAGCCGTCGCGGACGGATTTCTGCTGGATATTCCCCTGAAGCCTATTACCGCAAGAAGGCAGCCGCTCTCGTATACGGGAAACGGTCCCTATACCGATAGTTTCTTCAATGGCTCCCACAATCCTTTCCATTCGGGCGGATTCTTTTCGGATCATGCCATGGCAGCAACCGCTGTAGCCGCCGTCCTGGCCCACAGGTATCGTCAGCATCGGTGGGTTCCTTTCGTCGCCTATGGCTTGGCTGGTGCCATCAGCTTTTCCCGTATCACCACCAGTAATCATTTTCCCGGCGACGTTTTTTTTGGCGGGGCGATGGGTTTTGTCATTGCGCGCTACGTCGTCCTCCCAATTCATTGACCTGCCCGTACCGTGGCCTGAATGCACGCTCGACTACAGCCTTGATCGTCGTTTCTTCAATGCCGCCAACCGAAAGTTTTGTTTGGAAGTGTTGACCTGGCTTGAAGTCTATGTTCGTTGTTATTGGGGGTTTACTACGAGAGTTTCAATCCGCTCGGTACATTCGCGGTTGCCTCATCACGTGGGAAGGCTAAGCTGACCTCAACGAGCTTTCGCAATTCTCGAATCTCATCAGTGGAGTTTTGTGATTGCTCCAGAGTTCTGACGGGCACTAAGGTTGCGATCAAAATGAGAGTCGCACGAAGGCAAAGCCCGTTCGCTTTCATTGCATGCCTCCTGCCGCGCACCAGGGTCTGTCCCCTTTCAGGCGAGGTTCGATGCAAAGAATATAAACGATGATTGGGGAGTAAACCGATAAGGATTCGTTGGATTGCAAGCGTTGCGTAGTCATGGGTGAATTCACTCCTGTTCACGCGGAATCAGTAAGCGGTGCAACCGCCCAGAAATATCTAAAGAAAATAACGGCGCCAAGGAGAAGAGATGCTTCGCTGAGGAAATAAGCAGTGGCAAAGGCAGCATATTCCAACCGGCCCATGATGCTGACAGCAATCGCTGTTGCGAGTGCAATATTGCGCACAGGGTACAGGATGACAAATGTGATTGCGTCCGATCTTTTTAAACGCATAACCCGACCGATTGCCCAGCCTACAGCCATGGCCACAACCATCAGGGAGAAACTAGCGATCCAAATGGCTTTCCAATCTGCTCTTAGCTGCTCGTATCGGTTCGCGATCACGAACGTACAAAGTAAAAGAACCCCGCCCACACACAGCATCCGCAAACTCGCCGAAACCCTGTCGGCCACCCCTGCCTGTATGACTCGGAACCCCATTCCCAGAGCAATTGGTACAGCGACCAGCAGGATCAATCGAGCAACGAAGTCGAAAGAAGGAACTGACAATGCGAACTCGGCACCCATGATCCTGCTATACACTCCGAAAACCACCGACATCGAGGCCACTGACGCGAGACAAGAAATGGCGTTGACGGCCACTGACAAGGCCACATTTCCCTTGGCCATCAAGGTGTAGAAGTTCGCAATATCGCCCACCGGGCATGCTGCCACCAGGAGAATTCCTACTCGTAGATACTCTGGAAGGGAAATCGCGCGGACAATGAGGATGCCGATCGTCGGCAAAACCACCATCTGTCCGATCAATGCTACGAGAAAAGTATCCTTCTTGCGAACAAGTTCCATGAAGTGGCGAGCCTCCAACTCCAGCCCCACGGAAAACATTAGGGCCATGGTGAGGGCGAGAATTCCGAAGTCGATGGCGGTCTTCATTTCAGTCCTGCAGAATAGACAATAACCACCGTGAGGAGAGAGCAAAAAGCACAATGCTCCCCTCCCACTCCTTCAGATTCCAAGAGCTAGTTGGCAATGCCTTCCAACAGCGTTTCGTGGCGTCGGTCGTCTGTTTCGATCCGGCAAGACATTGGGTACAGCGATTATCTCTATTGTGCAGCCTCGGGTGGCCGGTCCATTCAGCTGCTCTCGAATCCCGCACGTAGTCCTGTGCGGGCGATGCGATGGCCCAAATCAAAGCAACACTAATTGCAATCAAGAGGTGACGGAAGGGCACGTAAGCCGGCATTTTCATCGGGCAGAATATCCTTTTTTGCCGTCAAACGTACTGAGCCTGACTAGCCGGCGACGGGCAGTGACACGGGTTGCTGAAGACGGAACTCCAGCAAGGTTTCACTGGGAATTTGCAGTTGCTGCCCCTTCTTAGAGGCGGCGATCGCTGTTCCACCAGCCGCACCGGCAGCTGCACCAATCCCGGCTCCCTTTCCACCTCCGGCTATACCACCGATGAGCGCGCCCAACCCTGCGCCGCCGACGACTTTCTTCGCGGTATTCCCGCCTTCTCCCTTGCCCTTCACTTCATACGTGCTCGTCAGCAGCGGATACGCGGTGCCATTGATAACGATATCGGTCAGTTCTAAGGTCAATTCAGAACTTCCGGACATCCTGCCAGCGGACGAAGCTTGCGCGAGACGCCCGTATAACTTCGTTCCGCGTGGCGCAACAACGGTGTCTTCGGCCTGCAGGTTGGTCTCGAGGCTCGCGGTGAAGCGATACCCTGTTTGTTGTTTCGTCGAGTCGATCGAGTCGACCATTCGTATTAAGATTCGTGTTCCCGCGGGAACTGTGATCCTTTTCTTACCTTGCGCGGGCGTGTTGGCCGCGGCCTGTTCCAGGGAGAGCGTCCCCGACCTTGAGCCTTCTCCAGGAATCGGAAAGAAAATTGCGATTCCAAAAAGCAGAGTTGCTGCCCAGATGAATGCTTTTCGCATTAGTGTATCCTCGTCTCTCCTGAGATCTATGAACCTTGCCCGACGACGGGCAAGGACGAAGCAATTTGTAGATCGATGATCAACAACAACTGGTGTTCGACCATTGCGAAACGCGCCGCAGTCACCGCCCCCAGAGATTGTTTGACCTTGTTATAGGTTTGCGCAAGCAGTTCGGCGCGTTGCTTTTGATAAGCCATCGATTTCTGAATTAACTCGTCTGCTTTTTCGTCCGTCATCTGGTCGTAGTTTTGCGCATATTCTTTAATATTTTCGACTCTCTGATCGTTCAGCTTCGCCAGTTGTGCGTCGTAGTCGCTGTAAATTGGCCAGAATTTTGTCGCCTCCTGGGCGCTTAACAGCATTACCGCCCCCATAATCTCGGCCTTCTGCTGCCGCACATCGCTACGCAAAAGGTTAATGTAGGCTTGCGTGTTCTTCTTCTGGGTCTCAGCCTCGGGAGATGTCACGGTCTTGTTTTCGGTCTTTGCTGTGTTTGTTTGGGCCCTCCCAGCTGGTGCAACAACTACAGGCAGGACAAACGCCGTTGCGAGGAGCAAACGCTTCAGTCGGTTCATACTTGATCCTTTCGGGCTGATTTCGTAACTCTTACACGGCTCGGCCAACGGAAGCATCCCACGAGCTCAGAAGCCTATGCCTTTGCTAGCCTTGGTACGATCGGCTCCACGTCCAGATTTCCGAATTCGATTACTCACTTTGCTGCGGGAACCCACACGTTGTTAGGAGCAGCGATCTCGGAGTTGGAAACCTCCGTCACAATATTCACGCGTTGCAGACCAGCCTTTTTCTTCGGAGGCGCCAGAAAGACCAGGTAGTACTGATTGTCCAGAGTCTTTTGAAACCGTTCCAAATAGGGTTTAAAGCTGACCAGAGTGGACGTGCCGAGAGAATAGCATTCCCCTCCCGTTTCGTCGGCGATTTTAGAAAGTCCGCCCAGCCCTAGTTCCAGATCCCAAGAGCTTCGGCCAGCACGTCCCACACCGGCCGCATACAAGGAGTGGACAATCACGTTGTACCGCTGGCTGATTTCGCTCGCGGAGTTCGCATCCACGCTGATGGTGGGCATGCTGTGATAGACCGGACCGTAGTTGGGTCCAAGACGAGAGGGCGCGGGCTGTTCGCCACGGAGCCGGTCAATCCCATCACTGAGCATCAGCACCTCCCGCCGGACCTTTTGCTGCGGCCAGCTTTTCACCACGCTTATGAGCGAAAGATACGGGCTGTCCATCGTGGAAAGGACGCCTCGTGGCAGGCGAATCGCTTTGATGGCAAGCTCATGATCCGCTGTGAAATTTTGAACGAGATTGACAGTCGCATTTGACATGTAACCAATAGCGATCACCATCGAAGGCGGTTGCGCTTTGATGAATTCCTTAAGGTCATTGAGATTGCCGCCGACGACCAGGTTGAGCGTGTCGTCGATCAGAATCATCAGCTGAAGGGCCGCGTTGTCTCCCTGGGCTGGAATCAACTGCGTCACTTGCAACAACGTCTTACCTTGCTTCACCTTGACGTCACTCGCCCCGAGGCGCGGAACTTCACTATCACTCCGGACGGCCATGTCCGTGATCACCACGTGAACTTCGGCCGTGCTCGGGGCTGTCGTTTCCTGCGCGCGGGCGATCTGGCTGCCTAATATGAGGGTGCACATCGTGCCGAACAGGCCCAGCACTACTTTACGGTTCTTCATGTTCTTCCCTCCTTGAAGAGCGAATGCGAGACGAGCTTGCGTTGCCATCAGCAGCGCTTGTCGATTTCTCCAAATATCACCGGTGCATCCTCATTCCACCTAGGGCAAAAACTTACGCTAACTTCCGGCCCTCTGAGACAGCATGCTTTCAACCTCATTCAGTTGATCTGCTAACTCCGCTAACTCACGAAGCCCACCACGCCGTTCGCGAGGTTGTACATCGCTCCGGTGATCTGGATTGACCCCTTCTTTTCAAGGTCCGCCAACACGGGACTTCGCCGCCGGATATTTTCGAGTGCTACTGTGACGTTGGTTCGGGCGACAGCGTCGACATAAGCCGGATTCTTGCTGGACTTTTCTCCCTCAAACTTGGTTTCCGGAATGGCTGGTTTGATCCTCGCCAACAATCCCGTCAAATTGCCCAATACCACGTCGTCGATTGCGCCCTTTACTGCGCCACAAGCCGTGTGCCCCAGGACTAAAACCAGCTTCGCTCCCGCAACCGCACACGCGAACTCCATACTGCCGAGCAAGTCATCGTTGACCACGTTCCCGGCGACGCGCCCATTAAACGTGTCGCCGATCCCCGCATCGAAAATGATTTCCGCAGGCACCCGCGAGTCGACGCATCCAAGGATCACCGCTGCCGGGTACTGGCCGGCAGCACTCGAGCGTTTCTCTGCTAGGTAGTCCCGAGGGGCCATCTTCCCCGCACGAAACCGTTCATTTCCCTTTTTCAATTCCTCGACTACTTGTGCTGGACTCATGCGGTCGCGTTGTTCTTTGGTCAGAGAGCCGCTTTCAGGTGTTCCGAGTTGCAAGGCCAGTCGGAGGCTAGGAGTGATAGCGCAGGCACCCATAGCAGCTCCGAGAAAACTACGGCGGGCGAAAGCACGGACCGCTTGAGAACTGTTAGTCGTTCCCATTTCATGGCTCCTTCCTTCCGTTGCTCTATTTCAGTACGTTTTCAACGGCGCACACGCGTTCGATCGAGGATGGCCTAAGTGCCTGCCATTTACTGGAATCTTTTCACTCCTCGACCCAGAGAACGCGCGAGATAACCAATCGGGCGACACCACAGCAAGCGAGCTTCCAAAAGCGCGACCCGACGGTCGAAGGGGAAGTGGCTCTATAGAAAGAACATGTAGTAGCGACCAGCGCTTGAGGGAGAAGGACCAACGCACAGACTCTTTGGAGTAACCCCAACTTATTGGAGCCTCCTCACAGATGCTAATGCCCACCGCAACGATCGTGCCCAGACACGGTGAACCATGTAGGAACGAGGAACTTTCTGGATCCATTTCCCTGACAAGGTGTTTGGACCTTGCCTTGCAACTCCTTGCAACGGATTGCACTCGCCTATGGACATGGATGGAGTTAAAGAGCGATTCAGCGTCTGCGAGACAGAAGCTATGAGTTGGACTCGCCCCTTCCGCCAAATAGTTCTTGCACTAGGGCTCACTTTGTTGATCTTGCTGGGCGTGCTACCTGGATCGGCGCAAACCTCCGTTCCTGACGCTCCCGAGCCCAAAAAGGATAACCAGATCAATGTGAATTGGCTCTACGGCTCGTACGTGCCCAAGGAAGTTCCTCTGGAATCTTTGAGCTCAGACCGTCGGTTCAAACTCTACATACGACAGACCTACACGACCTTTGGAATCTATATCAAGACGACTCTGTTCACCGTCCATGACCAAATCCATAACACCTATCCCGAATGGGGGGATGGTTTCGATGGATTCGCTAAGCGATTCGGCACACGACAGGCCGAATTCGTGATTCAAAACTCGGTTATCTCGCTCGGCGACGGACTACTTGGGTGGGAACCACGCTATGACCGGTGCCGCTGCCAAGGATTCTGGCCGCGCACCCGGCACGCCATCATCAGAAACTTCGTCACCTACGACCGCACGGAAAAATCCTTGCGGCCTCAGCTATTTCCTTACTTAGGTGCGTTTGCTGGAAACGTCACGGCAACAGCATGGGAACCAGGCAATTCGGAATGGCAGGTCAAAGGTATTCAAGGGGTGATTACCCAGGTTCCCATCGGAATGGGCATCAATTTCATCGGGGAGTTTGCACCCGAGATCACCCGGGTCATCAAGCACAAAAAATGACGAGCATTGGCAAAATCACGGCCTTCGCAGAAGCATATGCACTTTCCTGCACATTACGAGGACCATAACTGGTTTATGGGGACTGACCTCTGAACTGTCTTCCTTAGGCTGGTTCAGCACCAGGCGGTTTGATCCGACTAGGCAAAGATCTAGCAACGCGAAAAGGGATTTCTCATTAGCATTGAGCGACGTTGACTGCCCGCGCATTCCGCTGTCGAGCTGGATGTAGATTCATTTGCATTGCAACAGCATCCATAAAGGAGTGGATCATGAATTCGTATAAGCTACGGTTTTGGGCATTCAGTACCGCAGTTGGTCTGACACTGTGTGCTCCGGTACTACACGCACAGGACTCGACAAACAGCGGCGCGAACGCGGATACACCGTCTCCCTCAGATAATGGGTGGCATGTGAACGTCGTTCCGTATATCTGGTTCGCCGGTGTGCACGGTACTGTCGGAGTGGCCGGGCGCGACGCCAGCGTCCACGCAAGTCCCAGCGATGTCCTCTCCTATGTGAATCTTGGCGCTATGATTGCCGTTGAACCCCGCTACAAGCGTGTGCTTTTTCCGGTCGACTATATGTGGATTAAGTTGTCCGACGACAAGGCCCTGCCCATCCAGATCGTAAGTGTCTCCATCAAGTCAAAGGTCCAGCAATCGATTCTGACTCCGAAAGTCGGCTACAGGCTCGTCGACAAAAAGGCGTTTAAGGTGGACGCTCTTTTCGGGATCCGCTATTGGCACTTGGACAACAGCCTTACACTCCAACCTTCTTTTACGGGAAACACCTTTTCTCGATCCGCCGACTGGGTGGATGCGGTTGAGGGCGGAAAGTTCCAGGTGGCATTGGCTCCCAGGGTCAACGTGACAATTCTTGGAGACGCGGGAGGTGCTAACGCACGGTTGGATTATCAGGTAGCGGGCCTCCTCGGATTTCGCGTGACTAAGAAATGGGTCGTACAGGCGGGCTACAGGTACTTGTATGTGGACTACCGGCCACAGAGTACGTTCGTTTACAACGTAGCGCAATCCGGAATACTTTTCGGCGCCACCTGGAGCGTGAAATAGAACTTGCGGCCGAGACACCTCGACCAAGTTGAAACCCAGCTTCGCTTTCGAATACGCTCGATTCCGCTAAACACCCCTCGATGACATACTTACTTAATGAACCGTAACTTTTGGGCGTGCTGCTCGCAGTCACTCTGGCGGGCTCAATCGAACTGGGACGACGAACCGCCGACTACCCCCATCTCCTCGACGCGATACACATCGCAAAGACCAAATGGTCGCGATCCGCGATGGACTCTTTGTCCTGGTGAGCCTGCTACTGGGTTTCACGCTCGCGCTGGGAGTGCCCTGCTACACCGAACGCCGCACGCTACTCGTCGAAGAAGCTGCCTAGCCGGCGTCAGTTGCAAGACGGAGGTGCCGGCTAGTCTACTGCAATCGCGTCAGCGTCCTCGGCGTCCCCGATGGCCTTTTGGTCAGCCGGACTCAGCCCAGACGGCGACACATCAATCGTCACTTTGACGATCGTTCCGGTGAACTTGTTGTCCTCTTGCTTGTAATCATCGGACACAGCGGTTTCGCCGTCCAATCCCACGTCCGTTCCCTCGTCTCCTGAGAAGATGAACGGCACGGTCTTCGGAATATGTCCTTCCGCCACCTGCTTGTCGTCCACGAAGAGCATGCACTTGCCGCCGGTGCCTGGCTTCGGCGCATCCGCTATGAACTCGTACTTGATCACGTGCTTGCCGGTGGAAAGTGCCGAGGCATCGGCGATGTTCGTTCTCTCCAATCCAAAGAAGTTGTATTCGTGATGGACCTTTCCGTCTTTCATGTAGAGCGTCCAGCCACCGAACCTCCCTCCTTGCGCGATAATCACGCCGCTGGTGTTGCCATCGTGCAGTTCCACTGGCGCAGTGACCGTGTAATGGCGGTTCTTTACATTGATGAAGGCGTTTTCCATCATGCCAACCATCCCGGGATACACGGTCAACGTAGTGCGGGTGCCCATAAGGTCCGGTCGTCCTGCGAGAGCAGGATTGAACCTCTCCGACCGGCGATCGTCGATGGGCAACACGTGATTTCTGACCGCCTCCTTCATAAAGAGGTCCTGCATCTCCTTGAGTTTCGCAGGATCTTTCGCCGCAAGATCGTGCGCCTCGCTGAAGTCTTCAGCGGTATGGTAGAGTTCCCACACGTCTTGAGTGAGTGGTGGATTTTGCACTTGGATCCATGGGATGGAGTGACGGGTTGCCGCGATCCATCCGTCGTGATAAATGCCGCGGTTGCCGAACATCTCGAAGTACTGCGTGGTGTGCGTTTCCTTTGCCTTCCCATTATCAAAGGTGTAAATCATCGAAGTTCCATCGAACGGAAGCTGTACCGTTCCGTTCACGCTCTCCGGAAACGGCAAGCCCGCTGCTTCCAGGACAGTCGGCGCAATATCGGTCACGTATGTGAATTGTGAGCGGATCTGTCCGTTGTCCTTGATGCGCGCGGGCCAATGGATGACCATTCCGTTCGTGGTTCCGCCGTAGTGCGAGGCGATCTGCTTGGTCCATTGGAAAGGAGTGTCCCCGGCCCAAGCCCAGCCGATCGCGTAGTGGGGGAAGGTAGTCGGGCCGCCCCACTCGTCCAGGTGCGTGAGCATGTTGGTCGCGGAACCTTCGATGATGCCGTTAAGAGCCATGACCTCGTTGTAGGCACCCAAGGGACCACCTTCCGCGCTAGCACCGTTATCGCCGACGATGTAGATGAAGAGAGTATTGTCCGTCACGCCCATCTCATTCAGTGCGTCCACCAGTCGTCCGATTTGTTCATCCGTGTGCTCGCCGAAACCGGCGTAGGTTTCCATCTGCCGCGCTTCTAGCTTTTTCTCGTCTGGTGTTTGCGAGTCCCAGGAGGGAATCTCTTTGGGACGCGGGGTCAAGTCCGCATTTTCGGGAATGACGCCCATCTGCTTCTGGCGCGCGTAAGTCTCCTGGTTCAGCTGGTCCCACCCTTGATCGAACTTCCCTTTGTAACGATCAATATATTCCTTGAACACATGATGCGGTCCGTGAACGGCGCCGGGCGCAAAGTAAACGAAGAACGGCTTGTCCGGCGTCAAAGCATGCTGCGCCTGCATCCAGTTGATGGCCTGATTGGTCATGTCCACGGTGAAGTGATAATGGGGATCGTGCGGTGGTTCCACACGAGTGGTGCCGTCAAATAGCGCGGGCGCCCACTGATTGGTCTCGCCGCCGATGAAACCGTAGAACTTGTCGAAACCGGAGTGCGTCGGCCAGCGGTCGTACGGCCCGGACACGGAAACCTCCCAGGCCGGTGTCTCATGATACTTGCCGAATGCCGCGGTGCTGTAGCCGTTGAGGCGCAGCATTTCCGCGAGCGGGGCCACACTTAGTGGACGAATGCCGGTATTGCCGGGGAAGGAGGTGGCGAGCTCTGTGATGGCGCCGGCGTTGGCGACGTGGTGATTGCGGCCCGTAAGGAGCGCGTTCCTTGTCGGCGAACAGAGCGCTGTGGTGTGAAAATTGTTGTAGCGCAGCCCCTGGGCCGCCAGCATGTCGAGCGTGGGCATGTGGATGGGGCCCCCAAAGGGGCTGGACTGCCCAAAACCCATGTCGTCGAGCAGCACGATAACAACATTCGGAGCGCCTTTCGGTGCTGTAACTTTGAAAGGCGGCGGCGCCTTGGCGTTGCGGGCGTCGAGTTCCGTAATCACCGGCGGTTTTGGTTCAGGAATAGGTAGTACTGTACGATTCAAGGGTTCCTGCGACCAGCCCGGCTGGGCGACGGCAGCAAGGATCACGAGTTGTAAGACTAAACGTGGCAGCTGCATTGCAATGTTTCTCCAGTCGAAGTGATCAGGCATCCTTATGTGACCCCTTCGTCGAGCCTTGCACCGCGCAAGCGAGAACGCCGTGGGCCAATGCTTCCGGCTTTTTGCGACATCGTTCTTTCGAGCATGTTCTTATTGGAACTGGAATTTCCTGTGCACCCTCAGTGCCAAACCGTAACCCAGCGTTCTGGTCTTTATTGAAGAGACTTTCGTCATCTACCGATTGCCAAATCTCCAACTCACACCAGAGCTTGTGCCGTAATCGGAACCGGAAAAGCCTGGCGGGGGACGGTTATCCCAGTTGCCGTAGAAGGTGACGTTCCAGGTGACCTTTCTCCAAAGCCTAACGTAGTACGATGTGTTCAGGTTGAAGTGGACGCGGCCTGGATCCGAGAGAGCGGGCAAAAGCATGGCGCTGACATTGAGATTGGTTCTGTCGAAATAGTACAGGTTCAGCTGCGTGGTGACTAACCCAGAGGTGACCTGTTGCGTTGGTGCCGTCAGCACGCCTTCTTGGTAGTTAATTCGCTGCCATGCGAACCCTCCCGCCAAAGAGATCGAGGCACGACCGCTGTTTTTCAGGTACCGACCAAGGCCACCGCCGAAGGTCGATTGCAGCATAATGCCTTGCTGGGTGCTTTGCAGGAAATCCACAAGGCCGGTGTAGTACCAGTTGTTCCAGCGCAGGAGGCGTTGAGCCGAAAGATCTATCTCATTGCGAGTCGAGACAGAACTACCGTTGCTCGAGGATAGATTAGAGCTGTAAGAGCCAGAGGCAGACCATCGTTCGCGAGGATAGCTTACGTCCGCGTACAAATTATATTGCGCCGATTGATTTCCCCGATTGTATATGGAGCCGAGTCCGATTTGACCGTTGAATCGCTCCAAGAAATTCTGCGCTGTTTCCTCCATCTGCGTGATTTGGCTCTTGTCTAGCTCCACTTTCTTCGAAGAAGGCTCCAGAACCTCGATCGTAACCGGCCGTGCGCCGGAAGAAACCGATGTGGATAGCCTGCCGGAGTAGACCGACCCGTCTTGCGTTTTGACCAGGAAGAGTTGCTTGCTTTCGATGTGATCGACCTTCGACCAATCGACGGAGATGATGCCGAGAACGTAGTCCAGTCTGATATAGACGACATCCGAATCGAGGCTCTTGATTTCGCAAGTCAGCCGGTCGCCGTTGCGCATGACTACGACATCGGTTTTTTCACGTGCCACTAGTGCGGAGGTGAGCGGTAGCAGAAAACACAGCAAGAGTAATTTTGTTTTCAAGAGGGACGCTCCCATTGACCGATGACGTGAGTAGTGGAAAATCTGCTCAAATACCATTGAGTGCAAAGTCCGGCGTAGTCTCTCCGATGTTTGCGTGGAGATGCCGGCCATATCCAGCTTCCTGAATCGTTTAGCGAGCACTTCTCGCACATAGCGGCGCAAGCCCACTTCCAAACGGATGGCAACGTTTGAGCGATTCAATTATCTGTTTCTGCAGGCGCAGAGTTAGGAGGCTTTTGAGAGCCTGACATTTCGTAGTAACCCCAAATTATTGGAGCCCCCAGGGATCCCAGGGGATTGCCCCTTGACCGGGTTGCCGGAGGTTACTAAAATCCCCACAAGCCAACCGCCCATCGGCTCTCGCGACAGCTATATAACAACCGAGTTGCGGTTTTGAGGTTAAGCCATGGGTTCGCCGTCTCCCCCGCCAAGCAGTTCCACTGGTCCGAGCTGTTGTGCCGAAATCGCTAGCAAGGATAGTACCTTTAGCGTAGATCAGTTACCCGAAATTAAGAGATCGCAGGGGCTCTACGATGTTCTTTTTGAGTCCGCGCCGGACGCCATGCTCACCACAGACCACGAGGGACACATTCGGGAGGTGAATGCCGAAACCGAAAGGCAGTTCGGTTACAGCCGCCAGGAACTGATCGGCGAATCGATAGAGAAACTGATTCCAGTACGCCTCCGCGAGGCTCATCGGCTGCATCTGGAGGCCTATCAGCGAACCCCGGATTATCGCCCTGTGGGCCGTAGCTATAAGCTCCTCGCCGCGCATCATAAGGATGGCCGCGAATTTCCGGTGGAGATCAGCTTAAGCCCAGTGGTCTCGGAAACTAGCGTGCTGTTCTACTGCGTCATTCGAGATACCAGCCAACGCGAGGCGGCAGTTGAGGAATTGGAGCGGCATCTCAAACTGGAGCAGGCGCTAAGCGGACTCTCTGGCAAATTCATCAATCTTCCTGCCGATTGTGTAGACCAAGAAATCACGTCTGGGCTGCAGGTATTGGTGGATTGCCTGGATCACGATCGCGCGCACCTGGGGCAAATCGATCCAGCCACCGGCGACATTGTGATTACACATACGTGGTGCCGGCCTGGTATTTTACCGTTCGAGAAAAGGATTCTTAAAGGCAGCCTGCCTTGGCTTGAGGCGCGCATCAGGAGCGGAGAGATATCGGTTTCCGAGAGACCCTCGGACTTGCCACCTGAAGCCCGTCGCGAGCGTGCCTACATGGAATCAATCGGGCAAAAGTCCTCTTTGGTTGTGCCTTTCCGTGTGGCAGGCGCAGTAACAGGAGCCTTGGCGATAGGCAGCTTCCGCCGGCATCAACGCTGGGACGATTGGCGGATATGCCGAGTCAAAGACATTGTCGACATCTTTGCAAATGCAATCGCCCGAAAACAAGCGAATGAAGAACTGCTGAAGGCCGCTGCCGAGATTCGGGCGTTGAAAGATAAGCTAGAACGAGAAAATGTGTATCTGCGGGAAGAGATTAAGCTCCAGTATCCCAGTGCGGCGATTGTCGGCAATAGTGATGCAATCCGCGGTGTGCTGAAAAAAGCGGAACAGGTTGCCAAAACGGATTCAGCTGTTCTGATGCTCGGCGAAACGGGCACCGGCAAGGAGCTCGTCGCCCGAACCATTCACGAAATGAGCCGGCGCAAGCAGAATCCTATGGTCAAGATCAATTGCGCATCGCTGCCCGCTACGCTCATTGAAAGCGAACTTTTCGGACGCGAGAAAGGCGCTTTCACCGGCGCGCTTGCTCGGGAGATCGGCCGGTTTGAGCTTGCGCATAAATCTACGATTTTTCTCGACGAAATTGGCGAGCTTCCCTCGGAACTGCAACCGAAACTGCTGCGTGTCCTTCAAGAAGGAGAGTTTGAACGACTGGGAAGTTCCAAGACGATCCGCGTCGACGTCCGGATTATTGCCGCCACCAACCGGAACTTGGACACCCTGGTGAAAGAGGGAAAATTCCGTGAAGATCTCTTCTATCGTCTGAATGTCTTTCCCATCGTTGTTCCTCCCTTACGAGAGCGCCGCGAGGATATTCCTGCTATAACGCGATATATCTTGGAGGATCTAGCAAAGCGCATGGGTTATAGCATCGAGGGCGTAAACCCCTCGACCATGCGAGAGTTTCAGCAGTACTCCTGGCCTGGTAATGTGCGAGAGCTTCGCAACATAATCGAACGCAACCTGATCCTGTATAGCGGTCCCATTTTCCGCGCCGAACTTCCGAATGCTCTACAAGATGCGAAGACAAACCTGCGGCGGCTCGATGAAGTCGATACCGAGTACCTACACAACGTGTTGCAGTCGACGCACTGGAGGGTGAGGGGGCAAGGAGGTGCCGCGGAAGTGCTCGGCCTCAAACCAACGACGCTCGAAGCGAGAATGAAGAAGCTGGGCATTCGCCGCCGCGAATAGTACCTCCAAGCATTTGGAGGAACTCCAAAGTCTCAGGCTCCTAGGAATCCTCAATTTCTGCGCTCGATTGCGCTTCGGGGCTGGAAACACCTTCGTCTGTGTTAGTTAGCTCACCGCATCGAAGCGAGCCCTTCGGTCTTCGTCTTGCATGAAACCCCTCAATTCTGGCGTTGCGAGTGGCGCGTAATGAAGGTGTGTCGTCCGCCAGTTTACCGGGCCCCTGCATTAACAGCGGGGGGAAGAGATGATCATTGAACTCATGCGTATTTCCGTTCCACAGCGCGACAAGCAGGAATTCACAAAGGCGTTGGAGTCCCTTGTCAGCCCCTTACAGCTACAGCCCGGATGCTTAAGTAGCCAGCTTTCCCAAGCGTGGCCCAACCAAAATGGACTCTATGTCGAAACGCGCTGGGAAAGTGAGGAATACCTGGCTTACTATCTGCGGTCGCAAGATTACAAGCGACTCTTGTTGCTGATAGAGCTAAGCGCAGGCCCGCCCGTCGTGGAGTTCTTCAGAGTGCTCGAAATTCGCGGTTTGGACCTGGTGGAACAGGTCCGGAGTCCCTCGGAGTGAACCACAAGAGCGGTTGCAGACCCACGAACGGGCTGGATGCGCAGCAGGCTTTTAAAATGTTTCTCGGTTGAACATCTTGCAATCAATTTGGGATAGCGATATGGGAAGGAAACAGTTGTCAAAGAAGACCACTTCTCTCACGTTGGGTGGGCCACCGCACCAAGCTGCGCATCGCTGGATTTGGATCGGCTCCGCTGTACTTGTTTTTATGGCTGCGGGCATCACGTTGTGGAAGACCAACGGACTCGGCCACGCTCAAGCCGCGAAAGTAGCTCCCCCTCCGCCGCAACCCGCGATTAGCCCCACGTTTGAAAACCATCTTCCTTCGCCGGTACCTGCACCGGAAGGAATGGTTTGGATTCCTGGCGGCGAATTTTCCATGGGCGCACTAGAACCGTCAGACGGGAATGAAGTTGGCATGCTAGCGGCTCGCGATTCGCGCCCGATCCATCGTGTGTATGTGGATGGATTCTGGATGGACAAGACGGATGTGACCAACGAAGAGTTTGCCCGCTTTGCAAAAGCCACGGGCTACAAGACGGTCGCAGAGCGAAAACCGCGCGCGGAAGAGTTTCCCGGCGCGCCTCCCGTAAATCTCGTCGCCGGTGCGGTTGTCTTCACACCACCAGACCACGCGGTGCCAATCAACGATTACTTCCAATGGTGGGCCTATGTGCCCGGGGCGAACTGGAAACACCCCGAAGGCTCGAAAAGTAGTCTCAAAGGCCGCGAAAAGTATCCCGTTGTCGACATTGCGTATGAAGACGCTGAAGCCTACGCAAAATGGGCTGGCAAGCGGCTTCCTACCGAGGCTGAGTGGGAGTTTGCTGCGCGTGGTGGCCTATCGGGTAAGCCTTACGTGTGGGGCGATGAGTTTCGACCGGGCGGAAAATGGATGGCCAACACGTTCCAGGGAAATTTTCCGAACAAAGACACCGGCGAAGACGGTCACGTGGGAGCGGCTGCGGTAGCGTCGTATCCGCCGAACGGATACGGCTTATATGACATGGCGGGAAACGTCTGGCAGTGGACGAGCGATTGGTATCGTCCGGACTATTACCACGAGCTCGCTGCAGTCGGCGAGGTCGCGCGCAATCCTCAGGGGCCAAGCACCTCGTTCGATCCGGCCGAACCCGGCGAGCCCAAACGAGTCATGCGGGGCGGTTCGTTTCTCTGCACAGATCAGTATTGTTCCCGTTACATGGTTGGAACCCGAGGAAAAGGTGAGGTCACTACTGGCACGAATCATCTCGGTTTCCGCTGTGTGAAAGGCAAACCGGATAAAAGCGGGTCGAAAGAATAGAGTCGAGCTTTTCTGCGAAGGAGGAAAAATGATTAAGAGTTACCTGGTGATTGTTCTGCTTTTGTTCATGCTGGCCTTGGAGGTCCCTCCAGCCGGTACCCAACAGAGCGAATATCCGATGATGGATAAGGTCGCACAGAAGGTGATTGACAAGTATCAGAACTCAAGCTGCGAGGACCTGAAAGCACAGAAGCAACAACCGGCGGACCCGCAGCAGGCAGCGATGAAACAAAAAGTTGTGGGGCTGCTCAAGAGCGATCCCAAGATGCGCGAACAGTTCTTGAACAAAGTAGCCGCTCCAATCGCAAACAAGATGTTTGAATGCGGCCTGATTCCGTAAGCAGCGGTCGTTCCGGTCTCATCATGTGAAGACCTATCGACAAAAATCGGATTGAAGGGCTAGGCACAATGCCCATCCTTCCGAGGGTTGTTTTTTGTTCGAAAGGGGAAACAAAACTTGATCAGAGTCCGAAGGATGTTCCGCATTAAGGAGCTGCTCGTCCTAACAATCGTTTTGGCGCTAGGCGCACTGCCTGTATCCGCACAGCAAAAGAAACCCAACATCGTTGTTATCTTTGGCGAACATAGGGATTTGGAATATCAGCGCCTACCATCACGGCATGATGGGCGGACGAACGCCAAACATCGATAGCATCGCGAAAGAGGGTGCGCTTTTCACCGATTATTGGGCGCAGCAATCCTGCACCGCGGGGCGCGCCGCATTCATCACGGGCCAACATCCCTTTCGGACTGGCCTGCTGAAGGTTGGCCTGCCCGGCGCGAAACAGGGACTACAGGATAAGGATCCGACTATCGTCGAACTGCTCAAACCATACGGCTACTTGAGCGCACAAATTGGGAAAAACCACCTCGGTGACCGCGACGAGTACCTTCCCACTGTGCACGGTTTCGATGAATTCTATGGAAATCTCTATCACCTGAACTCCGAAGAAGAACCCGAAGAGCCGGACTATCCAAAGGATCCAAAATTCCTTGTGATGTTCGGGCCTCGCGGCGTGCTGGATTGCAAGGCTAGCCACGTAGACGACTCCACCGAGGACCAGCGCTTCCGACCTATGGGCAAGCAGGTTTGTAAGGATACCGGCCCTCTCACGCGCAAGCGGATGGAGACGGTCGACGAGGATCTCTTGGCCCACGCGCAGGATATGCACTGAAATGCACGCCTGGAGATTTGCTGGAGTGGCAACCCGACCGGTTTCCACGGACTGAGCAGAAGAGATAGACGTCCAAACTCCGTCAACATGAGCGCTTTTCACGTTTCGGTTCGGTTCGTTCGCTCGTTGCAATATGCGATAAAGTGGCCAGAGAAGGATACGAGGTCACAGCATATGAACAGTCTTGCCAGAAACCCAATAACCATTCTCGTTGTCTCTTTTTTCATGATGTGGCTCTCTGCCCAAATAGGGATCTTTTTTCGCAAGAGTCAGCAGACCTTAGAAGCAGCCGAGCAGCAGGACCGCGACGTAATCGTGGCCGCTACCCTAACGCTGCTCGGACTCATCATTGGATTCACATTTTCGATGGCGGTTAGCCGATATGACCAGCGCAAGCTCTACGAGGAGGCAGAGGCCAACGCAATTGGTACGGAATATGTGCGGGCCGACCTACTATCTGCCACCGATGCGGCGAGAGTGCGTACACTGCTGAAGGATTATCTCGACCAACGCATTTTGTTCTATCAAACAACCGATGAGCGTGCGCTTCATCAAATCAATACTCGCACCGCGCAACTGCAAACCGAATTGTGGTCAACGGTTCGGACTTCGGGCGCCGCGCAACCAACACCCATTTTCGCTCTCGCTGTGTCGGGCATGAACGATGTGTTGAACTCGCAAGGTTACACGCAAGCCGCATGGCGGAACCGTATCCCGACCGCCGCGTGGGCGCTGATGGTAGTGATGGCCATCTGCTGCAACATGTTGACCGGCTATGGCGCGCACCGAGCCAAAGGCGGCCCCATCCGAAGGGTTGTGCTACCACTAGTTCTCTGCATTGCTTTCTTTCTCATAGCGGATATTGACAGTCCCCGTAAGGGCATAATTCACGTGGTCCCACAAAACCTAACGAGCCTCGCTGCGTCTCTGCAAGGACAGTAATCGGAAAGCAACTCGTCAGAACTGGCTGCCGTTTCACGTGCAAACTGCCGCACAAGCCGCGAATAAACTGGAGAATCGTCTCGGCTTTCGTTTCGAGAATGGCCTCCATCACCAGATTCCCGCGCGAATCCCGAACAGCAACAGAGATCGTTGCCTAATGCACATCCATCCCAATATACTTGGCGTCATTCATGAGGGTGCTCCTTGTAGGTGATGATGCGAATGATCAAAACCTACTCCAATGGGGCGACCCTGCGTTTATCAGGGCTTGAGAGATCGACGTAACGGCTCTGTGGGCGTCTCATGTACTTGTTCGGCCTGCTTTTCTGCCCTCTGCCGCACGATGCCGATATGTATTCTCAATGCATAAACCAACGGCTGAAACGACATCGGTAGCGAAAGACGCCTCGCTCGGTCTTCCAGTTGGTCTAATCCGTGGATGTAATTCCTCGCCCGATTGAAGGGAGAGGAGGCTATCTCGTCTTCGAGCACCAGTAATTCAAAATACAGTTTGTAGATCCGGCGGTGCAGCAGCCAGCTATACATTGCGGGTGAAAATCGCAACAGCGGGTACACTATTCCCAGCACGGGAATGAGTAGTACCAGAAGTTGCTGCGCTAGTACAGCCAACCAAAATGGCAGATGACGCTGCAAGAACGGTGGTCCCGTTTTGTAAAATTGACGCGCATGACTACCCAACGGCAGGTCAATTGTTTCAGCAGCCGGGAATTGGCCGGCGGTGTGGAATAAACCCGGGTTGGAGTGGACTCGCGATGCAGCCTCAAGCAACAGGTACTGAATGGCTGGATGAAGATTATGACGCACCACCAAACTCGCCTTTGTAGCCAGCAACACGACATCGTTTGGTGGCCGGTTCTCTTTCATGTCCGCCGCACCCGCCGGTAAGGTCAGCTTATGTAGGAAGGGATATAAGGCGACGAAGGCATCCGCCCTAGGAACGCTGTCCAGCTGCACGTCCTTGGCGGTAAGAAGTTCATGCACGATCGGAGTTTCCCACGCCTGCAATAGAATGGCAGCATCAATATCGCCACTCTGCATCTTGGCAGCACTCTCCCGCTCGGGAAGCGACAGTAGCGTCGCGGATTTTTGGTCAATGATCCCAACACGTGCAAGAAATTCTTCGGCCAGCGCGTGCGATCCGCTGCCTTCCGGACCTATGGAGATGCGGAGGCCACCCAGGTCCTCATGACTTCGTAGAAGTCGACCACGAGAGAACCCCCAAAGTGGCTCGTAGAACAGCGTCCCTAGGGAAATCAGCTCGGGCGACTTCTGCTCGTTCGTAATACCGCTCGGAATTATCGCGATGCTGACAGCTGATTTCGGATCCTGGAGCCAAGCTACGCTTTCAATCGCACCTCTGGACTGCACTAGTTTTAGCTCAACTCCGTTGCGTGCCAGCAAATCGCGGTAGCGCATCGCCACTTCGGCACTGAAACTGCCTTTTGGATCGATTGCCATCGTCACTGAGCGCGGAGGTGTCGGGCGAAACACCGCGAACGTCAGCCAAGTCAACGCGGCAAATACCACGATAGCTATAGACGACACCACCAGGCATCGACGAGTCGGATTCGTGCGGTTAGGCATCGTTCGTTGGGGCTATTTTGCAACTTGTGAGCACGGATTGTCTCATCTTTTCTTCTTGGTCAACGGGTAGGCTAGTTTCCGTGGTCGCTCGCACCCATACCGACTTTACCGATTGTCGTTAATCAGGACTTGGAAATCATCTTGTGTTTCTTGGGGTCGAAACCACCTTCGAGATTGGAATCATTGAAGTGTGCCCCTTGTAAGGTCAATCCTTCAAACACCGCGTTTTGTAGGTCCGCCTCGATGTTGCGCCGATTTAATGTCGGGAAGGTGAGAATTGTCAATCGCTTTGGGGGCCGGAGTGGCTTGTTCCGTCCAGAAACAAAGCCAGAACGGCCCCCGCAGAATTACACCCGTGAAATAGGCCAAGTGGGTCAGAAGTCAAGCTAATATGGACCAAAGCCGCGAACGCGACGAAAAACCCGAACAAGCAGAAGAGCTCAGCTTTTCCTCAGACATTGCCTGAGGCGCTCGCGATGTTTTGCGTAAGGTGTTTCTTCTGATGCAAATCCGACAGCCATTGTGCCCCCGCGGGTAGAGGAGGTGGGTTAGTGATATGGTACGCAAACAGAGAAACCGAAGGAATGACGGAGGGCGCAACCAATACCCTGTCACTTTTGCCAATGGACGGGGACGCGTTTTACAAGTAAAGAAAAAGAATGAGAGGCTCCGAATGAAATCAGCGATTCTTTGTTTGCTCGCATCATCCTTCCTTCCGTCGATCAGTCAGGCGCAAGTTCCAGTGTTTCAGATTGACCATGCCACAAGCTCAGTTAAGTTCAACGTGAGTGCGTCGGTACCAATAAGCGGAACCTTTGATAAATGGGACGCCACGCTGACGTTCACATCTCCCGAACTAGCGACAGGGGTATTGGATATCAAGATTCAAGCAGACAGCGTGAATACGGGAAGCGGAGTGAAGGATGGGAAGTTAAAGAGTAAAGATTTCTTCGATGCCAAGGAGGATCCGTATATCACTTTCCACTCAACCAAGGTCACGCAAACTGGTCCAACCACAGTTGAATTCGAGGGAGATTTCACCATTCGTGGCGTTAAGAAGAACGAAAAATTGACCTTTACGATTACTGGCAAGGGAACAGGAAGCGGAGCTATCACCGGGACAATGGCTTTCGACCGCAAGGAGTTCGGGATGAATAGCGGTATTCCCTTCATCAAGATTGCTGATCGCGTGGAAGTGAGTGTTGACCTCAAGGGCAAGCGCGTCAGTGGGCCTCCCGTAGTTATGAAGGAATAGCTAGCCTGTAGAGGGAGGATTGAGGAAACTGGGTTAGCCTCGTTGGTTGGTCATGCGACTTCACTTTGTGCTGGCGTTGCTAGTTTGATGGGCGATTGTGCAGCTTTCGGCCGCAAGACTTCGCGTCGAGCCTAGGTAAACGGGGTTTTGTCAGCTTTTGCGGCTACGCCGCTTGAAAGGAGAGAAGAAAATGATCAGGACCTTCACGAAACAGCTTTTGTCAACGACGCTGTCGTTCCTGCTGGTAATTGGCGCCATGCCATTGGAAGCTGGAGCTCAAACGGGCTCAACGGAGTATTCGGGACAAGGCGCGCCATTGTCTACGGATGAGTTGCAACAACTCGTGGCGCCCATCGCGCTTTACCCGGACGCCCTGGTGGCGCAGATTCTCGGAGCTTCGACTTTCCCAGACCAGCTTGCATCTGCTGCCAACTGGCTACAGCAAAACAGCGCTCTCACAGGCACGACGCTAATGCAGGCCGTCGATGCGCAGCCGTGGGATCCCAGTGTGAAGGCGCTCACACAATTCCCTTCCGTGCTCGGCAACTTAGCGCAGAACCTCAGTTGGACCTCTGCGCTGGGAGAGGCGTATCACACCCAGACCGCCGACGTCATGTCAGCCGTCCAGGTTTTGCGCGCGAAAGCACTAGCCGCCGGCAATCTGAAATCAGGCTCGCAGATTGTTGTTTCGCAACAGTCACCGCAGACCATCGTAATTCAGCCTGCGAATCCGCAGGTCGTGTATGTCCCCGTGTACAACCCCGCGGTGGTTTACGGCTACCCTTATGTGACTCCCGGATACAGCACTGCAGCCGTTGTGGCCACCGGCATGGTTGCATTTGGAGTTGGCGTCGCGGTAGGCGCGATGATGAGCGGTGGGTGTTGCAGCTGGGGATATAGCAGTTGGAACTGCGGCTGGCATGGCACCACTGCGGTTGTGTATCACGGTGGGGCTTACTACGGAAACAACGCTTGGCACGGCGGCTATTACGGCTCCAGTGGCTCTGCGTATGGTCCCAACGGCTCCGCTCACTATAGCAACGGCTACAACCCGTCCACCGGGACGTACGCACGGGGGGGCACAGTCTCGAACGGCTACGGCAGCCAAAGCGCCGCTCAAGCTTACAACCCAAAAACCGGTGCGTACGGTGCGACGGAGCAAGGTTCCAATGCCAACGGGAGCTGGGGCAGCTCAACGGCTTCGAAAAACGGCACCACCGTAGACAGCCAACATCAGACGAACGCTAACGGAACCACTGGGCAGATGCACAGCTCGAGCGGCGCCTCGGCTTATGGCGCGACGGGCAAGAACGGCAACAGCGCCGCCGTGGGCGAAACCGCAAATGGCGACAAATATGCGGCGGGAAACGGCAAAACCTACAGCAATACCGGCAGCGGTTGGAACCAGAAGAGCGGAAGTTCGAACACGTCTAGTTACAACAAATCTAGTTCCAGCGGCTGGGGCGGCCAGGAAAGGAGCGGCGGCTCGTCAGCCATGAACAGCGGAGGCGGCGGCTGGAATTCCAGGTCTGCCAGTGCTCGTGGCTCGTCAAGCATGGGACGCAGCGGTGGCTGGGGTGGTCGTAGGTAGACTCGACACGATACAGCCGCGAACGAAGTCAACGTTGGTGGGCATTGTTGATGAAATTCTTACAGTTGATGATGTGGAGGATGGGTATGTCGCTCACAACCCGACGAATCGCTATTTCAGCTCAATTCATCCTTCTGACGCTAATCATCGCCATTGTCGCCTGCCACAAGTCCGATAAACCTTCGTTCGAACTGTTTGCGTCACCCAACGACGCGGGTAACGGGCTGTTGACAGCGGCAAAGTCAGGCGACCCAAACACGATACTCGCAGTTTTTGGTCCGGACTCGAAAGACATCATTCTTTCCGGCGATCCCGTGCAGGACAAAAATACCGCCGACCTGTTTGTGACCGCCTATGGCGTGATGCACCGCTGGCGCAGGATGCCTGACGAATCCCAAATCCTGCTAATTGGTGCGGACAATTTTCCCTTCCCGATCCCGCTGAAGAAGAATGCTGCGGGACAGTGGTACTTCGACGCGGCTGCAGGCCGGGAAGAGATTTTGGCGCGTCGTATTGGGAGGAATGAACTGGCCATCATTGACGTTTGTATGGCGCTGGCTGACGCTCAGTCTGAGTACTACTCAGAGCGTCACGCCGACGGAAGCACCCACCAGTTCGCTATGAAGTTCATCAGTGACACCGGCAAGCAGAACGGTTTGTACTGGGAGTCGCCGGAAGGTCAGCCAAAAAGCCCGCTCGGACCACTGGCGGCATTCGCAACCAAAGAAGGATATAGCGCAAAGCCGAACTCGCATGTGCCTTTCCACGGCTATTACTTCCATATGCTGACGCGGCAAGGCAGTCACGCGCCAGGCGGCGCGAAGAACTACGTTGTCGATGGGAAGATGACCGGTGGATTCGCCTTCGTCGCCTATCCAGCTGAATACCGCAATTCGGGGGTGATGACATTCCTCATCAACCAGGATGGCCTGCTGCTGCAGAAGGATTTGGGCAAGACCACAACGGAAACAGCAGCCGCAATTAGTGAGTTCGACCCCGATACCAGTTGGAGCCAAGTAAATCGGTGAAAAACCGGTGAACGTCACCGGAAAGCGCCATGATGCCTTTGTCGAGGATTTCCGCAGGGAACTTGCGGAGATTCAATCCCCCGAGGCGAAGCGGCTCTTCGTATTGGCAAAGGCCAATCACTTGAACCACATGCGCACGGCGGAATACGTTACGGTGGCGGCAGCCGATGTTTCCGGTCACCAGGGCGTCGGCGTGCTGCTTGAGAGCTGCCTAGTCGACCATTTGGCCTTTGTCGAGCGGACAAAGCGATTGATTCGTCACGTCATCGAAGCGAAGATCGCGGCGAGAGCTGCAGTCTAAACGCGCAATTGAAGAACGATGTGAACGAGCGTGCATCCGAGGCAAACCACAAGCCTGCATTTCAATCGATTGGAATACGGTCCGATCTCGGCTGAAACAGGTAAGCGTAGTGCTCGGTAACGCGCTAAGCGGACATCTCTGTCATGCACAGGACACTGAAGGAGGAGCGACCATGGGAAAAAAAGACAAAGATAAGAAGAAAAGGAAGTGGAAAGACGAAGAAAAGGAAAAACCGGATCAATCAGGTAAAAGCCCCGCGGGCACCTATGCCGACGGTCATCCTCTCCATCAGATACAGTATCTCGAAGCAAAACTGATTCTGAAGCCGGACCGCTTTACCTCTGTGGAAAGTTTCCGGGAATTTGGCAAGCTGGTAAAGAAGACCGCAAAAAGGGAAGAAGTGGATTTCATTCCGGATGCGGAGGCTGGTTTGCGGCCCAATATCCGCGAAATTCTTTTCCTAGATACGCCCGACTTCCGCTTGTACAACAATGCCTTCATTCTTCGCCGACGGATCACTTACGTGGACGGTTTCCCTGTGGGTGACCCGGAGATCGTTTTCAAATATCGTCATCCGGATGAGAAGGCAGCAGCGGCGGTAGATGTGCGCCCAAAGATATCCGGAAAGTATCGGATTAAATTCAAAGCCGAGGCACTGCCGCTAAAGGATCAGATTGGCTCCTACCGAGTTCTTTATTCTCACAATTGCGTGTTTGGTGTGAGCCAGGTGCACGAAGCGGACCGCACGTCAATGCAGACGCTGGTACGCATCTTCCCCGCTCTGGGAATCTTAAAGAGAGAGCCCGATGAAAAAGTGAGCCTGGTGAGTGAAGCCATCGTCGAAGAGGTTCTGCTCAAATTGGGCGAACTGGACTTCGGCAAGGGGCAGGTGGGGAAGTGCGACGTGGCCTTGTGGCGGACACGCGGTGAACACCAGCCCCTGGTAGGGGAATTCGCGTTTCAGGTGAAATTCGATTCCCGGGAAGACGTCCACCAGAAGGCCAAGAAGCGCTGCGAACAATTTTTCATATCGCTGCAGCAAGAGGTGGAGGAGTGGATTTCTCTGGGTACGACGAAGACGGGCATGGTGTACCGCCTCAAGGGGAATGCACCGCAAGGCCATGAGTGAGACGGACACGAAACTTGTTCTGCCACGAGGAGCTGATACTGGCGTAGTCCAGCCGGGAGTCTCAATCGGCCAGATCTTTCTCGAATTCCTGATCATCGGAGCCACCAGCTTCGGAGGCGTAGTGCCCTACCTCCGCAGCAGCCTCGTAACCAAGCGACACTGGATTGATGACAAGGAATTTGTCGAGATGCTTTCCATCAGCCAGAGCCTGCCTGGCTTGAACGCCACGAACATGGCGATCCTAGTGGGCGAGAAGTTGCGTGGCGCGCTGGGCTCTGTCGCTGCGATCATCGGCATCTGCCTGCCGGGCGCGGTGATCATGTACGTTGTGGGCGTATTCTACCGCAACCACGGTGACCACGTCTGGGTCACAGCCGCACTGAAAGGGGTTGCCGCGGCGGCAGTTGGCATGGTCCTGTCTACCGTTGTGGGGCTCAGCAAGAAGTCGCTCGCAGACAAGCTTGACTTTGTTTTCATGGCACTAACGGTGATTGCCGTGAACCGGTTGCACCAGTCGATTCCACGTACGCTCGTAGCTGTCGGGCTCTTGGCGATTCTTTTTCATCGGCCTCGCAAAGAGCGGAAAGAGAGTGTGGGCCCATGAACCAGATTCCGGCACTTGTTCGCGTGTTCGCGTATCTGTCGCTCCTCACCATCGGGGGTGGAATGGCGGCATTTCCCGAAATGAAGATCCTTACCGTCGAGGTTCACAAGTGGCTTACCTTCCCGCAGTTGGTCCACCTCTATAGCGTGGGGCAGATGGCCCCCGGTCCGAACATGATGATGATTGTACCAATCGGAGAGTGGGCTGGTGGAGTGATGGGAGCCATAATAGTTGTGCTGGCGTTTTTCGGGCCAACTGCTGTGCTGACGTTCATCGTCGGACGATTGTGGAACAAGTTGGAGAAGTGGCCGTGGAGACGATCGATTCAGCAGGGACTCGCACCTGTTTCCATCGGCCTGCTGCTTGCCGGTTGCTTTACCATGGCGAAGGGCGCCATTTTTGGGTTAGAGACGGCAACGATTGCGGTGGTCGTCCTGCTGCTACTATTGAATTACAAGATAAATCCGGCGCTGCTCATCCTGGTTGGGGCGGTCATTGGTGTATTGTCCTTCACGCCGTGAAGGCAACTTCCAGTTCGAGGATGCGGTGGGATTGGCGTGTGAAAGCGCATCGGTACGCCAGGTGGCCAGGCAGGCCGGGCTGGTTGCCAGCACGGTGCGAGCGATCGACCTGCGGTATTTGCAGCGTTGGAGTGCCACGCGTCGCAAGCAGCCATTGAAACAGATGGGTGTGGATGAGATCTACTTTGGCAAGCAGATGAAGTTCATTACCATGGTCAGCAACTTGGCACCGGCGAGCGTTTGGGTCTGGCCGTGCGCGAGTGACCACATCGGCGCCCACTTTGGCTGGCACCGCACTGCGCTACGGCTCGCTTCGCTCGCCTTCGCTCCGTTCCGCCAGGAGAAAGAACAACACCAAGAGAATTCATACGGGATGTCCGCCATGATCGACCGGATGTTGAGGACGCGTTAGCGATGCGCGAACTCTGCCGGGATTTTCTACACCGTCTCGCTTCCCTCTTCCGCCGCCGTCATCTCGAAGACGACTTGGACGCGGAACTGCGCGCGCACTAGCAACTAGGACATGTAACCAAAGTCGGCATGGTCACGAGCAGGCCGCAAAAGATGGGCAAACAAAACAGGGCGACAAACGCAAGGATTTTGCCGCCTTTGGTCGCTGTGACCACCGGACGGGCCACAAGAACGGCAATGAGTGCGACACTGAAGAGGATAAGACAGACGATCAGAACTGTAGCGTGAGGCATTGACCAAGCTCCATCCTGTGCACAGGCCTATCCTGCGCGGCCCGTGCGCTCATTCGAAACTATTTCTTGGCCAGCGACCTAATGTAAGAGACCATATCCTTGACCTGGTCCGCGCTCATAGACTTATAAGGCGGCATTTTCCCCTTGCCGTTTGTAATGATTCCACTCAGATCTGCGTCACTCATTTTCTGAACGTCCGGGGACCCGAGATCCTGGGTCTTCAGGGCTTCCTTGCCCTTTCCATCCGCACCGTGACAACCCGCACATTTCGCTTTGAAGGTAGCCTCCGCGGCCGCGACGTCGGCCTTCGCGGATGTGATTAGAAGGCAGCTGCCTGCAACCAGTGCCACCAGCGTCATCGCGCCTAGTTGTTTCATTCTTGTTGCCATGTTGTTCTCCTTATCGAATTTCGGCGGAGACTTCCCCTGCTTGTTTTCACAGTGTTGGGCCGCGTGAAGAACGAAGAAGCCTGGTCTCCGGACAAGCCCGAGGAACGGATAAAGTGGATAACTTCCGGATAACCGACAACCGCCCAGTGATGAGGCGATTCCGGCATTGTGAGTGATATCGGGATTTAACAACAGTCCTGTTCAGGACGACTACACTCGTCAACTTCCTCTTTCCCAAAAATCGCAATCGCATGCTCACCGCTTGCCCTGGCGGGAAGCGGCAGTTCTTCACACGCGGCCTTTACGACTTCACCAACATGCGGGTCGAAGTTATCCAAAGGACGACCTCCGTTTACCGGTTTCGTTACTCTGGCATTGTGGTGTTCCTTTACCGAACTGGGTCCGCCGTTCCATCTGACCACCAGCCCGCGGGAACCATGAATACGTCGATTGGTTCCGGAGCACCACTGAACTGTGGATTCAGCATGACGGGAGACTTGGATAGGTCTGCACCCCAAACAGCACCGTCCATGAGCGGAGTGTAAAACATCAGGTGAGCCATCCAGTTGTGGCGACCATCATCGGTAAGGTACTGGTCCTTCGACATCATGTAGGACATGGCTCCAGGCTCCAGGGGCGGCAGTTCTTGCTTTATGAATGTCTTGATGCCGTCGATGATCTGAGCTTTGGATTTACCGGCCAATACCATTTCCGTTCTTTTGTAGGTCATCGGCAGGATGGAGCGGGCAGCCGGCGGATTGAAGCAGACCGGACCTCGAATTTTAGGGTTCCAAAAATTAGCAGACAATTTACCATCGAATGGGCCCATCCACCCTCGCTCCACGACGCATACGAAACCATTCTTGCCCTCGACGGCAGTTTCATAGCCATGCGGCCCAAGAACCAGAACCTTTGCATCGTGGGATATGGAGTCCGGAGCCGCACTTCGTGCCAAGGCTATTTCGGCATTTCGATCCGGCATCAGGTACTCGCTAAGCGTGGCCATGCTGGAATACCGGGTTTTGGATTGTGCTTGCATTTGCGAGCGCGCACCCAGCGCGACGACAAGCACGGAGCTAGCTGCTAATCCGATTATCTTGGATGTCCTTCGGCCCATTTATTTCCCCCTTTCAGCGCGGATCGCGGGACGATCCGGCTTCTATGATGCCGGCCATTCTACTCGCAAACAGTATTCACATTTGACTTGCGGATTGCAAGTAACTATTGAACAATAGATGCGACGTAATTCTTAGGCTCGATTCGAGTAATAATCCTGCAAAATATCAGAGTGGAACCCACTATCTAATTAAACGGCCATATTCTGGAAGCAGCTGTCTCGCCATTGCCTCCAAAAGTAGACGATTACCGCAAACATTGTGCCCGTATGCAGCATGACCATAAGCAACGTCATCTGCGGTGAAGAAGGGTCAAGGCCGAGCAGCCTCTCCGCTACAACAACATGGGCCGAACTCGACACCGGAAGCAGTTCTGCTAATCCCTGCACGATGGCAAGGATGAGAATATACAAAAGAGCCATGTCAAAATTCTAAGACAGTTTCAGCCTAAGCCGAGAACATCTTCGTAGTTGCACTGTTTAAATCGAAGCAACTAGCGGAGAAAGCCTGCTCAAAGTATCTGGAGCGAGAGCGGAAAACGATTGGGGTCGGTGTGGTGAGGATCAAATCTCAAATGTCGCCAGGCTCATTCGTAGCGCAGAGCGATCATGGGATCGACGCGGGAGGCGCGGCGGGCAGGAATGTAGCAGGCCGCGAGCGCAATGAGGAAGAGAAGAATGACGACGGAGGCGAAGGTGAGAGGGTCCATGGGCTCGACGCCGAAGAGCAGGCTGCGAAGATATTGCGTAAGGCCGAGGGCGGCGGTTACACCGAACCCGGCGCCCAGGAGTACGAGGACAATTCCCTGTTTGATAACGAGGCTAATAACATCATGTTGTTGCGCGCCGAGCGCCACGCGGACGCCGATCTCGCGGGTGCGGCGGCTCACTTCGTATGACAAAAGCCCGTGGAGGCCGATGCAGGCCAACAGCAGCGCAAGTAGTCCGAAGAAACTTGCTAGTCGCGCAATGATTCGTTCCTGGGCAATCAATTGCTCGATGCGCTCGGATTGCGTTCGAACGTCAAAGACTGGCAAATTACTATCGACCGCGTTGACAATGTTGCGTATGACCGGAAGAACTGCCGTTGGCTCGATTGCCATCCGGAGTTCGAAATGGGCACCGCCCCGGGTGAGCGGCACGTACATCGCGGGCTGAATTTCCCGGCGCAGGTACGCGTATTTTGTGTTTCCCACTACGCCGACGATTTGATAGCCAGGCGATCTCGGCTGGGAGCTTGGCTCTTCCCCCAGAGCTTGGTCAAGATGCCGGCCAAGACAATTTTGTTTCGCGAAGTAACGTTTGGCGAATGCGTCGTTGACGAGGACGGGAATTGGGGCGGTTACGGTCGCAGGCGTTAAGAGTCCAGCATCAGGATTGTCAGCAGTCGCGGCTTGTTTGGCAGATTTAGATGCAGCTTTCGTCGCCGCTTCGCTCATCGCCGCGGCTGCGAAATCGGCGGTCGTAAAGTTGCGGCCATCGAGCAGTGGGATGTGCAGCGTCGACAAGAATTCAGGACCAACCGCGAGGACATCCGTTTCGACGCTGGATTTCTCCGGCTCACCTGGAAAATGTATGTCGGTGGTGGACAAGCCGCCGCTTAGAAGTGGAACAGACGCATAGCTCGCCGAGACTACGCCGGGTATCGCGGCGAAGCGATCTCGCAAGTCCCGATACAGACTCTGAATCCCCTCATCCGTATAACCGAGCAGTGACGGATTCATCTCGAAGAGCAAAATATTGTGAGTATCGAAACCGGGATCGACTGCGCGTAAGTCCTCCAGCGTACGCACCAGCAGCCCGGCGCCGACAAGCACTATGATGGAAAGCGCGACCTGTGCGACAACGAGCGCTCCTCTAAGATGGAGTCCTCGGCCGGCGATTGCTTGCGGCGTTGACGCGCCGCCTTGGAGCGCGGGCGCCAGATCTACCTGTATGCCGCGCAGCGCGGGTGCAATACCGAACAGCAGTCCCGTGAAGACAGAAACCCCCAGCGTAAATGCGAAGACGCGCCAATCGGGTCCGACGACAAACGCAAAGGGCTGGTCCGAACCGGTCGTGAACAAAGCCTGAAGCGCACGCACACCCCATTGCGCCAGCAACACACCTAGCGCACCCCCTGCGAGCGAAAGCGTCAGGCTCTCTGTTAACAATTGCCTCGCGATTCGCCAACGGCCTCCTCCTAACGCCAACCTCACGGCCATCTCGTGCTGGCGGGCGTTGGAACGGGCCAGGGTCAGTCCGGCGACGTTTGCACAGGCAATCAGCAGGACGAACCCGACCGCGGACATCAAAACGTAAAGAACAGTCGAATAGCCGCGACGCTGACCGTAAAGTCCTCGATTTGCAGGCACGAGCACAATGGCGGGGTCATCGTCTTCCCGCGCAAGCGGTTTTGCAGCGCCTAGCATTTCATTGCTGAAAATCGTAGTCGCGGCAGCTTGTGCCTGCCCGAGGGAGATTCCGCTCTTGAGCCGCCCCACTACAACGACCCACCAACTTTGTGAATCCGACAAAGTAGACTGGGTCAGCCATCCAAGATTAAAGTGGGCTACGGATCGAATCGGGAGAAAGAAATCCTGCGTTTTTCCGGGAGCCAGATTCGTAAAGCCTTTCGAGGTGACGCCTACAATCGTGCACGACACACCATTTAATTGCAGCGTCCGCCCGACGGCTGAGGGGCTTCCTGCAAACATGCTGTGCCAATAGCCATAACTCAAAACTGCGACCAGGGGCGCCGATAGCTTGTCGTCCTCAGGCCCGAGCGGCCGTCCAATCACTGTTTCGACTCCGATTGTCTCGAAGAAGTCTCCGGAGACGAGTTCTCCCCGCCCGATGCTGGCGGGTCCGTTGCCGCCAACGTCGAACTGCATCGGGCCGGAAAATGCCGTAAGCCCGGAAAAGACTTTCGCTTCGGCATACATCCGATCAAAGAACGGAATCGAAAACGAGCAACCAGAGCCCTGATCACTGCGGCCACAATCGCCATAACTGCTGTAGCCGTGATATTTGGGATTATGGTGTGCTTGCCAGCGGAGAACGACGAGACTCTGCGGATCGCGCACAGACAGAGACCGCAGCATAACTGCGTCGATGAGGCTGAAGATTGCGGTGTTTGCGCCAATACCGAGGGCCAGGGTGAGGACGGCGACGGCTGTGAAACCTGCGTTCCTGCGAAATTGTCGAACACCGTACCTGCAATCGGTGAGCACCGAGTGGAACCAATTGCCAATCTGTTCTTCGCGAACCTGTTCTTTCAACTGTTCGATACCGCCCAGTTCGATGTGTGCAGCACGTCGTGCTTCCTCCGGTGACATGCCTGCACGAACGTTCTCGTCCGCCAGCATTGCGAAGTGGGACTGAACTTCTTGGTCGAGGTCCGCCTCGACGCGACGAGTTGCAAAGAGATTGCGAAGGAAGGCCCTTGCTTTGACGAATAGTGGCATGCCAAAGACCTTATTACCGATTTGAGCTGTCTCCTATCGGAGTCCTATAGGGAGACGATAGGAATAATAACGATCGACCTATAGACTGTCAATAGAAAGCGAGCAGCACTGGGGACGGGTAAATGGTTTCCGTCAGGCGGTGACCCGCCCAGAAAAACGCCGAGACTCTTTGTGAGCCTCGGCCGTATTCCAGAACATGGTTTGTTTATTGCAACTATCTGTCGTCCCGGCTGTGATCGCGAGCTTCGTGTCGGTCATGATCGTGGTAATCGCGGTCTCGATCGTGATCTGAGTGGTGATCGTGTTCAACGCGGCCGCGGGCTCCATCCCAGTAGCCCGCATAGTAACGTTGGCCGTCGTGGTGTGGCGCCACCCAACGGGCTCCCTCATAGGGCGGTCGAGTCCAGTAACCTTCATGCCATTTGTAGTGATTTCCCGCTGGATACCAATAACCCTCCACCCACATGCTTGCAGGATCTGGCCTTGCGGGGACAACGGCGACCACGCGAGGCGGTGGTGGCGCCCCGATCATGATTCCAACCGAAACCTGCGCTTTGCTTGCTTTCGCCGTAACCAACAGCATTGCTATCAGCAGTACAGCTCTGACGAAATTCTTCATAGGTGAGTCTCCTGAAGTCTCCTGACTACTCCCATCGTACGAACAAGAGCAGTCAGAACATCAGGCAGAGCAACACGTGATTGCCGAAAGAAATAGCTGCCCAAATGTACAGGCAATGGTTCCGGTTCGTCGCAGATACGGTGAGCGGGTCGCCGCTATGCGATCCGCGACATCAACAGCTTGTCCCATTCGGTCGAGTGACTGCCGCGACCTTAATTGAGGCGGTCGCCAACGCTATCGCTGCGCTCCGACGCGACGAGTGGGTTGCAGGCATTCCAGGTGGATTGAACACTGTCTACTTTCAGTCGCAAACGTTCGGGTAGATCACGAAGTCAAGATGGCCGATTTTGAGCGATGGCTTGAGAAACCGGGCGGGTCGCCTCGTGAGGTTGTTGAGCGTCAGAGGATTCGAGCGATACTCGGGATGGAGGTATCGCGTTGACCATGTCTGCTCGTACCGGGACGCGCCTTTCCCGTAACGCCGTTCTATAAAGGGGAGAGTCAAGAGAAAAAACATCTCCGGCGACTGGAAGGAGCAAAAATGTTTGCCGCGCTCTCCAGCCCAGGTCATGTTAGGAGGCTCCTGGGTATTCGCTCCTCGTAGATCCATTCTGTTGTCGTGACGGCGCTTTCGGATTCTGAAGCAAGACAAGCTGCGTGGTTGAAATGTGTCAACC